>WNGF01012393.1_pt1 | contig 10775 bp, 9 predicted proteins | sample 5400641 | NCBI WGS metagenome assembly WNGF01 (sample SAMN13153371, study PRJNA577476) | soil metagenome | isolation source: 80 cm soil or saprolite under grassland replicate 2 | place: USA:California | collected 2016-06-15
TTCATATAAATAATCAATGCCAATTCCTGAAAATTCAAAATGAATAATATCGGGTTTATATTTATTTATGGTAAAAATCCTGAATGATTTATGAATAGTTTGCCTGATATCACGATTATTTATCAAAGAGAGCAATAAATTGAGCGGGCGCAAAAAGGAATAAACCAAAATTTTTCTCTTGTTTAATACAATTGTTTTTATACGCTCTTTATGATTAAATAATTCTGTAAAAAGCTGGTCATTCTTTTTATTGCAAAAGACAATAACCTCATTTCCTCTCAACGCTAATCTTTCAGCTTTATTGGAAATGAAAGTTTCGCTTAAGGAAGGAAAAGTATCAACAACTATTGCGATTCTCAAGGAAAAAGATTTTTATTTATTCTGTGCAATTGATACCAGTTTACCAGGGCATAAAATGCCCATATAATCCCACTATAATCTTTCCCTTCATCTATATGATTACGTAATAACTTTTCGAGCTCTTTATGCCTGAAAACGTGATTTAGTTCCGGGGGCATATTTAAAATTTTTTCACGCACATCATCTTTAATGGATTGCCTTAACCACTTTTGCATGGGCATCAAAAAACCTTTCTTCGGCTTAAAGGCATAATCTTTTCCTGCTTTTGCTGCAAGCGTTTTTTTTAAAAAGTATTTGCCCTGCTTTTCACAAATATGGTTTGTCCACTTTTCCCGTAATGCAGCTTCAATTATATTATTTGCTAAATAGGGAACCCGTACCTCCACACTATTGTACATACCGGAACGATCTACTTTTAAAAGAATTCTCTGTAGGTTGATATTCATTTCCATATCACGCATAATATACATATAATGATCAGCAGGATTTAAATCCGCATATGCCTTTCGTATTTCTTCCACAAAAAAAGCTTCCTCACATTTTTCTTTATATAATGTTGGAAGTAGTAAACTGCCAAAAGTAAAAAGCGACTGATAATAATAAGTATAAAAATCTTTGCTGCCGATCATCCTTCTGTTAATATCAGTCTTATTACCGCTTAGTTTTGCATAGAGCAATTCGCCTGATAGTTTCCATTTAGGCTGAAAGTAGCGGCTGGCTGCCTGCATATATTTAATGTTCCGGTCATATCCCCAAAACAATTCATCAGGTCCATCACCGCTTAAGATCACTTTATAAGATGAACCAACCAACTTTGATAATAATAAAGAGGGAATAGAAGAAAAATCTGCAAAGGGTTCAGCGTGTGAGTGAAAATAATCATTGATAATATGCAAAAAATCATCCTCTTTTATATCATAGATACATTGTTCGATTTGTGCTGATTTTGCAAAAGAAGCAGCGGCTTCATGTTCGTTGGTAAATTCATCATCTGTGCCTATTGTAAAAGCTTTCACATACTGATGCTTATTTGACCATACACTTATTAATCCGCTGTCCACACCACCTGAAAGATAAGAAGCAACGGGTACATCACTTACCAACTGGCTCGCCGTTGCGTTTTCAAAAATATTTTCACTTATACCGGTGGAAAGCTGATTCAATCTTGTGGTAACAGAAAAATATTTTTTTAATTGAAAACCGCTGCTGTTGACAACAGCATAAAATCCGTGCGGAAACAGGGCAGTGTTTTTAACCACTCCCATATTATCAGCCATGTAACCAAGTTGTAAATAAGAGCCGACAGCTTCATAATTCAAAGACTGATCACGAATTGAATTATAATTAATAACGTGATCGTATTGAGAACTGTATATTAAACCATTGTCACTATCAAATCCAACATATAAAGGTTTAACACCTGCCCTGTCTCTTGCAAGTATCAATTCATTTTTCAAAGAATCATAAAATGCAAAAGCGAAAATACCATCGAACTTTTCCAATACTTTTTCTATACCAAAATGAATCAGCCCGTATAACAACACTTCAGTATCTGAGGTTGACTTAAAAACAACACCTTTGCTGCTCAATGAAGATTTAAACTTATCCGAATTATAGATCTCACCATTAAAACTAATACAATAATTACCACATGCAGATAGCATGGGTTGATTACCCTGCTCACTCAAATCGCGTATTGATAAACGTACAAAGCCGGCAATATAATTTTGGTTGTTGTGCCATGTACCTGACGCATCAGGACCACGACGCCGCATCGTTTGCAAACATCTCTTAATATAAGCTTCTTCGCTTACAACAGATTTTTTATAATTATAAATTCCCACTATTCCACACATGCTAAAACGTCTCCGCCTTTTTTGTTTTTTTAATACCCAGGAGTTGCTTGATCTTATATTTAATACGGTAAGGGCTAACCGTATAAGGTATAACACCAAAGTAAGGGACGATAATCCTTTTGCAATGATATTTATTCATCATCCTTGCTTTTTTATCCATTTTTTCAAATGGAAGCATTACCGTAGTTAAAGTATTCCATCGTTCTCCCAGCCTTTCATGTATCACTTTAATTTCAGTGTAAGCAAATCCAAAAGAATGAGTGCCAAAATAGTTGTATTCAAAAGGAATCGGCCCGATGCGCACATTTAACGCATTTTTTATGAATGCTTCCCTAAACGAAGGCATATCTGCTTTAATATTCATTTCATAGTGAACTTCTAACCAATCAGCAAACAATTTTTTCACAACCTTATTGTTGTTATAAACAATTATACCTGTATTGTATTCCGGCAAAACGTTTTCAAATTTTAATTCAAAGGATGAGTTGTAATGCTCTAAAAATCCATAGCTGTGTGTACGGGTATCTATTGTCATCCCCATATCAAACATTTGCAATATTTCAAAAAGCTTATCAATGGATGAACAAATAAAAGTATCACAATCCAAAAAAACAGTTCTTTCAAATGGCGTTCTTTGCATCCCGATTATTTTTGACACAAAATCCCTCTCGCCCTTTTCTATAAGAACGATGTCAACATATTCACTGCTATAACCTTCTTCATCTGTGATTAAACAGACGGGCAGGTTGGTAAACCGCTTCAGTGAACGCGCAGAAATTTCCGCCTCCTGCAAATAACGCTTTCCAAATGCCACGTATAAAAAACCTTCTTTCATAATAGTATAGATATGTTAGTAAACTCAATTACTTTTTCAAAATTTTTAAAAGTACACCTGAAACTTTATGCCTTTTACCGAGATAATAACCTATTCTATCCCTGTACCCCCACAACGGAATATGCGATTTTTTAATTCTGTAATAATACAGGTCATTTATGGTAATTATTGAAGAGGCAATAATTTCCACTTTGTTACCATTAAATAATGCAACTATTTCCTGCGGTTGTGGTCTGAACCTGTTGTCTATTGGATCATGATGTATTTTGTACTTATAGGGAACAGTTATTAAAAGATAACCGCAATTCACAGTTACTTTAAAAAGGTTTTCTATAACCAGAGGTATATTACTTACATGCTCCAGCATATTTGTACAAATTGTTAATGCAAACTGATTTTCTAATTGCTCACCGAAATCTTTGCTCGTTACATCCGCCAAAAGATCTACCCCCGTCTCTTCCTTTATATCCACGTTTATAACCTTCCATCCTCTTTGAATTATTGGCTCAATTAAATGTTTGTCAATGTGAGGCTGCACCTGCTTCCTGAAAAAGGCGGTTGAAGAGCCAAGATTTGCAACCTGATTGTTGGATTGCAAAGGTTCTATTCGTTGCAAAACTCTTTCAACCCATTGCACTTCTTCTCTAAACATTATTTAATATCTTTTTATACACCCGAATTATCGATGCCGATTGCTGGCCAGGATCGAAATCCTTTCTCAATCTTTTGTAAGTAATCTCGTTATCACAACTATTTTTGGCTTCTTTGTTTCTTCTTTCCTGCAGTAATAAAGAAGCAAGTGTTTCTGCATTTACAGGTTTCAATGGAATACCTCCATATTTATTAATCAGTTCTCCGGAGCCAAATGTATTAGACGCAATAACTTTTTTTCTGCAAAGCAGGGCCTCAACAATTACCAACCCTTGTGGTTCAGGCTTTATAGAAGTATGAACAATGATATCAGATATGTTGATAATCTCCGGTATATCTGTCCTGTTACCCGTTAAAATAATTATATCTTCCAATCTATAGTCTGCAATCATTTGTTTTAATTTATCAGCATAAGACCTTGAACCCGCTCCTTCATCATCGGGACCTACCAATAAAACTTTAATTTTCGGGAATTGATTGCGAAGCAGATTTACAGCTTCTATCAAAACATGCTGTCCTTTCCATTTTGTAAGTCTTCCAATACAGGTAATAACATGTTCACCATCTTTTATGCCCAGCTCATTTTTTAATGCAATATTCGCCTCAGCAGGCTTGTACCGGTTAATGTCAATAACATCATGCATCACAACTGAATTGCATCCGGGCAGGCGAAATAATGTATTGAAATGGTTTGACACTGCCTGAGTAATATTGATATGAAAATTGATTTTTTTAATTAATAACCGATCCAGGAAAAAATCAGCCCTGTTATTTCCATAACCTGCCAGTGAACGGTTGTGTATAATTTGCGCTATGTTTGTTTTATTGGCAGCCCTGACACAATTCCTGTTCAAAAGAATATCATTATTATGGTGAATGATATCTGGTTTTTCTTTTATAATGACTTCATATAATTTTCTGACTTCTGTTTTGTCTGAGAAAAGAATTTTCTTTATTGCTGTCAGTTGCAAATTCAAATAGTTGATAATACTATTATAACTTTTACCAGGAGAAGAATTAATAACCGGGGATCCCAGGTTTTCAAAAAGATAGATCACTCTGCAGCCTTCTATTGCTTCCAGGTTAGTACTGAACTTATTTTTATAATAACACAGAATTACAGGCTCTATTAACTGTTTATCCAAATGATTGACCATTTCATATAAAGCAATTAACGAGCCGCCGGCAGGAGGAACCTGGATGTAGAGAATTTTTATCCGTTTGTGATTATAATGATTTACGGCAGTCACGTTTAATTTAGTAAAGCTTGTTTATCTATTTTTGAAAAAACTATTGAAATCTTTTAATAGATGCCGCATGAAAATTTATAGCGGGGATCATAAAGACGCTAAATAAGTTTCAAATTGCGTAATAAAATAAAATCATTAAAAGTATGATCATTGGAAACGGACTGGTAGCAAATGCATTTAAAGAATATGAACATAATGACTACTGCCTGATATTTGCCTCCGGGGTTTCAAATTCTTCTAATACAGATCCTATGGCTTTTGCTAGGGAGAGGCAGTTATTGGAAAAGATGATTAATGTCCATACAGAAGAAATATTTGTTTACTTTAGCACCTGTTGTATATATGATGCATCCAGGCAAAATTCACCTTATGCAAGGCATAAGTTGGAAATGGAAACGCTCGTACAACAACATTCCAATTATCACATCTTTCGCATTTCGAATCTTGCAGGCATAACCAACAATCCACATACCTTCCTGAATTTTTTTCTTCAGCATATTTTATCAGAGCAACATTTTTATCTCTGGAAAAGTGCATACAGGAATATCATTGATATAGATGATGCTGTTGCTGTTTGTGATCATATTATAAAGGAGCAGCTTTTTAAAAATGAAATAGTAAATATTGCTAACCCGGTTAACTACCCTGTTACCCAAATTATAGAAGAACTGGAAATGGTTATACAAAAAAAGGGGAAATATGAACTGATTGATAAAGGAAGTAATCCTGCAATTGACACTCAAATTGTTCAACAGCTTTTTTATCAACTTAATATTCATTTCGACGAAAATTATTTGCGCAAAGTATTGCAGAAATACTTTTGATACTTTATTCCAATTCATCGTTAATTAAATTCTTCCACTATAATTTTTAATCACTTCCATAACCCTGTCTGTATTTTTTCCATCGGTATAGGAAATAATCTTTTTCAAAAGCTCTTTACTTATGTTGTAATCTGTTTTTCCATTTTGCAAAGCGTCATTAATAAGATAAATCATTTCCTCTAATGAGGTCGCTAAGGATAAAATCTTGGAATCCATTATAGTTTCAAAATGCTCCTGCTTGTACATATTTTGCAATAACCTGTTCTCTACCTTATTATTTGTAACATAAGCAGGGCCAATTTGGGGCTTGCAGTAGGCAGTTCCATCCACCGACATGGTTGAACAAAGATTGATGTGTACATCGGTATAAGCAAGTGTGGAGCAAAGTTTTTTAATGTCACTCATTGTTATATTGGCATTACCTGGTTTTTCTTTTCCTGTCCACGAAACATCAAATATAATATTCTTGCTCTCGCCTATTATTTTCTTCCATCTTTCAATTTTATCAATAGGATGACAGCGAAACAATACAACCGGATTACCTTTAATTAAACCACTGCTGATTGCTTTATCAATATCTTTCAAATAAAGCGGCTCACGGGGAAACAAAGCCTGTGGACCACCAGCGTATAAAATAATTTTCCTGTTATCATCTGCAGGTATCTCCATTATATTTTTCCATTCTTTGATTGGCAGGATGAATTCATTTTTGAAGTAAAAATCAAATTGAACTGCTCCCGTAACGTAAACTGGTTTATTCAACGTGAAAGGATATATACGATGCAGTTGTTGCTTATTGTCTTCATTCCACACCATATATAAGTCATACTCAACAGGTATCCATCCTCGTTTAGTAATATTATCAAACGAAAGAATCGAAGTCATCATTTTCTTTCCTCTGAGTTTGCAGGCTCGCAATAAAATATCTTCTTGCCTGTGAAAGGGCGTTACTGTAAATACCGCATTAATTTTTAAATCATCCAAAAAGTGAACAAGTTCATTAAAATTGGTGTCAGTTTGACAAAGGATTTTTTCTTGTCGCAAAAGTTGCCGCAGGTAAAATGGAAAATATAATTTTATAATATTGTACCACTTGCGGCAGTCACGGATAAATTTTTGTTTGAAAGGAATATATTGATCCAAATATGACTGCTCAATTTTCCTTGAATTGCTTTTTAAACGAAACCGGTCGAACCAGATATTTATTTTTTTACGAACATCATTATACCTTTCGCCTGTTTTGCTTTCAGGTAAAATATGCACTTCAAAGCCTTCTTTTTGTAATTCTTCTATAAAATCTTTCTGGTTCCAGGTAATTACTACCACTGGCTCAAAAAACATTTTTAGTTTATTGAGCAACCCTGTTCTTACAATGTACCTTATTGAAAAACTGAAAGAAATTGTCACAAGTAAACGAGGTTTGGGCATTGAAACACTGATAAAATTTTATTTATACAAAAATTTTGCCATTTTAAGACGCCGCATAAGAAAACGGAATTTCTTTTTCAGGTGACTAATGCGATCTGAAAAAAATGTAACCACATAAAGCTTTACTGAAAAAGCTTCGGGATAACCCTCTTTTCTATTACGCTTATAGCTTTTATCTATCGCATTTGTTTTGTAATTATTGAGATTTTCGCGAACAATTTCCGGCGAGTTATGAGCGGTTAACGTTACAGTTTCAAAAAAGAATTTTTTGTCCTTGCGTATTCTGTTGATATAAGCCGGGCTTACAGGACGATGATTATAAAGCAGTGATTTTTCAAGTTCTTCAGGTCCAAGTCCTGTATGTGTACTGGTATAAAATTTTCTCAGCATAAATTCCTTGTCATAGCAACTCGAATATTCAAAACCTATAATATTTTTCCAATTTTTTCCTTTTCTTTTAAAGCTGTCGCACCTTACTTCATGCAGTTTTTTCCGAGTGCGTGAAAGGTATCGTTTATTGCACATTGGTCTCCACAATATTATCTTATATTCGTTATCGAAATCATACCAGAATCTTTTGATTGGAAAATTTAAAACTCCAGTTATGCAAGTTTTCATTCGTTCAAATAACTCTTCTTTTCGTTTGGTTTCGGTAAAGTCAATCATTTCATCTACGTCTGAGATTGTAATCCAATCATCTTCTAAATAATGCTCAAAAAAATAATCCTGCGCAAGATCCCTTTGCCAGAACTCTACCTTATAACTTTCTTCATCAAGCATCTGATGCTTGGGTAGCCTTTTAGTTTTTTCTTCCCTTTCTACGAATGTTATCTTATTTCTGTATGGAGTAAATCGATCATCGGAATTAATAAGGTTCCTTGCCTGCAAGCCTTTATAATCACCCTGAAAGCTGTATGCATTTTCAAGAATGATCCACTCATCCACTCCTTTATCTTCTAATATTAACTTTAACAAGAGTAATTCTTTTTCATACGGTTCACTGAATAAAAATGAATCAACAATCTTCATATTTATGAAAGCCATTTTATATTTTCCTGAATAATTTTTGCGGGAACACCGCCTACAATTACACCAGAAGGAACATCTTTTGTCACAACAGAGCCTGTTGCTATAATCACATCATCACCTATCGTTACTCCCTTGTTAATAATACATCTTGCTCCAATCCATACCTTATTACCTATATCTACAGGTTGGCTCATTAACTTTTCTTTTCCATCAATTTCAATTTTATGAAAATCACAATCCATTATCTGACAGTCCCAGGAAATAGCACAATTATTTCCAATGGTAACGCCATGATCGCAAAATATCATTGTATTTGGATTAATATAGGTATTATCTCCTATAGAAAGATTTCCATTCACATAAATTTTACAACCACTACTGATTCGTATATTTTTTCCAATTGACAATATTCCCTTATTACCTATTCTTAGCACCCCTTTATCTGATGTTGTACCACTTAGATTATTTGATAATATTCCAAAATAAAAAGGCCCATCTATTGAAAACTTTCCTTTATTGCTATACTGTACTGTTGAAGCAATAAACTGATGGGTTGGTCTGAAAAGATAAGCAAATACCAATTGGCGCAGGTTATACCATTTATTATAAGAATTGCTCCACTTGCGGTATTGCTTTTTTAAAAGAGATATTTTCATCTGGCTATAGTCAATAAATAACAGAATGTATAATGATCTGTTTAAAATTGCCTGATCTTCTCATAACATCTTAACAGCAATTCTTTTTCATAAGAGCTCACTGAATAAAAAAGAATCAACGATCCTGAAAGTTTTATCACTCATAAAAATATAGTGGCGTATTTTACTTTCCTCCGCACGATTGAAAATACCCTGGCAAAGAATATTTTCATACAGAGATACAGATAGCCTTTGCGCAGCAGGAAAAGCAAAATTTCATTTAAAGAGCTTGCATTATGTGCTGAAAGGGTTTTAAGATATTGTACTATTTTCCGCTTTAGTTGCCGGCGCACTTCAGCATCTCTAATAAACCTCAATGCCTGCTGATTTGATAATATTCTGTCCCTGCAATAGCGTTCCCTGTTATTTGCATTAATTTGGTTATGTATGGAGAGTAGCAAAGGGCAAATTACCAAACACATAAGGTCGCAATACATCACCCTCAAATATTTCCATGCCCGGATTACATAAACCCGTATTTTTTCCCTCTTCATCCATTGTTATGGCATTTGCATAACACATACCATACTCTTCTCCTGCTTCTTCCAAAATTTTTACCTGCCGTTCTATCTTTTCAGGAAGCATAATATCATCGGTGGCAAAAAGGCTGATGTATTTGCCTTTTGCTCTTTGAACAAGCATATTCGACACTTTGGTAATGCCATGGTTTTTTTTGTTTTGTATAAAAGCGCACCGAATATTATTTGCCGAAATCCATGATTCTATTTTCTTAGGGGTTAAAGATTCTGTTGAACAATCATCAATAATAATGAGCTCAATGAATGGGTAAGTTTGCATGAGTAACGAGTTTAATGCATCTTCTATATACTGCGAATAGTTATAGGATAAAATGCCAATGGTTACTAAAGGGAAATCATTAAAACTTGTTCCTGTTCTGAAATCTCCGTCTGAACTTTTAATTATGATACTTTCTTGCATCAGATCTTTACTATATCGGTAAATGCTATTTCCTCCTGCTGCTTTAAATAAAGTTTCAGGAGTATTGATTTGCGTTTAAAAAAAGGAAGTGATTTTAAATAGGAAATAACACCTTTCCTGATCTTACATTTTACTTCTCTTACTATAGAGTTGTTTATACAAATACCATAATCTTTCATGGTATTAAGTGGAATTAATTTCTTCTTCCAGTAACGGTAGTATTCGAAAGGAAAAGCATTCACATCATCAGTGATAATGGATGAACGTACCATCCTGGATCTATCAGTAAAATTCTGCCAGATTGATTTTGTTTCCTGGGCTGAATGCAACCTATATTGCAGCAGCGTTTGCTTAATCAAACCGATCCTATTGTATTCACCCAGCTTTAAACCTATCCATTGATCATGAAGCATTTTTTCGTTCTTTGGAAAAGGCAAAATAAGATCAAGCGCCTCTCTTTTTACTGCTAAACAAGCTCCCGTAACCACGTTCCTGTATAAAAGCAAAAACCGGAATATATCCTGGTTTGCATCTATTGAAAGCGCTTCATTAAACTGCAATAACTCCCACAAAGTTTTATTGTTGAGTGTTGATGTATCGTCCATCAGTTCCGCATCTGAAAACACACCATAACAATTAATATTATTTCGAAAAAAACTCAGTACCGATTCAATCTTATTATTGTTCCATACATCATCCTGGTCTGCTAAAAAAATGATATCACCGGTACAAAGAGAAATAGCTTTCTCAAAATTTTTTACAACACCAAGGTTTTTTTCATTTGCAAAAATTTTAAACAGGCAAGGATAACTTACTTCAAAATCATTAAGTATGTTGAGCGTATTATCGCTGGAATGATCATCGCATACAATGATCTCGTTTACACCAATGGTTTGTTTTAAAATGCT
>WNGF01010040.1_pt1 | contig 10774 bp, 11 predicted proteins | sample 5400641 | NCBI WGS metagenome assembly WNGF01 (sample SAMN13153371, study PRJNA577476) | soil metagenome | isolation source: 80 cm soil or saprolite under grassland replicate 2 | place: USA:California | collected 2016-06-15
TCACCGCGCCGCGGCGGCGGAGGAGAAGCTCGAGACGATGCTCAGAATCTCCTCGTTCGAGAGCACCCGGTCGCTCTCCTTCGCCCGGAGGAAAATGGCCTCCTGAAGCTCCGGCCTCGGCTCGATGCCGTGGTTCTCCAGCCAGCAATGCACGTTGGAGAGACCGCTCATCGGGCCGACCTCGATGACTTGCTTGCGCCCGATCATGCTGGCGGGAACGCCCGAGTAGACCCGGTCGGCCAGCCAGTCGTCCCCCTTCTTACGGGCCTTGATGATCGCGGCCGCGTGGACGCCGGTGCCGGTGCGGAAGGCATCGCGCCCGACGACGGGATAGTTGTCGGGGATGCGGACACCGGTCGCCTTGGAAACCGCCGCGCAATAGTCGTTCAAGCGCGTCAGGTCACGGTCGATCCACCCCAGAAGCTGCAGGTTGACGAGCAACTGGTCCATCGGCGTATTGCCGACCCGCTCCCCGATCCCGAGGGCGCAACCATGGACGCGGTGGGCACCCGCTTCCAGCGCCCAGATGGCGTTGGTGACTCCGAGACCCCGGTCCTGGTGCCCGTGCCAGTCCACCTTGACCTCCGGGTTGGTCTCTCTGACGAGGTCCGAGACGAAGCGAATCAGGTTCTGAACGCCGTTGGGCGTGGCGTGTCCGACGGTGTCGCAGACGCAGACACGGCCGGCTCCCGCCCGGATGGCGGTGGTATACATCTGCCGGATGTGGTCCGGCTGGGCGCGGATCGTGTCCTCGGTCACGTACATGACGGGGAGGCCTTCGCGCACGGCCAGCGACACGGCTTCTTCCGTCATGCGCAGCATGCGGCCGAGGTTCCAGTCCTCGGCGTATTGCCGAATCGGCGAAGAGCCGATGAAGCAGGCCACCTCGATCGGGATCCCGACCTTCTGCGAAATCTCGATGATCGGGACAATGTCGGCCGCGACAGTTCGCGCCGCGCAGTTCGGGCGCAGCTTCATGTGGGCATCCACGATCTCGCGCGCCAGCCGCGTGACCGTTCGCACGACGTGCGGCCCCGCTCCTGGCAGGCCGATGTCCGCGGAATCGATGCCGAGAGCCTCGATCAGATGGAGGATCTCGAGTTTCTGCTCGACGGGAGGGCTCTTGACCGAGGGGGACTGCAGGCCGTCGCGGAGTGTCTCATCGTCCAGCTCGACTTTCCCCCGGGCCGGCGAAACCGCCCCTCCGGCTCGGTTCCAGTCGTAGATCAGGTCGGATTCCGGCGGATGCACGGCCACCTCCCGTGATCAGTCTATATCCTCGCGGCGGAAGAGATCAACGGTTTGCGCGCTCGCCGTCCTTTGTCGTTGTGGGTGATATCGGAGTTGAACCGAGAACCCGATATCGGCCCGGTCGCCGAGCGCGGACATGTGCTCCGTCACGGTCGCCCGGGCGGCGAGCCTGCGCGAAAGGCCTCGCTCGAGGGCCCGTTACCGCGGGCGCAACCCCGTCAGTCTCGACCGCTTGCGGTTTACACCAGGCTAAGCACCGTCACGTACCGGCCACGGGGCGGCCACGACGAGGAGCCCGCAGAGACTGTCGATGCACTGTACTCGTGGGCCTGCGTACTGGCCCACATCCCAGATCCCCGCCGCTACCTCGTCCACTACTACGGCGCGTACTCCAACTTGGCGCGGGGTAAGGCGAAGGCCAGCGGCCAGGCCGCCGAGGCACAGCCCCTCGCGCCAGGACCGGGCGGAGAGCCGTCGCCACCGTCCTAGCTCTGGCCGCCCTGCGCCGCCGATGGGCCCAGCTCACCCGAAGGGTCTACCAGGTCGATCCGCCCGTCTGTCCCCGCTGCCGAGGCCTGATGCGCGTGGTCTCCTTCATCACCCAGCCGCGTCTCATCCGCCGCATCCTGGATCACCTCGCCGGACGCGTCACACACGAGGCGCCCTCCCTGCGGCACCCGGCGATGTCCCTGTCATCCCCTGATCCCTGTCGGAGCGGCCGCGAAGCTACGCGCCCGCCCAGGCCCGAGGTCCGTCCCCATCGCGATCTGCTCGCGCCAATCACTCGCCTCACGATCCTCGAAGAACATCGAACAGAGCCGCCGCTAAGCGTTCCGTGAGCTTCAGACTGCCGGTCGCGCCCCCGCAGTGCCACCCACAGCCCCTCCACGCCTCGGCCATCCGTCACCCGGTTTGGCGCCCGAAATCGAAGTTCCTATCCCCTTGCGGCTCAGCCTACCTCAAGCAGCCGCAGTAGAACTGACCCACATACGGAAAAAGGTCAGGCTCGCTTGGGGATTCAAACCCGTATTCTGGAGAACATGATCCTCAGCCATTCAGGCCGAAGATCGTGCGATCCCTCTTCCCTTCCCGAATGTTGCATGGCACTGTGTGTGGCCACGAAACGTGAGCCAGACAACCCTGCGCGACTGCTGAGGGCCTCACAGTGCCCTCCACTGTTAAATTCAGAAGCCTGAGTCACGAGCTGTGACGCGTGGTTCTCCGCGATTTGTGGGACGCCCTCGCAAGCCGGACCCACCTGTACCGCGGGTCGGAGCGCGTCGGTCGAATTAGAATCTCATTTTGTGAACGACGAAATTAACGACGCAATCTGGTCGGAATCTCCAGCGCTTCAGCGAAGCATCCAGCCGCCCGAAGTCCTGACTACTCCAGGTGCAGTCGGCGCTCAACAAGCTATGGCTGACGAACACGAGGTTCTCCCGTGGGTGCCCGACATCCTTGGTGAGAATTGGCGACAGCCGGATGCGGTTCTCATCGTCGGCTCTGCCTACGCAGGTTTCATCCGCGAGTTCTCGGGCCGAGGCGCAACCATGTCTCTCAGCGATTACCGTACCGCTCGCACCTGGCAAGCATTCCAGGAACAATTCGTGGCGCAGGTCGTGCGGCCGGATCCCAGCTACTACGGTCCCCTCACAGTGCTCGCAGGCGGGACGCTGCAGAATGTCGCATTGCTGGATCTGTGCAGGGCGAGCTTTGTCAAGCGCGGCGAAGGCTCGATTCTCAGACGCGACAACAGCGGCGATCGGATTGTGATCGATCATCCGGCGATCTATTCCCGATATGTAGACGGTCAGACTGAATGGACTTGGCAGCGGATTCTGCGCTCGAAAGCTCGACGGATCGTTGCACTCGGGACCATTGCCGAACACGGCCTCCTCCGGCTGTTCTCAGCGCGAGGGTTGGCGATTGCCGAACACGGACGGGCCGTATCGATCAAGTCGCATGCGACTCATGTGTGGCCGCGACGGTACGCGGTCGTCGGCCGCACGCTCGGGTATTGGCTCGATCGACAATCCTGGTGGACGATCACCGGTACAGCGGATGGCGAGCTTCGCGAATGGAGATTACTCCCAGCTTTCCACCCGGCCCGGTCGCAGTCAGATCACGGGTACAGGCGCACTGCTGAACTTCTGCGGCAATCGCTGAATAGCTAGGCCAAGGTGCGTGCGCGTGCGCGGAGGGGTGCGCTGACCCCGCTTCCATGGAGATGCGACTGGGACGCATGGTCTCGGTGGGGCAGCCTGTTGATCGGCTGAAACAGTACTGCGCGGCTGCGGGAGCGACGTAGGCCCCTGTCAGAATTGGTCGCGTTTTGCATGTGGCCGGCGACTGGTGCGCCCGTCGGACTTCTTCGTGAGAGAGGCGACTAACTGCTCGCCGGCGGTCAGCGACTCACGCTCATTCACGATGTTGTATCGATTACCGGCCCCCGCCGAGACCCCGCTCTACAAGCTGCTCGAGTCCCTCTACAAGCTGGAACACCTCGCCGGGCGCGCCGCACACAATCGCGCCCCACCTGCGGCAGCCGGCGCTGTCCCTGTCATCCCCTGATCCCTGTCGAGCGGCCCGCGAAGCTACGCGCCCGCCCAGGCCCGAGGTCCGTCCCCATCGCGATCCCCTCGCGCCAATCACTCGCCTCACGATCCTCGAAGAACATCGACAGACCGCCCCTGAGCGCGCCGTGGGCTTCAGACTGCCGGTCGCGCCCCCGCAGTGCTAGCCACAGCCCCCTCCACGCCTCGGCCATGCGTCACCCGGTTGGCGCCTGAAATCGAAGTTCCTATTCCCGACTTCCGGCTTTCCCCTTACGCCTCGACACTGATCTTGATGCTTGATTCCGCGACTCCTAGAGACAGCGCGAGCCGGCGCTTCGCCTCCGCGATGTTCAGCGATTTGTCCTCGCCGTCGCTGTGCAAGGGCTCGTTTGTCCCCCCTTCCGTTGGGCTTTCGCCATCGATAGGAACCCGCGCAATCTCTGGATGGTCCAATCCCGCACCGCCTCCAACATAGCGAACAATGTTTTGGTCGTCGCGGATGTAGAGCGGGAGCCAAACGCCGCGTCCCAGGGGAACCCGATACCGGGCCTTACGACGCGCCTTGTAGGCGCGGTCGAATCGCGCGCGCATGTCGTCCCCTTCGATCCAATGAACCAGCGCGGCGGTGGGGTGCTGAGCATCATCCACTGATACGGCCAAGACCACGTCGACCTCGGATAGCGTGAGCCATCCTTTGTCATCCATCCGCCGGGGGAACGCGAGCCATTGATCTTGGGTAGTCCGGATGGCCACCTTGTGGCTCTTACCGGCTTTCGTGATCAACCGCATGCTGGCCTTTCCCGCTGCGGGTATCCTCTCGACCTTCCATCCCTGTGTTCGAAGCGTTGCGAGACCGATCTCGAAAAGCCGGCGCTTCAGATGGAGCTTCTCAGGCGTCTGGAAAACGTTCGTCATACTGATCTCCTCTCTCGGGAGGAAAATAGGACGTGTTGCCGCAAAAGTCAAATGGTTTCTATTCGTCTCTAATTCGTTCCGGCGCTCTCCCGTAGGCGACCGGAAGGCGGGAGTAACGCGGAGCCTCCGATGCGGCCTTCATTGCGGAGGCCGCGCGCGCTCCCAGGGGGGTCTCGGACCCCTCTGCACGGCGGCGCGGGAGACCGCCCCGCCTTGACCGGCGATTGACTGCCGCCAGAGTGGCGGGTACAATATGGCGTTATGGCTACATCGGTCCGTCGAAAGAGCCGGGACCGGGCCTCCATCGAGGCCTATCGCCGGGCCGTGCGGAGTTCGAAAGGGCCTCACGCCTATGCCTCTTTCCTGGGCATCCATGAGTTTGACGCCGTGAGCCTTCGATCGAGAGTGGAGAGAGGTCTACCCTTCGCGAGTCTTCGCTCCCTCACCGAGGTGATGCGCATGACACTGCAGGATACGGCCGATGTTCTCTTCATGTCCGAGCGTACGCTGCAGCGAAGGAAAACCGAAGGCCGGCTCCACGCCGACGAGTCCGACCGTCTGCTGAGACTGTCCAGGGTCTTTGGAAAGGCTATTGAGTTATTCGAGGGGGACACCGAAGCCGCCTTGCGCTGGATGAAGAAGCCGCTCCCGGCGCTCGGCCTCGTGAGTCCATTGGCGATGACAAAGACTGAGCCCGGAGCCATCGAGGTCGAGCGTCTGATCGGCCGCACAGAGCACGGCGTGTTCTCCTGACGTGCCGGTTGCCTGGCGGATAGTCAAGAAGAAATACGCGGCAGCCGCCTTCGATGGCGAGGGCGCGCGTCTCTACGGCGGACGTTGGACCCGGGTCGGCCAGGCCGCCGTTTACGCCGCCGGGAGTGTTTCGCTGGCAACGCTCGAGATCGTGGCTCATCTGGGATACGACCGAAGTCTCCTGGTCAATGCCTTCTCGCTGTTCGAGGTCGATATCCCTGAAGATCTTGTCCTGATCGTCGATCCGAAAACTCTGCCGGCGCGGTGGATGGCTTCTCCTCCTCCACCCGAACTCTGGACTGTCGGCGACGGATGGCTTGACGCGAAACTCAAACCTGTCTTCCGCGTTCCAAGCGCCATTGTCCAGACCGAGTTCAACTATCTACTCAACCCTCGACATCCCGATTTTCGGAAACTCTCGATTGGCGATGAGCAGCCTTATGCCTTCGATTCCCAATTACTTCCCTGATTTCACTGAGCGGTTCGGGACAGTCGCGCGACCTGAAAACTGCGAAAACGCGCGTCAACAGGGCGAGGCACCGAGCACAACTGGCGGCGAAAGAGATTAACGGTCTGGGCGCGCGCTGTCCTTTGTCGTTACGGGTGATATCGGAGTTGAACCGAGAACCCGATGTCGGCCCGGTCGCCGAGCGCGGAGATGTGCTCCGTCACGGTCGCCCGGGCGGCGAGACTACGCGACAGGTTCCGCTCGAGTCCGAGCGCGACCTCCATTCCGGCTTTGGAAACCGCGCCCAGACCCCCCTTGCGAAACGGGCTCTGCTCGTATGTCACCGAGGCGCCCATCCGCGTCGCGGAGCTCAAGCGATAGACGGCGCCGATGAAAAGCCTTCCGACGGAGGATGGAGAGATCCCCAGGGGAGCTTTCCAGCTTCCCAGAACGACGATGCCGGCTTCCCCCTGGAGAAGCCACCGCTTTCCGGGACGCGCCACGAAGAGGCGAAGACCCCCGTCCCAGCTTCCCGAGCCGTTGTAATCGCGTGCCGAGCCCGTCGGGGCCTTGAGAGCCAGGTCGAGACCGTAGCTCGTGCCGCCCCGGAGTGCCAAGGGACGCCAGGAGAAGGTCGCGGAAACATCGCCGATTCCGGCGCGCGGCCTCCGCCCGTCGAACGTCATGGTCCCGTTGGAGGGCTGGAACATCAGGACAGAACTGCCGTTGGGAAACTCCGTCCGTCCCGCCTGACCCAGACCGAACGCCCGGTGAAAAGATGCAATGAAACTGTCGAGCGTGAAGGCGTCGTGAGAGACGTAAGGGATCTCGACGGTCAGGGAGAAACCCCGACCGAGGCCGACGCGGTCTTCAAGAGAGGCCCGGAGGACTTCTCCATCCACGAACCACACCGTCTCCTGCGGAAAGCTCCGATGAATCCTGTCGGCCTCGTCGGGACGGAAGGGAGTCCCGGGAGGTCCCACCTCCTCATGAAATTTGGGAGCATGCCAGCTGTGCGAGAACGTATTCGCATAGGCCGTCGCGAGCGTCCATTCCGATTCCCCGCGTTCCATCGGGCGAGTGTCGGCGGGCCCGAAGAAAAAGAAGGGAACGTGAAGGACATGGAGACTTCTCTGGCCGAATCCGGGACCCCAGGCGGACTCCTCTCCGGCCTGAGCCGCCAACGGACATGGAGCGCAGACCAGACAAAGAGGCACCAGGACCGCGAGAAGAACGAAATTGTGTTTCAGATGAGCTAGCGGCCGGTGAATCGGGGGGGACGTTTCTCCAGGAAGGCGCTCATCCCTTCCTTCATGTCTTCCGTCGAGGCGCAGAGACCGAACAGGGTGGCCTCGTAGGAGAGCGCCTCGGGCAGCGGCATCTCGATTCCGCGGCGGATGGCCTCCAGCGCGTAACGGCATGCGACCGGCCCGTTCTTCGCGATCGCCCGCGCCAGGTCCATCGCCGCCGCGAGGGCCTGGCCGGGAGCGACGACGCGGTTGACCAGGCCGAGTCTTCCCGCCTCGGCCGCGGTCAACCCTTTCTCCGCCGTCAGGATGAGCTCCGCCGCCTTCGCCTTGCCGAGCAGGCGCGCCAGGCGCTGCGTCCCGCCGTATCCGGGGAGGATCCCGAGGGACGTCTCCGGAAGACCCATCTTCGCGTTCTCGGAAGCGACCCGCATCGTGCAGGCAAGCGCCAGCTCCAGTCCTCCGCCGTAGGCGTAACCGTTGATTGCCGCGATCGAAGGGATCGGCAGGTTCTCCAGCCGATCGAGCACCGCCTGGCCGCGCCAGGCCTGGTCACGGCCAGCGAGCGGCGTCAACCTGGCGAGCTCGTTGATGTCGGCCCCCGCGATGAACGCCTTTTCTCCTGCGCCTGTGATGATCAGACATCGTAGATTAGGCTCGCTCTGCGCGTCCGCGAGTCTGGCGTCGAGAGCTTCCAGCACCGCCGCATTCAAGGCGTTCAGTTTGTCGGGCCGATCGACGGTCAGTGTGCGGATTCCCTCATGCGTCTCGACCCGAACCGGCTCATCCGTCATTTCGTCTCTCCGTACTCGTAGAACCCGCGGCCGGACTTCTTTCCGAACCGGCCGGCAAGCACCATGCGCTTCAGGAGAGGCGGCGGCGCGAAGCGCTTCTCCCGATACTCGTTGAACATGATCTCGGCGATGGCGAACGTCGTGTCGAGACCGACGAAATCGAGCAGGCGCAAGGGGCCCATCGGATGCCCGCATCCGAGCTCCATCCCGCGATCGATGTCTTCCTTCGTTCCCACCCCCTCTTCCAGCGCGCGCACCGCGTCGAGCAGGTACGGAACGAGCAGGCGGTTGACGACGAACCCCGAGTTGTCATTGGCGCGGATCGGCTCCTTGCCGAGCGACCGGGCGAAGTCGAAGACAGTCTTCTCCGTCTCCTCCGAGGTCGCGATCGTCCGCACGACTTCGACCAGCTTCATCACCGGCACGGGATTGAAGAAATGGAGTCCCGCGAATCGGTCCGGACGACTCGTCGCGGCCGACATCTCCGTGATCGTCAACGAGGACGTGTTGGAGCAGAAGATCGCCGCCGGCTTGCAGGCGGCATCGAGGGCTCGAAAGGTCTCCTTCTTCGCATCCAGGTTCTCGACGATCGCCTCGATCAAGATGTCGCAGTCGGCCAGCTCCTCCAGGCTCGTCGTCGTCGAGAGCCGAGCCCGGGCGGCATCCCGGTCCGCACCGGCGAGCTTCCCTCTTTCGACGGCCCTGGCCAGCGAGTTCTCCACGCGCGAAAGCCCCTTGCGTGCGAGCTCTTCGGAAACCTCGCGGACGAGCGTGTGGTATCCGGCCTTCGCGGCGACCTCCGCGATCCCCGAGCCCATCAGGCCCGCGCCGAGCACGCCGACTCTCTCGATCTTCATCGTCTCTCCGTTTCTCGGTGCGCCAGCCTGGAAGCTATCGGCAGCCGAGAGCTAGTTCAGGGACTCCACGACGACGGCGATGCCCTGACCGCCGCCGATGCAGGCGCCGGCGACGCCGTAGCGCAATCCCCTGCGGCGCAGTTCCTTCAGAAGCGTTAGCGTGCACCGCGTGCCAGTCGCGGCCAGCGGGTGCCCGAGAGCGATCGCGCCCCCGTTGACGTTCAGCTTTTCCAGGTCGAGGCCGAGCTCGCGGACGACGCCCAGGATCTGGCCCGCGAAGGCCTCGTTGATCTCCCAGAGATCGATGTCCATCATCGTGAGGCCGGCAGTGGCCAGGGCGGCGCGGGCGGCGGGAGCGGGGCCCAGTCCCATCAACTCGGGCTCGCATCCGACGACGGCCGACGCCACCAGGCGTCCCAGAGGCTTCTTCCCCTTCGCGCGCGCGTTGGCAGCCGAGGTCACGACGACCGCGGCGGCCGCGTCCACGATCCCCGAAGCGTTTCCGGCCGTGACCTGTCCGCCCTCGCCGAAAGAGGGGGGCAGCGCGGCCAGGGCTTCCAGGGTCGTGTCCGGCCTCACATGGTCGTCCTTCTCGAAGCGCACTGTCTTGCGCCCGGCCTTGATCTCGACGGGAACGACTTCCTCGGAGAGCCGGCACGAAGCCCACGCCTCCGCCGCGCGCCGCTGCGAGGAGAGGGCATAGGCGTCCTGTTCCTGACGGGTGATCCCGTATTTCGCCGCCACGCGATCGGAGGTCTGCGCCATGTAGAGGCCGCAGTAGGAATCGAGCAGGGCCACCATCAGCGAATCCTCGAGCTTGCCCTGGCCCAGCCGAAGTCCCTTGCGTGCGCCGCGAATGACGTGCGGTGCCTGCGACATGTTCTCCATGCCTCCGGCGAGGACGGTTTGAGCCTCTCCAAGGAGGATCCGGTGAGATGCCTGGACGATCGATTCGAAGCCCGAGCCACAGAGCCGGTTGACGGTCAGCGCCGGCACCTCCCGGGGGATCCCCGCCTTCAACGCGACGTGGCGCGCGCCATAGATGGCGTCCCCGGAGGTCTGCAGGGCGTTCCCGAAGATGACGTGCCCGATCTCTTCCGGATCCGTTGCCGACCGCGCCATGGCGGCTCTCGAAGCGTGGACCGCCAGGTCGATCGCGCTCGTGTCGGAAAAGGCTCCGTTGTACTCCGCCATGGGAGTCCGAACGCCGTCCAGAATGACGATGTCTTCCATTCCTGCTCCCAACCCGCAAATCTATAACAGGTTCTCTCCCTCGCCCCTTGGGAGAGCCCCCGGGAGAGGGGCCCCCGGGGTGAGAATTCCCGATGAGCATCACTCCACATGAGCCTCACTCCACACGGTCCGGTGAAACCGCCGCCGGACTTCGTTGAAATCGACTTGTTTGACTGTTGGATGCACTCGATTGGTCAGGAGGATCGCGATGCGGCCGGCGTCCGGATCCATCCAGAGAGAGGTGCCGGTAAAGCCCGTGTGGCCGAAAGAGCGCGGCGACATCGCGGGAATGGAGGAGCCCGCGCCTCGCCTTCCCTGCCAGGAAAGGCCGCGCGCTTCCGGCAGCAGAGGCGTCGCGTCGGAGCAGAACTCCTCGGCGAAATCCTCGAGCCACATCCGGGCGAGCGCCCAGACATCCCGCGCCGAGCCAAAGAGACCGGCGTTGCCGGCGACCCCTCCGCGCCGGTAGGCATTTCCGTCATGGACTTGCCCCCACACGACCTCCGTCCGGAATCGGACGTACGAGAGCCCGAGTGCCGCGGTCATGCGCCTCTCGGTCACGTCGCCTTTCTCCGTCGCGGCGGTGGCCCGCCGCTCTCCCGGCAGGAAACACGCGCCCGAACCGGCGGGTCCGGCGACCAGCTCGGCGAAGGTCCTGTCGAGCGGCGCCGAGAAGTGCGCCTCGAGGATGTCTCCGAGGAGAAGGAAATTCAGATCGCTG
>WNGF01010041.1_pt1 | contig 10773 bp, 10 predicted proteins | sample 5400641 | NCBI WGS metagenome assembly WNGF01 (sample SAMN13153371, study PRJNA577476) | soil metagenome | isolation source: 80 cm soil or saprolite under grassland replicate 2 | place: USA:California | collected 2016-06-15
GCGGGTGCGGGTGCGGACGCCTGCACGGGTGCGGCCGCGAGCGGCTGCGTGGCGGCTGGGGCTTTCTTCCTGGAGAGGAGGACGTACGCGAGGATCCCGACGAGCACGAGGCCGCCCGCCCCGATGAGGATGACCGGCGTCGCGCTCGGCTCCTGCGACCGTTTCAGGATGACCGGGACCTTCGGCACCTTCGGCTGCGGAGGCGGTGACGCGAGCGGCTCCGGGGGCGGGGTCGTGAGCTCCTCGCGGAGGGGCGCGAACGGGTCGGGCGCCGGCGAGGTCGTGCCATAGCCGTCCGGCAACGAGGCGCGCGCGGCTGCGACGAACGGGTCCTCGTACTGCGCGGAGGACTCCTTCTGCGGCGAGTCGGCGAAGAGATCGACGTAGCCCGCCTCGCCCGTCTCCGCGAGCAGGTCCTGCGGCGCGCCCCCGGCCTTCGCCCCGGTGAGCGCGCCGTTCATCTCCGCGGTGGCGGCGGGGAGCTCGGGGGGAGACGACGGATACGCCGGCTCCGGCGCCGCGATCTCGAGCTGGACCTCGGGCGTCGCCTGCGGGTGGTCCGCGAGGCCGGAACCCTCGACGGCCGTGCTCGGCATCGCGGGAGGGCGCATCTCGGTCGTCGCCGTGGCGACCACGCCGGCGGAGGCCTTCACCACGATGAGATGGCCGCACGCCTTGCACTTGATCTTGTAGACCCTACCGGGCGCCGGTGTCTCGGCGGTGGCGTACTTCTTCCCGCACCGCTCGCAGGAGAATTTCACGAACCGGATCCTACATTTGCGGCGGACCGTGGCGCAAGAACGCGCTCGTCAAACGCTCGCGCGACGGCGGAGCGCCCCGCGCCGAAACCCGCCCGTGCGCTGGTCACCGGAGCTCGCGCAGGAGGACCCCGACGCCGGCGATCTCGCCCCTCACCCGGACCGGGAACCAGCTCGTCGCGAACCTGCGCCGCACCCCCGGCTCCGAGGGCGCTGCGCCCTCCATCGGCTGCTCCAGGGCTTGCCCGCTGTCGAGCGCGCTGCGGAAGGCGGAGACGATCTCGTCGGCCGGCGCCTGCGGGAGGATCTCGAGCGGCGTCCGGCCGACGTGCGCCGCCAGCGCGACGCCGTCCACGCGCGCGAAGTTCTCGTTCACCTTGACGAACCGCATCTCGCGATCGAGCAGCGCGAGGCCGACCGGCGCCGCGCCGCACATGCCCGCGACGAGCGCCGAGTCCCACTCGGCCTCGACGCGCGAGCGCGCCGCCTCCTCGAACAGCCGCGCCCGCTCGAGCGCCTGCGCGCAGGGCTGGGCCACGAGCCGGACGAAGGTCCTGTCGTCGGACTCGAGCCGGCGGGGCTCTGCGAAGATCGCGACGAGCGCGCCGAGGGACCTACCCGACGCGAGGAGCGGGACCACCGCCCAGGCGGCCTCCTCCTTCGCGGCGCGGTCCTGCTCGAGGTGCGGAAAGCGCTGCGCGATCTGCTCCGCGCTCTCGAGCCAGATCGCCTTGCCGGTCCGGACCACCTCCGCCGCCGGCGTCGGCGCGTCCACCGCGACGGCGACCCCGCGCACCGCGGCCGCGCGTCCGTGGCGCGCGAGCAGCGCGACGCGCTCGCCGCCCTCCTCGATGCCGTGGATCTCCGCGGCGCACGCGCCGAGCGCGCCGAGCGCGCGGAACGCGGCCGCGGCGACGTCGCGCACGGTCGTCGCGGACGAGAGCGCCGAGGTGGTGCTGAGGAGCTGCCGGAGCCGCTCCGCGAGCCGGCTCGAGGCGTCGAAGAGCCGCGCTCGCTCGACCGCGAGGGAGCACTGCCGCGCGACCGCGAGTACGAAGTTCCGCTCCTCCTCGTCGAACGCGCGCCGCTCCGGGAACTGCAGGCCGAGCGCGCCCCGCACCGCGCCCGAGGCGAGCGGGATCGCGGCCCAGGCGAGCGCGCGCACGCGGTCGGCCCCCGGTTCAAGCCGGGGGAAACGGGCGCCGATCTCCTCCCGGCTCGCGAGCCAGACCGGCGTGCCGGTGCGGTAGGCCTCTGCGATGGGGAGGGGGTCCTCAGAGAGCACCCGCCGCTGGCGCTGAACGAACTCGTCGGAGACGCCGAGCCCGTGCACGAGCTCGAGCTCGCCGGGCGCGCGCTCGACGTAGAGCATCACCGCGCTCGCGTCGACGAGGGCGAGGCCGCGCTCGAAGATGACGCGGAGGACCTCCTCCCGGGTCTGCGCTGCTGAGAGCTCCTCGGTGAGCCCCTGCAGGCGCTCGAGGCGCTCGAGCCGGACGCGCGCGGGGTCGCCCCGCAGCCTCTCGAGGAACGACGGCATGCGCGCGATGCTACCCCATCGGCGGGGGCGCCGGCGGCTCGCCCTCGGTGCGCCGCCGGGCGGGCGCCCGCCCGTCACTCGATCGCGCCATGCGTCGCGGAGGGTGCGGCGAGCTCCTGCATGACGACGGCCTTCACGTTCACGAACTCGCGGATGCCGTCGCGCGCGAGCTCGCGGCCGTACCCCGAGCGCTTCACGCCGCCGAACGGCAGGCGCGGGTCGGACGCCACCATCGCGTTGACGAAGGTGGCCCCCGCCTCGACGTCGTCGATGAAGCGCCGCCGCTCCACCTCGTCGTTCGTCCAGACCGACGAGCCGAGGCCGAACGGGACGTCGTTCGCCACCGCGATCGCCTCGTCGAGGTCCTTCACGCGGTAGAGCATGGCGACTGGTCCGAAGATCTCCTCGCGGTACGTGGGCGAGCTGCGCGGGATCCCGGCGAGCACCGTGGGCGGATAGTAGAAGCCCTTCCCGCCCTGCGGCTTGCCGCCTACGAGCAGGCGCGCGCCGTCCTTCACCGCCGCTTCCACCTGCTTCGTGAGCTTGTCGAGCTCCGCGGCGGTCGCGAGCGGTCCGACGTCCGTCGAGGGGTCCATCGGATCGCCGACGCGGAGCGCGCCCATCCGGCGGACGAACTCGCGCTCGAACCGATCGAAGACCCGATCGTGGACGATGAACCGCTTCGCGGCGATGCAGGACTGGCCGTTGTTGATGTTTCGGGCGGTCACCGCCGTCGGGATCGCTTGCTCGAGGTTCGCGGACGGCATCACCACGAACGGATCCGACCCGCCGAGCTCGAGCACCGTCTTCTTGATCACCTTCGCGGCGGCGGCGGCGACCGCGGCGCCGGCCCCCTCGCTGCCGGTGAGCGTCACCGCGACCACCCGGTCGTCCTCGATGATGCGCGCGACGCGCGACGAGCCGACGAGGAGCGTCTGGAAGCAGCCGTCGGGGAGGCCCGCTTGCCGGAAGACCTCCTCGATCGCGAGCGCGCACTGCGGGACGTTGGAGGCGTGCTTGAGCAGCCCGACGTTCCCGGCCATGAGGGCCGGCGCCGCGAACCGGAAGACCTGCCAGAAAGGAAAGTTCCAGGGCATCACCGCGAGGACCGGCCCGAGCGGCAGCGCGCGGACGAACGAGCGGGTGGCGCTCGCCTTCACCTCCTCGTCGGCGAGGAACCGCTCGGCGTTCTCCGCGTAGAAGCGGCAGGCCCAGGCGCACTTCTCGGCCTCCCCGACCGCGGACTTGAACGTCTTGCCCATCTCGAGCGTCATCGTCCGGCCCCAGTGCTCCTTGCGCTGCTCGAGCACGTCGGCGGCTCGGCCGAGGAGCGCGGCGCGCTCGGAGAACGAGCGGCGCCGCCACGAGCGGAAGGTCTGCGCGGCGCGGACGAGGCGGGCCTCGAGCTCCGCGTCGGAGAGCTCGTCGAAGCGACCGAGCACCTCGCCCGTCGCCGGGTTCACGGAGGACATGGTCGACATACCGTTCCGTTCCTTTCGTGTGCCGGAATTCGAAGGTAACCTGGGGTCGTGAACGCCATGACGGCCGCGGCGGCCGCGGCCGCGGCCGCCTGGGCGCTCCTCGTCGCCGCGAGCCCTCGCTGGTTCTTCCTCGCCGCCGCCCCGCTCTGCGCCGTCTGGATCACGATCTCGGCGCGCGCGGCGCCGCCCGGGCTCGGCCAACGGCTCCATCCGCGCACGGGCGACCTCGGGATCGGGATCACGCTCGCCGCCGTGCTGTACGCCGGCTCCAGGGTCGTCCTCGGGCTGGGCTGCGGCGGCCTCACCGACGCGCTCTGCGCCCCGCTCGCGTCGATGTTCGCCCGCTTCGAGACGCGGGCGCTCCCGGCCGCGCTCGTGCTCGCCCTGCTCGTCGCGCCCGCCGAGGAGCTGTTCTGGCGCGGGCTCGTCCAGGAGCGACTCGTCGCGCGCCTCGGCCCCTGGCGCGGTGTCGCCCTCGCGACCGCGACGGCCACCGCCGTCTCGCTCGCGACGGGCGAGCCCTTCCTCGCCCTCGCCACCGCGCCGACGTACGCCGCGTGGGGCGTCGTCGCCGTCTGGCGCCGCAGCCTCGTCGCGCCGATCGTGTCGCACGCCGCGTGGACCCTGCTCGTCGCGGTGTTCGCGCCGCCCAGGTAGGCGCGCACTGCACCTGCACTGGACGAAGCCGCCGCTTGTCGACGGGCGTCCCCGGGGGGCGCGCGCACGCAGACGCGCAGCGAAGCCGGCCGGCGGCAGCGGCTCGTTCCAGCAGCGCGATGCGGTGTCGCGGGGCGCCATCCCGCAGCTCGTCACCGGTGCGTCAGCCTCGGCCCCACCGCCTGCACGAACCCCTCCTCGAGCGCGCGGAGCGCGCCGCGCAGGCCCGGTGACGGGTGGTCGTCCGCGAGCGCGCGGCGCGCCGCATCGTCGAACGGCACGAGCGCACGGCGCCCGATCCGCTCCCAGAAGGACGCGCCTTCCTGAGGCAGGAGATCGTGCTCGAGCCCCTGGACGAGCTCGCGTACGACTCGCCAGTCGGCGTCGGAGACGAGCTTCAGCCAGAGCGTCGAGACGCGCGGCGCCGGCAGCGGGGCGCGGATCGCGGGGAGCGATCGACCGCGGAGCGCGACGACGCGCTCCAGGATCTCCCGGACGGACAGCGTCTCCGGGCCGGGGAGGTCCGCGAACGCGCCGCCCACGCCGAGCGGCACGTCGACGGCGGCGACGAGCGCCGCCACGACGTCCTCGATCGCGACAGGGCAGCTGCGCGATCCCGCCCATGCAGGCAGGATCATCGCCGGGAGCCGGAGCGCGAGGTCGCGCACCACCCGCCACGAGGCGCTTCCCGCGCCGACGATCATCGACGCGCGCAGCTCGAGCGCCGGCACGCGCCCGGCGCGCAGGACCTCGCCCACCGCGAGGCGGCTCGCGAGGTGCTTCGAGGGCCGACCGCGCGGCCGGGCGCCGCCGAGGTAGACGATCCTCCCGACGCCCGCGCGCTCCGCCTCGCGCGCGAACGCCGCCGCGGTCCGCCGCTCCTCCTCGGCGTAGTCCTCGCGCGCGCTCGCCATCCCGTGCACGAGGAAGAGCGCCGCGGCGGCCCCATCGAGCGCCCGCGGCAGGTCCCCGGCGCGGGAGAGGTCCGCCTCGATCCACTCGACGCGGGCGGCCTGCCCGGGCCCGCGGCGGCGCGCCGTCGCGCGGACCGCGTGCCCGGCGGCGAGGAGCGCCGGCACGACGGCCCGCCCGACGAACCCCGTGGCGCCCGTGACGAGGATCGGACGTATGCGGCGCCGTGACATCCCAGGAGGATGGCGCGGCAGGGTCGCGGGCGCAGCCTCGCGCCGAGCGTCGGGCAGACGCCTGCCGTCAGCGAAGGGTCACACGTGATTCCGCAGCATGAGCTCCTTCGGATCCGGGTCGAGGTAGGTCTGGCCCGCGAGGTACTCGATCGCGCTTCGCCGCACGTGGTGGCGCAGCAGCGTGAGCGGCACGACGAGCGGGACGAGGCCGCACGCGAAGTCGGCGACGAGGTCGGCGAGCTCGGTCCGGTCCGCTGCCGGCAGGACGTCGCGGAAGTAGCCGAGCGTGTGCTGGAGCACGTTGGCGTGCCGGCCGCGCGTCGCGGGGACCTTCAGCGCATCCATGAAGCCGCGGCCGTAGGCGTCGACGGTCCGCGCGGTCGAGCCCTTCGAGAGCCCGCCGACGAGCGCGCCGAGCGTCCGATAGGCGGCGGGGCTGTGCGCCATGAGCGCGAGCTTGTGGGCGGTGTGGAATGCGACGAGGTCGCCGCGGCGCATCCCGCGTGCGACCGCCGCCTTCCAGCGCGCGTACGCGAAGATCCGCTCGACGAAGCTCTCGCGCAGCGCGGAGTGCTGGAGCCGTCCCTCCTCCTCGATCGGTAGGAGCGGGAGCCGCGCCGCGAGCACCCGGACGAACATGCCGACCCCGTCGCGGCGCGGGGTGCCGCCGCGCGCGGGGTGGACCCGCACGCGCTCGAGGCCGCAGGAGGGCGAGTCCCTCTTCGTCACGTATCCAGCGAGATCCAGCTCCTCGAGCTCGCGGACGCGCGCCTCGGCGAAGCGGAGCATCGCGTCGGTGTGGTCCTTCCCGCTGCGCTCGGCGACGAGGCGCGGCGCGGCGGCTGCGCCGACGAGCCGGATGGGCTCGCGCGGCACGCCCATGCCCACCTCGAGCTCCGGGCAGACCGGCACCCACTCGACGAATGGCGCGAGCACGTCCGCGACGAAGGCGTCGCGCTTGTGCTGTCCGTCGTAGCGGACCTTCCGGCCGAGGAGGCACGCCGAGACGCCGAGCCGGAGCTTCGTCCTCGCCATGAGGCGATGGTAGGCGAGCCCCCTTCCCGGCGCACGGGTTCGGCGCGCGAGATCCTGCGCCCGGGCTCAAGCCTCTCGCCGCGCGAGGAGCACCCCGGCCGCGATCCCTGCGGCGATGGCCACGAGCCCGCGGACGGGTGCCTTCCGGCGCGGGGCCGGAGCCGCCCGCGCGGGCTGGGTCGCGGGGAGCGGCTCGTCGACGGGCGCGGACGTCGCGACGGGCTGGAGGCCGACCTCGCTCCGCCGCTTCGCGCCCTGACGCTTTCCCTCGGGCGAGCGGTGCTCGATGAGGGCGTTCACCTCGGCGCCGACGAGCAGCACGAAGGACGAGATCCACATCCAGAGGAGGAGCACGATGACCCCGCCGAGGGAGCCGTACGTCTTGTCGTAGCTGCCGAAGTTCGAGACGTACTTCGAGAAGCCCCACGAGGCCATCACCCAGAGCACGACCCCGAGCACCGAGCCTGGCGTGATGAACCGGAAGGTCTGCTCGACGTCGGGGAGCACGTAGTAGAGCAGCGCCCAGAGCAACATCATGATGAGGCCGGCGACCGGGAGCCGGAGCCAGCCGATCGCCACCCCGGCGGGCCCGCCGACGACGTCGGCGAGCGGCGCGGTGGCGACGGCGACGAGCGCCGCGACGAGCGCGAGCACGCCCGACACGATCGTCATGGCGATCGCGGTCCCGCGCACCTTCCACCAGGGGCGCCCCTCCTTCACGTCGTAGCAGCGGTTCAGCGCTCCGACGACCGCCATCACGCCGCCCGACGCCGCCCAGATCGCGACGACGGCGCCGAACCCCAGCAGCGTCACGTTCTGCTGTCCCCCGAGCTGCTGCATCCGCTCCCCCACGATCTGCGTCGCCGGCCCCGGCGCGACCTGGGCGAGCTCGTCGACGAGCGCCTGCGCCTGGTCGGGCTTGATGATCACGCTCGCGAGCGCGACGAGGAAGAGGAGGAACGGGAAGAGCGCGAGGATGCCGTAGAAGGTGACCGACGCGGCGAGGTCGGTGATCCCGTCCCTCGACATCTCGTCCTTGAGCCCGGTGAAGAACTCCTTCCAGCCCATCCCGTCGCCCGGCAGGCGCATGGTCCCCTCCAACCCCTGGGCGCTCGTCCGCGGCCCCCCCGAGAGGATGGGCATCGCGCCCGGTCGCGCGCATGGCACCGGACTTACCGCGAGAGGCTCGCGCCCACCGCGAGCAGCGCGCCGAACGCGACGTGCGCCGTGACGAGGACCGCGGCGGTGGACCAGCCGTAGTTCCGGCCCATGAACCCCGGAGGCTCGAGCCATCGCTCCGTCGTCGGGCCCGCGTACGGCCGGGCGACGCGCGGGTGGAACGCCGGGAGCGCCGGCAGCCCGACGGCGGCGACGAACAGCCCGTGGAGGAGCCCTACGAACGCACCGAGGTGGACCGTCGCCCGACCCGCGACCGCGAACACCGCGAAGTAGACGAGCGAGAAGATCCAGCCGTTCGCGAGGTGGACGACGATCCCGACGATCCGCGCGCGGTCCCGATCCGGCGTGAAGATCGAGCCGAGCAGGTACGGCAGGTTCATGCGCGTGAGGCCGAAGCCCTGCGCTCCCGCGAGCAGGACCGTGAGGACGACGGTCGCTCCGAGCCCCGAGATCGCCCAGACGAGCGCGTTCACGGTCGCGCCTCCGCCGGCCGCGAGGGCCCCCGCTCACGCTCGGCCCGCACGCGCCGGTCGAGCGTGAGCACCGCGTTCACGACGCCGACGTGGGTGAACGCCTGCGGGAAGTTTCCGAGCGCGGCGCCGCTGCGGGGGTCGATCTCCTCGGCGAACAGGCCGACGTCGTTCGCGCGTGCCAGGAGCCGCTCGAGCCACTCCACCGCCTCCTCGACCGAACCACCGCCCCGGGCGAGGTGCTCGACCGCCCAGGCCGAGCAGATCCCGAACGCACCCTCCCCCGCGCCACGGCTCGGCTCGTAACGGTAGAGGAGGCCTGGCGCCGGCGAGAGCCGCTCGCGGATCCGCCGCCACGTCCCACGCATCCGCGGCGAGGCGGGGTCGTCGTACCCATACCAGCCGAGCAGGAGCAGCGCGGAGTCCACCTCGTGCCCTCCGATCTCGGCGACCCAGCTGTCGAGGTGCGCGTCGAAGCCGCGCGCGTCGACGAGCCGGCGGATCGCGTCGCGCTCCCGGGCGAAGCGGGCCGCCGGGAGGCGCACGAGCGCGCCGCGCTCGTGCAGCTCGAGCAGGCGCGTCAGCGCCACCCAGCCGAGCACGAGCGAGTGGGTCCTGAGCCGCGGCGGCCCGCGCGGCTCCCAGATGCCGGCGTCGGGCGCGAGCCAGCGGTCGCACACCACCTTGCCGAACCCGCGCAGCATCGCCTGCATCTCGCGGTCGAGCCGGGCGCCGCGGCGGGCCGCCTGCGCGACCGCGTCCACCACCTCGCCGTAGACGTCGAGCTGGTGCTGCGTGGCGGCGGCGTTCCCTACGCGCACCGGCCGCGCACCCCCGTACCCTGCGAGGTGAGGCACGATTCGCTCCCCGTGCGGCGACCGTCCGTAGACGTCGTAGAGGACGCGGAGGTCGGGGCGCGTGAGCCGAGTCGTGTGGACGAGCCACGCCGTGAACGGGCCGGCCGCGTCGGTGCAGCCCGCCCCGTAGAGCGCGCGCACCGTGAGCGCGGCGTCGCGGAGCCAGCAGTAGCGGTAGTCCCAGTTGAGATCGCCGCCGGGCCGCTCGGGGAGCGAGGTCGTGGGCGCGGCGATGATGGCGCCGGTCGGCGGGTACGAGAGCAGCTCGAGCGCGAGGACACTCCGCACCACCTCGTCGCGCCAGGGCCCCTCGTAGCGGACGCGAGAGGAGATCTGGCGCCACTCCCGCGTCGTGCGGCGCAGCGAGTCCCATGCGCCGCCGAGCGGCGGGAGGACGGCCGGCGCCTCCTCGTCGTACGCGAGCGAGACGACCACCGCCTCCCCCTCCCGCAGGCGGGCTCGCCCGCGCGCGACGCCGTCCGCGCCGACCGCGAGCGGCGCGGTCGACCGGAGCGTCACGAGCTCGGTCGGGCGCTCGAGACGGAGGCCGAGCACGCCGCGGTCCTGCCAGCGCCGGCGAGCGGCGCCGTACCCGGGGCGGAGGTCCGCCTCGAGGACGACCTCCACCTCCCCTCCCGCGCACTCCGCGATCCGCAGCAGCTCGTGCTGCGGGAACGCGCGCCCGCGCAGCTCCTCCTCGCTCGCGAGCGCCATGAAGTCGACGACGCGGAGAACGCCCCCGGCCGTCTCGAACCGGGTCACGAGCACGTTCGTCCCGTCGAGATACGCGCGGTGCCCTTCGGCGCGCCCGGCGGGCGCGATGCGAAGGTACCCTCCGCGGGCGGCGTCGAGAATGGCCGCGCAGAGGGAGGGCGAGTCGAAGCGCGGCCACGCGAGCCAGGTGACGGCGCCGGCGCGATCGACGAGGGCGGCGCTCCGCCCGTCGCCCACGACGGCGTGATCCTCGATCCGGGCGGGGGCAATCACCCCACTAGGATGCGCGCGCCCTCGCCGGCGTGACGCCCGGCCGCGGCGGCGAGGCCGCTCGGGCGCCCGCTCGCCGGCTCGTCAGCGTCTCCGGCCGCGCCCGCGCACCGTCTCGACGACGAACCAGACCGCGAACACGGCGAGCACCCACCCGAGCATTCGCGGCCGCCGCGCGACGATCGCGATCACCGCGGCGAGCAGGAGGGCGAGCGGCCAGCTGATCCGGAGCATGCGGCCTCGGATGATAGGCGACCTCGACGCGCCGGGCGACTTCGGCGACCATCTCACGATGGCCCTGCCGTGGTGGCTCCCGTTCGGCGACGTCCCGGAGGTGGCCGCGCGCGGCCTCGCCTCCCAGCTCGGCGGCTCGCCGCCCCCCCAACTCGTCGACGTGCGGACCGCGGCGGAGTTCCGGCGCGGCCACGTCCACGGCGCGGTGAGCGTGCCGATCTCCGCGCTGCCGTCCCGCCTCCGCGCGCTCGGGCTCGAGCGCGACCGGGCCGTGGTCGCGATCTGCCTCACCGGGCATCGCTCGATCCCCGCCGTGCGGCTGCTTCGTCGGGCCGGCTACGACGCGGTCCAGCTCGCGGGCGGCATGCTCGCGTGGCGGGAGGCGGGATTTCCCGAGGAGCGGGGCTGACGGCGAGGACTAGCCGACGCGGTC
>WNGF01021727.1_pt1 | contig 10773 bp, 7 predicted proteins | sample 5400641 | NCBI WGS metagenome assembly WNGF01 (sample SAMN13153371, study PRJNA577476) | soil metagenome | isolation source: 80 cm soil or saprolite under grassland replicate 2 | place: USA:California | collected 2016-06-15
CTTTGCCTCTTCTGCCGAGCCAGATTCTCGACGTCGCGCGGGCGATGGCACCTTTCACCGTCTACGCAGGCGACGAATCGCTCGCTCGGCTCGAGTTCGTACCGCTCGGCGAACCATGAGCGACGCGCCTCTGCTCGCCGCGCGAGACTTGCGGATCGACGTCGATGGCGCGGTGGCCATCGAGGCCGCGACGTTCGAATCGCAGGGCAATTCCGTCGCCCTCTTGGGCGATACCGATGGGATCTTTGCCGCGATCGCGGGCAAGGCAAAGGTGCGCTCCGGCAATCTTGCGCTGCTCGGCTACGATGTCGAGCGACGCGCCCACTTCGAAACATCGGTCGTCGGCGTGGCGCCGCTCGATCCACCGCTGCCACCTCGGTGGACCGCGCGCGAGTACCTCGTATGGGGGGCGAGGCTCGCCGGTGCGAGCCGGGGCGCAGCGCAACAACAAGCGCATGGCACGCTGAGCGACCTCGGGCTCGAGTCTCTCGTGAGCAAGCACGTCGAAGAACTCTCCTTGTCCGAGCGAAGAGCGCTCGTGTTGGCCCAAGCCGTCGCTACCAAGCCCGCGGTGCTGGTGGCATCGGCTCCCCTATCGGGACTTTCCGGACAAGACGCGCCGTTCGTTGCGGCGGTGCTGGCGGCTGCAACGCGTCACCGCAAGTGGATCATTTCCGTTGCGAATCCGTATGCCGGCTCACCGGAAAACGTCGTCGCCACGACGGCCGACGACGTGCTGGTCTTCGCGTCGGGTCGGCTTTTGCGCCACGGCAAGCTGCAGCGGATCGAAGATGGCACCATCGGCTATACGCTCATGCTGAGGGGCGAGGTCGCCGCATTTCGAGATGCCTTGCGCCAGCGAGGCGTGGAGCTCTCCGGGGGTCCCCATCGCTTCTTCCTCGAGCTGCCGCCCGAGGTTCGAGCAGAGGACCTTCTGGAGCTCTCGCTCGAGGTCGGCGCGCCGATCGTCGAGCTCGTTCCGCGTATTCTTCTTCCCCCCTGAATACCTGCCATTTGCCGATCGTGATCTGCTGCTGCCAAAGACTGGCGGAGTAATGGCAAAAGCGGTGCTAAAATCGAAGATCCGATGAGCCAAGCTACGCAAGTCTCTCCGCTTCTCAGCCGAGCCATGGCACCGGCGCCTGGTCGCCTTTCCGTGATGGCGTTTATCGGCCTCGCGGCCGGCTCGGTACCGTTGCCGTTCGTGCCGGGCATGGCTTTGAGGCGCATCCGCGGAGCCGTGGCTCACGACGTCGCCACGCGCTACGGACTGTCGCTCACCGAGGATGCGCGCAAGGAATTGGCCGAGCCCTCGCGCACCGCCCGCAACGGCGCGTTTCTCGCGACGATCGCTTTCGTCGCCAAGCGCACGCTACGCCGGTTCGGCGCGCTCGGGCTCGTGCCGCCCGTCACCGCTTGGCTCGAGGTCTACGCGCTCGGATTTCTCTTCGATCGTTATCTCGATCGGGTGCGCTCTTCACAAACGCTGCGCATCCACGGAGGCGAAGCGAAGCTCGTACGCAAAGCAATCGACTCGGCGATGTCACGCGCTCTTTCGCCGAACCTCGAGCTCAACCCGCGCCACCCCGCGACCGAGCCGGCCGAGGAGCTGCGCGATTTCTCGACGCGCGTTCTGGACGGCCTGCTCTTGGCGGTCGCGGCCGTCCCCGACCACCTGCGGCGACGATTGGAGACGGCCTTCGACGCGGTGCTCGACGAAGAGCACCTCCACGCGCCGTAGGAAAGTGGCCATCCTTGGCCCAAGGTGTCGCCGACGCGCACACCGCTCGCCGCAGCGTCGCCATGGTCTCGAGCGGCGCGATCGCGCTCGGCATCAAAAAACTCGGCCTCCCTTCCCGACCGAAAGAGATGGGTTGGCTTCAGGCGGCAGCGGCGGCCGGACAAAACGTGCTCATGCGTCTCTATGAAGATGCTTTCGCCCGGCGCGATCTGGCGGTCGCTCAGGTGTTGCTGACCCACGCCGATCTGTCCGATCGGACGCGGGCCAACAATGCTCGCGACGCTTTGGCAGCGCTTCTCGAGGCCAAGGTCGTCCCCATCATCAACGAAAACGACACCGTGGCCGTCGACGAAATCCGATTCGGAGACAACGACCTGCTCGCCTCGATGGTCACTCCTTTGGTGAGCGCCGACCTGCTCATCCTTCTGTCGGACGTCCCCGGTCTGCTCAACGAAAAAGGCGAACGCGTCCCCCTCGTGCGCAACGTCACCCGCGAGGCACGCCCGCTCGTCACGCAGTCGGCCACCTCGAGCCCCGGGACGGGCGGCATGGCGAGCAAGGTCGAGGCGGCGCGCCGCGCCATGCTCGCGGGAGCGTCGGTGGTCGTCGCCGACGCGCGCGATGCCGGAACCATCGGCGCCATCCTCGAGGGCAGGGACGTCGGAACGTTGTTCTTGCCGCACCCGCAGCGCATTCAGGCGCGAAAACATTGGATTGCTTTCACGCTTCGGCCGCGCGGCGCGATTCTGCTCGACAAGGGCGCCGTCGCGGCCGTCGTGGAGCGGGGGCGAAGCCTGCTACCGGTCGGCGTTCTGGGTGTCCGGGGGGAATTCGGTCCTGGCGACGCGGTGACGTTGGTCGCACCCGATGGACGCGAGATCGGCCGTGGGCTCGCGCGCCTCGGCACCTCCGAAACGGCAGCCATTGCCGGCAAAAAAAGCAAAGATCTCGCTGCCTTGCGTGGAAGCGAGGGGGACGTCGTCGTCGTGCACCGCGATGACCTGGTGCTCGCTTATGACGAAGACGCCGTCTAGAGATAGCGCGATGTGGGCGACTTGCCCACACCGTCGCCGCGACCTCGGCCCGATCTGCGTTGAACGCAGCGCGTCGCGAGAACGTCGCGATATTCATCCGTCTTAACGCCGAGCGAACGGGACATTCCTGAAAAATGGATCAAGCTTACATTGGCGTAGTTGGTTCACGTGAAAGCTTGGCAAGTCGTGGCGTTACTTGTGGCTGCCCTAGGGGCAACCGCCTGCAAGACCGCCCACGCGCCGCCACTGAAAGCGGCCGCAACGCGCCAGCAAGAACATCGGCCTTGGAGTCTGAGTCCGCCCATCGGTGTCGCGCTTCCTGATGAAGCGGTGGTGCACGTAGTGAGCAAAGGCGTGGGCTGCTCGGGCACGCTCATTACGAATAGCCTCGTTCTCACCGCGCATCACTGCATCGTCGAACGCTCGCCCGAGGGAGAAATCCTGGAGAAGGACCTGCCCGCGAGCGCGCTGGAGGTCGAGCTGGGAGGCGATTACTTGCCGTGGGCCACCGTGAAAGTGCGCGCACTCCTCGCTCCGGCATGCGGGTACGGCGGAGGGCACGGGGACATCGCGATACTCGTTCTCTCACGCAGGTTGGTCGGGCTCAGCATGATGCCGGCGCGCCTCGCGCGTGCACCGCGGGTGGGCGAGATGATCGAGCCGGTGGGCTTCGGACGCTGTCCGATGTCGACCGACGGCATTCATCGCATCCGTCGCGAAGGGGGACCCATCGAGCGAATGGATAGCGGCTTGCTTTACGCCTCGACGTCGATTTGCCCCGGTGATTCCGGAGGACCGGCACGAAGTCAATCGACGGGAGAGGTGGTGGCCGTCGTGTCCGCGGGCGTGATGGACGACGACGATCAGACGCGCGACCCGACCAACTTCACTCGTCTCGACGCGTGGCGTGCTTTGTTCGAGAACGCGCAGCTCATCCTCGACGGGTCGAGCCCGTCCGAGGTCCCGCCGGTCGGCGGCTGCGACACGAAATAGCAGCAGCCGGGCCCCGGCTCCTGCGACGCCCCAAAACGAGAGTGTACCTTTTCGAACGAACCTTGATGTAAGTATACGTACATCAGAAATCCAGCGCGAAGGCATCCGCTCGGTGCCTGCTCTGGCCGTGCGCAACTTGACGTCGCCTCCTTGCGCGTTGCGGAATTGCCGCGCGCCATTGGAGGCAACACCCGGCGTAAGTAAATAAGGTCGGTCCTTCCCGCTGGCGGCGAACCGGCCCCGACACTGCCTGCCGGCGCTCCGAAGCACACGAAGCAGGGGTGTGGCTCTCTTTGAGGAGGAATTCCACAACGACGCAGAGCCGTACGCCGAAGGCGTGAGCCTGCGGGAGTCCCAAGATTGCGTTCGCACGCCGCTTCTCAGGTACGTATACATACCTCGCCCGTCGCTCGAAAACAGACATGCCCAGCCGAAGCGCCGCTCGACAAAAGCCATCCACCTCGGGCCGCCGTTTCGAAAAAAAGCCACGTTGGTCCTTAGCATTACTGGGTCAGATCCTCGCTACCCGATCGTGTCATCGGAGTAGCGATAGGCCCACTCAAGTACTGACCGGACAGGCACAACTGGCTGTCGGCGAAGCCGAAGAGGCGAGGCACAGCGGCGATTCCGTCTGATGCGCAGCTTCCGACGGCCTCGCCGTAATTCGACGCGCCGCAATTGCTGATCGTGATCTGTCATCGCCAAGATCTGACGCAGTAATGTTAGGCAGCGCTCGAAAGGAGCCGCACCCCCCCGAGTAGTAAGTATGCTTACCCTAGCGCGGAAGCATCGCTTCCGAAGGTCAGCGCGTTTTTATATCCACCCGCACGACTTTCCACACCGTCTGGATATTAGCGAGCTCCACGTCGGCGGCGCGGTGCTCTTCCGAGTCTTCGTGCTTGATCGAAATGTCGTAATCGAAGCGGACCCGCTCACCGCGCGTGTTTCGCGCCGTGCGGCGATAGACGACCTCGGCCGCCGCTTGTTCGGGCGTGTAGCCGTCGGCGCGGACCGAGCGCGTCAGCTCGAGCTCCCGATCGAGCATTTCGGTCGCGCCGAGCGCGGTAAACTGCCGCGCCGCCTGCTGGTCCATGCGACGGAAATAGGCTTCCACGAACTGGTCGGCCACGTACTCCGGCGCCGCCTTGTCGGTGCAAGCGCCCCCGAGAGCCACTGCGAGCGCGGCCAAGGCCGCCTGGGTGCGCAGCCGGGACATGCCGTGACTTTGACCTGGCTCTTGCCCGCCGTCTAGAAGCCTGCAACTCTTGCTCGCGGTCCCTCGGGAGCGGGGCTATGTAACGGCGGCCTTGAAATGGAGTTTGAGATCGGAATCGCCTGTGGGCAGTGCGACACGTATAGCCCCATGAATACGCCCGCTTGTCCCATTTGCGGGCACGACTTGTCGCTTTTCAAGCCGCCCCTCGCCAAAACGCCATCGGGCACGCGCGGGAGCCCCGGCAAACTCGCCCGCATGTCGATGGGCTCGTCACCTTTCCTCGGCGAAGAACGCGGAGGGGCGCAGACAGGAGTTGTCGAAGCGCCCTCGAATACGCGAGACTCCCTTCTCGAGGGGGCACGCCGCGACGACGGTTCCGACGTTCCCCCTCACACTTCACCGGAATCCCTAGTAGAAAGTCCGTACGCCCGACTGTCGCAGGAGGAGCTCATGGAGCAGGCCCGCCACTACGTATGTAAGTCGTGTTCGACCCCCGTCCCGCAGGGCCACAAGTTCTGCGGTCGCTGCGGCGAGTCGGTGCCCCCCGAGATCCTGGGCGCGCGCACGCTTTTTTTCAGTGACATGCAGAATCCGGCGAAGGCCAAGCTCATTTTGATTCGCGGCGAAGGGATGGACGGGCTCTCCTTTCACCTGAAGGCCGAGCAGCACATCGTGGGGCGCAACGGGCAGCTCGTTTTCCCGGATGATCCGTTCATCTCGCCCAAGCACGCCAACTTTTTCTATCGCGACGGGCGCCTGGTCGTGCGCGACGAAGGTTCGCTCAACGGAGTGTACTTGCGCGTGCGGGGCACGGTCGAGATCGTGCCGGGCGATCAGTTCCTGGCGGGCGAGCAGCTTTTCCGGCTCGACCTCACGCCGCGAGCTTCGGACGGACCCGAAGCCGATGGGACCTATTTCTACTCCTCGCCCAAACACACGAGCCCCTTTCGGATTACTCAGATCTTGCAAGGCGGCATTCCCGGCATGGTGGTCTGCGCCCGGACGCACGCTCTGCAGATTGGACGCGAGGGGGGCGATCTGAATTTCCCCGGCGATCTCTACATGTCCGGCTCGCACTGCCGCATCGAAGAAGTCTCGGGCAAATTCACGCTGAGCGATCTCAATAGCCGAAACGGCACCTACATCCGCCTGAAGAGCGAACGCGAGCTCGGCCACGGCGACTATCTTTTCATCGGGCGAAAGCTTCTGCGGGTCGAGCTCAACTCGAACTGAGGCTCCCGCCGGCAATCCGGCAAACTCCCGCAAAAAGCGCCAAAAGCCGCGCGATTACAGCTGCCCCGAAGGATTCTCCAAGGCCGGACATAGGGTAAGGACAGGTCCGCCGCAATACTGGGTGCTGCGTGGACGGCCCGCCAACGTGTTCTACAATGGTGCCTCGTTAGGAGAATTCTTGATGACAGCTCGAAACCAAACGCGTTCGGCAAAAACAGTGGGCATCGTCGTCGCGGCCGGCGTCGCCTTCGCTTTGGCGGCCTGTGGCGGCAGCGAATCGGGCGACACGCGCGCCGGCGCGGGGGGCGTCAGCATCATTGGGTCCGGGACGGGCGGTTCCATCAACCCGACCACCGGCACCGGAGGCAGCACCAACAGCGTTCCTCCCCTATCGACCTTCACGAAGACCGAATCGGGCGCTTACAAGTTGGGTCAACCGATCACCGGACAGGGCGTGGTCGATACGGGTGTCAACGCCGAATCGGGCTGCGGCATTTTGGTGGGTGTCGTTCGTGATTTCAAAGGCATCAACGAACCGGGCGGCCACCCCGATTTCGAACATTTCCAAGGAGACGCACCCACGACGGGTCTCGTCGATCCGCATCTCGGCAGCGATGGCAAGCCCGTCTATGCGTCCCATTGCGAAGCCAATTACGATCGCACGCTTTGCCCCTACAAACAGCAGACCACGAGCAAAGAAGCGTACGACCAGTGGTACCGCGCGACGGACAACGTCAACCAACCCTACATCGTCTATTTTTCGTTTCAGCCGAACGGCAACATCGTCACCTTCGACAGCAAGTATTTTTTCCCGCTCGACGGCGCCGGATGGAACAGCCTCGCGTACGCCAACGATTTCAAGCAGCACAACTTCGGCTTCACCACCGAGCTGCACACGAAGTTCAAATACAACGGTGGCGAGACGTTCCGTTTCGCCGGCGACGACGACTTGTGGGTGTTCATCAACGGCGTCCTGGCGATGGATCTCGGCGGCCTGCACCCCCCTGCCGAAAACACCATCAACCTCGACAACGACGCCGCCCGCCTCGGCATCAGCAAGGGCAACGTCTACACGCTCGAGCTCTTCCACGCCGAGCGTCATACGACGGCCTCGGACTTCCGAGTCGACTCGACCCTCACCTTCGTGGACTGCGGATACATCCCCCCCGACATCAAGTAGGCGAAGCCACCGAGCCACAACCGCGAATCTCGGTCGTCCGACCAGGACCGAGCACTCGACCCGTGCAGGTCTGCTACGCTTTGAAGCGTGCGTCGTGCATTCGTGCCGGCTCTTGGTTGGGTGCTCTCCTTCGGGCTCGTGGCGGCGTGGCCTCGCAGCGGGATTTCGCAGGACTTCGATCCGGCGGGCCGACGACATCGATCCACGGCCCCTCCCACGACGTCACCGGGTCCGGCGAGCGCACCGCGCACCCCGACCCACACGGGCGCCCAAACGCCGAAGGCCGAAACCACTGAAGGGCAAGCGGCAGGACCGAGCACGGGAGTCCTCATCGCCCGATACACGGCCATCGTTTTGGCTCAACCGACGTCCCCCTTTCCTTTGCAGCGGCTCGCGCAGCTCTATCGAGAGCGCGACGGCAACCTGAAGCGGCTCATCGCCGACTTCGAGAAGCGCGCCTCGGACACCGGACCGGAGCAATGGAACGCCAAGGTGGTGCTGGCAGCTCTCTATCGGGAGGACGGCCGTCCCGAAGATGCCGCCACATGCTGGCTCTTGCTCAGCTCGCACGCGACCGCAACGACGCCGCAGCGGCCAAGCGATACTACGAGCAAGCGCTTCCACTCGTGTCGGCCCAGGATCGCGAACACGCACTGCGCGCGCTCATCGCCGTCTCGCTCGATCTCAAAGATTTCGACGCTGCCAAGAAGTTCCATCGCGATCTCTTGAAGCAGAGCCAGGGCTCGCTTCTCGTGCGCGGCGAGCTCGGGCGCGAGCTCGAATCGCGCGGCGATTACGAGCGCGCCGAATCGGAGTTCCGCGAGGTGGTGGCGGCTTCGAGCGGCGACAATCGCACGCTGGCCCCCGCACTGCGTGATCTCGGGCGCGTCCTTGCCCGCGAGCGCAAGCACGCCGAAGCTCTGACGACGCTGAAAAGAGCCCTCGCCGCCGCCGGTGGAGAAGCCGGCGTACGAGGCGAGATCTTCGCCCTCATCTCCGATGTCTACCGATCGGAGAACAATCTCGGCGAGCTCATCCGGCTGCTCGAAGAGGAGCATCCGACCGACTTTCAACGCATCGTCGCGATGGGGGCTCTTTACGAAGAGACGGGACAGGTCGACAAGGCGCTCGCCGCGTATCGAAGGGCACTCGGGACCTCGCCGCGCAACATCGACGTGCGGCTCAAGGTCATCCATCTTTTGCAGGCGCAAGGGGAGCTGGAGCAGGCCATCCGCGAGTACGAGTCGCTCATTCGAGCAGCTCCCCACAACCCCGATTACGTCTTCGAGCTCTGCGAGACGCTCATCCAGCGCGGCGATCGGCCCCGAGCGCTCACGCTGTTGACGCAGCTCGAGCAGAGGTCGGCGGGAGACGAAGAAATCCTGGTGCGCGTCGCCGATTTCTACGAACGCGTCGAAGAAAAGCAGAAATCGATAGGCGTCCTCACGCGGCTTTCGGCGCTCGCTCCCGGCGATCCATCGCACTTGGTCGAGCTCGGCGACAGGTTCTATCAGCAAGGGGACAAGAAGAAGGCTCTCGAGACGTGGAATCGTATCAAGAGCGTGGTCCCCAATCGCGCCAAGGCGCTGGCCACGCTCGGCGAGGTTTACCTCGACCACGACATGCCGGCCGAAGGGGTCGAAGCACTGCGCGAGGCGAGCCAACTCGAGCCGAGCAACATCCCTTACAAGAAGGCGTACGCGGTGGCGCTCGAGCGGACGGCGACCGCGGGGGGCGCGTCCGCTGCCGCGAACGCGCGGTTCGAAGAGGCGCGGGCGATTTGGGATTCTCTCGTCGCGGCGAGCAAGAACGACAAGAATCTCGCCCGCGAAGCCCGCGCCCACATGGTGACGCTCTACGGCCTGCTGCACCAGCTGGAGCAGCAGCTTGGTCCGCTCGAGCGGCGCTTCTCCGCCCGTCCGCCCGATCTCGAAGCGGGAAGGCTGCTCGCCGACGTGCAGATGCGCCTGCACAAGCTGGCGGATTCCGAGCGGACACTGCGCCGGGTGGCGGAGCTCGCACCGGGGGACGCCGATTCGCTTTTGGCGCTCGAGCGGGTGCTGGTGCTCGAGCAGAACTTGACGGGCGCCATCGACGTGCTGAAAAAGTTGGTCGAAGTCGATCCCAAGAGGGCGCGCGAATTTTACCAGCGCATGGCGCAATATGCGGCGGAACTGTATCGCGACGACGAGGCGATCGCCTTTGCCGCGCGGGCCGTTCAGCTCTCGCCCGAGGACGCCGAAGGACATCGCAAGCTCGGCGAGATGTACCGCAAAAAGCAGGATCTCGAGCGCGCCATCCAGGAGTTTCGCGCCGCGATTGTGAAAAACGACAAGCTCTTTGCCGTGTACTTCGAATTGGCCGAGCTCTTGCTTTCCCGTGGCAACACCGACGAAGCGGACCGATTGTTCCGCCGGGTGGTGCGAGCCGCGCCCGACGAAGAGCTCGTGTCGCAAGCGGCCCGGCAATCCATGCAGATCAACCTCGGCAAGGGTTCGCTCGAAGCCTTGGAGCAGGATCTGCTGCCCGTCGCCATCGGCAACCCGCGCAAGACGATCTATCGACGGCTCTTGGTCGAGCTCTATGGCGCGATGGCCTTTCCGTTGATTCAGGTCGTGCGCCAGGGGCAGTCGCCCGAAGTCGAATCCGCCAAACAATCCCTGCGCACGATCGGCACCCGCGCCATCAAGCCTCTGCTCGACGCACTCGCCGACGACAAAGAAGCTCAGCAGCGCATTGCGGTGGATCTGCTGGGGTTCGTGGAGAACCGGAGCGCGGGTCCCGCGCTCTTTGCCTTCGCCACCAGCCAGGCCGAGCAACCGCTGCGGGTTCAGGCGATGATCGCCTGTGGGTCGCTGCGCGACCAGGCGCTCTTGCCCAAGTACGCGTCGCTGCTTCTGCCCAAAGAAGGGAGCGCGCTCGCATCCGGCGATCCGATCTCGGTCGCCGCGGCGTGGAGCGTCGCCCGGTTGGACGACAAGAAGGCGGCGCCTCTTCTGATGAAGCTTTTGTCCAAGGGCTCCCCCGAGCTGCGCGCACTCGCCGCGATCGGTCTTGGCCTGGTGCGCGAAAAACAAAGCGTCAGCGAGGTCTCGGCCTTGGCCCGATCCGTCGAGGCGGGCAATGTCGCGCGGGCCGCGGCGGCCTTTGCGCTCGGCGAGCTCGGTGCCAAAGACGCCACCAGCACGCTGCTTTCGCTCGCCCAAGGCCCCGACACGCTTCCGCGTCAGGCGGCGCTCCTGGCGCTCGCACGACTCGGTAGCGATACGGCGCCTTCCGTCATTGCCGATGGTGTCTTCGCGTCGGATCCCGCGCTGCGCGATAGCGCCGTGCTCGCCGCACTGGTGCTCGAGACAGGGCAGTATCGAACGGCGCG
>WNGF01012484.1_pt1 | contig 10770 bp, 9 predicted proteins | sample 5400641 | NCBI WGS metagenome assembly WNGF01 (sample SAMN13153371, study PRJNA577476) | soil metagenome | isolation source: 80 cm soil or saprolite under grassland replicate 2 | place: USA:California | collected 2016-06-15
CTACGGATCTGGCGGTTGGGGGTTCGAGTCCCTCGCGGCGCGCCACAAAGCCCCAGGTCAGCTGGTATGTCTTTGCTAGCCCCCGCTCGTCTTGATTATCTTGGACCGATCTGGTCCGCTCTGGTGGATGATCAAGAGGAGCAAGCAAGAGCGCCGAACGGCCAGTGATCGGTCATCTCGCCCAGGACGATCAGACGGATGTGATGGCGCTGTTGCGTTCGCCGGGACCGCCTTGGAGCAGCAAGACTCCCGCATGAGAACCCGCCGCTCTCGCCCTGCTCCAGTCCCGCAGTCCGCTTGACGCCTGCTGGAGGCCTGGAGGCACAAGTGCGCTGTACAGGTTTCAGATCAGCGCAGTACAAGCGCCGGTCATGGCCGCCTTGGTCCCGCAGTTCGGGTAGGTGCAGGGTCGGCGGTCAGCTCACATGGACAAGTGGCCGCCGAGCGATGAGGGGTCGGCCGGCCAGAGGTGATCCGAGGCGGTCTTGGCCTGATCTCAGTAGGGGTACAGCAGCGGCGGCCGGCTGACCTGGTCCAGCCGAGCGTGCTCTTGCTGGTCAGCGACGAGTCCACGGCGCCGAGGTTGTCGGCGAAAGCTCGGCGGTGCGGGCGCTGATGACCAGCGATGTCACCGCTGGCCGGTCCAGCACCCAGGCTGCAGCAGCCGGCGGCTCGTAGCTGTCGCGTCTGAATGCCGTGCCGCTTCAGGTGGTGATGGAGGTGGTCAGGGCTGATGGGCTGTCCGGCTGGCTCCGGGGTGAGAGCGCCGAGTTCCATCGGTGAGCCTGTCGGACCAGGCAACGGCCCGGACCGGGAGGGGTTTGCCTCGCTTGGTGGCGATGCTCAGGGCTGCAGCGTGGCGAGCAGCGCAGCCACGCGCTCGCCGGTCGCGAAGAGTGATTCGGCGGCGGTGTCGTCGCCGTTGAGATGGGTCAGCATCTGCATGCCGAGGTAAAGCGCGACGGTGGCGAAGGCGGCATCGCGGCTGGGGATCAGCTCCGCGAGCGGGCTGCCGGCCAGTGCCCGCACGATGACGTCCTCGGCGAAGCGCACCCATGGCTGGACGCGGGCGGCGATCTCGGGGCGGAGCTCGGGGTAGGCCAGGCTTGCGCCGATCAGTTCGTTGAGGACGGTGATGTGACCGGCCGCCAGATCCTCGCGGTAGAGCCTTGTGGCGGTCTGGAGCAGCTCGGGCAGGGTCTTGGCCTGCTCAATGGCTGTCTGGTAGGCCGCGAGGCGGTGCCCGCTGGTCTCGTCCAGCGCCGCTAGCAGCAGCTGGTTGACCGTCCCGAAGTGGTAGAAGATCAACGCTTGGGCGAAGCCGCCGCGGTCGGCGATGGTCCGGGCGCTGGCGCCTGTGAAGCCCTCGCGCTTGAGCGTGTCCAGGGCCGCGTCGATGATCCGCTGCCGCGTGTCCTGGCTGCCTTGTCTGCCTCGTCTTGGCGATCGGGCCATCCCCCGCCTCCCTAGTTTGAGCGTCTGCTTTGACTAACTGCTCAATCTAAGCGTATGCTCAGCGACTGACGCGGCGATGATGCCTGCTTGGAGGGCGCGATGACCAGCAACGAGGCCATCAGTCGGGAGCTGGCGACAGCCCGATCCGGGCTGGGCTCCGAACCGCCACCGTTCAACGAGCGACCGTCCATGCACCACACCTGGGCCTCGCTGAGCTTCCTGCACTGGCCCTACGACCCGAAGGATCTGCAGCGGCTGCTGTCCCCGGGCTTGGTCGCTGACACGCATGACGGCAGAGGCTACGTTGGCCTGATCCTGTTCCACCTCACCGTCCGCCCCGCGTGGCTGCCCGCCATCCCCTGGCTGTGCTCGTTCGCCGAGACCAACGTGCGCACCTACGTCCGGGGCCCGGCCGGCCAGCCCGGCATCGTGTTTCTCTCCCTGGACGCCGCCCGCCTTGGCGCCGTCATCGTCGCCCGGGCGTCATCATGGCGGCTGCCCTACCACTGGGCAGCCATGCGGATCCACCGGGACGGTGACCTGGTCACCTATGCCTGCCGGCGGCGCCGGCCCGGGTCGGGCGACGCATCCAGCCGCGTTGTGCTCCGGGTCGGTTCGCCCTACCGGCCAGAGGAACTCACAACGCTGGACCACTTCCTCACCGCCCGCTGGGGCTTCTACACCCGCTCGCACAGGGGCCTCACCCGGACCGCCGCGCACCATCCTCCCTGGCGGCTCGCCCGAGGCGCAGCCCTGCAGGTCGAAGACCGCCTGATCGCCGCCACCGGGCTCTCGGAACCGGACGGCGAGCCCCTGGTCCACTGGGCCGACCGCACCGACGCCCTCATCGGCCGGCCAAGGCTCGACGAGCCTGCCGCCACGGCCAGGCACGGACACGGCCTTCTCCTGCCCCGGTGAACACCGTGCTGTCGCAGGGACCATTCGGGCCGGAGACATCCAGCACACAAGTTCCGACGGCCTCGCCTTCGGCACTCGGGCGCGGCCAGCGAGTTGCCGTAGTGGGCGGCAGCGGCTTCTACGGCCGTCAGCTGGTCGCCGACCTATTGCGCTTTACTGGCGCCCAGGTCCTGGTGGTCAGCCGCCGCGCGCCGCAGCGGCTGACCCCCACCGACCGAGTCGTTCCGATCGCCTGCGACCTGCGCGCTCCGCGCGCGCTCCGCGAGGCGATTCGCGGCAGCGCGGTCGTGGTGCACTGCGCTGGGCCGTTCCAGCATCTGCCGCTGGAGCCGCTCCAAGCCGCCATCGCGACCGGCGTGCACTACGCGGACATCTCCGAGGACCGCGCCTACCGGCGAGAGGTGCTGGCAATGGAGACCGAGGCGCGTGCGGCCGGCATTGTGGTGCTCAACGGCGCCTCGGTCGTCCCGGGCATGCAGGCCCTGTTCACCGAGCTGCTGCGGCCGCGCTTCGACGAGCTGCTGGCGGTCTGCGGCAGCGCCGCACCGGATACGCGCCGGCATCGTGGCCATGCCATGTTCCATACCATGCTGCTTGGCGCCGGTCGGCCCTTCCAGGCACCGCGGAATGGGCTGGTGCGGGTGTACGGCTGGCGCGAGCCAGAGTGGTTCGACTTCCCCCCACCGGTCGGCCGCCGGCTCCACTACCTGGTCCTAGAGATGGCGGACCTGGACGTGCTGCCGGAGCTGTTCGGTGTCACGACCGTCACGTTCAAGGCTGGATCCGAGTTCCCACTGCTCAACCGGCTGCTCGGCGGGGCCGCGGCGGTGCGGGCCCGCACCGGCCACCCTCAGCTGGAGGCCTACACGCCGCTGGTGCGGGGCCTGTCCTGGCTGGTCGGGCGGTTCGGCAACGACGCGGGCGGGGTGATCTTCGAGGTCACCGGCCGGCGCAGCGGCATGCCGCAACGCCAGGCCATCGCCGTAGTGGGTGAACACGACGGGGGCCGCATCCCGGCGGTGCTAGCCGGCATAGCGGTACAAGAGCTGCTGGCCGGCCGGCTCGCCACACCCGGCGTTGCCAACCTTCGTTCCTGGCTCCCGCAGGACCGCCTGATCCAGGGACTGCTTCACCGTGGACTGCGCCTGTGGTGGCGCCAAGACGCCGACATCTGGCAAGACTTCCGCACCACCTATGCAGGGCATGGTTGACATGCGCACGTCACCCGCCTCGGTTCGGCACCCAAACCTTCTACCGCGTCGCCGGCTGCACCGCACGGCCTTCCTCGCTGCAGGTCTCTACAACCTCGGCTGGGGCCTGCACGCGGCTGTGGACCCGCAATGGCTATTTCGCTTCGCTCGGATGCCGCCGCAGAATCATCCGGAAGTCTTCGCCTGCCTCGGCATGGTGATCGGCCTCTACGGCGTCCTCTACCTGGAGGTCGCTCGCCTCCCCGAACAGAACTGGCCGGTGGCGGCGATCGGGATGGCCGGCAAGCTACTGGGACCGCTGGGCTTCGCCCATCTCCTGCTCACGGGTCAGTGGCCGCTGAGAGCAGGCATCATCGTGCTCACCAACGACCTGCTCTGGTGGCTCCCGTTCGCGCTCTACCTGCACGACGCCTGGACGGCACGCCGACCGTGCGCGTGACCACCATCTGCCGCGAGGCTCGAGGGCCGCCCGGCAGGTGCAGACGGCTTGTCGGGCCACCATCGGGTCACCGTCCGCTACGAGCGCTGTCAACGGCGCTGAATAGTGGTCTGGTTTGGCCCAGATGCCTGTGCGCCACGAGGCGGGTCAGGAGCGCCCCGTGGCGTGGTGTACGAACACGAGCATGCAGGTGTCAATGACGGCGGAGGAGTGTGGCAATCCCCTATTGCAGGGTCACGATAATGCGCGAGTGAGCGCGGCACGCAGCGACTTCGGCCATCCTGAGCCGCACGAGAGCGGATCGACGGTGGTTGGCGCGCTGGCTCCAGCGGGGACGCGCACGTGCGCAGGCACATGTTCCAAATCGGGGGCGAGAAGGCTGGCCTGGCGTGGTGTAATCCGCCGATCCGGGAAGGCGAGACTCGCGCACGCGAGTATTCGCGAATGGCGCTAGTGAAGTTGACGCTTGGGCTTTGCGAGAATCCGCTCGGTCGCCTTCGTGGTAGCAGCGAATCACGCGATATTCGAGTCGGCGGAGCTCAGCCGTATTGGTCCTGCAACTGGCGAAGCAGGGCACGGCTTCGCCGCCATCCAACCACCACTCTCCGCTCGATGACCTCGCCGTCACGTTCCACCACGACCGGCTGCCTGGAGCTCCCACCTTGGCCCGGACCAAGAGAATAAGGTAGAGCACCAGATTCTGAGTTTGGTGCTCGGTGGTTCAGAGCGTGATCATCCCGATGATCATCCAGACGACCGTCGATCCGTCCGTGACGGTGCCGCCCGCAATCGCTGCGTAGGCGCCATGGATCCTGATCCTGCCCTTGTTCTCGCTGCCGCTGAGCGGCTGCGATATGTGGCCTCAGGTTCGTTGTGCGGGGAAGGCGCTGGCAAGCCGGGCCAGGGTCAGCGCGGCGAGCAGCAGCCCGAAATCGCGCAAGGCGATGTCGTAAAAGCCGGGGATAAGCAACAGGTTAACGATGATCCCGGCGAGCCAGGCGGCGACCAGATAGCCGCCCAGGCGGGGCCGGAGGGCAACCACGAGCCCGGCGACGATCTCGATGACCCCGACGGCGTACATGGCTTGGTGCGCAGTGCCGGGGAGGAGATCGTCGACGCGGGGAGCGAGGTAGCGGTCCCAGTTGACGAGTAGGTGAGAGAACTTGTCGAGGCCGAACAGGATGGGGGCCACGGTGAACCCGGTGCGCAGCAGCCAGAAGGCCTGGTAGGCGGGATTGCCCTTGAGGCGGGCCGCCAGCGAGCCGCTGGTGCCGTGGGCCCGGGGTGCGGGGATGGTCGCCATGTGCGTTGCCTCCCTCTGTAACGGATACTAAACTAGACTTTAGGAGGGCCGAGGGTCTTTCGTCAACCACAGTATCTTTTAGAAGCGAGGCATGGATGCGCCATCCAACAGCACCGGCGAACCGGGAGCGCCGCTGGTGAGCGACGACGACTTCGACGCCCAGGTAGCCGGGGTCGCCGCTCTGGACGAGCCAGTGCGACGCGCCCTCTACCGCTACGTCGTGGCCCAACCTGGCCCGGTGAGCCGCGACCAGGCAGCCGAAGGCACCGGCGTGCCACGTCACGTGGCCAAGTTCCACCTCGACAAGCTGGCGGAGGGGGGGCTGCTGGAGGTCGAGTTCCGCCGCCCTGCGGGGCGAGGGGGGCCGGGCGCCGGCCGCCCCACCAAGCTGTACCGCCGCTCCTCGCGGGAGCTCCGGGTGAGCCTGCCCGAGCGCCGCTATGAGCTCGCCGGGCAGGTGATGGCCCAGGCGATCGTCGACGCAGAGCACAACGACGTTCCGATCGCGGCGGCGCTTCGCCGGACGGCCAAAGGTACAGGCCGCACGCTGGGTGAGGAGGCCCGTCGCCGTGTCGGGTCCCGTGCGAGCCAGGCGGCCCTGGAGGCCGCAGCCCGCGGGGTGCTTGCCGAGGTCGGCTACGAGCCGCGGACCGACCCCGATGGCCTGACCTTGGTGAACTGCCCGTTCCACGCGCTTGCCCAGAACTACACCGACCTGGTCTGTGGCATGAACCTCGACCTCATCGACGGGCTGCTCGTCGGACTCGGACGGGCCAACCTCGAGGCCCGGCTCGACCCCGCGCCCGGCAGATGCTGCGTGACCGTACGCCGACGGCCACCGGCCCGGAGGAGGACACCATGACCAAGCTGCAACGGCTGTACGAGGACCACCGGCAGAGTCCCTGGCTCGACAACCTCACCCGCCCCTACCTGCGCGACGGGACGCTGGCCCGGCTGGTGGCCGACGGGATCCGGGGCGTCACCGCCAACCCCACGATCTTCGCCAAGGCCATCCAAGGGTCGGCCGCCTACGACGAGCAGTTCGGCGCGCTCCTCGCCGCCGGACGCTCAGTGCCCGACGCCTATTGGGAGCTCGTGATCGAGGACATCGCCCACGCCCTGGCCGTGCTGCGCCCTGCGTTCGACGCCAGCGGCGGCACCGACGGCTTTGTGTCGGTCGAGGTGGCACCCGAGCTCGCCAACGACACGGACGCGACGATCGCCGCCGCCCGCGACCTGCATGAGCGCATCGCCCAGCCCAACCTGCTGGTGAAGATCCCGGCCACGCCCCAGGGTGTCCCGGCCATCGAGACGATGACCGCCGAAGGCCGCAGCATCAATATCACCCTGATCTTCTCCCTGACCCGGTACGCCGAGGTGATCGAGGCCTACCTGTCAGGGTTGGAGGCGCTCGTCGAGCGCGGCCGCGACCTGGCCGCCGTCCACAGCGTGGCCTCGTTCTTTGTCAGCCGGGTCGACACCGAGGTCGACCGCCGCCTTGACGCGGTCGGCACCGCCGAGGCGCGCTCGCTGTGTGGCCGCGCGGCGGTTGCCCAGGCCAAGCTCGCCTACCAGCTCTTCCGCGAGCGGTTCGCCGGGGAGCGCTGGGAACGCCTGGCCAGGCTGGGCGCCCATGTGCAGCGGCCCTTGTGGGCGTCCACATCGACCAAGAACCCCGCCTACCCGGACACGCTGTATGTCGACGCCCTGATCGGGCCCGACACCGTCAACACCCTGCCCGAGGCGACCATCGCCGCCTTCGAGGATCACGGACGGCTCGCCCGAACGATCGACACCGGCGTCGACGAGGCGGCCGAGGTGCTGCGCCGCCTGGGTGCAGTCGGGGTCGACATGGACGACGTCGGGCGGACGCTGGAGGCGGCCGGCGTGGCCAGCTTCCATGAGTCCTTCGCGGGGGTGCTCGACGCGCTGGAGGCCAAGACGCACGAGTTGGCGGCCCGCTGAGCTCATATGAGGTTGAGCTGATTCCCTATGGAGGTTCGGTTGTCAAGCGCGCGGTTTGGTGAGCTTGACGTGGGCGGGCTGTCGGCCAAGACTGGCCGGCGGGGAGGGTCGCCTCGTTGCGCCTTGAGCGCCAGACACATGTCCTTCGAGGACTTGCTGAGGGGCCTTCCCCCTTGTCTTGCTGCTGCGTCGCCGGCGGCGGACCTCCTCGGGCACGGTCCAGTGCTCGGCGATGATCTGCTTGGCCTGGGTAGGGGTGACCGGTGTGCCGTCGATATCGCAGATCACATACGGCATCCCCCGGTCCATGACCGCCCAGGCCCGCTCGGCCAGGTGGGCGGCGACCACGCAGACCGTGCCGAGGTGGTCCTTGCCGCGCTGGACCATCTGCACGTAGTAGAGGCGGGCGAGCTGGGGGTCCTGGCGGCGGGCGGTGTCGGCGGCGCGGACCAGGTGGTCCGCAGCAGCCGGTTGCCGGCCTTGGAGATGGGCTGGCCCTTGCGGTCGGTGTTGCCGGTCTCGGAGGCGCGTGGGGCAAGACCGGTGAAGGATCGGAACCGGCTGGCGGCGGCGAACCGGTGGGCGTCGCCCATGGTGGCGACCAGGGCGGGGCCGCCGACCTCGGCCAGACCGGGCAGCGAGCGGGCCAGCCCCAGCGGGTCGACCCAGCGGTAGCAGTACTCGCGCTGGGTCGCGTGGGCGGCGAGCTCGGCCTGGGTGGCGCGCAGCAGGCGGACCTCGGTGTGGACCTCGGCGGCCAGATCGGTGAAGGCCACTGCGGGGTGGTCGCCATACAACTGCAGGGCGGCGCGGGCGGCGGCAAGCCAGTGGGTGGCGCGCTGTTGGCCGTGCTGGCCGCCCGAGGCCTTGCCGATCAGCCGGGCAAGCCTGCCGGGGCCGGCGGCCAGCAGCGCGTGGGGGTCGGCGCCAAAGCGTTCCAGCACCGCCAGGTCGGCCATGCCGAGCTCGCCGGCAAGCGGGCTGGTGGGCAGCAGCTGGCGGACCAGGTCCTTGATGCGGCGCTTGTGGCAGGCGCCTTGCTGGGTGAGCCGGTCGCAGGCCCGCACGCGGCGGTCCAGCGCCGCCCGCTCGGCGCTGGGCAGCGCCAGGGGGTGCAGCCCGGCCGGGTCGACCAGCGGCAGCCGCGCCAGGGTGTCGGCGTCGATGCCGTTGGACTTGGCCTGCCGCGACAGCACCCGACGCAGGTCGTGGGCCCTGGCCGAGCTGACCCGGTAGACGGTGTGCCCGCGGCTGGTGAAGAACACCGCGATCGGCAGCCACGACGGCCCGGTCGGCTCCAGCACCACCTCCAGACGCGTGGTGGGCGCCGCGCCCTGAAGGGCAGCCTGCTCTGTCTCGGTCAAGCTCGCCACGGTCGGGACGGCTTTGCGGCGGCACACCACGCTGCCGTCACCAGCCAGCACCCGGACTGTGTGAGCGCTGATGATCCCCAGGTCGATCCCGACCAGCCGTCGATGGTGCATCGCTGCCTCCTTGCTGTGGTGGCCTCGTGCTGCTCCGGCGGCCCCCAAGGGCGGCGCTCCACGACCACGGTCCCAAGGCGACGGCATCCGCTACCGGTACCGACGACGGCTCCCACTCATGTGCTGCAACCGGCCCCAGCCTCTACGGGCCAGGCCACTTCCCTCATCCGGGGCATCCGTGGCCGGCCAAGGGTGGCAATCAGTTCAACGAGGCATGGCGCTCGCGCGCCGTCCTCAGAGATGTACTCAACGCCACCCCCGGAACCAGCCGGGATGCACATGCAACCCTGGGACCTCGGTGTGGATCAAGCACCGGAGTCCCTTACATGAGATGGACTGGGCCGGCTGGGCGCTGTTTGGGCTGGTGGCCACCGCCGCCCTGACGGTGATCATGACGGCCGCGCAGCTCGGCGGCCTCAGCCGCCTCGACCTGCCGCTCATCCTCGGCACGCTGGTCACCGAAGACCCTGACCGGGCACGGGTCGCCGGGTTTGTAATCGCCCTTGCTGGTTGGCATCCATCCCCGCATGGCGTCGGGGCGGGCCGGGCCTGGCTCGACCGCCGTGTTGGAGCCGCCCGGCCTGCTCGGCCTCAACTACGGCCCGCAGACCCGGCGGTGGCCATCGTCGCCCATGTCGCCTACGGCGTCGCGCTCGGCTTGCTGCTGAGGGTCCACTGAGATGGGCGTGGGCGCCTCCACCCGCTCGCCCGCGGACGGCTTGCCGCCGATCGGCGACTACGGGCTGATCGGCTTCGACGGCGACCCCCTGTTCGGCCGCCTGGTCGGCGGGCCGGAGGCTGGCACCTTCCGCCTCGGGCCCGCCGGACGGTCCCGGTCGACCCGCCGACGCTACCACCCCGCATCGGCGACCCTCGAGACAACCTGGGACACCACCACCGGGCGCCTAATCCTGGCCGAAGGCATGGTGGCCGAGATCACCGGCAGGCTGCTGCCGACCACGGTGCTGGTCCGGCGCCTGTCGGCACAAGATGGTCCGGTCCAGGCCGCCATCGAGCTCGACCCCCGCCTGGGGGAGCGGCGCCGTCCCCCCAAGGCCCAACGACGCGGCGACGCGCTGGTCTGCCAATGGGGATCGACTGCGGTCGCCATCCAGACCACCCCCCGAATGCCGCTCGAGCCAGGGCGACCGCTACGGGTCACGGTCACCCGGACCGGCCGGTCACCGTCGTGCTCGCCGTGGCCAGCCGCGAGCCGCTGGTCCACGTCGATCCCGACGCGGCGTGGACCCTCCTGGTCGACGACGAGCGCCGCTGGCAAACCTGGAGCAGCCAGATCGACGACGACCTGCCCCAGCGGGACGCGGTGGTGCGCAGCCTCCTCACGTTGCGGCTGCTCACCTACTCGCCCTCCGGGGCGCCGGTCGCCGCGCCGACCACATCGCTGCCCGAACAGCCCGGCGGTGTCCGCAACTGGGACTACCGCTACGCCTGGCCCCGAGATGCCAGCATCGGCATCGGCGCCTTCCTCGGTGTCGGCAAGACCGACGAGGCCCGCCTGTTCATGGCCTGGCTGCTGCACGCCACCCGGCTCGACCGGCCCCGCCTGCCGGTCCTGTTGACCCTGCACGACAAGCGCCCGCCAGCGGAACGATCGCTCCAGGGCTGGCCCGGCTACGCCTGCAGCCACCCGGTGCGGGTCGGCAACGGCGCGGCCGATCAGCACCAGCTCGACGGCTACGGCTGGGTGCTGGACGCCGCCTGGCTGCTCACCCGCGCCGGACAGCGCCTGTACTCCGAGACGTGGCGGGCCATGCGCGGCTTCGCCGACCGCGCCGCCCGGCGATGGCGCGAGCCCGATGCCGGCATCTGGGAGATCCGCGGCGACGCGGCCCACCACGTCCACTCCAAGCTCATGGCCTGGCTCGCCCTCGATCGGGCGCTGCGCATCGCCGCCGAGCTCGGCACCTCTGGACGTCGACGCCGCTGGTGGCAAACCCAGCGGGACGCCATCGCCGCCGACGTCACCAGCCGCGG
>WNGF01010047.1_pt1 | contig 10766 bp, 7 predicted proteins | sample 5400641 | NCBI WGS metagenome assembly WNGF01 (sample SAMN13153371, study PRJNA577476) | soil metagenome | isolation source: 80 cm soil or saprolite under grassland replicate 2 | place: USA:California | collected 2016-06-15
TCTAGACCGGGTGCTCGATCGCCTCGACGACGCGCCCACCCAGCTCGGACACCGTCTCTGACGAGGACGAGCCCTCGAACAAGTGGAAGCAGAGCTCGTCCTCGGGGATGAAGATCGAGCGCACGTAGCGGACGCCGTCGTGCGCAGCCGCCCGCGCCTGCGCCGCGAGCACGGACAGCTCGCTCGTGCCGGGCGCGTACACCTCGACGAGGAAGCTCTTCATTCGGGCGTGTGCCAGAGCTCGAACGAGGTCTGCTCGGTGACGCTGCCGTCGCCCATAGCGACGCTTTGACTGTACGTCTTGCGCGCGAACAGGGAACCGCCGACGTAGTCCCGGTCGTCGATCGTGACGGACCCCGCGGCGTGGAGTGCCTCGAAGGAGCCCTCCCAGATGTGGAACGTCCCCGTAGCGCCGGCCGGGACCGCAGCCGCGAGGAAGTGTCGACCGCCCCGCATCAGTGCCTGAGGCACGGCCCGGCCTCAGCCGCGTACCGGTCGATGATCGCGTTCGTCTCGTTCTCGTGCGCGACCTTGGCCGGGTCGTTCGGGTCGAAGTTGCCCGGATCGGCCACCTCGGTCATCACGAGCGGCGTTGCGCCCGGCCCTTCGACGTACGCGCGGTACCTCGTCCCCGTTCCGGCCGGCGTGATGCTCTGGTTCGGGTAGTTGGAGTACGGCTTCAGCGGAACGAGCGCGTGGCAGAAGACGCCCGAGGGATTGCGCGTCAGGATCCCGGTCTCGCGCCACCAGCCCGCACCGAAGGTGGAGTCGTAGGTCTCGATGTAGACGACGCGGCCGTAGCCGTCGCCGGGAACGCCGCCCGGCTTGACGACGAACCCATATGCGGGCGATCCGCCGTAGGTCAGGCGGCCGAAGAGGTTATGCGGCGCTGCGGGGCCCTGCCCGGTGTCGATCCAGTCCGCGTACAGCTCGAGCGACGCGATCGGGCCGCTCCAGTGCGAGATGTGGAGCGCCCAGTCGTCCTGGTAGTCGAGCCACGGCTGGAAGCCGAAGAACGGCAGCCAGTACTGCCAGCGCTGGATCGCCCAGTAGCTCCCGTCCGGGGCCTTGCAGGCGACGACGAGGAAGGCGAGCTCGGGGCCGTCGTAGGGCCTGCAGCTGTTCTGGAACGGCAGGACGACCCTTGGCTTCGACCGGGAGCAGACCCGCACGTGCTTCCCCCTCCTGACGACCGTGCGGCAGACCTTCTTGCCCGGGACCCTCTTCAGGCCGCCGGTGTAGTCGATCGTGAACTCGACCTGCGGGGCGGTCGCGCTCGGTGCGAGCGCGTTGACCGCACCGAAGACGAGGGTGTGCTTCTGCTTGCCGTCGACGTCGTAGGTGACGAGCGCCTTGTTCCCATCGGCACCGACGGAGAGCTTCACGTCGGTCGCGTTGCGGGCGAACAGGGTCGAGGCAGAGGCGGCCGAGAGAGATCCTGCGCCACCGAGACCCGTGGCTATGACGAGCGCGCACGCGATCGTGATCCTCATCTTTGTGCCCTCCGCGCCAGCCGCCTATTCGGGCGTGTGCCTGAGGTCGAACGTGGTCTGCTCGGAGACCGAGCTGTCGCCGGTGGGCATGGATCTGCTGTACGTCTTGCGTGCGAAGAGCGACGTTCCCACGTAGTCCCAGTCGTCGATCGTGAAGGACCAGCTGTTGTGCAACACGGCGATCCCCCCGTTCCAGAAGCCACTGGGCCCACTCGTCCCCCCATCTGGACACGTAATCGTGACGATCTCGGTCACCTTTCCGACGAAGACTTCCATCACGTTCGGCTTCGGTAGAGACTCGGCCGGCCGGCCGAACGAGAGGAGCTTCGCCCTGAAAGGCTCATCGGCCCGGGTAGAGGTGGTGAGCGTGCAGGGGCTCGGATCGACCTCGGGGAGGAAGTCGAAGCGGAAGTACTCCAGCGTCTTCTCATTCGTCCAGCCGTTCTCGGCGTTCAGCTTGAGGCCCTGGATGCGGACGTCGCTCGTCGATGATCCGTCGGGTGTGCGCCAGGTAATCACCGACTCGAAGTCGAGCTCGAAGCTCGCGCACTGCTCCACCCTGCTCTGGGCGAGGTCGCTCAGGTTGTCAAGCCCGAGCAGTTGGGCCTGCCTCTGGACACCGCGTAGGAAGGCGAGCTCCTCGGCAACGTCGTGCTGATTCTTGCAGCGCTCGTAGGACTTGTCGATCATGTTCTTGATCACCTTCGGCAGCAATTCCTGCTGCAGTTCCCGCCGCTCATTGGTCATGAAGTCGTCGGCGCCGAGCAGCTGGAGCTGTCGCTCCCAGCCAAGCCAATCCGAGATTGCGTTGCGGGCGAAGTCGACGCTGTCGGTCGTCGTCGCCTGAACCATCTGCTGGTGGATCCGCGGGTACGCCGCCCGAAAGACGTCGGGCCAGTTGGAAGGGATCGACGGGCCGTCGTCGGCCCCGTAGCCCGAGAAGTGGATGACCTTGATCTGCACGGACGAGCCGGTACGTGTCGCCGGATAGCTGACCGGCGTCTTTCCCGTGCCCTGCCAGGCGATCGCGCGCACGGACTTGGCAGACGCCGCCGCCGGCGTCTCGACCGTCAGCGTCGCGTCCTTCGCGAGCGCGGTCCCCTCGGGAGCAAGCTGGACTCCGCCGAGGAAGCGCGAGCCTGCGGGCAGCCCCGAGACGGAGGCGACCGGCGTGATCGTCACCGTCGTATCGGCGAGGAGGGCGTCCTTCGGGATCGTCAGCGTCAGTTTCGTCCCGGCGCCTGCCGTCACCGTGATCGTTCCGCCGTCGGCGGCCGCGATCGGCTTGACGGCGGCATTGCTCGTCTCCAACGTGATCGAGACGCTCTTGACGGTCGGCTTCGGCTTCGGCTTGACCGTGTGGCAGACGCGCACCTTGCGCACCTTGCCGTGCACCTTCTTCTTGACGATCTTGCAGCGCTTCTTGCCCTGGGCCGACGGGCCGGCTCCGGTCTCCTGAGCAGCCGCGGAGACCACGCCCCCCGCAAGAACCAAGGCAGCCAAGACGACCACTAGGAGCCGGAGCCTTCGCATCGGCCCGACGTTAGGCGGGCGGGGGCGAGAATGAAAGTCGGGATTTCCCTACAGTTTGCTCTCGCTGAGACGGCGCGCGAGCTCGGCCCGCGAGTGGATTCCGAGCTTGGCGTAGATCCGCGACAGCTGCGTCTCGACCGTCTTCGGTGTCACGAACAGCGCCGCGGCCGCCTCCTTGTTCGAGCGGCCCTCGGCGACGAGCTCGGCCAGGTGCCGCTCCGTCGGCGTCAGCTTGCCCGCCGAGGAGGCTCGCCCTCCGATCCGCCTGAGCTCGGCGCGGGCTCTCTCCGCCCAGAGGCCCGCCCCGAGCGCTTCGAAGTCCGCGAGCGCCTCGGACAGCGAGTCCCGGGCCGCCCGGCGCTGCTTCGCCCGTCGCTGAACCTGTCCCAGCGCCAGAAGCGTGCGGGCGCGCTCGAACGGGAGCGGCCGGCGGTCGTGCTGCTCGAGCGCGCCTTCGAGCACGGCCAGAGCCCTCGGCACGTCGCCCCGACCGGCGAGGAGGAGGGCGCGGCAGCGGCCGGTGAGCGCGAGCACCGACGAACGGTCGAGCCGGCCCGCAGTCTCTTCGAGCGGCGCCAGCAACCGGTCGGCGTCCTCGAGCCGGTCGAGCGAGACGAGCGCTTCGATCTCGTCCGGCAGGCAGCGCAGCTCACCCGGCTCCTCGAGCCCAGCCGCGAGGAGCGCTGCGGCCAGCGGCCCGAGGTAGCGGTGCGCCTCCTCCGGCCGTCCGAGCGACAGCTCGAGGAAGCCGAGCGCCGAGATCGCCGTCTCGCCGCCGCGCGCGAGCGCGGGCCCCGGTGTCGACGGGTCGAAGCCGGTGGGGACTGCGATCTCGAGCGAACGATCGGCCGTCGCGCGCGAGTCGTCCACCTCGCCCCTGAGCGCCTCGAGCAAAGCCCTCTTCGCCAGGATCGAGGCTTGCGTGGGTCCTTGTCCGCTCTGGAACGCCAGCGAGTGTCCCTCCTCGGCGTGGCGCGCGGCCTCGTCCCAGTTTCCGGCAAGGCATTCGACGAGCGTGAGGTGATTCAGGATCGGCGCGAGCGCGCTCTCGTCGCCCTGGTCGGTCGCCCGGCGCTGGAGCTCGAAGAAGACCTCTCGCGCAGGGGCGAATTCGTCGCTGCAGCTGAGCAGATACCCGTGCGCGAAGCTCGGATGGCGCAACACGCGCAGGTGAAGCGTCCACTCTTCGAGGGCCAGAGCGCGCTCCATGGTCGGAGTCGCGTCGCGCCCGAGCGCGAATTCCGCCAGCGCCTGAGCCGCGAGCGCTTCCGCCAGAGCCGCGCGGTCGCCGAGCTGCTCAGCGAACCGAACCGCAGAGCGTGCATGCTCGGCAGCCGCGGGAAGGTCCTCGCGCATCAGCAGCAGGCTCCAGGCGAGCCCCTCCTCGATCTGCGTCCGCAGTACCGGGTCGTCGCCCGCCTCGGCGAGGGCCTGGCGGAGCAGCTCCGCGCCCCCGCCCACGTCCGCGCCGAAGTGGTGGACGCGCGCAAGCAGGCTCAGGATCTGGGCGCGTTCTGGCCCCGAGGGCGCGCTGGCCAGCGTCTCCTCGAGCAGGGCCGCGGCACTGGCGGGATCGCCGGTTTCGAACCGATACTCCGCCTCGGCCAGCGCTCGCCGTCGTGTCTCCACCGGCTTGTCCGGCGGAGTGAGCTGCCGAGCCCGTGCGGCGAGCTCGGCCGCGGCGCCCGGCGCACCGCGGCGGAAGGCCGCCAAGGCCCCGTCCTCGACGGCCTGCGCCAGAGGCTCGTTCGGCTCGTCGGTGGCCAGCGCCAGATGACGCGCCCGCTCCTCCACGTCGGCGGCCGCGTCGGCGAGACGGCGGTGAAGCGCCCGCCGCTCGGCAACCGAAGAATGGGCGTACGCCGCCGTCCGGAGGAGCGGATGGCTGAATCGCACCTCGTCTCCCACAATCTCGATCACGCGCGCTTGGACAGCCGGCTCGAGCGCGTTCGCATCGACTGCGGCCAAGGTCGGTCGCGAGAGGGCCGCCGCGGCCGCCAGCTCGACACGAGTCGACTCGGGAAGCCCGGCGAGGCGCTCGCTGACGAGCTCCTGCAACGTCGCCGGCAGCGGCTCGCCCGGCTCGAGCCTAATCGTGCCGCGGTCTAGCGCCCGCCCTAGCTCGAGCGCATAGAAAGGGTTGCCGCCGGAAAGCTCGTGCAACCGCCGCAGCCTCGGGCGCGGCAGGAAGAGGTGGAGCTGGGCCTGGAGGAGATGGTGCACGGCGCCCAGGCTGAGCGGCCCGATCCACAGTCGTTCGAGTTGCTCGGGAGAGAGCGTCCTCGCGAGCCCGAGCGGCGCCGGCTCGTGCGGCTCGGCCCGCCTGGCGAGGATCAGCGCGACGCGCCTGTCCCCCAGCCGCCGGGCAGCGTACTCGACTGCGCTCGCTGTCTCCGGATCGAGCCAGTGGAGGTCGTCGATCGCGATCGCGACCGCGCCGCCGCTCTCCAGGTGCCGAACCGCATTGAGAAAGGCAACGGAGACCGCCCGCCGGTCGAGGCGTGCCTCTTCGGGCTCTTCGAGCAGCAGCGCCGCCTCGAGCGCCCGCCGCTGGGGGCTCGGCAGCTCCGGCAGCACCTCGTCGAGGGCCTCTTCGAGCAGGTCGCCGAGCGCGGCGTAGGAAAGCTGCGTCTCCGTCCCACCAGGCCTGCAGGCGAGCACGCGGAAGCCCGATCGCCGCGCAGCGGCGACCGCCTCCTCCCACAGCGTCGTCTTTCCGATTCCGGCCTCGCCTTCGAGCAGCAGGGCGCTCGGTCGCATCCCGCTGTCGAGCGAAGCGACGACGGAGGCGAGTTCCTCGTCCCTTCCTACGATCGAAGCCTGTGCCATGACCATTCCCGCGAACATGATGCGCGCGGGCGCGGTAGAAAACAACCATGGCGCGGCTTACGAACGACACCTCAGAGCTGGTTGCGCGCACCAGCTTCGACGGGCCGGTGCTCGAATTCGACTTCCCCGGCCTCGAGATCGGGGTCGCGGAGTACGACGAGGGGCCGACCGGTTGCACGGTCTTCCATTTCCCCGGCGGGGCGGCCTGCTCGACGGACATCCGCGGCGGCTCGCCCGGGACGACCGGCGGCGACTATGAGCTCGTCGAGGCGATCTGCTTCGCGGGCGGCTCGCTCTACGGCCTCGAGGCGACCGCCGGCGTGGCCGCGGAGCTACTCGCCCGGCGCGAGTACCGGACCGGCTGGATGGACATCCCGATCGTCGCCGGCGCGATCATCTTCGACTGGGGGCGGCGCGACAACGCGGTCTACCCCGACAAGGAGCTCGGGCGGGCAGCCCTTCGCGCCGCGCGCGCGGGCGTGTTTCCGCTCGGCTCGCGCGGTGCCGGCCGCTCCGCCACCGTCGGCAAGGTGTTCGCGTACGAGGAGGGCGAGCCCTCCGGCCAGGGCGGAGCCTTCCGCCGGGTCGGCGAGACGAAGATCGCGGTCTTCACGATCGTGAACGCGGTCGGCGCGATCGTCGACCGGGACGGAAACGTCGTCCGCGGCCACTACGACCGCGCGGCGGACACCAGGCGCGCGCTCGTCCCCGGCGTCGAGGCGCGGCTGGCGGCCGGCCTTCCCGTTCGGCCGCCGCCGGGGAACACGACGCTCACGGTCGTCGCAACCAACCTCCTACTCGATCCGCGCCAGCTGCGGACGTTTGGCCGGCAGGTGCATGCCTCGATGGCGCGCGCAATCCAGCCGTTCCACGCGCTCGAGGACGGAGACGTCCTCTACGCGGTCTCGACGGGCGAGCTCGAGAGCGACCCGCTGCTGGACACGACCGCGCTCGGGGTCGTCGCTTCAGAGGTCGCCTGGGACGCCGTCCTGAGCTCCTTCTAGCCAAGTAACACTGTGTTACTTGGCTAGGTGGTGTCGGCCGTACGAACAGCCAGGGCCCAGCGCGGTCCTCGCTAGTGACACTGTGTTACTTGATCAGGCGCCGCACGGCGCGACGTTGCGCCAGTTCTTGACCGTGTCCTCCACGGTCATCGAATCGGAGTCGCCCTGCGGCGCGACGGTGAACTTCCGATTCGAGATCTCGTCGCAGGCGGCGCCCTTCTCGACATGGTCCCAGTCGCCGAGCGTGTACTTGTACTCGACCGAGGTGCCTTCCGCCCACGGAATTGTGATCCGCCACTTCCCGTCGTCGCCCTTCGTCAGCTTGACGGTGTGGGCGTTGCACCAGTTGCAGATCTCCGGCTGGTTGCCGGCGATGTAGACGGAGGCGTTCGCGGGCGTCGACGCAGGAGGCGTCACAACGAGCGTGACGTCGACCTGGAGCGCCGACGGGACCGCGCTCGCCTGGTTCGACGCCGGCGAAAGGTTGTTCGCCTCGTCGAGCGCCTTGACGACGTAGTAGTAGGTCGTCCCCGTCGTCAGGCCCGTATCGGTGAAGTGCGTCGTCGCCGCGTCCGTCCTCCCCACCTCCACGTAGCCCGAGCCGGACGTCGTCGAGCGGTAAACCACGTAGGCGTACAGGTCGGGGGCCGAGACGGCGGACCAGGAAACCGTCACCGAAGAGGCCCCGTGGCTCCTCGCTGCTAGGTCGGCCGGGGCGGCCGGCGCGGTCTGATCCGCGTTCGGATGGACGGTCAGCGTCCCCGGCGCGTTCCTCCCGTTCGTGCCGCCGTCGAGATCGCCGTAGACCCAGGTCTCGCCCTGGCTGGTCGAGAAGCGGACGAGATAGGAGTACGTCCCCGGCGTCTCCGGCTTGAGCGTGCCCGAGTACTCGTCCTGATCGCCGACGTCGGAGGAGAAGCTCATGTTCTCCCACGTCCAGCCGGCCGGATCGGTGCCTACGGCGCCGAAGCCGACCTGAGCCAGGACGCCGGACACCTCGCCCGCCTGCGAGGTGATGCCCGTGATCGTGATCCGGCCGAAGACCGGGTTCGTCCGGCCCGCCGCGGTGATCGTGTAATCGAGCGCCGCGGGACGGTCGAGGCTGGTCGCGTCGATCGGATACGCCGGGATCGTCGAAGCCTCGTTCGAGGGCTCGCTTTCGATCCCACCCTGATTCACCATTTTCACCACGTAGAAGTACTTCTGACCGCTTCGAATCTCCGAGCTCGTGTCTCGGAAGGTTGCGACCCCTAGCGGCGTGTCGTTGACCTTCGTGTATCCGCCGCCCGAGAGCGGGCTCCGATAAACGTTGAACCCCATACCGGCGATGTTGATTCCAGTCGGGAAGGTCCACGTAACGTCGACGGCGAGCCCATCAGCGCTCGCAGTGACGTCTGTCGGTGCAGGTGGCGGGGTCAGGGTGGCATTCACGGTCTGCAGAACGGCGCCGGAGAGCGGCGGCAGGCCCGCACTGAGGAGCCCATGGGAGAAGCCAATCTGGACAAACCCTTCTGCGCTCTCCGCCACTCCGAACTGCGTCTCGTCCGGGACGTACCCGTGGAGCTGAACGTTCACCGTGCGCGCCTCCCGGCTGGTGTTCAGCAGCACGATCGCGGCCGAGTCGCCCAGCTTGCGTCCGTAGGCGAGCGTTCCATCGGCGTCGTCCGACGCCAGGAACTGGAGCTTCCCTTCGCGCAGCACCTGGTTGTCCTTGCGCAACTTCGTCAGCGACTGGTAGTACGAGCGCATCTGCGTGTCCGGCTTGCGCGTGTCGCCGAGCGTGCGCGTGTTCGCGTCGCCCCACGGATACGTGCGGCGGTCGTCCGGGTCGTCGTCGCCCGAGACCGAGACCTCGTCGCCGTAGTAGATCGTCGGCGCGCCCGGCATCGTCATCTGGATCAGCGCCGCCAGCTTCACGCGCTGCTTCCCCTCGGCCAGGTTGGCGGCGTTCAGCTCCCGCTCGGTCCGCGACTCCGCGCCGGGAGCGAGCGTCCACAGGATCCGCTCTGTGTCGTGCGAGTCGACGAGGTTCATCAGCGTCCAGTAGGTCGCGTCCGGGTAGTCCTCGCGGATCGACTCGAGCCGGGAGACGAACTGGGACGGTGGGATCGGCTGGCCGCTCCCCGGGAAGCCCTTCGAGTCGAACGAGTGCGGCGCGAGCAGGGAGACGACCGCGTCGCGGAAGCGGTAGTTCATCGACGAGTCGGCCGTGTCGCCGTGGACGTAGGGCAGGACGTCGAACTTCTTCCAGAGCTCGCCGATGATCGGCGCACCGGGCTTCGTCTGCTCGACCGCGTCGCGGAACCCGTGCCAGAAGTCGATGCTCTTGTCCTGCATCACGTCCAGCCGCCAGCCGTCCGCGCCCAGCTTCAGCCATTTCCTCGTCACCGAGCCGGGCAGGTCGTAGATGTATTGCTTGACCCCCAGCACCTCGGTCAGCACCGGCAGCGAGTCGAAGTTGAACCAGGAGTTGTAGAAACTGTCCTTCGTGCGGTCCTTGGGCGCGCACGGCGCGGGCTCGCCGTTGCCGGGAACACGGAAGGTGAAGAAGCCGCGCCACTTCGAATAGGTCTGCTCGCAGGCGCCGACTCCCGGCCAGTTGTGGTAGCGGTCGAACATCGGGCTGTCGGAGGACATGTGGTTGAAGACGCCGTCCAGCAGCACCTTCATTCCCTGCTTGTGTGCCGCTTTCGTCAGGTTCTGGAAGTCCTTCTGCGTCCCGAGGATCGGATCGATCTTCGCGTAGTCACGCGTGTCGTAGCGGTGGTTCGAGCCGGCCCAGAAGATCGGATTCATGTAGATGACCGTCACGCCCAGGCTCTTCAGGTACGCGAGCTTCTGCGTGATCCCGGCCAGGTCGCCGCCGAAGTAGTCGCGCCCGTGCGGCCCCTCGGTGCCCTGGCTCTGGTCGGGCGGGAAGCGCTTGTGACAGGTCTGAAGCGCGTCGACGTAGTTGCGGCAGTAGCCCTCCGGGAAGGAGCCCCACGGCATCCGCACGATCCGGTCGAGCGCCGGCGTCGACTCGTGCGACGGGTCGCCGTGCGGGTACGCGTAGCGCTTGGCCTTGCTCCAGACGTACTTCTTCGCATTGCCGAGGGCGGGGTCGTTCTTCCGGTTCGCGTTCCGGAACCGGTCGGGGAAGATCTGGTAGATGACGCCGTTCTCCATCCACGGGACCGGCTTGAAGCTCGGGTCGTAGACCGTGATCGCCCAGCCCCAGTCCGGCGAGGAGTCGAAGGGCTTGCCCCAGCCGCCGTCCCGTACCTCGGAGTCGTCCTCGTAGTAGACGGTCTTCTGGCCGTCGTGGACGATGAAGCGGTAGTAGATCGTTCCCGGGTTGCCGGCGTCGATTGTCGCCTCCCAGAAGTCGCAACCGAACGAGAGTTGCTGGTAGCAGGGGACGTTGCTCGCGACCCGCGTCATGTCCACGAGCTTCTCCTGGCCCGGGCTCGTGTAATAGGCGCGCAGGGTGACGCCGGTGGCGTCGTCGTGGAAGGTGCGGAAGCGCAAGAGCACCTCGGGGCATGACATGGTGGTGCATCCTGCACCGATGGCGCCGCCGGGCTGCCGGTAGATCGCCGAGCGGCTGTCGTGGCCGAGGCCGTCCCACCAGATGTCGCCGTCGTGCCCGGGGGCGCTCGCGGCATGGGCCGAGAACGCCGCGCTACCCGCGAGGGCCGCCACGAGCGCCGCAAGCAGGGCGAGGAGCTGGACGGACCTACGCAACGCCGCTCACGCTAGCCGATTCCGCTCCAGGTGGCTAGTAGCGCCGGCCGGATTTCGACCTCCAGTAGAGGATTAGGTAGATCGGGATCGCGATCGCCGCGAACAGGAACGTTGCGATCCCCCAGGCCGTCGCGTGCTTGTTGTTGTGCTTGTTCGCATGGGCGAAGATCGCCATCGCGAG
>WNGF01010368.1_pt1 | contig 10766 bp, 7 predicted proteins | sample 5400641 | NCBI WGS metagenome assembly WNGF01 (sample SAMN13153371, study PRJNA577476) | soil metagenome | isolation source: 80 cm soil or saprolite under grassland replicate 2 | place: USA:California | collected 2016-06-15
CGTAGTTCTTCTGGTGTTTGCCAATCATCAGCGCGGCCTTTGTCACATCCTGCGTCAGCTCGACAACGTCGGACGGATCTATTTTTTGAAGCTGCAATACTCTTTTGTCTGATAGTTTCGCTTGAGCGGCGGTATCTTTGGATAGCTGCGAAAATGCCCTCACCAAAGTGCCGGCGTTGTAGTAAGCGACAATGTCTCTTATTGCCTCTTTTAAGGAATATTCGCTTGCCGGCCTGGGCTTTTTTAGCAAAATCGCAGAGTGTACTTGCGCGCGATTGTCATCCATCTTGGCAATCAGAATGGATATGGTTTGCTCTTTGTAAAAGTTCAGCCCGCCAGACTTGCGCACGCCCCGGAAACCAGTCAGCGCAATGCCCAAAATCTGGTTAGGGCGTTCACCTTTTGAAACTCCAGTGGCGACGCCCGCCCCTAACTCAATCACGTCTGCAACAAAGTCGGTCGCTGAACGCTGGGTGTTCAGTTTGCTGGTAAAGTCTTCATAGTTACTATCAATAACCGCTAAAGCGTCCTCGATCGCATCGTCTCTTACTCTTTTTATTCTCCTCACGCGTTATAACCGACGGCTCAGTCTCATTACCGAGGTTTCCGCGACACGCGCTGAAATTGATTGACGAGGGCGCCGAAACCTCTCACCAAACCGCCCGATGACCTGGGGAAGTCGCCCTTTAACAGTCTCTTCGATTCATTCTTCTGTTATCTCAATTTGATATGCCGGATGGCAGCCGAGTATTACACTACGATGCAAAAAATGCCCCCTCTAAGGGCGACGCGATTGCTCGCCGCCGCCGCCGCCACTCACTAGATCGGTCATGCCGCTTGAGACGCTTGTAGCTTGCAGGTAAGTACCGGCTACCGCCGCGGTGGGATGAGGTTGACGAGAATCACTGCAGATTCTCAGTGATACATGAATGCGGTGTCCAGGCAAAAAAACATAACATCAGGTTCACAGTTCGTAAAGCAGTGTGCTCAAACGATGCGGCGAAGCGCTCTCTATCCAATTCCACACGAAATTATTTCCCAGAGTCGCCAGCGCAGGCCCATTGATGCAACTTTCACGCAGTATCAGTTTGTTCCGCCAGCTAAATCCGTCCGCGCTTTCAAGCACGTTCAATCGCCGATCTCCGACGCCTTGCCAGGCGAGATAACAACGTCCGCCATGGACGTGTAAAGCTGGTTTGGAGGCAGTGGCTTCATTCAGCGTCACCTTGCCGGAAAAGCTGGCGCCGTCGGCGCTGCGCAGAAGGTTGATCTGATTGTCGCCGGCGCCGCGCCAACCCAGCAGCAGTTGGGCGCCCAGGGCCGCCAGGGCAGGGCCTGAATGAGTCGTTTCGGAAGAGATCGTGAGCTTATCCTGCCAGTTGAGACCATCGTTGCTGCGCATTACATTCAGAGAATCGTCGCCTATGTTGCGCCACGCGACATAAAGTTGATCGTTGAACACGGTCAGCGCCGGAGCGGATTGAGATGTTTCCCCCAGCGTAACTTTGTTGGTCCAAGCCGAACCATCGTCCGATTGCATCACACTGATCCGGTTATTGCCCGCTCCGACCCAGGCTGTAACGTAGCGATTGCGAAACACAGTCAGGGCCGGCGTGGTGGGAGAGATTTCCCCCGGAGTCGCCTTCACACCGAAGTTCGCCCCGTCCCTTGAACTCATGAAGTTCAATTCCAAACTGCTGGCGCTTACCCAGCCTAGCAAGAGGCCGCCGCCGAGTGTCGCCGCTGCCGGTCCGAACTGACTGGATTCATTCAATGTCGATTTCCGGCGCAGTTTGATGTCGAGCGCCCTGGCGGCGCGGGAGATGATCTTTGCCATCGCCCGTTCTTTATCAGGATCTGCCACAGTCTCGCCGGCGAAATGCAGACCCACCGCGGCGTGGCTGATCTGTTCCAGCCAGATCGAACCGGAATCCCCGCCCAGACTCAGTTCCTGAAATTGGCCGGGGATGGGGACGATGGTGAATTCGTTTGTGGTGACCCCTTCCACCATTCCAACCGTGGTGGATGTCGTAAGGCCGGACTTGGTGACGCGCATGCCGAGGACGGGATCAACGACTCCTTTGATTCCGCCCGGGAAATCAACGATCGAAGTCGAGATTTGGCGGGTCGTGTCGATCGTCGCGACGGCGCAGTCCAGATTGCGGTTGCTGCGCATGACGGCGCCGATTCTGTCAGGCAGCCCGGTCGTACCTGGTTGATTGATCCGATCGTTTTGCGCGCCGTTCGTACGATTGGCTACAAAGATGTGATAGTTCGATAAGGCCATGGGGCGATTCTCCCGATCAAAAACGATCGCGCCAAGCGTGCCAATATCTTCCGTGTCCAGATTCACATTTCGCACTTCCACGCCTCCAAGAATCGGATCGAGGCGATCCGTGCGTAGGTGAAGTTCGAAATTGGTTTCGATCACATCCAACGGGTAGCCATCGAGTTCGGCAGGCAGCGCCTTTTCGGGCGCCAATTCAGGCAGTGGTTTTTTCTTACGCACATGGGCGCGGATGGCGACTTCGCCGGTTAACTTCTTTCCCTTCCAACGATAGCCGACATCCACGTTGTAAACGCCTTGGTAAGACATCAGCTTCTTCCGGTTGCGTTTCAATATTTTCAGTAAAACGGTCATCTCTTCCGACCGCAAGGGAGGAAATTGTGCGCCGGGCATGGCGGTTTCGATAGTCGGCCACGCTTCCTTCTGATCTCGCGTCGCAGGTTTCCTCGATCGTTTGCTTGAACGGCTCACGTTTGGCATTCGCTTCATTTCTCCTCAGAAGTTAGCCACATAGTGACGAATTTATTCGTCACGTGATCGTTACGTGACGAATAAATTCGTCACTACGTGGACCGTTTTCATCGTTTCAGGGCGTCGCAGCGCGACATGAAGGCTCCTCAGAAGCTCTGGGGCGCTAGAAGCGTCCCAGAGCAAACTTAGGGTTGACCACCCCTGTGTGCTGATCGGTCAGCATCATCCGCTGACGCGTCAGCGTCCGCCAATAAGGTAGTGATGGCTGAGGACGCCGCCGGATTGGCCTTTCAGTTTGTTATGCATGGGCTGTGTGAAACATTACAAACCGGCGCAAGATATTTTTGATTTCGCGCCTCCGGTCAGCCAGTCAAGCCGTCCGTATGCAGGCTTAGTCCGGCGCCGCCGCAGGGCCTGTTCGGGCCAAGCCCCTCGCGCCCCATCGGACGTGACAAGATATCGAATTTCTTGTCTATGCCCACCTCTACCGCCTCGTCATAATAAAAGTGAAAGTGGGTAGAGAGATCGTTTGGTTGGCTGCCTCCGTTATGTCCCACATGCTGGTCATCTTTTGGGTTGTTCAGGATTTTAATTCTGTACGTGACGCCTTCTTCCGCAGCCATAACTATTTCTGTTTTTTGATCGTCAGGGCCGTAGGTCAGAACGAATTCTTCTCCTGCATCCAGGTCAAGGTTACAGCCGATCGGACTGGCGACAGATCTCTTCAAGACAGTGGTGTCAGGTAGAACGAGCTGTATGTCGATCAGATCATGCGTGTAAAACAGCCCTCGAGAGACGATGATGCGTTGGTTAGGGAAGCCCGGTTTGAGCGTCAGTTTTTTGTTGTGGAATTCTTTTCCTTCAAGGTCAACAAGCCAGCGAAAATCTTGCGGATCGTCCCCGCCAATCAGGCGCCGAAAAGGCCGTTTAAGGTCGCCGAAGAATTGGACGCCATGGGCCATGGCGCTCTTCGGCGCGTCGATTCGAATATTGCCCTCCGACGGCAGATCGCGGGAAATATCCGGTAACGGGATTGGTTCGCCATTCGCGATTACTTTTTCCGCCTTGATTCGGAGCACGTGATCTGGCGCATTTACAACGCCAAATTCGCAGATGTTCTCATTTTTGTTGACGGCTAAAACCAACAAGCCGTCGAAGAGAAGTTTGAAGCTTGGGGAATCAGACACAGTCATGGTTACTCTCCTTCTAGAAATTGGCGTGTCCGCCGACTACGATGAAGGCCGCCCAGACATTCGGACGGTTCTCGGAGGATTGGCGCCGCAACATTTCCAATTGCGCATCTCGCAACGCGCGAGCGGTTGAGCTTCCCTCCTTTTTCCGGTGACGATGGAAGCTGTGCATCAATTCATAGGTCAGTTCGGAATTGACGGCCCACAAACTGGCGACAACCAGGGGCACATCCGCGACGATAAACGCGCGCGCCAGACCGGCCATTCCCTCGCCGCGATAGTTATGTCCGAGCCAGGTCTGGCAAGCCGATAACACCACCAGTTTCGTTCGGGGCAGATACATACGACAGACCTCATCCGCATGGAGGATGCCGTCGGCGGCGGAGGAAGCGCCGGACTGTTCCCGTGCAAGGACGATCCCCGAATATCCCGGCCGCTGTGTGTTGAGCAGGCCGTGGGAAGCGATATGCACCACTTCGGCGTTGTTTGCCTCTCGCCGTAACGCGCTTTCTGTGGCCCCATCCGCCAGCAAGGGAAGGGAATTGGGATAGCATTCCGCCACCGCCGTGGCTTCCTTTTCGGTCGAGGGCAGATCCGGCAATTTCGGATAGCTGTCCCGGTCAAATCGCGGATGGCCAAGGCTGACGCATCGTTCTACCGGAAACATGCTTTTCCTCGCCGCTATATCGGCGCAGGCCAAATAAATAGTCGCGCTCGGTGAATATACAATCGTGAACTTCTCGATCAAATACCGGCCCGACCCGGATTCGATCAATGCGCTGAAGGGCAGGTAATTCAGACTTTCATCCGGCACAATGCAAAGCTCTTTATTCGGATCGAGCGAATCTGCAATCGGGCCGATCAGAATGTCATACAGTTTTTTGGCGGAGTTTTCCGCCCCCTGACCGGACAGTCCTTTAGTTTGAGCCAGGCCATCCAGGAAAAAGACGATTTCGGCGTTCAACTCCTCCAGTGAGATGGGTCTGACGACGTGACGAAACGATTCGCGTGAAACCAGCCAGATATGCAGCGCATCGCTCAGCATCGCGTATTGAACAAGCTGCGCGGTCGGCGGCATCCGCCGTTTGATTTCCTGCAGTGATAAGGGGTCGGAAAGGCCGCGCAGTGAGAGATTACCGGCAGTCGACGAAGTCGTTTTTCTTTCTTTCAACAAGTCCTGCAAGGTGCGGGCGCGGCCACGCTCCGAATAATTGAAAGCCTGCTCCGGATCGTGCTGATAGTCCGCGGCGAACTGAATCGCCAGGTCGTAAATCTCCTGACCGGTATCGAAGAAGCTATTCCTCAAATTTTCCTGGTTTACATTGGCGACGCTCTCTTCAAAGAGTTGCAGCGCCGCTTGCAATTCCCGTTGCGTCGCCGCCGTATCGCGGCGCGCCAAGTAGACCAGAAGCTTACCGCGAAAAATATCCAGGTTGTCATAGACTTTCCGCATTCCGTCGCTCAGCCGGGCGCACTCCTCGTAACAAACCAGCGCCTGATCCCAATCGGCCTGTTTCCGATAAAGATGCCCCAATCGCAGCGTGGCGTGTTCGACAACGTCTCTTCCTTTTGTATTTTCCCCCATCTCCTGCCCGATCATGCGGGCGCGCTTGACATGCGTAATCGCCTCTTTCATATCGCCCAGTTTTCCGTACATTTCTCCGATATAGGCATGAGAGCGGGACTGAAGAACCGGGTTGTTCATCTCGCGCGCGAACTGCAACGCTTCCCGTTCGCATGCGATCGCCGTATAAAGAAGGTTCAACTCATTGAAACTGTCGGAAGCCGCTCCGCAACTGAGCCATCGGTCATTGACCGTTGCGCGGTCAGGCCGGCGCGACGTTAAAATCCGCGCGAGTCTCGATAAAGCCTCTTCAGGATCTCCCATCAAATAAAATTCATAGGCTTGCTGCAGGCGCAACAGGAACTCTCCATTTGGATCAGCCAGGCCTTCCAATAAGCTCAGCGCTTGCGTGCTGCGAGCGAGAGCCTGTGAATATTGTTTTAGCCCAATTTCCAAGGCAGCCAGCCAGTAATATGTTTGCGCCAGCAGCCATCGGTATTGACGAGCCGTTGCAAAATCCACGAGGGGTTCCGCCATTGAGCGGGCATCGCGATAAGAATACGTTTCAACCTGGAGTTGCAGAATCTGGCACTGTGCGAGCCCGGCCTCCCAGGAGTCTCCTGCCCGGTTAAATAATACTTTCGCCTTTTCATACGGGCCTAACGCTTCTGGCTTTTCAGTGCGTTTCAGTTCGGCGGCCTCTTTGAATTGCTGTCGCGCACTCAGCAGCCATCCGCGCTGGCTTGCGTTGACGTTTTGATAGAAAGCGAGCAGGTCGCGTAAAAACAAATCGCCACGTCGCCTCTCCATTTCCGCCGGTTTTGCCAGCAACGCCAGCCTTTGAACCGCCTCGGCGGTCCGCCGCTGCTCGGAAAGCGTGAGAAATTCGTCAAGCAGCCGATGCGTAATAAAATTGCCGGTATTTTCGCGAGCCGAATTAAAGGCCTGCCATAGGGTTTTCTCGTCGCCGGACTGTGCGGCAGCGAGAAATTCCTGAGTTATTTGCTCACGGTTACGCGCCATCTTCTTCTTTTGCTCTTCCAACTCCGCCAGCTTGCGGCGCGCCTCGTTCGCCCACCCGCTGGTTGAATCCAACGCCAAGTACTTTCTCCAAGCCTCCATGGCCTGATTGACCAATCCGATGTGTTGCAGGCACACCGCCTGATTAAATTGCGCTTCGGCGAGCGCGGGATTTTTTTGCAGCGCTTGCGCGAAATGTTCGTTGGCGCGTCCGAAAGTGAGCAGGCTGCCAGCCTCGCCTTGTTCGATCTTGGTTTCGGATCTGGCTTCTTTCTCTTTTTGACTTTTTGCCAGTTCCATCAACGCCGCGCCGAGATCATTGTGAATCAGCGCATTGTCCGGATCGGCCTTGAGCGCCATCCCCAACTGTTTGATAGCCTCGCCCGTGTTTTGCTCAAGTATATACATGTTGCCCAGGGCCTGTTGCGCGCGTGCGCTCGGACGGTTGTTCACTTCACGAAGCAGCGTGCGCGCAGCTTCGTCGCGCAGTGTGAAGTTGGCGGATGGCTCTTCGTCGCCGCGCCGCACTACCCAGGGCGCGTGGTTAAAACCGGAAAGACGTGATTCGATGGGCCGCTCTTGAGCGTAGGCCCTTTTCAAGGCGGCGACCGCCTGATCCACATGCGATGTGAAAAAAAGTCGGCGGGCCATAGGCGCAAGTCCGATTGCAACGAGGACCAGGGCAAGTAGCGGGATCGCCCATCGCCAATCAAACGAACGCATATCAGGCTTTCGTACCAATTTTTTATAGATGCTGGCCACATGACCTGGCGCCTCGTTCGGAATTGGTTCTTTTTCCGCAGCCTCGGTCGAATTCTTAAAGATGTATGCGGCTCGGAGCTTTTCGCGCCGCTCGGAGGAAATCAGAAAATTACGCTCGAACAGGACGGACTCGTAACCCGCCAAATCGCCTCGTACGTAATCGTCAATCAGGTCGTATTCTGCGGCTTCGGCCGCGGCCTGCAACTCGGGGTCTCCCAGCAACCGGATTTCGATCTCTTCTTCCTTCGCTGTGGATAACCGGCCAAGCAGGAAACTTCGGATCGTTTCTTCGTTATAGGTTTCATGGTTCATAAATGGATCACGGCGCCAATGACCCCTTCAACTTGTTATGCAGTTGGATGGGGACCTATTACACAAATCAGCGTTTTATTTGTTCAGGCAGTTCCTGAGGCATTCCTCCAGTTTTTTTCTCATGCGGCAGGTGGTGGTTCTTAGGTTGGACAAAGTAATGCCTAAATCGTCCGCCTGTTGCTGGCGGCGGCGGCTGCGCTCCTTACCAGAATGCCCGAAATATTCGGTCACGAGCCGTTGATCCTTGAAGGGCAGCTCGCCGAGACACTCATCAAAACAACGGGATTCTGCTTCTTTCTCGATGGCCTCGCCACTTTTCCGGCTGGGCTTTTCAACGAAATCTGACGGGAATGGTTCGAATTGTGGCTGTCGGTGATGTTCCAGTCGCAGATATTTAGCAAAGGTGAAGATGCGTCGTTCCGGCTCGGCGCCGTTATTGAGGGACACCTCGTCCATCTTGCTGATCACACGGTCGAGGGTTTCGTCGGCCAGATCCTCAGCGTGCGGGCAGTTGAAATCTCCGTGGCATGTCTTGCGCGAGAAGTATTTGACTAGGCCGCCTCGGATCGTAACGTACCGCGTTGCCGCCAGGTCTCGATTGGGATCAAGCCAGGCGAGAAAATTGTCAAATTTCTTCTGATTACCGTCGTCCATCCTGCAGTCATTGAATTTATTGAGGTTGGCGCGTCACTACTGTGATCATGATCAGGGGCATAATGTACCAAGCTCCTTTGGTCGTGTCCAGATTTTGCCGAGCAGAACACAAAATTGACAAGAGATGCGGTCGCAAGCCTCTTGCCTCCTTGGTCATCCGTTTACAGCCGAGAGCGCCTCGACCATGTGATCGTGGTCAATGAAAATCATCTCCGCCGGATTTTGAAAAGCTACTTCCAATATTATCATCTGACCCGAACCCATTTAGGGCTCTCGAAGGACGCGCCCGAGCCGAGAGCCAAGCAGCCGCCGGATTTGGGAGCGGTGATCGAAATCGCCGAAGTCGGCGGATTGCATCACCGGTACGAGCGACGGGCAGCTTGATGAAGTCGTTGAAAATGCAGAGCAGACGGACTTTTGGCGAACCACAGGCGCTATTGCCGGGTGTTTCCAGATGTGAGTTTTCCCGGCTATTATGAGACCTGCGGCGAGGTCGTCTCCGCTAGCTATTTCGAGCCAGTCGAAGTCTCGGGAGATAACGGCAAGGCAAGTAAGCCATGAAATCGCGCACGACACGAAACATCCAGATCGAGAAGCAGACCCGGCATGTTTTGCGGAAGATCGCCGGCGCGGGGCGTCAGCCGGGTACCAGACCGACAGCAGGCAGGAAGGCGAAGAAGTCGAAGAAAGTAGGAGCGGCGAAATGAAGCGAATCGAAGTGACCGCGTACCACGAAGCCGGACACGCCATATGCTCCCTGTTGCAAGACGTGTCATTTAAGCACGTGACAATCAAACCGAATAAAGCTGATGGCAGCCGGGGCGAGTGCAAGTCATCTCGGCGAGCGCCAGCCAATATCGAATATGACGATTCGCCCCGTATGCGACAATGGATCGAGAGCGAAGTAATTATTTTTGCAGGCGGATACGTTGCACAGCAGTTCTTTGCAAAAAAGAGAATTTTCGGAGGCGCGAAGGGGGACTGGTCTGCCATTTTTGATCTGTTAAGCCTGCACAGCCGCAGTATGGACGAAATCTCGGCTCACCACGCATTACTGACTATCCGCGCGCGAAATCTTCTTTTACAGCCTCTCAGTTGGCGAATGGTCGAAGCTGTCGCCAAGGAGCTGCTGCAACGGCATATATTGAAATTCAAAGAGGCGCGCGACATCGCCATGCAAGCCAGCAATGCGCTTTTGAGTTCGCCCGACGATGCCCAAAGATTGCGGCGTGAGATCGCTGATTATTGTCAACGCTTTCCCATACGCCTCTCCGGTTTCACCTGGTCAATGGCGCCGGCGACCAATGGCGCGGCCAAGCCGATGAAGAAAGAAGCCGCGAAGATAGATGCGAAGAAAGGAGTGGCGAAATGACATCGGCCACCAAAACACTGTTTCCGCTCCTACTAGCGCTCGCCCTACTTGCCGGGTGCAAAGAGGTCGTGGGAAACGACTCTCGATCGCCGGCCGCCGGCGCTGAGAAAACCTCCCCGACGCCGATCGCAGCGGAGAGCCGTAAGACCGGCTACCTCCACACAGACGATGACAGCGCGACATTCATTCAGTGGGCGAAGGCGGAGCGGCAAATCAAAGGACAGATGCAGGTACTCGATGTAAATCGAGACGGAAAAACTGACAGCAGTTCGTACTCGTTCGAGGGAGTCTTTGACGGCGACAACCTCAGCCTGACTTTCCGGGGCAGACACCAGACGTTCCTGGAAGGGATAACGGTTACAGGGACCCTCAAAAGCGATGCTCTAACGCTGGTCTGGCCGCAGAGTAACGGAACGCTCTTGACACAGGAGCTTCGCCCCGCGTCTGTCGCCGAATACAACGACGCCGCGCACATACTTCAGGAACGGGCGAGGGAGATTGTCGCCGCCAGTGAAGAAGCCGCGAGGCGGGCGGCGGCGGCAAGGGTGGAAGCTGCGAGGCTTGCGGCGGAGAGACGCGCTGTTGTGGAGGCTAACAATAAGGTAACCGGCGCCGCTGAAAGTCTGCGCAACGCCATTAGAGAGTTGCCCGGCGCGGACTATTACGCCGATGCGCTTCGATCTTACGGTGAAACTTGGAAGCGAATGAAGGAGGATCATGTCGGGTTGTTGGCTGAAAGCAGAAAGCTGTTGACCGGCCGCCAGCTTGGAATCGTGCAATCGAGGCTCGGAAGGCTGCAATCCCTTTTGGGGAGCATCGAATCGCGCAGAGGAAGTTTTGAGAGCAGGCTTAGCTCGGCGAATGCGAGAATTCGGGATACTGAAGAAGAGATTGCGCGACTTCAGACCGCCTTCGCACAGTTGCAGAAGGCTGTGGCCGCAAACACGACGAGTGAGCCACGCGCCACCGTCACGGCTGAACACATAGCTAAAGCCGTCGAATCCGCTCGATCCGAAATCAACAAAGCAGTGGCCGCGAGAGACGCCGCGAAGAGCCGGGGAGCCGCATACGATAAACAGGCGGCGGATTTGTACCTGCAGGCTGAGGCTTTCGTCAAAACACTGAAACCGACAG
>WNGF01015261.1_pt1 | contig 10765 bp, 16 predicted proteins | sample 5400641 | NCBI WGS metagenome assembly WNGF01 (sample SAMN13153371, study PRJNA577476) | soil metagenome | isolation source: 80 cm soil or saprolite under grassland replicate 2 | place: USA:California | collected 2016-06-15
CGCAGCTCGCCGTCGGTCTGACCCATGTCCGGCGGGGGAACGCGGTCGGGGCGGTACAGCTGCTGCGGCGCGCCGCCGAGCGCATCGAAGGCTACGCCGACGACCCGCCGTACGGCATCGCCGCGGCCCGGCTCGTCGGGTGGGCGCGTTCGCTGATCGAACGCATCGAGCAGGGAGGCCTCGCCGCCCTCACGCAGGACGACCTCACCACACACCTCCGCTCGTGACCGTCAACGCCCTGGGACGCGGCCCGGGGACGTGGCCCGCGACGAACGCCCCGGGGTCTCCTTGGCCAGGTCGCCGTGTTCGGCGTCACGCTGCGAGCTGACCGACACGTACTCGCCGACCGCCATCGACATCGCGCCGGCAACCAGACCGGCGGCCCTGCGGTGATCACCGCCCCGGGACGCGTTCGCGGCGGCCACGCCGACCAGCAGACTCGCGATCGACATGCTGCCATCGTCAGCGCCCAGACCGCCGCGCGCAGCCAACCCGGCCGCCGCGATGGCGTTCCGGATGAGGTACCCGCGCGACCTTACTCGACGGCGGTTCGGGCCACCGGCGCGCAAGTGCACGACCACTACCAGACCGGCCGGTGGCTGCCGCACTGCTCGATCGCCCCGAGGGCGCGGCTAGAGCGGATGCCTCTCGTGGCCGCTGCGGTGTATGACGTCCTTCCGCTGCCTGTGCGGGTCGTCCGTGCCGCGCTGATCGACAGCACCACCGGACAGGCGCGGCCACTGCCAAACCTGCCCTGACGACCCGCTCAGGACAGGACAAGATTTCGCCGTTGGCGGCCCTGAGGTGAAGCTGCGCTGAACCGTGGGCGACTCGCGGCATGTGCGGATGGGTTCAGGTCTTGCCAGACTCAGATGCGCTCGAGCCATCGGTGACCCGGGTAAAGGTGGAGGAGTACCTCGCGTAGCCAGGTCCGGCGGCTCGTGTCCAGCAACGGCACGGCACCGGCGAAATCTGCCTGGTCCTTTGGCCGGTTTCCCTTAGCCTTGAACAGCAGGACGATCTCCGGGGCCTGATAGGGTATGCCGTCACTGCTGCGTTGGATGATCTCTGCCTACGACAGGCGGATCGTGACGTCCCGCCGGCAGTATTAGGGTGTCAGGACCATTTTTCAATGTCCGCTTGCAGGCAGATCCAGCTGTCGCCGTCGCAGGGCTCCCGGAAGACATCGAGACGGTACACACCGGTTGCCGGCTCCCGGACCCAGGTATGGTGGGTATCCCGGAAGGGTGGGCTGCCCACGGGCCATCGGCGGCCCTGTTCTTGCGAGAATGTCATCCGGGCACGTCAGGCGGCACGGTCGTACTCGTGCAGGATGCCGCCGAGGCGATCACGTCTGCGGATACGTTGGGAGTGGTCTCGCCGAAGTCGTCGCCAGCCCGGGTCAGGAATCGGGGTCGGACGGGCTGGTACCGGAGGCTTCGGTAAGGCGGGCGTGCAGCCGCGCCCGGATCTCCTCGGGCGTGTAGGCGCGGCGGCGGCGCTCCGCCCGGGCGATCGCCACCCCGGTGGCGGCGACCCCGACGAAGGCCGCCACGCCCAGTACCTTCCACCAGCGCACCTGCCTAGGCTACAACCGTGTCCAGCGTCTCTATCGGTCTCGATGAGGCCCTCGACCTGACGCGCACCGGCGACGTGTGGGTCTTTCGTGGGCGCAAGATGGCGGACCGGGCCATCCAGGCGAGCACGAACAGCCCGGTCAACCACGTCGGCATGTCGGTTGTCATCGAGGACCTGCCACCGCTGATGTGGCATGCCGAACTGGGCCGGTCGCTGCCCGACCTGTGGTCGGGCACCCACCAGCGCGGGGTACAACTGCACGACCTGCGTGCCGCCGTCCTCGTCTGGGCTACCCGGTACGGCCAGCGGGCGTGGCTGCGCCAGCTCGAGCACCCGGTCACCCGTGAGATGGAAGACGCCGTCCTGCGTACCATCGCCCGCCTGGACGGCACGCCGTTTCCCGCGACGTCCCGGCTCGCCTGGCGGTGGCTACGCGGGCGGGTACCGAACCGGAAGCGGGCCACGCCCGACGTTGACCTGGAGACCGCCTACTGCGCCGAAGTCGTCGCCCTCACCTACCAGGCCATGGGGCTGCTGTCCGACCGGCACCGGCCGAACTGGTACGACGCCGGCCGGTTCTGGAGCGGCGACGACCTGAAACTGTCTGAGGGGTCCCGGCTCGGCGACGAGATCGCCGTGCGGATCCCCCCGACTACGATGGTTCGCCGACCCGGGTGCCGGGGGGAGGTCACCACGTGAATGACGGCTCCGGCGGGCAGACCGACACCGCAAATCCGCCTATCCTCGCGATGCGCGCGGGCGCTCGCGGATCGCCCAAGTCATGCGCGCCCTATGGATACCGGCTGGCGGACACCGGCCCACACCCCAATGCAGGTATCTCCTCGGTCGCCGGGCCCGACGCGTCGGCCTCCAGCGACTGCGCGCGGGTGTAGATGTTCACAACCGTCGATACCCAGCTGCGCGAGGTGGGACGCAGCGCATAGCGGTTGCTGCTGCCCAGCGCACCCGGGAGCTGTCCCCTGCTGCGGGCGCTTGGGCGTGCGACTCCCGCCGCCACGGCTCAGTCCAGCGGTGGCGGCGGGAGACGTCAGTTCCCTGGGTGGGCGCGTTGTCAGTTGCTGGTTTCGCCCTCGATGGTTGGTGCCGGGTTGGCGTGTTTCTGGCTGGCGTGTACCTGGATACGTTTGGCCTGTACCTCCGGCGCCTTGGGCACCATGATCTGCAGCACGCCGTCCTGCGTCGAGGCCTCGATCGCATCCGCCATGACATGGGTGGGCAGAGTGATCGAGCGGAGGAAGCGGCCGTAGCGGCGCTCGACTCGATGGACCATTTCCTCGGAGGAGTGGTGCGCGTCGTGCCGCTCGCCAGGTAGGCGTCCTTGCGTTCGGTGATGTCCAGGGCCGGTGCCCACGCCGCCTTGGCAGTGCCGCCGCCGTAGTACTGGCCGAACTGACCGAGCCCTTGTGCCCGCAGCCGGTTGAATCGCAGCAGCTCGTCCTGCGCATCGCGCATGTCCTCGAACAGGTCCCAGCCGGTGACAACTGTCATGTCGTCCTCCCTTGCATCTGGCCGGACCGGCGGCCCGGCGGCCCGGCAAGAAAACGGCTAGTGAACGACATTCGCTTCCGAGCTACACTGTTCACAATATAGTGAACGCCGTTCACAGTCAAATGTTTCCGGAGGCGAACATGGCGCGGCGACAACAGGCGGCCGTCGACGATGCCGGCTCGCGCGCGCTGTGGTTCATTCCCCCCGCCGGCGACGAGAACCGGCGCCGCTCCCTGACCCGCGAACACGTCGTCACCGAGGCCCTGACCGTCATCAGTACTGACGGCGTGGAGGCGTTGAGCATGCGCGCCCTGGCCACCCGGCTAGGAGTGGTTCCCGGGGCGCTGTACCGCCACGTACGCAACAAGGAGCAGCTGCACGACCTCGTCCTCGACGGGGTGCTGGCCGAGGTCGACTGCCAGGTCGATCACCGCCTCGCCTGGACCGAGCGGGTCAAGGTACTCGCGGACCGGCTACGCACGGTGCTGGAGAACCATCCCGGAATCGCCGGGCTGCTCAAGACCCGTGACCCCCTCGGGCCGCACTCCCTCGCCCTCGCCGAGGCGTTCCTCGCCGCACTGCACCAGGCTGGCCTGCCCGAACGGGACACCGGCCTGGCCTTCGCCCTGGTCTACGACTACACACTCGGGTTCGCGCTCAGTAGCCCCACCTGCGTCAACGAGCAGCGCGTCCAAGACACCGCGACCAGAAACAAGCTCCACGCGTTCCTGCGGTCACTGCCGGCCGAAAGCTTCCCCACCCTGGTCGCCCTCGGCGAACATGTCTGGCTCAACAACCGCGACGAACGGTTCACCGCCGGCCTCGACACCCTCGTCGCCGGACTGGACGCGCCGCGACGCCCACGCCGGCGTCGCGGCGGCCGGGGTCGTAGGCCTTCTTGACCGCTGCCAGTCGGGGATAGTTGCCGCCGTGGTACGCCGTGGCCCAGTCGTCCAGTTGGGGGTCGGGAAAGTTCGGGTACACGCCACCAGACCGGTCGGCGTGAGCGATCGCCCAGGATCGATCGACCCAAGTACTGGGCGCCGCGGCGATGTGCTCGAGCAAGAAGAGCTCACCTCGATGCGCAAAGGCTGTCGCGCGCGCAGGCTAACCCCGGTGGCAACCAGCGGACAACGCCCGAGATCTGCTCGGTATCCGAAGGTGCGCCAGGCAGCGCAGCAGGCATCAGACCGGGTTCCGGACCTGGACATCCACATCGCCGCCCACCGAAGTCGACCAGCGGCAGAAGCGGGCGGTGGAGAAGGCCTTCAGGGCCAGGAGAGGCTGGCCAGGACAAGCCTGTACCCGTCCGGGTCCGCGATCGTGACGCCCAAGCGATCCCAGTACGGATTGCGGGCGGAGACCCGAGTGCCACCCGCATCAACCAGGCGGCCGACAACATCCTCGTCGACTTCACCATTGACGTAGAGAACCAGCAGATCCTCCTCGGTTGGCGTGGCCGGTGTTGCATTTTCCGGGTCGCCGACAAGTTCGAGATGCCAGGCGGCATCTGGCCATCCGACCATCAGCAGCGGACGTCCGCCTTCTGCGGTGGAATCGGCCCGGAACAGGATGTCGAGGCCCAGGCCGTCGACCCAGAACCGCTGGGACGCCCGCAGGTCGTGACTTGGACGAGCGATACGCAGGTGGCTCGTCGGCAGAGGTTTCACTGCCCCATCATTGCCTAGGCTCACAGACCGCGCTGTCAGCGGCTACTTCCGCGCATCCCGACTGATGCGGGATCACCTCGATACGGATCTACTGTGGACTAGCGCGGCAGGACGGATGCGCCGGCCCTCGCCACGATCTCCTGCAACGCGACGACATGCTGGTCGAACGCGGCCCGTCCGACGCTGGTGAGCCGGGCCGACGTGCGTGGGCGCTTGCCGACGAAGCCCTTGCGGATCTCGACGTAGCCGGCGTCTTCGAGCGTCGTTAACTGCTTCGATAGGGCAGAGTCGGACAGGCCGATGCTGTCGCGGATGAACTTGAAGTCGGCCCATTCCGTGGCCGCGAGCAGTGACACGATCGAGAGCCGGGTGGGGGCGTGGATGAGTTCGTCGAACTTTGGCTTGATCATTTCGGGCCGCCGGCGCGATTGTCGAGCATGAGGCGGCGCAGGTACCGCATCAGCAATGGCCCGCCGACGACCATGAATACGCCGGCCAGGAGGATGCCCGCGGTCGCGGGATAGCGGACCCCGGCGGCCTTGAGCGCGAACGACGTCGGCAACGAGACAGCCAGGATGCCCGCGACGAAGCCGAGAATGGCCAGGACACCGGTCGGCCCGAGCAGGTCGTTGCGTGGCTGGGCGCGCCGGACGATGCCTAGCACGAGCCGGCCCGTCACGATGAGAATGCCAAACACGAACGCGGCCGTTGCGATGCCGATCACGAGTGGCCGCCGAGTCTAGTCTCGACGGCGACCGAGAAGCCGACCATGAGAACCGCGGTGGCCCACCAGAACCAGGTGGGGATGATCGTCAAGGTGACCACCTGCGCCCGGCGTCGGGCGATCTCGGTCAGCGCCCCGGCGGCCTCGTCGGGGCGTACCTCGTTGGTCATGGCGCACCTCCTCGCTTGTGCGGACAGTACTTTCCCATTTGGAAAGTAGCACCCACTTTCCCGCTCGGCAAGTAGTTGCTCGATCCGCGCGCCGAGCGCAGCGTCGGCGGAGCGGAGCGCTGATCTGCGCGCCAGTGACTGAGCTTGCTCCGCGGCCTGATAGTCCCAAGGTCGGACAATCGTCGTCGCGCATAACGCCCGACCATCGGCAAATTGGTGCGGTTGATGCGATCATGTGAGCCCACTGCGACACCGGCCGATGAAGCCGGCTCGACGGTGTCCTCAGCGTCGCGTGAGGACACCGTCGTGGGTGCCGGTCGTGTTGCGACCAGCTACGGCCGTGCCGGCAGCGGCCATGTGCCGTCGATGACCACGAACGTGGGTTCGCCGCTGGTGGTGGCGCGTTCCCATGTTGTGCGGGACCCGCCCTCGATCAAGACCTGCGCGCCTGGCCAGCGTCTGTGGCCTGACCTGGGACTTCGCCACATGCCCGAAGCTTCCCAAGAGGCAACAGAGGATGCACGACGGGGATTCGGACCTGCGCGCCCTGCTCGGGGCCTGGCTCTTGGACGAGTGGTCGCGGGCGGGACTCCCACCGATTTCGCAGCCACCCACCGGATGACTGCTGGTTCGCCGACGAAGCGCGTACTTCAAGGTCAACGGGGTCGACGCGGGTCGGCCCAGGTCGTCGACCAGCACGGCGAAGGTCATCGACTTGCTCGGCTCGCCCGGGACCGCGAGCATGGCGCACCGACGCCGAGTAGCGGCCCCCGCGCGGATCGGCGGCAGAACAGGATGCGTTCGGGTAGCGACTGACCTATGCCGGATCGGGGTTGGCGGTGGCGCTGCGTTATGTCCACGCCGGTAGGTCTTCGTGGGCGGTCAGCCAGTCTGCTGATACGCCGAGTACGTCTGCGCGGTCGCCGAGGCCGGTGTAGTCCGGCAGTGACACTTCACGATCTAGGGACTGATGCCGGCGGTGCGGCGACGTCGGTAGTGCGCGCGGCGGGCGGCGGCCTGGTGGCCTTGTTGCCAGATTGGCCAGTGCAGTTGACGACCGCGGAATAGGGTCGCCGGGTGTCCGCGGCGACTCCGCCGGCTACGGCAGGCGAGACGCTGCGGCGTGGTACACGTCGATCGCGATCGCCTTGCGGTCCGAGGTCCGCAGATGCTGGCCGGGGTCGGGTTTGTCGACTGAGATCCGCATCGCGCCGTGGGGCAGTTTCAGCACCAACTCGCCGAGCTCTTCGTTCCAGCCAGCGGGCACGCCGAGCCTTGGCACGTCCACGAGTTTGCCGTTGGCCAGGTCGCGGTCGACACCGTCGATCCCCACGGAGGTAGCGAAGAAGCCGACGTAGAGGTTCGCCGGCACGGTCTTGCCGTTGTTCAAGTCCTCAAGCGTCGGGACGGTCGCGGACAGGTCGTAGAAGTAGCTGCAGATGAGGTCCGGTTCCTTCCCGATCGGGGTCGGTTTGACCGTCTTCAGCCCGGTTGCCCGGGAGACCTCCGGCACGGAAACGAGCCGGCACTGCCCGGTGGTCGGCGGCGGGTCATCGTGCCCAGCCAGCTCCCACGCGGTCACGCCGCCGGCAGCCGCAACGGCGACGACCGCAACGGCGACGGTGACGACGAGCGGCAGTCGTGACGGGCGTCCCCGCCAGGTCGTCCAGAACGTGCCCATCCCCGTGCTTTCTGGGTCATCAGGAAATGGTGGCCATCGTAGCCGCTCGCGACGTCGACACGCACAGAGCAGTCCGACGAACCAGGGGGCGGTGTTCCTCACCAACAGCGTCCTGGTGAGGCTGTGCGGGGCGGCTCAGACATCGACATCGACCAGCCTGACCGTAGACCGGCGCAACAGGCTGGCTGAGCGTCGACTCAACACCACCGTGTTGGCCAGGTGCTTGAGGCGGCGGGTGGCGGCGTGCCGGTCCATCCGCCTGCCGGTGCTGTTGAGCAGGATCGGACCTACCGCGCAGTTATCGATAGCTCGGTCGATCGCCCGCCCGACGGCGGGTGGCAGCGGGATCAGCCTCAGTATGGTGCTGGCCATGACCAATCGGATCTTGGTGATAGGTGCTACGGGTCACTTGGGCTCACGGACGGCTGAACGTGCCACGGCCGCAGGGTGGTCGGCCGTCGGCACGTATTTCAGCTCACCGCTGGAGGCGGCCTGCGAGCAGCTCGATGTCCGGGATCCGGCCGCAGTCCGTGAGGTGATCGAACGGGTTCGTCCCGATGTGGTGATCCACACTGCCGCCGACCGGGACGACTGGCGTGTCATGGCCGACGGCGCCGCGCATGTGGCCGTGGCCACGGCCGCCGTGGGAGTCCGGCTGGTCCACGTGTCCAGCGACGCGGTGTTCTCTGGCAAGGAGATCGAGTACGACGAGTCCGCGCTGCCCGACCCGGTGTACCGGTACGGAGCCGCGAAGGCCGCCGCCGAGACGGCGGTCCGGGCGGTGCACCCTGGTGCGGCTGTGGTGCGTACGTCGCTGATCCTCGGTGACGGTCGCGGGCGGCACGAGGCCCTCACCCGTGATCTGATCTCCGGCCGTGTTCGTGGCGCGCTGTTCACCGACATGATCCGCAAGCCCGTCCACGTCGACGATCTGGCCGGCGCCCTACTCGAGCTCGCGACCAGCGACTACCGCGGCATCCTCAACGTCACCGGTCCTGATGTGATCAACCGCTACGACCTGGGCGTCCTGATCGCCCGCCGCGAGGGCCTCGATCCGCACCGGATTCCTGCGGGCAGGATCGCCGGCTCCGGCATGAGTCTGCCCACCAACGTGCGGCTGCGCACCGACAAGGCGGCGTCACTGCTGAGCATCCGACTTCGGGGCGTCCACGAGTTCATGGCAGCCACAGCCGGGCAAGCACCGGCCGGCCACCCCTGACCGGCCGGTGCGAACGCACTCTCTTCAGATCACCTCATACGGGCAGACACAGGCTGGCTACAGGACGGTGATGGTGGCCCCGACCGTCGCGCGCGGCTCGCGGGCAGTACAGGATGGTTCGCGTTCCGCCCTGCAGGCGGGCTCGCTGCGCTCGCCCGCCCTGACAGTGATGTTGAAGCAGGGCCGTGCTGTGCAGCCAGAAGCGGTTCTCCGCGAGGGCGGTCACGCGTGTCGGGGATGTGGCGTTGTTCGTCGTGGCTGGGCGGCGGTATGTGATGGACCTGATCGCAATGTGCACCATCGCGTATGGTCCTGGGGAAGGCCGGGGATGGTTGTCGAGTGTGTGGTGGGTGCGACCGGGCCGGCCGGGCCGGTGCCGGTGGCCGGGCTGGTCGCGGTGTTGCGGGCGTTGGCGGTGCCGGAGCTGGTGGTCGAGCCCCGCGAGGACGGGCTGGTGGGGCTCGCCGCCCCGCGGGTGGACATCCTGACCGGCCTGGCCGAACCGATCGGCGCGTGGTGGCAGGGTCAGACCCCGGCCGGGTCAGAACTGGTCATCGAGGGGCCGTACGGTGGCTCGGCCATTTCGTTCGCCCGCCCGGATATCGTGGTCGAGTTGGTCGGGCACAGTATCGGCGAGGTGGCCGGTCAGGTCACCACGCCGGCCGGCACGCCAAAACCTGCCAACGCCGGGCGCTCCGGGCGCAGGCGGCGGCTGGGCGGGTTCACCGCCGGGCTGGTCGGTGTCGACGACGACGGCGAGGTGTTGTGCGTCGGTGTGGCCGAACAACCGGATGGGCGGGGGCGGTCACTGATCTTTCAGGCCGGCAGCGAACCCCTGTCCGATCCCGATGTCGATAACGAGTACTGCCTGGTGACCGAGACCCAGGCCACCGTCTACGGCGGCATCAAGGACCTGCGCCTGCACCGCGGTGTCCTACGCGTCGAGCTGACCAGGCAGGCCGCCGCCACCCTGGGCCTGACGACCGTGATCGACGTGGACCTCACCAAGGTGGCCGACGAGTCGGTCCAGGCCCTGCGCGCGGGGCTGCGCCGCATCTTCACCTCCACTCCCGGACGGTCCCGGCCCACGCTGGACCTGGGTGATCCGCCCGACACCGCCACCCCGAGCACCCGCCGCCGCCGACTACGCGGACAGCGCATCGCCTTCCAGGTGAGCGCCATCCGCGGCGAGCTGGCCGACATCACCACCATCAACGGCACCCACCAGGAGATCCACCCCGCCGCACACCTGGCCCACCTGCTCGCCATTCCCGTCGACCAGCTGCTCGGCTGCCGGTTCACCGCTTACGCCGTTCGCGACCGGTTCGGCATCACCTACACCGACTACCGCCCCACCACTGCCACACCCCCGAACGGCCCGCCGGAGGGCGCCGCACCCCGCCAATAACAGCCCCGGCCGCCTGCGGCGCTGTGCTCATGTATGCGAGATGCCCGTGCATCGTCAGTGGTTCGACCTCGACGCGATGTTCGGTAAGCAGGTCGAGGAGGTGGCGCGCCGGGTCACCTGACCGGCGGGTCGGTGGTAGCGGACCTGTAGGCCGGCGGCCAGCCAGCCCACCGTCAGCGGACCGCCAGATCGTCCAATCGTGCTCAGCGACGACGCATCCAATGAAGGCTGAACCGGCGCCCGTCGTAATCGGGCGGAAGGGACGGACTGGTCACATGAAATGGCGGCCGGCCCTCCGCATGGTGGTACAGCAGCGACTCGTCATCGGTGAAGCGCCCGCAACACAGCATCTCCACCGCGGTCGATTTTCGGCGCACATCCACGACGCTGAGGTCGACCCATTCGGGGACACGTCCATCGCGCCATAGCTCGTCGACCACGGTCCGCGCATCACAGGCGTGCAACGCACGGATCCGACCACTGTCCTGCGGGAACACCACCTCACCCGGGCGCAACGGCACGATATCGTCATTGGACTGGTTGAGCAGAACCCGAAACCTCATCGCCTCGGGCAACACCTCCAGGACCATGCCGCTGGCATAGTCCCGCGCCCAGTGCGCAGCGGCAAGGAACCGTGCAACGAACACCTCCCGATCCACAAGACCACCCTAAAGAGGCTCCGCCTCGGACCGTCGAGGTGGGTGGTCGCGGTTCGTGGTGACGTTCCGGCTGTTTGTGCGTTGAGCAGGGCATCTCCAACGGTGTGGGAGGTGCCCGATGGCGTGGCGTCCGGTCACGGTCAACGA
>WNGF01010052.1_pt1 | contig 10763 bp, 8 predicted proteins | sample 5400641 | NCBI WGS metagenome assembly WNGF01 (sample SAMN13153371, study PRJNA577476) | soil metagenome | isolation source: 80 cm soil or saprolite under grassland replicate 2 | place: USA:California | collected 2016-06-15
CGGCTGGAACGAGCCGGGCAGCTCGTTGGGCCGCACCTCCAGCCCCCACGTGTCGCTGGCCATGCCGGCGATCGATTTCTCGTGGATCCAGGGTGCGGTGAGGAACGAGATGCCCGGGGCGTCGCCCGCGGAGAACGTTCCCCAGTTCTTCTCGCGCACGCGGCGGCCGACGTCGCCGGTGCGGATGAGCACGATGTCGCCCTGCAGGATCTGCACCCGCTGTTTCGCCGCGCAGGCTTCGAGATCTGCGGTGTAGATCGGCGTTCCCGGCTCGAGATGCGGCACGCCCTTGTAGCGCGCGATGTCGAGAAGCACACCGCGGCTGACGATCTTGTTGCGATAGTGCTGGATGCCGTTGCGGGCGGCGCCGCTCGCGGAGACGAGCCGGGCGTCGCGGTCGCCGTACATCTTGCCGTTGTGGAAGATGTGGCCGAGGCCGTCCCACTGGCTGCCGCACTGCAGGAACATCGTGATCTGGTCGTCGGCGAAGCCCCAGCCGAACGGCGGCTTGTCGAAGCCCGCGAGCCGCTGCGCGCCGGCGACGTGGTCGGTGCCCGTGGCGACCATGCTGTGCAGCGGGTTGACGCGACCGAAGGCGCCGTTCTGCGGCCCGTTCATGTCGAAGGGCAGCGCGCACGAGATCACCTTGCCCTGGCGCACGAGGCCGGCCGCGCGCTTGACGACTTCCGGTGTGATGAAGTTGACGGTCCCCAGCTCGTCCTCGGGCCCCCAGCGGCCCCAGTTCCTGAACTTCTTACAGTACTCCTCGAGCAGCGCGGGCGTGACGGCGGGACGGTCGGCCATGGCGATCCTCCGGCAGGAATTCTACCCGACGGCGGGGATTGTCGCCGCCGCGGTAGGGCGGGGGCTCGTCCCCCGCCGTCCTCAGTACGAGGTGAGGCCTCCGTCGAGGAGCAGCGTCTGGCCGGTGATGTACGCGGCCTGTGGGCTCGCCAGGTACGCGACTGCGCCCGCCATCTCCTCGGCCGTGCCGAAGCGCTTGAGGGGCACCCGCTGGATCATCACGTCGCGGCGTCCGGGGTTGGCGTCGAAGAATGCCTTGCGCGTCGGCGTCTCCACCGTGCCCGGGGCGATGGCGTTGACACGAATGCCGTGCTCGGCCCACTCGATCGCCAGCATCCGGGTCATCTGCACGATCGCGCCCTTGGAGATGCCGTAGGCCGAGCGCGTCGGGAACCTCATGAAGAAGGTGCCCTTGAGGTTGACGTCCAGGACCGAGTCCCACTCGTCGCCGGTCATCTCGAGGGCGGGCTTGCCGAGCGTGACGCCCGCGCTGTTGACGAGCACGTCGAGCTCGCCGTAGGCCGCGAGGACTTCCTTCATCGCGCGCTCGATGCTCGCGAGCGAGCGGAGATCCAGCTCGACCGGCAGGGCGCATACACCGGCGGCGGTGAGCTTCGCGACGGTGTCCGCGAGGTTCTTGGGATCGAGCTCCGACACCGCGACGTCGAACCCGTCACGGGCCAGCGCGAGCGCGCAGGCCGCGCCGATACCGTAGGACGCCCCGGTGACGAGGGCTACGCGTGCCATGGGATCTCCTTCACGCCGAGACTCTCAGCGACGGCGGAAAGCTCCTTGACGACGGCAGGGGGGAGCGGGATGCCGTCGCGCGTTCGCTGAGCGTGGGTGCGGCTGCCGCGCTCGCCCGGCATCAGGATCTCGTCGAAGCCCGCGGCGCGTGGCAAGGCTTTGAGCGCGGTGATCAGGCGGTCGATCTCGCGACGGAACGAGGCGGGATTGCCGAAGCGGGCGACGTCGAGCGCGAGCGCCAGCGCGTTCTGACGGTGTTGCCGTCCTGCCGCCGTGTCCTCCAGGACCTCGGCGACGATCGGGTTCGCGAGCACGAGGCTCGTGAGGCACTCGATCATCAGGGCGAGTCCCGAGCCCTTGGGGCCGCCCACGGGCAACGGGACCGTCGCTTTCTTGGGATCGGTCGTCGGCCGGCCCTCGGCATCGATCGCCGCGCCCTCCGGCAGCGGCTCGCCGGTCTTGCTCGCCTGCAAGAGCTTGCCCATGGCTACGACGCTCGTGCTCATGTCGAGCAGCAGCGGCTCGTCGGCGCCGCCGGGTACCGCGATCGAGATCGGTGTGGTCGACACGCCGGCCGTCCGCGCGCCGTGGTAGGCCATGAGCGGCGTCGAAGCCGCCAGCGCGATGGCCGCCATTCCCTCGCGCGCAGCCATCAGCGTGTAGTAGCCGAGCGCGGCGGTGTGCGTCGTGCCGCGCACGAGGACCAGACCGACGCCGACGTCGCGCGCTTTCCGCATGGCATGCATCATCGCCGCCGTCATCGCGATCGGGCCCGCGGCGCGGTCAGCATCGAGCACCACGACCGCCGCCGTCTCGGTCGTCACGACGAGACGAGGCGTGGCATTCACGTCGCCGGCGCGGATCCAGTCGACGTAACGCGCAACTCTCAGCACCCCGTGGGAGTCGACGCCGCGCAGGTTCGCCCATACGAGCACGTCGGCGACGACGCGCGCGTCCGCTTCGGACATGCCGGCGCGCACGAAGAGATCGGTCGTGAAGCGCCGGAGCTCGCCGCCGCCGACGGTCACCGGGTGGCGAATGAGATCGACGGCCGATCCACGGGACGGCGGTCGAGGGCGGCCAGCACGCGCTCGCGCCTGGTCATGACGGCCCAAAGTATACTGTGACGTCTCGACCGACTGCTGTCGCGTAAGGAGAGGCATCATGGCGCTCACGCTGAGAGATTTCTTGAGAGATCTGGGCGATCAGCTCATCCGCATCGACGACGAGGTCGACCCCATCACCCAGGCCGCCGCCCTCTGCTCGGCCGCGCCGCGGCCGATCCTGCTCGAACGCCTGCGGGGCTTTCCGGGCTGGAAACTCTGCGACATCCTCGTGAAGGACCGGCAGCGTCAGGCGCTGGCCCTCGGCGTGTCCTCCCCGAAGAACGTCGTCCGCGAGCTGTCCGATCGGATGTTCAGCCGCGTGCCGGGCCAGACGAAGATCGTGCCCGATGGCCCGTGCAAGGAGGTCAAGCTCATCGGGGACGCGGCCGACATCACGAAGCTGCCGATCCCCATCCACTCCGAGGGTGACGCCGGTCGCTATCTCGGCTCCGGCATCACGATCACCAAGGATCCGGAGACCGGCGTGCGCAACGAGGCGATCATCCGGTCGCAGGTCAAGGGTCCCCGCAAGATGGGGTTCTGGATGGCGGCCCGCCACAACTGGGGCCATCTCATGAAGTACCAGGAGCGGAACGAGGTCGCGCCGATGGCGTTCGCGATCGGGATGCATCCGGGCTACGAGATCCTGGCGAACTTCAGCGGTCGCCACGACGGCTACGACGAGCTGGAGATGGGCGCGGGCGTGCTCGGCGAGACGCTCGAGATGGTCAAGTGCGAGACGATCGACCTCGAGGTGCCGGCCCAGGCAGAGGGCGTCATCGAGGGGATCGTGCGACCCGGCGTGCGCGAGCCGGAGGGGCCGTTCGGCGAGTTCACCGGCTACAGCAAGGGCGCGGAGGGACCGGCGCCGGTGTTCGAGGTGACGGCCGTCACGCACCGGCGCGATCCCATCTTCCGCCACATGCAAGCGACCCGGTTCACCGACCACCAGCCGCTCGTCTCGGTGCCGATGGAGGCGAGCCTCTATCGCCGGCTGCGCGAGATCCACGGCCACACGGACGTCCACGACGTCTACATCCCGCCGTGGGTCACGATGTTCACGGTCTTCGTGCAGGTGACGCCCCGCTGGGACGGCCAGGCGCGCGACGTGCTGCTGGGGACGCTCTCGTGTCCGTACCTGCACCCGAAGATCGCCATCGCGGTCGACGAGGACGTCGACATCTACAACCCCTGGGAGGTCTTCTGGGCGATCTCGACGCGCGTGAACCCCGACCGCGACATCATCGTGATCCCGCACGAGCGCATTCACCCACTCGACATCTCGGCGCCCAACGTCGACAAGTCGGAGGTCACCGTGATGCGGGTGGGGGGCAAGATGGCGATCGACGCCACCAAGCCCCCGCTGTGGCGCAAGAAGGAGCGCGCCGAGTTCGAGCGTGTGAAGCCCAGCGGCTTCGACGACCCCGCGCTGCAGGCCTTGCTCGCGAAGCTCGCGTCGATGTCCCGCTGAGGTCGGGCGCGCCTCAGAACGACGTGCGATTGAGCGCGTTGTCGGGCGCCCCGACGCGATACCAGCGGTGGCCGTACGGGCCGATCGTGACCTCATGCACGCCGCTCTCGGAGCGGCTGTGGTTCTCGTCGAACACGTCGACGAGCAACCCGCTCGCGTCGGTCTTGGGATCGAGCGCCAGCGTCTGTCGCCGGCTGCTGAAGTTGTGCAGCGTGAGCATGGACACCCCGCGGAAGTCGTAACGGATCGCGAGGACCTCAGGCACGTCGACCCGCAGGACGGTGAAGTCGCCCCATCCCAGCTCGGGGCATTCCTTGCGCATCCGGATGCGCCGCTCCGTCCAGTTCAGCAGCGACTCGGGCTCGCGCCGCTGCTGCGCGACGTTGACGCTCCGGTAGCCGTAGACGTCGTCGTCGATGACCGGACGCACGGTGCGCTCGGCCCGGGAGAACCCGCCGTGGCGCTCGTTCGTCCATTGCATCGGCGTGCGGGCGCATTCGCGCTCGTCCATCGTGAGATCGTCGCCCATGCCGATCTCGTCGCCGTACTGCATCATCGGCGTGCCCGGCAGCGAGAAGAGCAGGCTGAACGCGAGCTCCAGACGACGCCGGTCGTTCTTCAGCATCGGCGCCAGCCGCCGGCGGATCCCCCGGTCGTAGAGCTGCATCGACTTGTCCGGGGCGAAGGCCGCGAACACCTGGGCGCGCTGCTCCGCGGACAGGCGGCCGAGGTCCAGCTCGTCGTGCGAGCGCAGGAAGTGCACCCACTGCGCGACGGCCGGCTTCTTCGACGTCTGCTGGAGCGCCCACGTGAGCGGCCCGATGTCGCCGGTGGCGAACGCGTAGAAGAGCCGCTGGTTGACCGGGAAGTTCAGCATCATCTGCAGGCGATCACCCTCGTCGCCGAAGTACTCCATGCTCTCGTCCGGCGGCACGTTCGCCTCGGCCAGGAGGACGGCGTCGCCGCACCGCCATTGCAGGAACTGCCGGAACTCGTGGAGCAGCCCGAAGTCCTTCTCGGGCTCCACGCCGGCGCCCTTCCTGGCGATGATGAACGGCACCGCGTCCATGCGGAACCCGTCGATGCCGAGCTCGAGCCAGTAGCCCATGATCTTGGTGATCTCGTGCCGCACCGAGGGATGCAGCGTGTTGAGATCCGGCTGGTGGTCGTAGAACCGATGGAAGAACCACATGCCCGCGGTGTCGTCGAACGTCCACGTGGTCTTCTGCGTGCCGGGGAACACCATGCCCTTGTCGTAGTCCTTCGGCCGCTCGTCGGACCACAGGTACCAGTCACGAAACGGCGAGCGCGCGTCGCTGCGGGCCGACTGGAACCACGGGTGTTGATCCGAGGTGTGATTGACGACGAGGTCGATGATGACGCGCAGGCCCAGCGCCTTGGCGTGCTCCATGAACTCCACGAAGTCGCCGGGCGAGCCGTGCTTGGGATGCACGCCGTAGAAGTCGCTGACGTCGTAGCCGTTGTCCCGGTTGGGTGACGGGTGGAACGGCTGCAGCCAGAGAGTCGTCACCCCGAGGCCGGCCAGATACTCCAGGCGGCGGTGCAACCCCTCGAAATCGCCCGTCCCGTCGCCGTTGGCGTCCATGTACTTCTCGACGTCGAGACAGTAGAGGATCGCGTTCTTGTACCAGAGGTCATGGACGGCCACGGTATCCCTGGGACTGCAAACCCTGGACCGATGACAGCCCCCGCCCTCCGATGTCCGACACGAAGACCCCGCTCCAGTAGGTCGCGAGCGCGAGGATGGCGGCCACCAGCAGTGAGGCACCGACGCCGGCCGCGTCGGTGGCGCGCGCATCCGGCGCGAGAACGCCCACGAGCTTGACGAGATCGTCGCTCCGCCACCGGCTCACGACGAATCCCGGCACGAGAGCCGCCACCGTCCGCGAGACCAGGATGGAGCCCATCTCGTAGTAGTCCCCGGGGAGCGACACGAACGGCGCGAACGCCATCGGGACCGCGGCCCCGAGCATCAGGCTGCGCCGCCATGCCTTCGCCCGCGGCACCGCGCGGAGCAGCGGCACGCCGACGAAGACGGTGAGGAACGAACGGCAGCGCGCACGTGGCCAGGTAGATCGTGGATGGGGACGTAGAGCCACCATGCGAGGAGCAGGCTGCCCGCGATGAGCGCGAGGGACGCCCGGCCGACTCCACGCACGGAGGACTCCAGCGCGTCGATCCAGTCGGAGAACGGTTGGGCGACGATCCTCACGATGGCGCGGGCGCCAAACCTCCGGGCGGAGCTATCCCGCGGCGCCGGGGGCCGCCGGCATCGCCCGGACGACGTAGGCGAACAGCTCCTTGCCGAAGTCGGAGGCGATCTGCGCCGACTCCACGTCGGCCTCGATCTCGTTCAGGTACTGCAGGCGCAGGATGTCGTCGTCGGCGATGTCGGGGATGATTCCGGCGAAGAAGAAGCCGAGCGCCTCCAGCTTCGCGCAGAGCTGGCCGGCGCCGGGGTCGGACAGCGGCAGGTCGAGGCAGATCCAGTCGATCCGGCGCCGGCACAGCTCGCGCAGCCGGGCGCGGACGAGGTCCGGAAGGTCGGCGCCGTAGGCGGTGACGCGGATCGACGCCTCGCCCCAGGCCTGAAACGCGTCGACCCGCACCTGCGCTCCCGCCGCGGGCGCCGGCGCGGCGGCGGCATCCTTCAGGTCGCGCCGGAGCCCGCCGTGCGCGTAGATGCGCTCGAGCAGTGCCCGGTGCTGCGGCGGCGCGTACACCGCGCGGTCCGGGCCCTCGTTGGTCTTGAGGAAGTTCAGGATGGTGGCCGTGCGCTTCTTCGATTCGACGTCGGCCATCTGCTTGAAGACGACCGTGGCCTCGTCCCCGAGCTGCACCCCCGTCTCGGTGAAGCCGAGGGCGAGGTTGCTCTTCTGTGAGTAGGGGTGCACGGTGACCGCTTCCGCGTAGAGACCGAGCATGCCGCGCTCGGTCGCGCGTTGCTGAATGAACTTCAGCATCTGTTCGAGCAGGCCGTGATGGCGGAAGCGCGGATCGACGAGGCCTTCCTCCAGATATCCGACGGGCGCCCCGGGATGCTCCACCTCGCAGGTGAGATAGCTGACGACCTCGCCGTCGGGGATGACGCCGACGCACACGTCGAGGAGCCCGCCGTCGAGCATCTCCCGCAGACGATCCGGGAAGTACAGGTAATCGTCGGGCAGGCTGTAGCCATACACGGCGTACGTGCAGCGCGCCACCGCGATGGTGTCGTCGCGTGTCATCAGCCGCAGCGTCACGGGCGCGGTGGCCGGCTCCGTCGACGCCGGAGCCACCGGCGCGGCCTTGCCCCCCGCGATGTAGGTCTCGATGTGATCGAACGGCAGGCGCTTGACGATCTCGACGCGGTTACCGCGGATGCCGAGGTTCACGAAGCGCACGGCGTCGGCGAAGCCGCTCAGCGACGCGGCGGCGAGTCCGGAGCCCTGGTCCGCCTCGAGGCTCAGGAAGTCGAAGGGCAGCCCCTGGTCCTCGACCGCCACCACGACGTGGCCGGGCCGGCGCAGGAGGATGACGTCGAGGGTGGCGGCTTGGTCCGGCCCGAATCCCTGCTCGAAGACGTTCACGCAGACCTCCTCGACCGCGCGCTCGAGGCCCTCGACGTCCGCCGCCGGGAGTCCGAGCCGGCCGGCGGCGTCACGAAGAAACGCCAGGACGGCGCTCACGTAATCGCGCTCCGCGGTCAGACTGATGCGCGAGATCTGCCGGTCGCCCGCCGACTCAGTGGCCAATGCGCTCACCCGTGGAAGGCGTCGGCGATTGGGCGGCGAAGAGCCGCTCGGTCTCGCGGTTGAACAGCACCCACAGGCCGTAGATGCCCAGCGCCGTGCCGAACGGGATGTGCGTCAGATCCAGCGCCGACATCACGATGCCGAGGATCCGGGCCCACGGGCGCAGCTTGAGAAGCCCGATGCCGACCACGAGCCCGGGCACGCCCAGCGCGAGGAAGAAGAACGCGGCGGCCATGCCGCCGAGGCGGATGAACGGGATGGCGAGCTGGGCATCGGCCGGATCGGCCGCGGTGCCGACGATGCTGGTGACCGCTCCGGTGGCGATCAGGATGATGAAGGCCAAGGCGATGATCAGCGACGAGAATACCACGTGCAGGATGGCGAGGACCTTGACGTGGGTCTCCACCTCAGGCCACCGGGAAATGCTTGGCGAGCCAGCCGCGCACGAGGGCGACGACGAGGGGATTGCCCTCCGAGAGCATGAAATGATCGACGTCGGCCACGAGGTGGAGGTCCGTGGGCTGGCCGGCGCCAAGGAAGAGATCGATCGATTGCTCCGTGGGCGTCACGGAGTCGCGCGCCGGGTGCAGCAGCAGCAGCGGCCGCGGCGCGATCTGACCGACCACGTCGTTGGCCGTGAAGGCGTACATGCTCTCGACGACCTCGAACGGGAACTCCATGATCGAGCCCGCCGAGAGGTTGCCGCGCAGGCCGGACGGGATGGGGACGATGTCGAACCGCGGGACCATCAGGGACTTGCCCGTCCGGTCGCGGAGGCGCCGTCCCTCCTCCATCATGTCGCTGAATCGCCGCCACGCTTCGGGCGACTCGTGCTGCTTGCGGAATTTCTTCTCGCCGTCGCCCCAGCCGCCGCAGGAGATGCACGCGGCCACCCGGCGATCGACCCCGGCGGCGTAGACGGCCACGGCCGCGCCGAAGCTGTTGCCGATGACCCCGATGCGCTCGGGGTCGACCTCGGGGCGGGTCGCGAGGAACGACAGCGCGTGCCGGGTGTCCTCGACCTGCTCGAGACAGATCACGCGCCCGCGAGGGCCCTCGCTCTCGCCGCAGCCGCGCATGTCGAACCGGAGCGCGGTGTAGCCGAAGTCGGCGAGGAGCGTGGCCACCGTCAGGGACACGCCGCTGTCCTTGTTGCTGCCGAAGCCATGGAGGACGAGAAACCCGGGCCGGCGCCCGTGAGCCGCGCGCGGGGAGGGCAGGTGGAGGACGCCCGCGAGCCGCAGACCGTCGGAGACGAACGACACGCGCTCTTCCATGCGCCCTATCCTCCCGGAGCAGGACTTGCCATGGCGGGAGAGTACGCGGTAGGAAGGGTTTGATCAAACCACGGTCCCGGCACCGGAGGAGGGCCATGAACGTCAAGCGGATCCTTGCGGTCGTGTGTCTGCTGTGCTGCGTCCTGCTCGTCGGTGGTGTCCTCGAGGACGCCTCGGCGCAGGCCAAGCCGGAGGGCGAGCTGCGCTGGGCGCTCTACGTGACCCTGTCGCCCGTGTGGTTCGATCCCGGCGAGGTCGTCGGGCAGCTCACGCCCTTCTGGATCCTCTATGCCCTGCACGACGCCATGGTGAAGGCCATGCCCGGCAACCTCATGACGCCGAGCCTCGCCGAGTCGTGGACGGTCAGCGCGGACCAGAAAGTCTACGAGTTCAAGCTGCGCGAGGGCCTCAAGTTCCACAACGGCGATCCCTTCACCGCGGAGGACGTGAAGTTCAGCTTCCAGCGCTCGAAGGGCAAGACCCTGCGCGACAGGGTCCGCGAGGTGCAGGCGGTGGGCCCGTATCGAGTGCGGTTCCACCTGCACGAGCCGTGGCCCGACTTCATGGCCTTCTACGGCACGATCGTCTCCGGAGCCGGCTGGATCGTACCCAAGAAGTACGTCGAGCAGGTCGGCGACGAGGGCTTCAAGAAGCACCCGATCGGGCTCGGGCCGTACAAGTTCGTGAGCCACACGCCCGGCGTCGAGCTTGTGATGGAGGCCTTCGAGGGCTACTGGCGCAAGGTGCCGTCTGTCAAGCGCTTGGTCTTCAAGAGCGTGCTGGAATCGACGACCCGCGTGGCGATGCTCAAGCGCGGCGAGGTCGACATCGCCTACCTGATCGAAGTGCCCCAGGCCCAAGAGATCAAGCGCGACCCGAATCTCAGGATCGCGTTTTCCGGCGGCATCGGCATCTTCTTCCTGGACTACCTCGACCAGTGGGACGCGAAGTCCCCGTGGCACGATCGCCGCGTGCGGAAGGCGGCCAGCCTCGCCATCGATCGCAAGGCGCTCAGCGAGGCCGAGACGCTCGGCGCCTCCAAGCCGGCCGGCAACTTCGTCCCGCCGACCTTCGAGTTCGCGCTGCCGATCGAGCCCGACCCCTACGATCCCGCGAAGGCCAGGCAGCTCCTGGCCGAGGCCGGCTATCCGAACGGCTTCGACGGCGGCGAGTTCCACCAGCTGCCGCCGTACTTCACGCTCGGCGAGGCGATCGTCAACTACTTCGGGGCCGTCGGGATCAGGATGAAGATGCGCCCGATGGAGCGTGCGGCCTACTTCGCGGCGCTCAATAGCAAGAAGCTCAAAGGCGTCTGCGTCTGCACCAGCGCGCTCTACGGCAACGCGTCGTCGCGGATGTCGGAAGTGGTTCCCAGCGACGGCAGCCTGGCGTACGGCGGCTATCCCGACATCGATGTGCTCTACAAGCAACAGGCCCGCGAGACGGACAAGAAGAAGCGTGAGGCGCTGCTGCATCAGATCCAGCGCCTGCTCCACGAGCGCGTGCGCTACGCGCCCATCTACGAGTACATCTGGCCGAGCGGCATCGGCCCCCGCGTGGCCGACCCCGCGCTGATGCTCATCAACCCGTATCCGTGGTCGGC
>WNGF01010053.1_pt1 | contig 10762 bp, 9 predicted proteins | sample 5400641 | NCBI WGS metagenome assembly WNGF01 (sample SAMN13153371, study PRJNA577476) | soil metagenome | isolation source: 80 cm soil or saprolite under grassland replicate 2 | place: USA:California | collected 2016-06-15
GACCCTCACGTGATGAGGAAGACGGTGGACCTTGCCTTGAAGCATCGGGTGGCCATCGGCTCGCATCCCGGGCTGCCCGATCTGATGGGCTTCGGCCGCCGCAAGATGGACGTGAGCCCGCAGGAGGTCAAGGACTACCTCTGCTACCAGACGGGCGCGCTCCGCGAGTTCGTGCGGGTGGCGGGAGCGGAGCTCCAGCACCTCAAGCCCCACGGTATCCTCTACAACATGATGGAGGCCGACGAGGCGCTGGCCGCGGCCGCGGGCGAGGCCGCCATGGAGTCCAAGCTGATCCTGATGACGCTCGCCTCGGGCAAGTACGACGCCACCTGCCGGAAGATGGGCGCGCGCGTGGCCTCCGAGGGCTTCGCAGATCGCGCCTACAACGTCGACGGCACCCTCGTGTCACGGAAGATCGCGGGCTCGCTCATCACGGACCCGGCGAGGGCGGCCGCCCAGGCGGTGAAGATGGCCGTGGAAGGCAAGGTGCGGACGCTCGACGGCGTGGAGATCGACATTTCCGTCCAGACCATCTGCTGCCACGGCGACACGCCCGGCTCCGAGAAGATCGTGCGCGCGGTGCGGGAGGCGCTCGAGAAGGCGGGCTGCCAGGTCAAGCCGATCCGCGACTGGCTGCCCCGCCAATGAGGTCGCCGCTCGCCCGGATCGCCGCCCTCGCCTCGGCGGCGCTCCTGGCGGGCTGCTCGGTGGTCCCCCTGCCGAAGACCACCGCCGCGGGAGGGCAGAGCCCTCGCGATCACGACTGGGACGTGAAGGACTGTCAGGCGGAAGCCGGCTACCGGACCGGCTACAGCCCGACGGACTCGCCCCTCGCCAACTGGTTCCAGAAGATGTTCTTCTGGGGGACCGCCGGCGCCTCGCTGGGCGGGCTCATCACCGGCCTGCCCACGAGCGTGTCGAGCCAGGCCAGCGAGGGGCTGATCGCCGGCGCCGGGGCGGGAGGGATCACGGGCACCGCCCTGAGCTGGAGCGGTCAGACGCGATTCGAGCGCGCCTGGGCGGCCTGCATGGAGTCGCGGGGCTACACGGTCGCCCCGCCTGAAGAGGGACGACAGCCGCCTTCGCCACCGAAGCCGTGAGGAGCAGCGGCGCCGTCGGCCTTCGGGATCCGCCTCGCACAGCCGCGTGAAACGGTGGAACGGAACGCGCGAAGCTTCTCCTCGGTCCCGGCAGCCCGGCGTTGCAGCGTGTCACCCCTTCGATTAAGATGGGGGGCGCCCGAGCCCATTCCATGACGGACACGACCGCAGCCACTCCACTCAAACGCACTCCGCTCCGCGACGTCCACGTCAAGGCGGGCGCCCGGATGGTCGCCTTCGGGGGCTGGGAGATGCCGGTCCAGTACACCGGCATCGTCGACGAGCACCGCGCGGTCCGTCGGGCGGTGGGACTCTTCGACATCAGCCACATGGGCGAGCTCGAGATCGAGGGTCCGGACGCGCTCGGCATCGTCCAGCGGCTCTGCACCAACGACGCCGCGCCCCTCGCGGCGGGCCAGGTCCAGTACTCGCTGCTCTGCCACCCCGGGGGCGGCATCGTGGACGACCTCACGCTCTACCGCCTGGGCGACGACCGCTTCATGCTCACGGTGAACGCGGGCAACATCGACAAGGACTGGAGCTGGGTCACCGAGCACGGCCAGGGTCGCGCCCGCTGGAGGAACGTGAGCGACGAGACGGCGCTCCTGGCGGTGCAGGGGCCCAGGGCCGAGGGTGTCGTCCAGCGACTGGCGGACACCGACCTGACGCGGGTACCCTACTATCACTTCACCCGCGGGGAGGTGGCGGGGGTGCCCGCGCTCATCTCGCGGACGGGCTACACGGGCGAGGACGGCTTCGAGCTGTACATCGCCGCGCCCCGGGCCGAGCACCTCTGGCACACGCTCCTGGACGCGGGACGGGCGGATGGCATCCAGCCCGTCGGCCTCGGGGCGCGGGACACGCTGAGGCTCGAGATGAAGTTCGCGCTCTACGGCAACGACATCGACGAGACCACCAGTCCGCTCGAGGCCGGGCTCGGCTGGGTGGTCAAGCCCGCCAAGGGCGACTTCATCGGTCGGGCGGCCATCGAGGAAGTGCGGGCCCGCGGCGTGGCGCGCAAGCTCGTGGGCTTCGAGATGGTCCTGCCCGCGGTGCCGCGTCACGGCTACCGGCTGCTGAAGGACGGCGCGCCGGTGGGCGTCGTGACGTCCGGCTCCTTCGGTCCGTCCGTCGAGCGCTACATCGGGATGGGCTACGTGCCCACGGCGCTGGCGGCGGTGGGCAGCGAGCTGGAGGTCGAGATCCGAGGCAAGCCCCAGCCGGCCCGCGTCGTCCGCACGCCCTTCTATCCCTCCCGAGTCAAGAAGACCTAGGAGGCAACCAGGATGTCCAAGGTTCCGGCCGACCTGCAATACACGCGCGAGCACGAGTGGGCGAAGGTGGAAGGCGATCGGGCCCGGATCGGCATCACCGACTTCGCCCAGGAGCAGCTCGGGGACGTGGTGTTCGTCGAGCTGCCGAAGGTGGGCGCCCGGGTCACCGCCATGCAGAGCTTCGGCGTCGTGGAGTCGGTGAAGGCGGTCTCGGATCTCTTCGCGCCGCTGTCCGGCGAGGTCGTCGAGGTCAACGATGAGCTCGCGAAGAAGCCCGAGACGGTGAACGTGGATCCGTACGGGCAGGGGTGGATGATCGTGGTCAAGTACGCCGACGCCAAGGAGCTGGACACGCTCATGAGCGCCGCGGAGTACGAGAAGTTGATCGCCGCCGCGGGGCGGTGAGGGCGGGCGCCGGCCATGCGCTACATCTCCAACACGCCCGCCCAGCAGAAGGAGATGCTCGCGACCATCGGGGTGTCCTCCATCGAGGACCTGCTGGTCCGCGTCCCGCCCAAGGCGCGGCTCTCGCGCCCGCTCAACCTGCCCGGCGCCCTCGCCGAGACGGACCTGATCCGCCACCTCCGGCTTCTCGCCGCCCGGAACGCCAGCGCCGATGACCACGCCTGCTTCCTGGGCGCCGGCTCCTACGACCACGCGATCCCGAGCCCCATCAACCACCTGGTCTCGCGCGGGGAGTTCTTCACGGCCTACACTCCCTACCAGCCGGAGGCGAGCCAGGGCACGCTGCGGAGCATCTACGAGTACCAGAGCATGATCGCCGAGCTCACCGGGATGGACGTGGCCAACGCCTCGCTCTACGACGGCGCCTCGTCGGTGGCCGAGGCGGCCCTCATGGCCCATGCGGTGACGGAGCGGGACGGCGTCGTGCTGTCGCGGGGCCTGAACCCGCTCTACCGCCAGGTGATCGAGACCTACGGCGAGGGGCCGAACCTCAAGCTCCGCTCGGTGTCGCTGGGCGACGGGGCGACCGACGGGGAGGCGCTCAGGAAGGCGGTCTCGGGAACGACCGCCGCCGTCGTGCTCCAGCATCCGAACTTCTTCGGCTGTCTCGAGGACATCCCCGCCGCGGCGGAGATCGCGCACGCGGCGGGCGCCCTGCTGATCGTCGTGGCGGACCCGGTGAACCTGGGCCTGCTGGCGCCGCCCGGCGCGCTCGGCGCCGACATCGTCGTGGGCGAGGGACAGGGGCTCGGCGTGCCCATGAGCTTCGGGGGCCCCAACCTCGGCGTCTTCGCCACCAAGCAGGAGCTGGTGCGGCGGATGCCGGGGCGACTGGTCGGCGCCACCGTCGATGTGGACGGCCGGCGCGGCTTCGTGCTCACGCTCCAGACGCGCGAGCAGCACATCCGCCGGGAGAAGGCCACCTCCAACATCTGCACCAATGTCGCGCTCTGCGCGCTGATGGGGACCATCTACCTCGCCATCATGGGCAAGCGTGGGCTGAGCATCGTGGGCGAGCTGTCTCTCGCCAAGGCCCACTACGCGGCCGCCGAATTCTCCAAGGTGCCGGGCGTGCGGCTCCGCTTCACGGCGCCGTTCTTCAAGGAGTTCACGCTCCAGCTCCCGAAGTCACCCGAGCGGGTCGTCAAGCGGCTCGTGAAGGACAGGATCCTGGCCGGGCTGCCGCTCAAGGCGCTGGATCGCCAGTACAAGGACTGCCTGCTCGTCGCGGTCACCGAGAAGCGGACCCGGGAGGAGATCGACGCCTACTGCCGGGCGCTGGCGGCGGCGGTGGCGTGAGGTCCGGGATGCCGGCCGCCAGGCCCTCGTACGAGAAGGTGATCTTCGAACTGTCCTCGCCGGGCCGCTTCGCCTACTCGCTGCCCGCGTGCGATGTCCCCGAGAGCGATCCCGGCGCGCTCCTGCCGCCGGCGTATCTGCGCGAGACGCCGCCCGAGCTGCCCGAGGTGTCCGAGGTGGACGTGATCCGCCACTACTCGCGGCTCTCGCAGATGAACTACGGCCTGGACACCCACTTCTATCCGCTCGGCTCGTGCACCATGAAGTACAACCCGAGGATCAACGAGGACATGGCCCGCCTTCCGGGCTTCGCGCGGCTGCATCCCCTCGCGCCGGAAGCCGCCAGCCAGGGCGCGCTCGCGCTCATGCACGAGCTTGCCCGGGACCTCGCCGAGATCTCGGGCATGGACGAGGTCTCGCTCCAGCCGGCGGCAGGCGCCCAGGGCGAGCTCACCGGTGTGCTGATGATCCGCGCCTATCACCTGGCGCGGGGCGAGCGGCGGCGCACGGTGCTGATCCCCGACTCCGCACACGGGACCAACCCGGCCTCCACGACCCTGGCGGGCTACTCGGTGGTCCAGCTCAAGTCCGAGGAAAACGGTGAGGTGGACCTCCAGGACCTGGCGCGGCATCTCGACGAGGACGTGGCGGCGTTCATGATCACCCAGCCCAACACGCTCGGCCTCTTCGAGTCGCGCATCCACCAGATCACGGAGATGTGCCACGCCAAGGGCGCGCAGGTCTACATGGACGGCGCCAACCTGAACGCCATCCTCGGCATCACGCGGCCGGGCGACCTCGGCTTCGATGTCTGTCACTTCAACCTGCACAAGACCTTCACCACGCCCCATGGCGGCGGCGGACCGGGCGCGGGACCGGTGGGCATCAAGGCGCATCTGGCTCCCTTCCTGCCGGTCCCGGTGGTGGTCAAGCATGACAAGGGCTACCGGCTGGACTGGAACCGGCCGCAGTCCGTCGGCAAGCTCCAGGCCTTCTGGGGCAACTTCGGCATGCTGGTGCGCGCCTATGCCTACATCCGCACCATGGGACCCGACGGGCTCAGGTCCGTCTCCGAGAACGCGGTGCTCAACGCCAACTACGTGCTCAAGCGGCTGGAGGAGCACTACGACCGCTCCGCCCCGGGGCCATGCATGCACGAGTGCGTGCTGTCGGCGCGCCGCCAGAAGCGGCTCGGCGTCACCGCCACCGATATCGCCAAGCGGCTCCTCGACCTGGGGTTCTACGCTCCCTCCGTCTACTTCCCGCTCATCGTCGAGGAGGCGCTGATGATCGAGCCCACGGAGACGGAGTCGAAGGAGACGCTGGACCAGTTCTGCGACGCCATGATCCAGATCGCTCGCGAGGCGGAGTCCAATCCCGAGCTCATCCGCGAGGCGCCCGTGACCACGCCGGTGCGGCGCCTCGACCAGACGCTCGCGGCGCGCCAGCCTCGGCTGCGCTGGACGCCTGGGGTCAGGCTTTGACTTCTAAACATTCGCGAAGGGCGCCTCGCGGCGAACGCGGGGATGCGTGAGCGGAAATGTCAAGAAGTCAAAGTCTGACCCCGTTCCGGTTGCTCGTCACCGAGCCGATGGATGGGGCGGCGAACATGGCCCTGGACGAGGCGCTGCTCGTGAGTCGCCTCGGAAAGACCAGCCCCCCGACGATCCGGTTCTTCGGCTGGCGCCCGCCCGCGATCTCGCTCGGGTACGGCCAGCCGCTCGACGGGAGCATCGACCTGGATGCGGCGACCCGCATGGGCATCGGCCTCGTGCGAAGGCCCACGGGCGGCAGCGCCATCCTCCACGAGGGCCCGGACCTCGAGCTGACCTACAGCGTGGTGGGTGCCGCGGACGACTTCCCCGGCGCCGACGAGCTGCTCGCGACCTATCGGTGGATCGGCACCGCGCTGGCGGCAGGGCTCAAGACGCTCGGTGTCCCCGCCGAGATGGTGCCGGTGCAGCCCTCGAACCCTGAGGCCATGCCGGCCTTCTGCTTCGCGCGCACCGGCTCGTATGAGCTGGAGGTCGGCGGCCGCAAGCTCGTCGGCAGCGCCCAGCGGCGCCAGGGCGCGGGCTTTCTCCAGCACGGGTCGGTGATGCTGGGGGCCGCGCCCCGGCGCCTGCGCCGCCTCTTTCCCGCCGAGGTGGACCCGCTCGCCGGCATGACCACCCTCGAAGCCGTGCTGCGCTGGCGGCCGTCCTTTGCCGAGACCGCGGAAGCGCTGGCGTCCGGCTTTCGCGGCGCCCACGGGATCGAGCTCCACCCGGGCGGGCTCGACCCCGATGAGACGGCGCTCGCGGAGTTGCTGGCCCGCGAGAAGTACGCGACGGCCCGGTGGACTCGCACAGGGCGGGTACCGTCTGCCCCTCACCCTAGCCCTCTCCCCAAAGGGGAGAGGGAATTGGGCGCAGGGTGAGAGGGCGCTCGTGACGATGCCCCCTCGTGAGTACCCCGACGCGCCGCGGGCCGGAGTGGGCGCGGTCGTCCTGGACGGAGATCGGGTCCTCCTGGTGCGCCGGGGCTCGCCTCCGTCCCAGGGGAAATGGAGCATTCCCGGGGGGCTGATCCAGCTCGGCGAGCGCATCGAGGACGCCGTCGTCCGGGAGGTGCAGGAGGAGTGCGGCCTCCGCGTCCAGCTCCTCGGGCTCTGCGGCGTCCTCGACCGCATCGTCACCGGCGAGCCGGCGGATCCCGCGAGCCCCGCTCCGGTTCGGTATCACTACATCATCATCGACTACGTGGCCACTGCGGCCGGAGGCAGCCTCCAGGCAGGGAGCGACGCGGCGGAGGCGCGCTGGGTCCCCCTCGCTCTCCTCTCGCAATACGAGACCACCGATGGGCTCGCCGCCATGATCCATCGCGCCGTGAAGCTCCGTCACGCCAGCCTCCAGGGAGGGCTCATAGGATGAAGCTGTCGCTCGAGACGCGGAGCCCGGCCGATGCCCGTGGCGACGTGCTGGTCGTCGGGCGCCACGGCGATCCAGCGCGCCCGGGCCCCGAACTCGCCGCGCTGGACAAGAAACTGGGCGGCCTTCTCTCCGCCGTGCTCAAGACCGAGCGGTTCGAGGGCAAGGCCGGGCAGATGTCCCACTTCCACAGCGAGGGACGCATCGCCGCCGGTCGCGTCCTCGTCATCGGCCTCGGCCCGCGGAAGGCGGGCGACGCCGAGGCCGTGCGCCGGGGCGCGGCGGCCGCGATGCGGCGTGCCCGCGATCTCGGCGCCGCCTCGGCGGCCGTGTTCATGACCGGCGACGGCCTGACCCCGCACCGGCGCGCCCAGGCGATCGTCGAGGGCGCCATCCTGGGGACCTACCGCTTCGACCGCTACCTCAAGGAGAAGAGCGAGAAGGTCATCCAGTCCGTCGCCGTGGTGGAGCCCGAGCGGCGCAACCATGCGGCGGCCCGCGAGGGGCTGCGGCTGGGCGAGATCTGGGCCGGCGCCACCTGTCTCGCCCGCGACCTCGTCAATGAGCCGGCCAACGTGATGACGCCGACCTACCTGGCCGGGCGCGCGGAGGAGATCGCGAAGGCGGGAGGGCTCGAGCTCAAGGTGCTCGAGCGCGCCGACTGCGCCAAGCTCGCGATGGGCGCCTACCTGGGCGTCGCCCAGGGCAGCCAGGAGCCGCCCAAGTTCATCCATCTGATCTATGCGCCCGGGAGGCGACCGCGCAAGCGCGTGGCCGTCGTCGGCAAGGGGATCACCTTCGACTCCGGCGGCCTCGATTTGAAGACGGCCGACGGCATGCTACGGATGAAGGACGACATGGCGGGCGCGGCGACCGTGCTCGGCGTCTTCCAGGCGCTGCCCCGGCTCAAGCTGCCCATCGAGGTCCACGGCCTCATCGCGGCCACCGAGAACATGCCCTCCGGCGCGGCGCAGCGTCCCGGCGACATCGTCCGCGCCATGAACGGGCTCACCATCGAGATCGGCAATACCGACGCCGAGGGGCGGCTCACCCTGGCCGACGCCCTCGCCTACGCGGCCCAGGAGGCGAAGCCCGAGGAGATGATCGACCTGGCCACGCTCACGGGGGCGGTGGTGACCGCGCTCGGCCAGGGCATCTCGGGATTGCTGGCGAGCCACGACCGCCTCGCTGCCCAGCTGCTCGCCGACGCGGAGGCGGCCGGAGAGCGCATGTGGCGGCTGCCGCTCTTCGAGGAGTACAAGGAAGGGCTCAAGAGCGACGTCGCCGACCTCACCAACGTCTCGAGCCAGCGCGGGGCTGGAGCCATCGTGGGCGCGCTCTTCATGCGCGACTTCACCGCCGGGATCCCGTGGGCGCACCTCGACATCGCCGGCACCGCCTTCACCGAGCGCGATCATCCACTGGGACCCAAGGGGGCCACCGGCGTGGGCGTGCGCACCGTGCTCAACCATCTGGCGGCGCTCGCCGGCCGGGCGTAGGGCACTCGGCGAGTTGGGGCATGCCGGGCGCGGTAGATCTCCACGCCCACACGACGGCATCCGACGGCACCTTCACGCCCCGGGAACTGGTGCAGGAGGCGGCGCGCCGGGGGCTCAGGGTGCTCGCCGTCACCGACCACGACTCCACGAGCGGCTTGGCGGAGGCGCTGGACGAGGCGGCCCGCCACCCCCCGCTCGCGATCGTTCCGGGCATCGAGATCAACTGCGACGTCGAGGGCGCCGAGATCCACATCCTCGGGTTTTACGTTGACTACGAGGCCGCATGGTTCCAGGACTTCTGCCGCGCCCAGCGGGAAGAGCGGCGCGCGCGCGTCCACCGCATGGCGGCGCGGCTCCGCGAGCTGGGAATGGCCATCGATCCGGACGAGGTGCTCGCCCTCGTCCGCGAAGGCTCGGCGGGCCGGCCGCACGTCGCGCAGGCCATGGTGAAGCGCGGCTACGTCAAGAGCGTGCGCGAGGCCTTCGACAAGTACCTGGCCGCGGGCAAGCCGGGCCACGTGCCCCGGAAGAGGCTCACCCCCGAGGACGCCGTGCGGCTCATCCGCAAGGCCGCCGGCGTCCCCGTCTTCGCCCATCCCGGTCTCTCGGATCGCGACGAGATGATCCCGGGGCTGATCGCCGCGGGCCTGATGGGGCTCGAGTGCTACTACGGCGAGCACTCGGCGGTCCAGACGGCGAGCTACCTGCAGCTCTGCCGGGACCACGGCCTGGTCGCCACGGGCGGCTCGGATTTCCACGGGCCCAGGGTCCGCGCGGCCAGCCTCGGCGTGCCGGCGGTGCCGATGGCCGCCTGGGAGGAGCTGAAGGCCAAGGCCGCCGAGGCGCGCGCCTCGTGCCGGGGAGCGTCAGCGGGCGCCGAGGACGCGTGAGGCCTCACGCGCCGCCGTCGCCACCCCGGGATCGCGGTCCCGGGCGACACGTTCTCTTCGATCAGGGCGCGTGGTTCGGGAACATGCGCTGGAAGATCTCGGGCGGCGTGCGGGGCCGGAAGTAATCCAGCTGGCGCGCCGAGTACTCGGCGCCCCCGCGGAAGACGATGGACGCGGTGGCGAGGAGCCGGCCGTCGGCCGACATCAGCGCCGTCTCCGTGCGCCAGAAGGTGCGCTTCCGGTCCACCGGCGCGACGGTCTCGAAGCGGCCGGCGGCGATGAGCGGCGCGTCCCACGGCGCGTCCGGCGTCATGAGCGCCACGCGGATCCGGTTGGTGAGCCCGCCTTCCCTCGTGACCAGCGCCCCGAGCCACCAGGCGATCTCGTCGAGCAGCACCGGTCCCAAGGCCGGGTGAGGCCGCCCGCCGGCGGTGCGCCACGGCGCCAGGGGCGCGAGGCGCGCCCAGACGCCATCCTCGTTGAAGCGGAGCTCCGCGCGGAGCCCCAGCGGATTGAGGCGGCCGCAGGCCAGGCAGTGCTCCGACATGGGCAGCGGCCAGCCCTCATCGGCGCTGGCCCACGCGGCCGTCGCTCCCCTCTCACCGGGACCGAACGGGAGGATGGCACCGGACGCGAGCGTCTGACCGTCCTGGAGCACGGTCAGCCGGAGGGCGCCGTCGTCCGCGTGACCCTCGAGGGCGAGCGCGGTGTCGATCGGGACCGACGAGGTCAGGCGCCCTTCGAGGATCCGGGGCGCGGCGATCTCGCCGAGCGCCACCGCCGCCGCGTCGAAGAGCGCGACCAGCCCGCCGCCGTGGACGATGCCTGGCCAGCTCGAGAGCGCCACCGGGGCGTGGAGGCGGCCGCGGCCGTCCGGAGCCAGGTCGGCGGCGGCGGCGAGCGTGGCGGCGATCGTGGGCCCTGGGCCAGTTTGCTCCGGCATCTCGTTCCCGCCATGTCACCGCTCGCCACGCGCTCGCGGCGGCGGCAGGCAACGGCCACGTTCTCGGTCGCCGGCGACGCTCGACGCGCGCACGCGCATGCTATACTCCCCGAGACTCATGCCGTCGGTCATCTTATCATCGCGGTTGTCGCCGCAACGCGCGTGACTTCGACCTTCGACATCCTGGTCAGCGGGCCGTTCGTGCGGACCATGCTGACCAATTTCTTCTTCTTCGGGAGCCTGAACGGCTTCGTGCTGCTGCCGCTGTACATCCATCGGCTCGGAGGCGACGAGGCCGACATCGGCCTCGTCCAGGGCATGTACAGCGCCGCCGGCATCCTCTGCCAGCCCCTGGTGGGCGCCTGGATCGATCGCATCGGGCG
>WNGF01013212.1_pt1 | contig 10761 bp, 5 predicted proteins | sample 5400641 | NCBI WGS metagenome assembly WNGF01 (sample SAMN13153371, study PRJNA577476) | soil metagenome | isolation source: 80 cm soil or saprolite under grassland replicate 2 | place: USA:California | collected 2016-06-15
ATTCTCCGACTGATGATTGCCCCGTTGCACGACAGACGAGTTCCGCGCCGACGATGTCGGTGGCCCAGACGTGAGTTCTTGGATCGACATGTGTCTCCGCGAAGGTGACACGTGCATACGTGCTTGCCACAACAACTACGAGCAGCGAGCCGATGAAACTCCGGATGCGAGCTTCGGACGTCACATTAATTGCTGCCGATGTGAGCAGCCGCGGCACGACGCTCGCCAGAACGAGCATAAACAGCAAGAGCCCATGCAGCGAGGACACCTATTCCTCACAGACCGCGGTGCAGCCGACCCCGTCGGCGATCTCTTTGGGCAACGGGTACGGCTTCTCAACTGGACGAAGTGCCATCGCTTGTTCGAGGTCGTGTCGAGCTACGAATTTCTCAATCTCCCGAGCCAGAGACGTCACATCGTTGATTCTCACGATCCACTGGTCCACGTAGGCATTGACGGCCCTTCCTCCGAGCCCGACCTGAATAGCTCTCCACGGCAGTGCTTCGAGCGTGATCGTTCTTTCGGGGTCCCACTGAATTCGCACGGGAGACCGTCCGAGAATGCTTCTCCACTCTTCGACGCTGGAATACACTGAAGAGTCGAAATGCGAGGTGCACGAGTTTGCCAAAGCCCACTCAAACCCGTCCCTCAAAATGTCGATGGCAAGGACTCGTTCCTGACCCGATTTCGTACCCCACCCAGATCGGTGCATCATCCAAGTGAAGGACGGCTTGATCCATGTCATTCTCTGCCGACTAAATGGTGATTTGAACGTCTGCGATGCCATTGCTATATCCGCGATCTCAGCCGAGTATGTCTGATAGACTCGAACGGTCCGTTCATCGAAGTGCGCCCGAATCTGCCGAACTGGAAGCTTGCAGCCGATCTCGTGCCGTTCTCTGGTCGCGCTATCCCGGCCGATACTCACGGTCCTATTCGTCTTCCGCGAAGTGCCAGCATTTCCCGCGCCGTTTCACGAGCCACTTCCGAAGATCCATTGCTCGCGATGCGCTGCAATTGTGCTTGCACCTCCCCCTCCAAATTCGGGCCACCACTAGCCATGAGATCCCCCAGCCGAGCGATCGCATCTTTTGTCTGTATCGCCGCAAGCGCTCGAACGCATTTCATGCCAAGAGAGTTGAATTCGTCGTACTCGCGGTAGGGAAAGCTCGTCAGTGCCGTTCGGAAGAGCGCGTCAACGCTCTTCGGCGCCTTCAGCTTCGCTAGGGCATCAATTACGTCCTCATGGCGTTCATGCCAGGACGCAACAGCGAGGTCCAGCAGCATGTCCAGATACTCGTCGGAAATGCCAAATCGATGCCCTAGATAGAGGCCGAATTCAACGCCTGTGGGGTCCTTTTCCCGCAGTGCACGCCTGAGCATCGCACGCCCTGTACTGCTGCCCTCCCCAGGCTTGATTCCAAATCCTCGATAGAACTCATCCTCTCGAATTTGACCACGTAGAAGATCGAGGATCAGCCCGCGTTCTCTTTCACCAACGAATGACATTGAACCCCGCAATATTGTTGTTGAAGGTGTTCAACGCTGCACCACGGCCCAGGCCGATATTGATCTGGGCACCTTCTGCCTTGAAAAATGCATTCCCCGCCGTCCACCCTCGACCGACAATTGACATGTTCGGGTATGCGGCACTGCTTAGCGCGGACGCATCTCGTACTCCAATTGCGGCGAGCTGCTCGGTCGTCCCGGCTTGAAGCCTGAACTGCACAAGTGCACCTTCGTACCCCTCCGCGAACGCCTGTGTTGGCGAGATGAACGTCTCTGCTGTCGCAGACAATCTGCCGGTTGCCAGCAGTTCTTGGGCGTGAGCCGCGCTCATCGTTCGATAAAAGACCTCTGTTCCCTCTGCGGCGGCGGCATCGCCGAGCATCTCCCCGATAGCGGCTCGCATCGCGCCGCCGCCCGCCATGGGCGGTAGCTCCGCTCCGCCAACCTCAATCTGAAGCGCATCGCTTGTGGCGGGGTCCAACTTACCCTGTTCGACACTGCTCGGCCGTGGGAGGCGGGGCAATCTCGCCGTAGTGAGCTCCTGGAGGCAGTTGCTCGGCCGTCGGTCGCGCCGCGGGAGAGCTGTTCGGTCCGCCTTCGGTACCTCCCCCGACGGGCCCCCCTGGCCCTGGTCCTGCGCCTCCCGCGCCGGATCGGGCTTGCTCCACTGTGACGCCGTACACTGGAGGAGGTGTGTAAGCCGTGTTCGAGCCCGTGTCAGGACTCGAACCAAAAAGGCCACTGACCCAGTCCCGCACTGATCTGCCGGCCTTGCCGAACCATTCCGTCGTGGGCGTGAAGACATGATCCGCTAACCACGGACCCCCATAAACCACCCCGACGACGAACGCGGCAGCGATGCCGCCTCCAGCGCCGATTTGCTTAACGCACTTGGAGTCACATTGCGCCGTCGTAGTAGTACCACTCGAATCGCTCGTGTCGCCGCCGACGTCGAACCCGGTTGGGTCCACGTAGCGTAAGGGGTTGTTGAAGACATACGCATATCGATTCAGGCCCAGCCCCGCGGGGACAGAGACAAATGGGTCGGGCGTCGTAAACCTGCCCAATTTCGGATCGTAGATACGGCCGCGCATGTTCACGAGGCCAAGCTCGATATCGAACTCTTGACCTGTAAAGCCCGTGTGAAGCGCTGGACTCGCTGTCGAACGGCTTTGTCCGAACGGATCGTACTCCTGCGAGTCGATCGTCGCGCCGGTTTCGTCGGTGATGACTTGGGTCGAGCCCAGAGCATCGGCGTGAAGGTATCTCACCCGTGCATCGCCAATGACGCCGGCTTGCTCGTCGCGGAGGACCTCGGCAATCTCTCGGCCTCCCGCATAAACCCGGTACTTGTGCTCGATCGTGTGGACCCCTGCACCCGTGACGGTCGTCTCGGTCCGCTCGTAGAGGTCGTCGAAGTAAGCGGTCGTCTGCTCGAGCGGGCCATCGCCATTGGCTGGATCGAGGACGTGCTTGCGGACACGCTGCTGCATGGCGTCGTAGGAAAGATCGACAGTTGCCTGCTGGTCGTCTTGCCCTACGAGAACACGCTTCGGCAGATTGAAATGATTGTAGTCGACCTTCTGATAGCGTCGGGCAATGTCAGGACCCTGCCGCAGGAACTGATTGCCATTCGCATCGTACTGGTACGCGTTTTCCCCCGCGTGCGTGACCTGATACGGGTGCGAAGTGTCCGTGTATTGGTACGTGCCGACGCCGGTCTTCGTCAACAGATTACCGATCGAATCGTACGTGTACGCGAAGGTGGCGCTGGTCTCGGAAGCCGGGGCGGTGGTGAGCGGCGGCACCGTCGTTTGCTGCAGCTGGTTCAGCTCATCGTAGACGAACGTTTCGGCACCTCGGCGACGGATATCGGCGCGGCTTTTGACGTTGCCGAGAAGGTCGTACGTATACGTGAGCCCCTGGATCGGCGGCGCCGATACGGGCGTCCCGTCGAGGGCGCTGCTGATCGCGCGTAGCCTCCCGGGCAAGCACGAGAGCCCGGGGTCGCTGCACTCTGGGAACGTTCCGCTCAACGAGTAGTACTCCCGCGTCGTCGTTACGCCGTTCTTGAAATGCTCTTGCTTCAAGCGAAACCCTTGATCGGCCTGGGTAAGCTTCCAAAACGGAATGGCGGCCGTACCACCTTGCTGCGCCTGCACGTACTCGTCCAGCTTGTAAACGGCAGTCGCGTGACCGAAGTCGTCGAACGCCGTGAATGTGCCGAAGTGCTGATCGAGAGCGTCGGGATAATGGACGATCGTCGGCCGCGAAAATTCATCGTATTCGAATGTCGAGGAGAACGTCTGATCGCCCACCGCGCGATCGACTTGCTCGAGGAGTCCCTTGCCGTTGTAGGCGTAGTGGGTGGTGCTCGAAAGGGTCTGATCAGCGCCCGCGGACCGAACGGCCTCCACGAGCTGCCCAATGGCGAACTGCCCCGGCCCGTCGTAGCTGAAACCGGAAATCTGTGTCCCCGTCTCGTCCTGCACCTCGGTGAGCCGGCCCATGTCATCGTAGAAGCGCTCGGTTGCCAGTTGGTTCGCGTCGGTGTGCTTGCGTAGCTCGCCGAATGCCCAGTACGTGTAGCTTTGCTGGCCGAGGTTGGGATCTTGCAAAGTCTTGACACGACCTAGGCCGTCGTACTCCATCGTGATGTCGTTTTGTTTCGGATCATGGACCTTTCGCGTGCGGTTGAACTCTCCGTACGTGTACGAGTTCGTCCTCCCACTCGCATCGATGGTGACAGGCCTCCCTGTATGATCGAGGACGGTCGTGGTCTCGTGCTTGAGCGGGTCGAGCCCAATAATCGCCTCGAGTGCCTCGTTGGTGGTCAGCAGGTCCTGATGCTTGAGAAGGGTGTTCGCGGTTCCATATTTTCTTTCGACCGTTGCGCCGTCCGGCAAAGTCTCTTTCGTGACCCGCCCCAGCAGATCCCGCTCGTATTTGACGAGCCCCTGCGACTGGTTGCCCGTGGCGTGAGGCAACGACGCCGCAAGGACGCGACCGGCCCAGTCGTGCAAGAACTCCGAATCGACGGTGCTTGCGGTCGTGGCGCCTTCGTCCTTCAGACCTACGGTGCGCTGCTGCACCAGGTTGCCGAATGCATCGTAGGCGTCTTCGATGTGCGCACCCTTCTGGACCGTCGTGGCTACACGCAGTGCCGCGTACACCGTGAGATCCGTAAACGGAGTCGCCAGGGAATCCGCCGTGTAGGTGAGCGCCGCGTTCGTGGTCGGCGAAGCCATCGCCCCTAGCCGTCCGAAGCCGTCGTAAGACCATTGGGCTGCCAAGGAGTTCGGATCGACCGTGAACTTCACTACGCCGTGGCGCAGATCGTGGTCCATGACGGTGGACTGCCCCGCCGGATCAGCAGCATTGGGAAAGGACGTGACCTTTCTCGGAAGAACGTGCCGGGCGTCGTAGTCGACCAACATGTGACGAAGCTTGCCGGCACTGTCTTCCAGTTTGATTTCATGAACGTCGTTGAAATCGTCGCGAGCCAGGGTCGTAACGAGTTTCAGATCCGTGCGCGTCGGATCGTCCGGCTCTCGCGTGAGGATCTTTAGCAATCCATTGGGATAATAGTCCAGCCGCGACGTCGTCGAATCCGAATAACCGTTGCGATCGCTCGTCGTCTGTTGGAACCGCAGAAGTCCAATTTGCCACGGGCTCGTCACGTTGTCGTATTGCCGGATCGTTTTGCCATGCCCGATGATTTTCGTGAGATCCGGCGAAGCGCTTGTCCCACGCGTCACCGTGTGCTCTTCGCTCGTCAGGTTGCCGTAGTCGTCGTAGTCGAAGTCGTCTATGTTGAAGACGAGCGAAGGTGCGTTCGTAGCTCCGATTACATCCGCGACGCGCGTGATGCGTTTCGTGAGCACGGGAAACGATCGCAAAGCAGCGGAGCGTCGCACGTCCCAGGTTTGCGTAGTTTCGCGCAGGCGTGCCGCGCTACGCGCCACGTCGGTGTCCTGCGAAAACGCAGACTGCGACTGCTCGAATCGCATGCGGCCCGCCAGCTCGAAGACATCATTGTGGTATTCGACTCGCTCCTGCGCGACAGAGTTCCCCTTGTCATCGAAGACGTTCACGAACCGGGCCCCAAAGCCGAAGAATCCCCGTCCACCTACTCCGATTCGCGCGTTTCGATAGCGGAAGAAGGACAAGGGTCCTGGCTTGGTGACCGGTCCGGTCGAAGAGTTGATGACCTGGCTCTCTTTGATCACAGTCGCCAAACCCGAAACGCGCGACAGGCAACGAGCCGACCAATCGAGTGCTCCAACCGATTCGGCGCTGCAAGACGCATCGGTATCCTCGGTCGTCGAGGAGTACACGCCGGATCCAGCGAAGAGATCGTAACTGACTTCCGTTTGCTTGCCCAAGCCATCGACGACCCGCTTCAACCGCCCGGGCTGCATGCGACCTGCCGTGATGGTTCGCTCTTGAAACCCCAAGAGATCGACGCTCCCATCACCATTGAAGTCGCCCGCCAAGGGAAGCCCCCCCAAGGGCGCGGCGCTCATCAGCTTGAGAACCTCGAACTGAACGCCTGCCTTGGCACGGAACACAACGGGCGGGTTCACGTCCCCGACGAGCAGATCGTCGCGGCCATCACCATCGAAGTCGACTATCGTCGAACGTCGGAAATCGAAATCCGAAAGCTGGTAAGACTGGCTTGTACCGTCAGGTGCAACCGGCGTATTGCCGGGCAGCGACAACTCCAGAAAGCCAGTTCCCGTATTGACCCACAGAATCATCCGGCGCTTCGTCGGGTCTTGCGGGTTTAGCTTTCCTACGAAGCGACCCTCGAGGACGTCGGTGAGCCCGTCGCCGTTGACATCGAGCAATTTGAACTGGGTGGTCTGCGCGAACATGCCTTGACGAGGTGCGGCCGTGTCCGGTTGAACCCCGAGATTCGTCGGCATCCACGCGTACTGCGGAGAATCCGGAGTCGGCCTCGGCAAGAACTTTAGGTATTTCACCACCCCGGTGTCCTGATCGATGCGGACGAGCTCCTGGGCGCCATCGCCGTCGATGTCCATGACGAACTGCGTCGTCGCCGAACAGGTCCCGAAATTCGGATTCACATGCTGTGCGGGCAGGAACGAGGTGCCTCGCGAAAACGCGAAGAAAAGCTCTTCGGTTTCTTGGAAATCCCTGAACTGGTGCGGTCCTTTGCACCAGATGAGATCTTTGATGCCGTCGCCGTTCAGATCGATCGCGTCGGCACGGTAGGCCGTCGAGGCAACGTCGACACCCGTGGGAATCGAGGTGGTCCTCCCAATCGTGTCGATTCCGAGGAACTGGAACGTATAACCTCCCGACGGACCAGCGCTCGGATCCTTGAGCACGGGGCAGCGGTACAAGAGTTCATGGGAGCCATCGCCGTTGAAATCGTAAACCGAGGCCTGCGTAACGCAGTGGCCAGGCTCGGAAATGATGGTGACCGGCATGTCCGTCCGTGCGAGTTTTGGTAGACTCCCATCGCTCGCGGCGCTTCGAAGCAGATAGGAGGTTGTGAAGCCGGGCACGAGCACGTCATCTCGGCCGTCACCGTCAAAATCGAGGATGATCGGTGGTCCGCCGAACGGGTCTTGAGGAGTGGGCGTGGGGTAAGGTTGCGGGATTGCCTGCTGAGCGAAACCCGAGCTTGCATCGTAGTCGAAGCGCGTCGGCGGCTTGCAGACCTTCCCGGAAGCATCATTGGCGCACTCCTGAATCGTATCGATGAAGTTTTCGCCTAGTTTGAAGTCGCTAGGCTTGTAGCTCAGCTCGTACGATCGAACCTTCCGCCCCTCGACGAACGTCTCGATGCGGTGAAGCAGAAGGGTCGATGTGTAGCGTGCCCCAGCAACGAAGCCCTCTTGCGCGTCAGGACGCGGATCCTGGTTCGGACAGTCGGGTTCGCCGGGACAGTAGGCGAATTTGATCCAGCGGCTATTGGGGTATGATGGAACCCGCGGCCAGCGTTCCTCCATAAAAGACTCCTGACGGCACGATCTCATTGGTCTCGATAGGAAGCCGAGGCCCGAGGATCTCCCGGTTTCCGAGACTTTGGTACGCAATCGTCATCAGATTGCCGCCGCGGTCGACGACACGATTCACGGCCCAAATTCTTTTCAGGCCTTTTGAATTGACGAACACGCTCGAGGGCTCGTCCGCTCCGTAGCTGAAGACGCGGCCATCTTTCGCCCGGACCTCGAACGAGCTTGGACCGATATAGATTCCCTCCGAATTGTGGGCGGCACCGTGAGAGACGATTTGAGCAAAGTCGTCGAGCTCGGTGCGATACTCCGCTCCGTCATCCCCATAGACTCCGCTCTGCAGCATTAACCGGAGCCCGTCGAGACAGAACTCATCGGTTTCGTCAAAGTGGATGGGCGCTGCAATGGCGGTCGTGCCAGCGATTCGAGGACATCTCGAGATCGTCGAGAAACCTGAAATCGTCCATCCCGTCCCGGCAGTCCCATTGCGGCCGTTGCTCCCGTAAACGAGAGCGATGCTCGGCTCGACGCTACCACTGGCCGGAGGACCCACGATCGGCACGCTGTAGGTCGCCCTTCCTCCTTCGGAGATGCCGAAGTAGCCTTCGAGGGCTCCTACGCCGCTGGTCGGACTGTCACCGAGCGGAGTTACGGACGGGGGCAGCGCAGGATGGTCGTTCGCGATATCGACGCATTGGTGTTGGTCGTTGCAGAACTGATTGCCTTGACATTGTGAGCACGGGTCAGGCGATGGATGCGGACAGGTGTCACCGCAGTCGAGAGTAAAAACCGTGCTGATTGGTTTGCATTGATTGTCGATGCATCTTGCGGTGATGGGGCATTCGATGTTGTGGGTGCATCCCGAGTCGCCCTCGTTGCAGATGCCTGGACAGAGGCCTCCGCACCCATCCGAGGGATCATCCCCACACTGCTTGCCGGCGCATTGAGGAATACACGAACACAATCCACAAGGATCACCTACGGTGTGAGAGCCAGTGCTCGCTGGATCCGTCTCGCAAACCGATGGCCAACACCGCTTGTCAAGCGAGGTCAACCCGAAGCAAGACCCGTTCGATTGACCGCAGGTGTTTCCCGACACGCACGTATTGTTGTCTCCACAGGGGGGCGCAATGCCGTTGCACCGACCGCATGGCGCGCCGCTGAAATCGCAGCCCGTCTGTATGGGGTCGGTGACACATCCTGGTGGCCAGCAGACGCTCTTGTACGAGGGTAGATCAAAGTGCCCACCATTGTTCGGGCCGCAAACGAGGCCGGTAACGCACTGAGAATCGGAGGCGCATCGGCCGCCCTGCCCGACCGTACCAGCTCCGCTGTCCGGAACTCCACAATCGGAACCGATGAACCCCGAGTCACATAAGCAGGTCATCTGGCCTGCGGTGCTGCCTTCCTGGCATTGACCGTGACCTGAGCAGTCGGGCTTGATAGAGCACTCGGACCTGCACGAGTTCTGCTGGATGAGGATATTCTGTACATTCGCGATGTTGAGCCCGCGGGCCTGAAGATCCGAAAGGCCGAGGGGCGCAATGAGGGTATTGTTGCCCGTACCCAAATCCACCGTGTCGCCGGACACCAGCTCGCACATATCGTAAATGGCCACGGTATCGTCGCCCGTCCCAGTCGCGACAGTGTCGACGCCGCCACCAGGAACCACGTAATTGTTGCCGTTGGCTGCTTGAATCGTGTCGTCATTCGGTCCGCCGATGACGATGCTATGTCCCCCCTGCGCCGCGATCGTATCCCGGCCCTCGAGTCCCACGATGCACTGGCTCTGCTGCGCCGTTTGAAATGTGTCGTCGGCTGAGCTCAGAACGACGGCGGTGAAGCCCGCTGGGCAGCAGCTCGTCGCATTGCTGGGGCAATACCCGGTAATCGGGCACACCGCTGGGTTGCTGCTCGTGCAAATGCCGTTCTGGCAAGAACGGTCCTGCGCACATACGTTCCCGTCGTTGCAGCTAGTGCCGTTCGGCTTGATGGGATTGGTGCACGCGCCCGTCGACGTGTTGCAGGTGCCCGCGTCATGGCACTGATCGAGCGCCATGCAGACGACGGGATTGGCTCCCGAGCAGGCGCCGTTTTCGCACGTGTCGGTCTGGGTGCACGCGTTACCATCGTTGCAGGTGGTGCCGTTGCTCTGGTTCGGGTAAACGCATGTGCCCGTGGCAGGGTCGCACGTTGCGGAGAGATGGCACTGATCGGGCGGCGCGCACACGATAGGATTGGAGCCCGTGCATGTTCCGTTCTGGCAGGTGTCGGTCTGCGTGCACGCGTTGCTGTCGTTGCACGCCGCACCATTTGCTTTCGGCGAGCAGGTTCCGATCGATCCTGTTTGGGTGCAGGAGAAGCACTGATCGGTGCACGCGCTATTGCAGCAAACGCCTCCGACGCAGAAGCCCGTCGTGCATTGAGTATTCGTGGTGCAAGGGAGGCCGCGTGACGGGTCGTACACCTCTGCTGCGGGCACCGTCGTCGTGCCATTGACTCCGCCAGCAATCAGCACGAGACCGTTGGATAACAGGCTGGCGGTCTGCGCCTTCGTCGCCGCGAGCAAGTTCGACGTAGCCGTCCAAGTGCTCGTGCCGTTGAAAAGCTCGGCTGAGCTGAGCGTAGCAGTCGTCGAATTCGAGCCCCCCGCAACGAGCACCTGCCCATTGGCCACGATGGTCGGCGACAAAAGCGTGGCGCTGTGCTGCTGGCGTGGCGCGGTCATCGTACCGGCGGACGACCAGGTGCCCGAGCCCGAGCTCGGGTCGAAAAGCTGCGCCGTGGCAAGCACGGTGGAGCTCGAGGTCGTCACATTCTTGCCACCCGCGATGAGCACCTTGCCATTCGTCAAGCGCGTAGCTGAATGCCCCCGCGGGCGCTCGACAGATTCGTCAGGGTGGTCCACGCCGATGTTCCATCGAAGAGCTGCACCGACGTCGAGCTGGTCGTGCCGTTGCTGCCTCCGACGACCAGTACCTTATTATTGAGTGTCGAGTTGGACGTCGAGAGGAGCGTCGCCGTGTGCGACGTGCGAGCCGCCGCCATGGACCCCACTGCCGTCCAGGTGCCGCCGCCACTTGCCGGATCGTAGACCGCTGTAGATGAGAGTACGGTCGTGCCCGAGATTCCACCCGCGAACAGAACTTTGCCATTTGCGAGCAGGGTGGCGCTGACCTGATGTCGCGTGGCATTCATGTTCGTGGCAGCGACCCATGTTCCAGTGGATGCCGAATACAATTGCGCCGTGTTGAGACTTGTCGTT
>WNGF01010058.1_pt1 | contig 10760 bp, 6 predicted proteins | sample 5400641 | NCBI WGS metagenome assembly WNGF01 (sample SAMN13153371, study PRJNA577476) | soil metagenome | isolation source: 80 cm soil or saprolite under grassland replicate 2 | place: USA:California | collected 2016-06-15
TGAGCCGCGCCGTTGAGCACCGCGTCACGCGTGCGGCTTGAAACCGAGAGCTGCCCCTCGGCATGCTGCAGTCCTTCCATCGCGCGCTGGAGCCGTCCTCTCTCGTCGGTCATGTCGGCGTTGCGGCGGGTCTGTCCCTCGCGGATCGCTGCCTCGAACTGAAGCAGAACCGTCGACTGCTCGTCGCGCAGGGAGTCTGATATCGCGCTCGTCCATCCCCGCTCCGCCTCGGAGAACATGCGACGCACCTCGGCGCGGAGAACGTCGCGCGCCTTCTCGACTTCGCGCGCCATGGTCTCCGCGCGTTCGCGGGGGAGCGAGCGCCAGACTTTGAAGAAACCGACAAACGCGAAAAGAATCGACAACCCGCCGGTCACCATGACCGCATCCGTCCGGACCTTTGGCGGGAGAGCCGTGGAAATAAGCGTGAGAGGCGTCGTGACTGCAGATGTCATCAGCGCGGACGATTTTCGCGCCTCCTGATAGAACTCCTGCCAGCCTTCTCGCGGCAGCTCCCCGCGATAAACGCGCTCGATTCTGATCGCGCTGTCGAGTACACGGTTGATCCGCGAGTCGGGAACCTGCGAATGCCGCAGCGTCACCGGCGGAGCGCCGGCGGACGCCAGGGTGCGATCGACGTCGTTCGATATGAGCTCGAGGACGTCGCGGAAGGAACGCAGGTCCGCGTACGCGCGGTCGCGAATCCCGTCTCCGACGAGACTCAGCAAATCCGACTCATCGGACGATTTCACGCGCAGCTGGATCGACTTTTCCCCAACCGTACGATCAAGACCGACAATCTCGCCGAGCCGCTGCTCCACTTTCTTGGAGAGGCTGCCGATCTGCGGAAGAAAGAGCTCGGCAACACCTTCCTGAACGGACTTCTCGAAGTCGGCGAGAGTACGCTGAATCCTCACGCGAATGTCGGCGACCGCTTCGGCGAGATTGCTGCCGCCGAGCTGTAGCTTCGCTGTCTTCTGCTGCGCTGTTGCACGCTTTACCCGAATGGTGCGCTGCTCCTGCTCGATGACGAGCTTCAGCGCTTCCGCCGCCGTCTCCAGGCCGTACAGCGCCGAGTAGGTGCGAAGCAGGCGGCTGAGATCCTCGCCGCCGGCATCGAGCCGGCGCTTGAGGCCGTCGGGCGCGAGATCGGAGAGGGCGAATGAGTCGCAGAGCCACGGCCGGTGAGCGGTTTTCTGCGTCAGCTTGGCGTCGGCCGCGGGATCAGCAGTGCGGCGAACGGTCATAACGAGCGGCCGGTCATCCAGTATGTCGTCGAGAAAAGTCGCCGGCTCGGCGGCCGAATCGGCACTGATCCAAACGAGAACGGAAGAGCGCGGACGGGACGCCTTCTGCGCCGGCGGTTTCGAGGCGGGGAAGATCCGAACGACGCACCGTCCTTCGTCGACCAGCGAGCGCACTTCAGCTCCGCGCGTCACCGCGTTTGTCAGCAGCGCCGGCTCGAGATCTTCCGATACCCATGCGGCAGCAGTCGCGGCGTCCTCGGGCGATACCGTTCCGCTCACGGCAACATCGACGTCGACCCCGCGCCCCTGACAGTATGTCGCGAGCGACGTAAGGTCGGCGGACAGCTCGCGCAAAGCGGGCAGCGGCCCGACCTCGCGCATTGCGCGCGCGAGCTCGTTCACCAGCTGCTGGATTGTGGACAGCGCTGAAGCGGCGGTGAGTGGGCCAGCCATTATGCGGGTGCGGGAGGTCGAGACAATTCTGTACGGCGTCTGCGGACGGAGCAAGAGAATACCGAGGCGCCGAATCCGAAGATAGGGACGTTTGCGCAGTTCGCAAAACCCGGTGTTGCCGAGGGGTGCGCGCCCACGCATTATTTTTCGTCCCCTTTCCGTAATCCAATGAGTCCATCGTCAATCGAACGCCGCGAGCTCGAGCAGGACATCGACGACGTTCGCAGCTCGATAGAAGCTCTCGAGGCGAGCCGGTCGCGGCTTGGCGAAATCGTGCCTTCGTCCGGTTCCGACGGCTCCTCCGGCAATCTTTGGGAGGACCTCACTGAATTCGTCGAGGATTTCTTCGAGGTCGCAGGTGAGGCGCTTGGCGGCGAGGAGGAAGAAGACGAAGAGGAAGAAGAAGGCGCCGAGGCGCCGGCCCGGCCTATCAGGAAAAGCGAATCGACGAAGTCGCTCAGCTCGGCGTTTACGAAGCTGAGGAAAAGGCTGGCGAAGGATCTCCATCTTGACTCAGGGGCGCCGTCGGCGGTGCCCGAGCTTCAGGGCGTCATCGGCGAGATCGACACGGAGATCGCGCGGCTGAACGTCGAGCTTCACGCAAAGCTCGCTCGCCTCGACGCGCTCGACACCTCCATCGACGATGACACGATTCCGGTACATCACGTTGAGCCGCACGACCCGGTCGTCGTCGTCGACACGGATACCGACGTTACACCGGACCCAACGGACAACGACAATCCGACGGACGTCGTCACCGACGTGGTCACCGACGTGGTCACCGACGTGGTCGTCATCGAAGTGGATCCCGACGTCGTAACGCCGGCGCAGGACGACACGCCCGCGTTCGAGCCGGGTACGCAAACGGAGATCGGCGAGCTGGATGGAGCCGTCTACGACGTGAATGAGATCCTTGCCGCCGGAAGATCGGTCGCCGATCTCCGCCGCTATGACGTTCCGGCCGGCGTAGTGCACGATGCCGGCGTATCAGTTGCCGCGATGATCGACGGCGGATACACGCTTGCCGAGCTGCGTGAAGCCGGCTCAAGCGCCGCCGATTTGCACGGCATCGCCACTGCGACAGATCTGCGCGACGCCGGATTTACCGCGTCGGACCTGCACGGCGTCTTCCCGGCATCGGAATGTCTCGACGCATTCTCGCCGCATGAGTTGCATGACGCCGGCTTTTCGCTCGCCGACTTTCACGGGATCGTGCCGCTTTCCGCTCTGCGCGATTCCTTCTCGGTGTCCGAGCTTCGCGAGAGCTTCAGTGCCAGTGAAATGCGCGACGCCGGCTTCCGCGCCGACGAGCTCAGTTCCGCCGGTTATACGTGGGATGAGCTGGCCGCGGCCGGCTTTACGCTGAGCGACCTCGAGAGCGCCGGGGCCGGCGACAGCGTTCTCCGAAACATTTTTCCTTCGGACTTTCCGGCGAGCGACGACAACTCCTCCCCGTATCACTCATTCTGATGTCATGATGATGAAGCCCTTCAAGACAATCGCGCGCGCCGCCTCCGCGTTCGGATTGCTTTCATTTGTTGTCTGCGGCACCGCGGCGATCGCGCGCGCACAGACCCACGCCACCGGACTCACGCTGCTGCGTCCCGACGAGCTCGCGAAAGTGCCCCCGGCATTCACTCCCTTTTCCGGGGGCGACCTGCCCAGGCGCGTCGATCTCTCGGCGGATTTCCCGCCGCCGGGAAATCAGGGGGCGCAGAGCTCCTGCGTCGCATGGGCGACGACCTATGCAATGAGATCCTATCAGGCTCACGTGCGTGAGCGTACTCCACTCGTGCGTCCCGGCGGCGGCATCGACTCATCCCACGTCTTCAGCCCCGCGTTCGTCTACAACCAGATCAACAACGGGCGCGATGCCGGCTCGGCATTCCCCGACGCGCTGGATCTGCTCAAGAGATCGGGAGCCGCTCCACTGGCTTACATGCCCTATTCGCCGAGCGACTACACGACGATGCCGAATCCGGACGCGCTAAACGTCGCGTCGAGGTATCGCATCGCTTTCTGGAAGCAGGTCGACGTCGGGAATGACACCGAAATCAAATCGCAGCTGAACGCCGGATATCCGGTGATCATCGGAGCTCTCATCGACGAGGGCTTCGATCACGCGGGGAAGGGTTTCGTCTGGAATCACATCGCCGGCCGACAGCTCGGAGGTCACGCGATGCTGATCGTCGGATACGACGATGACAGAAATGCGTACAGGGTGCTGAACTCGTGGGGCACGGATTGGGGAGACGCGGGCTACTACTGGCTCGACTATGGATTCTTTCCGCGCGTCGTGAGCGAGGCCTTCGTCGCCAAGGATGATCTTCAGCCGATCGTTCCTTCGCCGAGCCCTTCACCCGTGCCGGGTCCGGTTCCTCCGGCGCCTTCGCCGACTCCGAATCCACCGTCCGTTGCCGCGTTCGAAAATGCATCGGTAAACATCGTTCGCATCAAGGAGAATGTCGTCGATCCGCAGTCCGGACCTGGCATTCGTTTCGACGGAACCGTCGCCATACCTCCCGGCGCGGCGGGGAATCTTCAGGTCGTGATTCAGCTCTACTACGACGCCGGCGGCGGAAAGAAAGGGAAGTACGTCGAGTCCGCCTCACCGCGCTTCGCCGTAGCGCGCGTCCGGTCGGCGACCGGTACGAAGCCGTTTCCACTCTCGCCCGACGGAATGCGGAAAGCGTGGTACGCATTCCTTCCTTACAGCGCGCTCAAGCTCCCGGAGTCAGGCGTTCCGTCGCTGGTTGCCGAGCCCGTTCTCTACGTCGACAAATTTGGCGTGAAGGCAGGGGCGAAGCGCCTTCTGCAATGCGCCTGCGGACGCTAGCTGCAACCCGGCGGAGCGTCCTCGTGACGACGCTCCGCGACTTTTCGTAAGGCGTCGCACAACCGGTTCAGCTTCGAGCGCTGCTGGGAAAGCAGCAGCTTGAGCTGGGCGACGCTCGTATCGGCGTTAGCCGACGGCGGAAATCCTCTCGCAAGCTGTTCCGCTGCCTCAATGGATTTTCTCGCGTTGGGAAAATTCGGCTCGGGCCGTTGAAGCTCGACGCGCGCGAGGGTGACATTCTCGCGCAAGGCGGGAAGAGAGTCGGGATAGAAAGCGTTTCTCTCCGATGGTACGGCAGCACACGGAGGATTCGCGCAGCTCGCGGCGTCGGAAGTTCGGCGCGAGCGGAAGAACAGAAATCCGCCGATGAGGAGAACGGCGGCGACTACGCCTCCGATGAGGAGCCCGCGTGACGGTCCCGGCTGAGGTGTCGTGATCGGACGAGGTTCCGGCTTCACCCGCACGGCTTCCACCACAGCCGCTTTCTCGGGAGGTGTGGATTTTTTTTGTTTCCCAGCCGGCGATGATTCGGGCGGCGGCTGTCGCAGCGTCGCACCGACTGGACCGGACTGTCCCTCTCCGGATCTCGGCGGCAACGAGGGCTGATCCGTCGGCAGATCGAGCGTCGCATCCGTCGGCTCCTGGACGAGCAGAATGTCGCGCGCTTCGTCGAGCTCGCGGAGCCGGCCCTGATAGAGACTCTTGAGTCCCGGAGTCGGCGCGTTCGTCAACCGGAACTGATGCTCCGTGAAGAGCTCCTGATAGGCGCGGCGCGTCTCTTCGGGAGATGCTGCGGGATCGATATTCAGGATCGCGGCGGCGTCGGCTCGGTTCATTTATTCCGGTGCTGGCTTCGTCGATTTTCGATGCGTCCGCGATAAGCTATCCCGCCACGGCTTCGCGGAGAAGGTTCGCGCACACATCAGTCTTGCGATTCTCTTTTCCAAGTGCCTACTTTGGGGCCGTCTCCTTTGCGGGGACCCGGAATCATTCCGGGCCTACCTCCCAAGCCGCCCGACCCTGCTACAAGAAGGAGTTACGCATGTCAGTGTCCTGTGTCAGAAATGGCCTCGTCACCTTGGCCGTTACGTGTCTTATGGCAGCGAGTGGAGCTGCTGCCCAGGAATCAAAGCCATACAACCTCGATGATGTGATGACACTCGTTCAGGCGGGTGTGAGCTCAACGAGGATTCTTTCGACCGTAAAGACGGCGTGCATCAGCTTCAAGATGACACAGTCCGTGTCCGACCGTCTCCGATCGGAGGGAGCCAATGACGCTCTCGTCGAGGGATTGCGCTCCGCCTGCTTCAGGAGCGCCTCCGACTCCAAAGAAAGTGACAGCCGCGATGTCCGTCCGGTGAAGCGCGTCACCCCACCGGAGCCGCGCATCATTCGTAAGACTGATACAGTTCACGTTCGCAAGGTGGATACGGTTTTCGTTCCGCGGCCGGTCACGCCGACTCCTCCCCCGCCGCCGGCCGTCGTTCCGGTCACGCCCTACACGCCTCCGGTAACCGGCGGCGCGACGCTTGTCGACTGGGATTTCCGCTCCAGTCAGCCGCTGACATCGGGCCGCTTCGGAAAATGCCAATACGCCTACGGCTCGGGTGGCTACACCGTCGCCGTCGCCGAAAATGGCGGCCCATGCTATGACGGCTCATCGACGGAGCTCGAGCCGAACGTCAGGATCTCGACGGTGGCCACTCCGGTCGGAGGGAACGGCGGGTACACCTATGGTGTCCGCTTTGGCGTCAGCGATGACTCGACGATCGGCTACTATGCTCTCGAGATTTCAGCGCTGGGTCACTATGAGCTTTCGCGCTACAGAAATCGCAAGTGGGAAGTGCTATTCCCGTGGAGCCCGGGGACGGGGATCAACGCGTCGACTGCGGGGCTGGCGAACAACATCGTCGTCGAGATCCGTGGCAGTCAGCTGACGTTCATCATCAACGGAATCCAACAGCGGACGTTCACCGCCGACGCGCCGGTTCGCGGCAGAGCGGGCTTTGGAATCTTTGGCTACGGCGATGATCCGCCATGGCCCAGCGTCACGTTCGCGAACTTCCGCGAAACGAGTCTGTCGGCGCCTACGACGACAGTCACGCCGGTAACTCCGTCGATTCCTTCGACGACAGGCGGCAGCACTCTCGTCGATTGGGATTTCCGGTCCAGTCAGCCGCTGACTTCCGGAAGATTTGGAAAGTGCCAATACGACTACGGCTCGGGCGGATACACCGTCGCCATCGCCGAGAATGGCGGTCCATGCTATGACGGGTCATCGACGGAGCTCGAGCCGAACGTGCGAATCTCCACTATCGCCAGCCCCGTCGGCGGCAACGGCGGATATACGTACGGCATCCGCTTCGGGGTGAGCGACGATTCCACGATCGGGTACTACGCGCTCGAGGTCTCGGCACTCGGTCACTTCGAGCTTTCACGGTACAGAATGCACAAGTGGGAAGTGCTGTTCCCATGGGATAACGGCACCGGCATCCACGCGGCCACAACGGGGCTGTCGAACACTATCGTCGTCGAAGTTCGCGGCAGTCAGCTGACGTTCATCATCAATGGGATTCAGCAGCGCACCTTCACCGCTGACGCGCCGGTTCGTGGGAGAGCGGGCTTTGGAATCTTTGGCTATGGCGATGATCCGCCCTGGCCGCGAGTGAGCTTCTCGAGCTTCCGCGAGCAGAGTCTCTACTCGCCGCAGCCGACGACGCTCTCATCGAGCAATGCCGTCGACTGGGATTTCCGCTCCGTTCAGCCGCTGACCACCGGCCGTTTCGGGAAGTGTCAGTATGATTACACCTCGGGCGGGTACACGATCAGCGTCGCCGAGAACGGAACGACTTGCATTGACGGCCCGCTGGGCGATCAACCGGCGTCGGTGCGGATTTCCACGACGGCGACGCCCGTTCGCGGAACCGGCGGCTACACCTACGGAATTCGCTTCGGATACACCTCCGATTCGACGATCGGATACTACGCATTCGAGATCTCGATCGGCGGAAGCTTCCAGCTCTCGCGCTACCGGATGAACCGATGGGAGCCGTTGATTCCATGGCAGAAATCCCCCGCCATTCGTTCGGGTGAAGGCAACTCCAACACACTGACCGTCGACGTGCGGGGGACCTTCGTGACGTTGTACATCAATGACACGCAGGTCGGGACTTATCAGACTCCGTTGCAGCCCATCGGACCGGCGGGTTTTGGCATCATCGGCTATCCGGAGGGAGTGCCGTACCCGATGGTTACGTTCAGTCGGTTCAGCGTAGGTCCGATCTGATGAAAGCCGGACGCGTGCGCTGAAGCTCACCTTTCTCGGAACGGGAACGAGCTTCGGCGTTCCGCAGGTCGGATGCGACTGCGCGGTTTGCCGATCCTCCGACCAGCGTGACAAGAGAACGCGTGTAGGCGCATTCGTAGAGAGCGACGGTGGCGCGAAGATCCTCATCGACACGCCGCCGGAGCTCCGGCTTCAGCTTCTCGCGAGCGGAATTTCCGAAGCGGACGCGATCCTGATAACGCACGACCACGCCGATCACGTGAACGGTCTCGATGACATTCGACCGCTGTCGGCGGGCGGCCGCGGGATGCCGATCTTCGGTCCGCCGGACACATTGAAGCGGCTCGCTACGCGTTTCCCGTACGTGTTCGATGCCGTCAAGCCGCTCCCGGGAACGAGCAAGCCCGAGGCGACCGCGCGTCCGCTCGAGCCGTGGGAAAAGATAAAAATCGGTGACGCGTCGGTGCTCGCAATTCCGGTCGAGCACGGTCCGATGCTCGTGTACGGTTACAGAATAGGAGAGCTCGGTTACATAACCGACGCGAAGACGCTCTCACCAAGAGCGCGAGCGGCGCTCAAGGGAGTGAAAGTGCTCGTTCTCAACGCACTTTTTCCGACCGTGCACCCGACTCATCTCAGCATTCCCGAATCGGTCGCGATGGCGCAGGAAATCGGTGCCGAGCGAACGTACTTTACGCACCTCACGCACCGGTCGGCCCATGCTGAGCTGGAGCGGGAATTGCCAGCGGGGATTGCGCCCGCTCATGACGGACTCACGGTCACGATCTAACGAATGACGTTCAGGCTCGACTACTCGAACATGATGGTGCAGCCCGGAGGCATAACTGAGTCCCTCTGGAGCGAATCATCCAAGTCGGCGGCGGCGGCGCGGGGCGGTGTCGAGAAACTCCGTGGCGCGGGGTCGATCGGCTTCATCGACGTGCCGTCGAATGGGCGGCATCTCAAGCAGGTTCTCGATTTTGCCGTGGCCGCGCGCGGGAAATTCGACGATGTCGTCATCCTCGGCATCGGCGGCTCTGCGCTCGGACCGATCGCCCTTCGCACTGCGCTGCGCCCGAGCGGGTGGAACATGCTCGCCGACGGTGAGCGCGGTGGTTTTCCGCGGCTTCACGTTCTGGACAACGTCGATCCCGAGACGATCGCATCGCTGCTAACGCGTCTTCGCCTCGCGCGGACGCTCTTCATCGTCACGTCGAAGTCCGGTGGAACCGCGGAAACAATGGCGCAGTTCCTCATCGTCGAGCAGCGTCTGGAGCGGGACGGGCTGTCGCTCACCGATCATCTGGTGTTCGTGACGGATCCGAAGAGCGGCGCATTGCGACCGCTCGCCGAGCGGTTGCGCGTACCGGCGCTGGAGATCCCGCCCGACGTGGGGGGCCGGTTCAGTGTTCTCACGCCAGTCGGAACGCTTCCAGCCGCCCTCATCGGGATCGATGTGTCCGCTCTGCTGAACGGCGCGGGCGAGATGGCGAAGCGCTGCTCGACCGGAGACGTAAAAAAGGATCCGGCGGCCGCCTACGCTCTTTGCCAGTGGATTGCCGACACGAAGCTCGGCAAGAGCATTCACGTGCTCATGCCGTACTCCGATCCTTTGCGCGATTTCGCGGCGTGGTTCGTTCAGCTCTGGGCCGAGAGTCTCGGCAAACAGCGGCCGGACGGTTCGTCCGTTGGCGGCACTCCTCTCGCGGCTCTCGGCGCCACCGATCAGCACAGTCAGGTGCAGCTTTTCATGGAAGGCCCCGCCAACAAGACTCTCACCTTCATCCGCGTGAGGGAGCGGGCCGCCGACGTCGAGATCCCGCGTGCGCACGCGGACGTAACCGAGCTCGGATACCTTGGCGGACACACGCTTGGAGAGCTGATCTCCATCGAGCAGAGAGCGACGGCGGGCGCGCTCGCCAAGCGCGGCCGGCCGAACATGACCGTCGAGATCGATCGCGTGAGCGAGACCAACGTCGGCGCGCTGATGATGTTCTTCGAGATCGCTACCGCGTACGCCGGGCAGCTCTACGGCATCGACGCATTCAATCAGCCGGGCGTCGAGTTGGGGAAGCAGTTCGCCTATGCCCTTCTCGGCAGGCCGGGCGCCGAGGCGGCGAAAAAAGAATGGGAATCTCTCCCGACAGCCGATCCGCGCTGGACCGTTTAATTTGATCGCGGAAGACTGAACTGAACTCTTACGAACGATGATGCAGCACCCTTTTGGCGGGTCGATCTCGATAGGTGAAAATCGTGTCGAGGTGCGCGATGATCGAGTCGTCGCGTCCGACGCGATGGACGAGCTGGTTTACTCAGCGGTATTCGGATCCGATGACGAGCGCGACGACGCCCGCTGGCTGATCTGGGAGCTGGCGCAGACCGTTGGCGTCCGTCCCTCGTCCATTCAGGATTTGTATCTCGCTCGAGGGCGCGGCGAGACCGGCGGATACACCGTCCCGGCGATCAACGTCCGTGGAATGGCGTACGCCACCGCGCGCGCCCTTTTCCGAACGGCGATCAAGCTCAAAGCGGGCGCGTTCATCTGCGAGATCGCCCGATCCGAAATCGCGTACACCGATCAGCGGCCCGGCGAATACGTGGCGGTAATCCTTGCCGCCGCGCTTCGTGAAGGTTTCCGCGGTCCTGTTTTCATTCAAGGCGATCACTTTCAGGTCAACGCGAAAAAATTCGTGGCCGACCCGACGACGGAACTGAATGCTGTAAAGCAGCTCGCGCGCGAAGCTGTGGACGCGGGCTTCTACAACATCGACGTCGATACGTCGACGCTGGTGGATCTTTCGAAACCGAATCTGAACGAACAACAGCGCACCAATTACGAGCAGGCCGTCGAGATCGCGATGGTGATTCGCGAGGTCCAGCCGCCCGGCGTTCAGATTTCGATCGGCGGCGAGATTGGCGAAGTGGGCACGCAGAACAG
>WNGF01010059.1_pt1 | contig 10760 bp, 6 predicted proteins | sample 5400641 | NCBI WGS metagenome assembly WNGF01 (sample SAMN13153371, study PRJNA577476) | soil metagenome | isolation source: 80 cm soil or saprolite under grassland replicate 2 | place: USA:California | collected 2016-06-15
CATCGACAAGGAGTACGTCGGCGATGCCCGCATCACGGAGGGCTACCGTGCCGGCTTGCTCGCTCAGGAGCCGCAGCTCGATCCGAGCAAGGACGTTCGCGGCAATGTCGAGGAGGGCGTCGCGGACCGACGCGCCGTGCTCAAACGGTACGAGGAGCTCTCGGCGAGGTTCGGCGAGCCGCTGTCGGACGCGGATATGGACAGGCTCAACGTCGATTTTCAGAAGGCGCAAGACGAGATCGAGGCAAAAGGCCTCTGGGATCTCGACAGCCAGATCGACCACGCGATGGACGCGCTGCGGCTACCGCCCGCCGAGCAGGACGTGAAGACGCTGTCCGGCGGCGAGCGGCGTCGCGTCGCGCTTTGCCGACTGCTTCTCGCTCATCCGGACCTGCTGCTGCTCGACGAGCCGACGAACCACCTCGACGCCGAATCGGTCGCCTGGCTGGAGCGGACGCTCACCAGCTACGACGGTTGCGTCGTGGCGGTCACGCACGACCGCTACTTCCTCGACAACGCGGCAAGCTGGATCCTCGAGCTCGACAAGGGCGCGGGCATCCCCTACGAGGGCAACTACAGCTCGTGGCTCGGTCAGAAGCGCAAGCGGCTCGCGGACGAGGAGAAACAGGAGTCCGCCCGTCAGCGCACGCTGGCCCGTGAGCTCGAGTGGGTGCAGGCGTCGCCGCGTGCGCGCCAAGCAAAGAGCAAGGCGCGCATCGAGTCATACGAGCGGCTCCTTGCGGAATCACCGGATGAACGCGAGCGCGAGCTGGAGATCAGCATCCCGCCCGGACCGCGGCTCGGCGATGTCGTGATCAACGCGACCAAGCTGCGCAAGGGGTACGGGGATCGCCTCCTCTTCGACGACCTCACGGTCGCGCTGCCACGTGGCGGCATCGTCGGGATCATCGGACCGAACGGCGCCGGCAAGACCACGTTGTTCCGTCTCATCACCGGCGAGGAGAAGCCCGACGGCGGATCCCTCGTGGTGGGCGAGACCGTGAAGCTCGGCTACGTGTCGCAGTCGCGCGATGCGCTCGACGCCAAGAAGAACGTCTGGGAGGAGATCGCCGAAGGACACGAGAACATCCAGATCGGCGCGCGGACGCGCAACGCCCGCGCGTACGTCGCGTCCTTCAACTTCCGCGGCGCCGACCAACAGAAGCGCGTTGGCGACCTGTCGGGCGGCGAGCGAAATCGCGTCCATCTCGCGAAGATGCTCAAGTCCGGTGCGAACGTGCTGTTGCTCGACGAGCCGTCGAACGATCTCGACGTCGACACGCTACGTGCCCTCGAGGAGGCGCTCCTCGACTTCGCCGGATGTGTCGTGGTGATCAGCCACGACCGCTGGTTCCTCGACCGCGTCGCGACGCACCTCCTCGTCTTCGAAGGCGATAGCCGCGTGCGCTGGTTCGAAGGCAACTACCACTCCTACGAGGAGTTCATGCGCAAGGAGCACGGCGCCGACTGGCAGCCGCATCGCATCAGGTATCGGCCGCTAACGCGAGCGTAGCCGCGCTCTAAGCGGTGCGCGGCTCCGGCTTGTTCGGATCGATGCCGAGGTCGGCGATCGCCTTCGCGACGTCCTGCGGCGAGAACTGCTCGCAGAGGGCGAGGGCGTTAAGGCACGCGACCGCGATGCTCTCGGCGTCCACCTCGAAGTGACGGCGTAGCGCCGCGCGCGTATCGCTCCTCCCGAACCCGTCGGTCCCCATCGGGACGAAGGGCTGCGAGAGCCACCGGGAGATCTGATCCGGGACCGCTTTCATGAAATCGCTGGCAGCGATGATCGGCGTCGCGCCGCCGAGCACCTGGACCACGTACGGGACCTTCGCCGTCTCCGTCGGGTGCAGCCGATTCCAGCGCTCGACCCCGAGGGCTTCGTTGCGCAGCTGCTGGTAGCTCGTGACGCTGTAGACGTCCGCGCCGACGTCGTACTTCTCCTGCAGGATCTCCTGCGTCCGCAGCACCTGCATGAGGATCGGCCCCGAGCCCAGCAGCGTGACACGGCTCCGGCGCTCCTCGCCCTTTCGGAAGAGGTAGATGCCGCGCAGGATCCCGTCCTCGACGCCTGCCGGCATCGGAGGCATCGGGTAGTTCTCGTTGTAGAGCGTGAGGTAGTAGAAGACGTCCGCGTTGTCGACGAACATGCGGCGGATCCCGTCGCGCACGATGACCGCGGTCTCATACGCGAACGCAGGGTCGTAGGCGCGGATGTTCGGCACGGCCGTCGCGAGCAGATGGCTGTGCCCGTCCTCGTGCTGCAGGCCCTCACCGTTGAGCGTCGTGCGGCCGGCGGTCGCCCCGAGCAGGAATCCCCGCCCGCGCGCGTCTCCGAAGGCCCAGATCTGGTCCATCGTGCGCTGGAAGCCGAACATCGAATAGAAGATGTAGAAGGGCAGCATCGCCTCACTGTGAGTCGCGTAGCTCGTGCCCGCGGCCGTGAAGCTCGCCATCGAACCAGCTTCGGTGATGCCTTCCTCGAGCACCTGACCGTTGGTCGCCTCGCGATAGGGAAGCAGCGTCTCGGCGTCGACGGGCTCGTACGTCTGGCCGAGTGAGGAATAGATGCCGACCTCTTTGAAGAGCGGATCCATGCCGAACGTGCGCGCCTCGTCGGGGATGATCGGCACCACGCGCGCGCCGATCGCCTCGTCGCGGAGCAAATTCCGCAGGAGCCGCGTGAACGCCATCGTCGTCGACGCGGCGGCCTTTCCCGATCCCTTGGGGAACTCGGCGAACGCGGCGTCGCCGGGCACCGGCAGCGGCTTTCCTCGAACGACGCGCTTCGGCACGACGCCGCCGAGCGCGCGGCGCCGCTCGAGCATGTAGCGCACCTCGGCGCTGTCCATCCCCGGGTGGTAGTACGGCGGGTCCTCCTCGAGCTGCTTGTCCGTGATCGGCAGCTCGAGCCGATCGCGGAAGATCTTCAGCTCTTCGAACGTGAGCTTCTTCGCCTGGTGCGTGATGTTGCGTCCTTCCACGTTGGGCCCCAACGCCCAGCCCTTCACGGTCTGCGCGAGGATCGCGGTGGGCGATGCCGTGTGTCCGACGGCTTCGCGGTACGCCGCGTACACCTTGCGGTAGTCGTGACCGCCGCGCCGCAGCTTCATCAGGTCGGCGTCCGACAGATGCTCGACGAGCTTGCGCAGGCGCGGATCGGGTCCGAAGAAATGCTCGCGGATGTACGCGCCGTCGGCGATCGTGAGGCGCTGCGACTCGCCGTCGGTCGTCTCGTTCATCTTGTTCACGAGCACGCCGTCGACGTCCCGTGCAAGCAGGTCGTCCCACTCACGTCCCCAGATCACCTTGATGACGTTCCAGCCGGAGCCGCGGAAGACCGACTCGAGCTCCTGGATGATCTTGCCGTTGCCCCGCACCGGACCGTCCAGACGCTGCAGGTTGCAGTTCACGACGAAGGTGAGGTTGTCGAGACCTTCACGCGCCGCGAGATGCAGCGCGCCGAGCGACTCCGGCTCGTCGCACTCGCCGTCTCCGAGGAAGCCCCACACGCGCTGGCCGGTCGTGTCCCTGATCCCGCGGTTCTGCAGGTAGCGGTTGAAACGCGCCTGGTAGATGGCGGTGATCGGGCCGAGACCCATCGACACGGTCGGGAACTCCCAGTAGTCGGGCATGAGCCGCGGGTGCGGATACGAGGAGAGCCCTTCGCCGGGTTTCGTCTCGCGCCGGAAGTGATCGAGCTGGCTCTCCTTCAGCCGGCCTTCGAGGAACGCGCGCGCGTAGATGCCGGGCGATGCGTGCCCCTGATAGAAGACCTGATCGCCGTCGCCGCCGTCGTCCTTGCCGCGGAAGAAGTGATTGAAGCCGACCTCGTAGAGGGTGGCCGACGACGCGTACGTCGCGAGATGGCCGCCGATGCCCTCGTAGTGATGGTTCGCGCGGACGACCATGGCGACCGCGTTCCAGCGGATGAACTGCCGGATGCGGTGCTCCATCTCCTCGTCGCCGGGAAAGTCGGGCTCCTGCTCGGGGGAGATCGTGTTGATGTATCGCGTCTGCGTGAGCGGGGGGAGGCCCACCTGGAGCATGCGCGCGCGCTTGAGGAGCTTGTAGAGGACGAAGCGCGCCCGCTCGGGACCCGCTTGCTTGACGAGGGCGTCGAGCGACTCGATCCACTCATCGGTCTCGGCCGGATCGATATCGGGGAGCTGGCGCTTGAACTCGTCGAAGACTTCGTGCATCCGAAATCAAAGTGTACCGGCGCGGACGGTCGCGACGATCCACCAAGCCGCGGCATGCCACACTGACGGCATGCCGGACGAGCCTCGATCACCGCAACGCAGGTCGCGTGGCGGACGGCGCCGCGCAGGGCGTCCGCAGCAGCCACCCGCACAGCCCAAGCGCGCTCCGGCGCAGCCCGAGCGTGCACCGGCCCTGCGCGATCCGCATCGTGTGCCCGCGCGTGACGTGCGCGCGGAACGACGACCAACAACACGGCGTGGCAGTCGTGCCCGACCAGTGCGCGCTGCGGATGAGATCCGCCCGGGCACGCCATGCGTGGTCCTCCTCGACCTTCGGGAGGGCGAGCCCGACCGCACCGGCCAGGGCGCGAGCTTCGAGGGCTTCTTCGACTTCGAGACCGGCGAGCTCCGTCGGGCTGGCACCGGGATTCCGCGGCTCCGGGTCGGAGAGGAGCGCCTTTGGGGCTTCGAGTGCTGGTGGCGCCTCGATCCGCAGCGCGGCGGCCTGATCGAGTCGGATCGGACCGAACTTGAGGATTCCAAGCGCTTGCTGCGTGGCCTGATGCGGGACGCGCGGCGCTCGCAACGCATCCCGCGCTGACGACGGAACGTCATCGTCCACCGATCGGGGTACTAGTCCGTATCCGGTACGGACGGTTTACCCGGGCCTGACTTCCCGACGTCTATCCGCGCGCCCACAGTGCGCAGAGGCAACGTGCCGCTGTGGGGTGGGCACGCGGAGAGAGGTCAGGGTATGGGCTTCCTGCGGATCCGTTTTTGGCAGAAGGTGCTCGGGGCGCTGCTCTGTGTTGGCATCATCCCCGTGGCGCTCGTGAGCGTGGTGTCGATCCAATCGACGCGTCAGGACCTGACCAGCCTGGGCGTCACCAACATCCAGCAGCGCTCGACCTCGACCGCCGGCGCCATCGACGCGTACCTGCAGAGCCGACTCGGCGACATCGTCCTCGTCGGCAAGCTCCCGGACATCATCCGCTTCGGGCAGAACCTGAAAGATCCCGCTGCGAAGGCGGCCGCGCGCGTGGCTCTCTCCGCCGCGGCCGCCCGCTCGCCTGAGTACGAATCGGTCGCGGTCGTCGACCCCGATGGAACGATCGTCGCCGCATCGATCCTCACCGACGAGGGCACCAGCGTGAAGTTCCGCGAGTACTTCACGACGGCGCTCAAGGGGACGCCCTACATCAGCGACCCGAGTTACTCCGTGATCACGAACAAGCCCGCTCTCTTCTTCTCCTCGCCGGTGGTCGCCGGCGACAAGGTCGTCGCGGTCGTTCGCACGCGCGTGAATCTCGCCGCGATCTGGGACGTCGTCGAAGGCGACCTCGGCGCCGTCGGCGACGGCGCGCATGGCTTCCTCGTGGACGACTACGGCATCCGGCTCGCGGTCTCCGAGACGAAGGGTCATCGCGATCTGGCCGAGTCGCTCATCTACAAGCCGATCGCGGCGATCGACGATGAGACCGTGAAGAAGCTCGTCGCCGACAAGCGCTTCGGGCAAAAGACGCCGGAGCAGCTCATCATCGATCCACTGCCCACGCTCAAGACGGCGCTGGACAAGCTGCCCCGCGGCATCACGACGTCGGCGCAGTTTTCGTTCGGCTCCGCCTCGACCGAGCAGCGCGGCGTTGTGACCCGGCTCACGGCCAAGCCGTGGGCCTACATCCTCGCCGTGCCGATCGCGACGTACACGAAGGCAGCCGACGACGCGACGGTCAACGCGATGAGCATGGTCATCGTCGGTCTGCTCCTCTCCTTCGTCATCGGTGTGCTCCTCACTCGCTCGCTGGTGCGTCCGCTGCGGCGCCTCGTGGGTGAGGCGACGATGGTGTCCACCGGCGACGTCGACCTGCGCTATGCGAAATTCGATACGCGTTCCGGCGACGACATCACACGCGAGGTCGCCTCGGCCTTCGATCGCATGCTGAACGCCCTCCGTTTCTACGCGTTGTCGGACGACGCGACCACGGGCGAAGATTGAACGCGCTTGCGCAGCAGCTGCTCGGTGTAGCCAAGGGCTACCTCGGGCCCGCTACGCAAACGTTCCTCTCCGCCGAATTCCACGCGCTCGGCGTCAACGCCAACACCATCAGTCCCGCTCAGCTCGATAGTCTGGTCGCCCGCGTGCGCACGAAGGCGGCGCGTGCGATGGGCGAGGAGCGCGCGGCCGAGCTGGCCGCGGCACTTGCGGCGTGCGGCGCCGCGCAGAAGTCAGTGAGCGGCGGCCATCAGCAAGCCAGCGACGCGGCGGCGAAGCTTCTGGAGAGCGGCCGCGCACGCCAGTCAGAGGTCGCCTACCGCGAGCTCGTCGAGAAGCACGGCGACATCGAGGCGTACTGCGGTCTCGCGCGTGCGCAGGCCGCGCAGCAGGACATCGGCGCCGCCCTGACGACGCTGCGCGAAGCGGCTGGACGATTCGCGCAGCGCGGGGATCGCGCGACCGCTGTCGCCTTGCTGCTCGAGGCCGTTGCCATCGCTCCGTCGGATCTTGCCGCGCATCGTCGTCTCGCCGCCGCGCTCGCGAATCAGGGCGACCTTCCGAGTGCGATCCGCGAATACGCGCGCTTCGTCGACATGGCACTCGCGCAGCAGGACACGCGTCGCGCGTGGCTGGAGCTTTCGTACGGACGCGAGACGCTCGGCGACCTGCCCGGACTCAGGGCGATCGTCGATCGCGTCGCGGCCGCGACCGGCGGCTCCGCCGGCCCCGCGCCGCGGACGGGCGAGGTCCCGCCCATCATCGCGCGCTCCGAGCTCGCGCCGCGCGCGGCGATCGCGAAGGAGCCACATGGTCCGTCGCCGATCGCGATGTCGCGACCCCTCGCGCTCACGACCACGCCCGAGCCGCCAGCGCTGCGGCCCGAGTCGCCCGCGCTTCGAGCCGAGCCGGCGAAGCCTGCGGCCACCACCAGTTCGAGTGACCATCCTCTTGCCGCGCGGATCCATTCACAGGAGCCGAGGACGCGCCCGTCCGCCTCGCAGACGACCGTTGTGTTGAACGGCGCGAGCACCGTGACGCACGCGGAGCAAGTTGATCTCGGCGGGCCGGTCGACCTCCTCGCGCGCGCGGGCCTATCACCGAACGGCCAGAAATCCCAACCCGCGGTCGCGCCGGTACGGCCGCCGCGCCCAGCGCGGCCGCCGCTGGACATGGAGCGCGAGATCAAGTCGCTGGTACCGAAGGGCAATGACCTTGATGCCGCGAACACCGCATCGACGCGGGCGACCCTCCTCATCGGGATGCGCGACACGCGCGCGAACGAGGCGACCCTCGACGCGGCGCGTCGGCTTCTCACACTAGGGAAGCTGCAGTCAGCGTCGGACCTGCTCCTTGACTACATCGCGCATGGCTTCACCGAGCGCGAGGCGCAGCGGCTTCTCATCGAGATCGACTGCGCCATCGGGCGGCGCGACACGGCCAAGGAGAAGTGCCACCTGCTGTCCCACGCTTATCGTCTCGACGGCCGGACCGATGTTGCCGAGGACGTGGAGCGCATCGCCCGCATCCTTTAGCGCGGCGCGTGCCTACGCGTCCTCTAACGCGTCGCGCGGCTACGCGGTGGCGAAGGGTCTGGTGGGCCCCCGGCCGAGGGAGCGCAGCAGCAACGCGAGAATGAGGCCGGCGATGAAACCGCCGATGTGCGCGAAGTACGCGACGCCGCCGCCCGCGCCGGTCTGATCGGTCGTGGCGATCGAACCAAATCCCGAGATGAACTGGATCAGCGCCCAGAGGCCGATCATCATCAGCGCCGGCACCTCCTGGACGTAGCGCATGCCGACGAGGACACGCACCTTGTTCTGCGGGAAATAGACGAGATACGCCGCGAGCACACCGCTGATCGCGCCCGATGCTCCGAGGCTTGGGATCACGGAGTTCACGTCGGTGGCGATCTGCGCCGCGGATGCGATGACGCCGCACACAAGATAGAACGCGAGATACATGATCGATCCGAGGCGCTTCTCGACGTTGTCGCCAAAGATGAACAGGAAGAGCATGTTCCCGCCGATGTGCGCCCAGCCGCCGTGCATGAACATCGACGTGAACAGCGTCAGCCAGATCGGACTCGGACCGGGCGCTTCGACGAGCGTCTCGACACTGCCGTCCGGAAGCGTGATCGGCACCGGACCGACGAGATCGACGCCGGTCGTGATCTCTTTGGGGATCGTGCTGAAGCCCATCGTGAACGCGTCGTTCGGAAGCTGAAGCAGCACGAAGACGAGGATGTTGATCGCGATGATCGCGATGTTGACGAGGGGGAGGCCGCCCGGCTCGTCCTGGTCGCCGATAGGAAGCATGAGGCGGCAGTATGCACGTCGCCTGCCCTCCCGCATTTCTCCCCGTAAACTTGGGTCACCCGACCGGCGCCGAAGGCGTCGCGGTGCGCGCCTCCTGGGCGACGCATCGCCTCGCTCACGTCGCCCGTCGTCGCCCGCCTCGGCAAGCAAGCTTGCCGGATCGGGCTCCTAGGGCGACGTAGCCAAGTGGTAAGGCAGAGGTCTGCAAAACCTTCATCGCGGGTTCGATTCCCGCCGTCGCCTCTGAGTCAACAGAACCGGGCCGATCGTGATGATTGCGTTTTCGCCACCGCAGAGGTCTTGTGTTTTCCCGCAGAGGTCTGACCCGCAGTGGTCTCCTGTTACCGCGCGAGCACGTCGCGCAGGTTCGCGGTTGGGAAGTCCTTGAGCTCGTCCTCGTCGTACCTCCCGATGTACCGCGTCGGCATCGCTTCGCGCTTCCAGCCGCCGATCTGCATGATCACCTGCAGTGGCACGCGCCGCTTCTGCAGACGCTTCGCCGCATAGCCGCGTGATCGGTACTGGACGAAATCGCGGACGCCGGACTGCTCGAGCCGGCGTCGCAGGATCTGGTTGCGGCTGTTCCACGAGAACTCGGTGAAGCCCCTGCCGTCGCGGTTCAGGAAAAGCGGCTCGTCGCCGGCGAGATCTTTCGGGCCGTCGCCGGCCCAGGCCGGACGCTCGAATCGAAGGTAGCTGTGGAGCGCGGCCTCGGCCTCGTCGTCGAGCGGGATGACGCGGTCGGTGCCGGCTTCGGTCTTCGCACCGCGGATCCGGATGTGTCCGCGCCGCTCGCGCTCACGAGGCGCGAAGTCGCGGAGACCTAGGCGCCGGACCTCGTCGGGCCGCATCGGCGCCGACATCTGGAGGGTGAGGATCGCGCGCTCGCGCATCGGGTATGTGGCGATCTTGGCAACGGCACCGAGGATCGTCTTCACCTCACGGTCGCTGAATGGCTTGCGTCCGAGCTGCGGGACCGGAGGGAGCCTCAGGTCGCGGAGGATCGAGAGGCGCTGGTCACCGCGTGCCTCGAAGTACAGGTGCCGCTCGGCGAGCCACTTCGCGAGCGCTTTGAGCGCGACCAGCTTGTTGCGCTCGGTGTACCGCGGTGCGTGCTTATCTTTGGGGCGGAAGTTCGCCCCGAACGTCGACGCGTTCTCGTATGTGAGATGCGCGAGCGTCGGCTGTGTCTGGGTCTTCGCTTGAAGCCACTCGAGGAAGAGGCGGAGCGAGACGGTGTACCCGCGAAGTGTCGTCTCGCGGATCGGGGCATCGCGCCGGAAGTCCGCCATCGCTTCTGTGAGCGGGTACGAGGGCTTCAGCATCTGCGACTCGTCTTCAGTTGTGAATGTCCATGCGCGTTGTGGGGCCATGTGCCACCTTCACGCGCTCCCGGCTGACTGCGGCCGAGCGTATCACCGACGCGCGCCCACCGAAGACTGCTCGCGGGTTGGCCCACGTTGCACTAAGCACCATTTGCCGCCGCAAGTTGTTCTGGAGTCGCGAACAGAGACGACTCCTTCTTGCCGGCGACGCGCCAGCGGGCGCCGAATACTCCGGGTTCGCCCAGCAGCGCATCGATCGAGCAGAACTTGAAGACCATCCCACCCGCCGCGTACGGGTGAGCCTCAAGCCTCGCCGTCGCAGCGTCATAGAGCGACGCCGCACGCGCGGCTGTCGGTGTGCTCGTGAGGGTCATTGGCCAGCGGGGTAGATGCGCGCGCCAGTCGCCGTCATAGCGGGCCGAGATGTACCGGTCGACCTTGCCGGCGAAGAAGCGCGTCCCCTCGGTCCCGAGATCGACCTCGACGAAGGCATCGAGCAGCAGCCGGCCCAGGCGATACACGAGTCGCGCGTCCGGGAGGAGCGCCTTGCTCCCGAGCTTCGGCCCGGTCTGCCAGTCGCATTCCCAAAGCTCTAGCTCGTGCCCGAGATGCCCGCGTGCGGCCCGACGGAAGGCGAGCTCGACGTCGGCAGCCATCACGCTGTGGGCAAAGAGGAACGGCGCGCGCGCCGCCGGTCGACGTGCCGGGAGATCGGGGTAGAAGGTCGCCGCCAGGCGCAGCCCGACCGTCGTGAGGAAGTACCCGGGCAGCGTGGAGCCGGCCACGGCACCGCCGGTCTGGCGCGGCGTGGCGGCAATGAGCCCGTGGCGCTGGAGGCGTCCCAGGAGCCGCCAGGTCACGACCTGCCGCGAGCGTGGGGTGAGGGTCGACTCTGCGAAGAGGAACTCCTCGAGCTGAGGGC
>WNGF01013190.1_pt1 | contig 10760 bp, 10 predicted proteins | sample 5400641 | NCBI WGS metagenome assembly WNGF01 (sample SAMN13153371, study PRJNA577476) | soil metagenome | isolation source: 80 cm soil or saprolite under grassland replicate 2 | place: USA:California | collected 2016-06-15
CTCCCGCTGCGCAGCGGCCAATGCGATGGCGGGATGAGCCGGGAGGGGTTCGCTGTCGAGCGCGAGTTCTGCGCCCAGGGCGACGGCGTGACCCCATGGGCAGTGCGTACCATCCGGATCCAGCCCGGGCTGGATCCGGCGGCGGCGATCACGCGGTACCTCCATACCGTCGTGCGGGCCGCCGTTCGACACGATCGCGGTCACCGCCGCGGGCGGGGTCAACGTGGAGCGCCCCGCAGCAGGGCAGCGCGAGCACGAACGACGTTGAGGCGCCTAGCCACACCGCGGGCGCTTGCGATCGCCCGTAACCAGGCACAACGCCGCATGGTGGCGCAGGGGTCAGGCCTTTGAGCGTCCAATAACCCGCACCGATGTGGTGGCGCAGTTATTTGTGGGATCGGGGTCCACGAAGTCGGTGGTTTCGCGCGTGACGCACACCGTCAAAGATGCGGTCTTGCTGCCAGTCGCCAGGACTATCGCCGTGTAGACGGTCGTGCGCTGTTCTCCGACGCCGACCGGCCCGTACTGGCAGAAAGGACCATCTGAGCTGATACCCCGATCGCACACGACGCCGACCACCTCCAGGCTCACGGCCTGAGTAGGGTGAACATCGAGCGAGTCGGCGGTGATTGCGTCCGGGCCGTTGTTCACGGCCGTGCTGGTGAATGTCACCACTTGGCCCACCTTGGCGCGGTGGACGTCGGCAGACTGCGTAATCGCGATATCGGTAACGGATGGGTCTGTCGAGGCCGACGCCACCCAAGGCGACACTGCCGAAGCCACCGCAAGACTGATCAGGACCGATCCCAGGATCGCCGCTCGGCGTGCCATGTCGTCCTCCTTTCCTCGTGCCGAGGTAGGACTCAGCCACCCCGCGTCTGGGAAGCTAGACCCCCCACCCCAGCCGGGTCAATAGGCGGCTCCGGAAGATCGTTGAGGTATCACTCCAACCCCGTTCGCAGAGATGGGGAGAGCACGCATGGCGGTAGAGCCAGGGCTACTCCAGGTAGGCACCCACGGCTGCGAAGAACCGCGCCGAGACCGGCACCACCCGCTGTCGGCCGCCCTTGCCCTCGGCCACGAACAGCCGTCGCTCACCGGCGCTGAGGTCCTCAACACGCAAGCCCTGCACCTCGCAGCGGCGCAGCCCGCCCAGCAGCATCGCGTCGACCATGGCCCGGTCGCGGTGGGTCCGCAACGCGATGATATCCACGTCAACGTGCAGGTAGACCGGCATGCGGCCAAGCCTGCCCAGTGCAGCAGCGATCGTGGCCGGATCGGCGGGGACGCGGCGAACCTGGCTGGCGGTGAGGGCGTCGCGCTCGGCGGGGTCGAGGTCCCTGGCATCAGCGAGCACGACGTCGCTGTCGGCCACCGGCCGCAGCCGGAGCGGGTCGCAGATCGGCTCGGGGCGCCCGGCCGGCCAGCATCGCCAGTGGCATGCCGCCGAGGTACCCGGTGATCGTGGTGGCCGGGGTGTTGAAGTCGCCGTGCCCGTCCAGCCGCACCACCGCCACGTCGCGCTTGCGGCGCTGCAGCCCGGCCACCGCGCCCAGGGCGGTGGTGCAGTCGCCGGACAGCAGCAGTGGCCTGGCGGCCCGCGCCACCGTGTCGGCGACCGCCTGGTACAGCAACGTCATGCCGCTGGGCGGGGAGCCAGCGGGAAGGGGCGGGCAGGCTGGCTCGGGCGCGCCAGCCGGGACCGGGAAGGCCGGGATGTGGTCGTCGAGGTGCCATGGTGCCCCGATGAGATCCCAGCTGCCGCCGGTGTTACCGGCCATGGCGTGCCTCGTTTTTCTTTTGCTGGGCGAGCAGGTCGAGCAGCCGTTGCAGTTCGGCGGCGCCGGCGCGCAGGTGGGCGATCAGCTGCGCGCTGGCCTGTGCCCGGTTGCCGCGCAGCGCGTCGAGCAGCTGCCGGTGAGCTGCAGCCGGGGGCTGCCGGTGGCGGCGACGAGGGTGGCGTGAAAGAGCCGGTCGGCGTCGAGCACGGCGGCGGTGTCGCCGCGCCCGAAGGCGTGTTCTATCTGATCGGCCAGGTCGGCCAGCTTCCCGTAGACGGCGGTGTCCCGGCGCGCCATGAGGGCTTCCACTCCGGCCGTCTCTACGGCAGCGCGGGCGGCGTAGATGTCGCTGACATCCCGCCCGGTGACGTCCGCGACGACGATGCCGCGGTTCATCTCGTGGCGGACCAGGCCCTCGCTGCCGAGGATCCGCGCGGCTTCGCGGATGGTGTTGCGGGAGACGCTGAGCTCGGCCGCGAGGGCGGCTTCGCGCAGCGGGGTGCCGGGCAGCAGTCGGCCGGACAGGATGGCCTGCCGGACGGCTTCGGCAACCTGGTCGGTGGTGCTCTGCCGTTGGATCGTCACGCCCAGGCCGGTGATCGGGCTCGCCATGATCACGATTCTCCCAGCGCAATGTCCCGGCCCGCGTGGTGCTCGCCGGCTAGCCGGGCGGTGAGGGCGGCCACCGCGGCGTCCTGGATGCCCAGGCCGGTCAGGTCAGCCACGGTCAGCTCATCATCGGCGGTGCGCCCGGCCAGCCGGCCCGATGCCACGGCGGCGAGCTCGCTGTACACGGAGCCGACATCGAAGACGCCGGCCTCGAGCGCGTGGTGCAGCTCACCAGATGTTGCGGCGGCTTCGATGCTGTCGGGCACGTACTTGCCTGCTGCGGCCAGGATCCCCGGGTCCAGTTCCTGCTTGTGCGGCATGTCCGAGCCGACCGCGGTCACGTGCGCGCCGCGGGCCAGCCAGCCGGCTTCCACCAGGGGCACGGCGCTGCTGGTCGCGGTGATGACCACCTCGGCGCCCGCCACGGCCTCCCGCGCGGTGCCTGCGACCGACACCGGCACGCCGGCCGCCGCCATGTCGCGCCGGTACCGCTGGGCGGCTTCCCGCCTGCGGCCCCAGACCGTCACATGCTCTATGGCGCGTACCTCCAGCAGCGCCTGCAGCTGGTAGCGCGCCTGCCCGCCGGTGCCGATCACCGCCGCCGCCAGCGCGCCCGGCCGGGCGAGCAGGTCGGCGGCCAGGGCGCCCGCCGCTGCGGTCCGCAGGTCGGTGAGCAGCCCGCCATCGGCGATCAATACCTGCAGCCTGCCCGTCGTGGCGTCGTGCACCATGGTCATCCCCCCGCTGACCGGAAGCCCAAGCCCGGTGTTGCGGTAGAAGCCGGTCGCGGTCTTGACCGCGAACACCGGGGCGCCAATCAGGTAGGCCCCCTTCACGTGCAGCTCGCCGTCGACGTCGGGCAGGTGCAGCTCGAACGGCGTCGGCATTACCGCTCGGCCCTCGTCTGCCGCGGCGAACGCCTCGCGCACTGCCGCGATCACGTCCGTGATGCTGACAAGCCGCTGAACGTCATCGCGGTCAAGGACCTGGACCACCGAACCGCCTCTCCTGTTGAAGTCTGGCCTTCTCCGGACTAGATTGCCATATTGTTGAGCAATCCAGCAAGACGATCGGAACCTGCCATGCCAGTGCTCGGGCTGCGCCGAGAGGACTTCCCCGTCCTGGACCGGCTCACCTACCTCAACACCGCCTCCGCTGGCCTGGTGCCCGCCTCGGTGGTGGCGCCCGCGCACGAGTTCGAATTCGAGCTCGCGCAGGCGGGAACCACCGGCATGGACGAGGAGACCGAGGTCGGCATCCTAGAAGACGCCCGCCAGGGCGCCGCAGGGCTGCTCGGCGCTCACCCGGACACGATCGCGATCGGCACCAGCTTCACCGAGGCGCTGTGCCAGGTGGCGTGGTGGCTTAAGCCCGGCAAGGGCCAGAATGTCGTGTCATCGGAGGTGGATTTCCCCAGCGTCACCTACCCGTGGCACCGCATCGCCGAGGACACCGGCTGCGAGGTCCGCCTGGTGCCCGTGCTCGACGACCCGGAGAGCTTCGATGTGAACAAGATCGCCGACCAGGTGGACTCCTCCACCGCGGCCGTCTGCATCAGCCACATCCAGTACCTCACTGGCCACGTGCTTGATCTGGGCGAACTCGCGGCGCTGGCGCATGACAACGGAGCGGTCCTGATCGTGGACGCGACCCAGTCAGCCGGCCAGGTGCCGATCGACGTCTCGGCGTCCGGCGTGGATGTCCTCATTTCCGGTTCCTACAAGTGGCTGTGCAGCACGTTCGGCGCCGCGGTCTGCTACCTCAGCCCCAGGGTGCTGGAGACGTTCCGGCCGCCGTTGGTGGGCTGGCGCAGCACCGAGCGTCCATACTCCCTGGATGCCCGATGGCTGCCCCTTGCCGCCACCGCGCGGCGGATGGAGTACTCCACCATGTCCTACGCCGCGGCGATCGCGCTCGGCCGCGCCATCCGCTATATCCGCGGCCTCTCCCCGGGCGAGGTGGCCGAGCACAACGCGCGGCTCGCCGCCCAGCTCGCCGAGGGACTAATGGAGCGCGGTGCACGCCTGCTCACCCCGCATGACCAGCGGCGCCGGGCCGGGACGGTCACCGCGCGCTTCCCCGGCCGCGACGGCGAGGCCATCGCCGCGGAGCTGACCCGGCGCGGCGTGATCGTCTCCCCCCGCGTCGGCTCCACACGCTTCTCCATGCACTTCTACAACAGCAGCGATGACGTCGAATGTGCCCTCAGCATTCTCGATGAGGTTCTGCGGTGACCATCGCAGGCATTGCGGGCGAACCCTGGGCGCCCCGCATCGACCGGGCCCGGGAGGTAATAGCCGCCCACCTCGCGGCCACGCCACTGGTGGCCAGCCCGGCGCTGGGCGACGGGCTCCTGCTCAAGCTGGAAACCTGGCAGCCGACCGGCTCGTTTAAGGTGCGCGGCGCCCTCGCCGCGCTGTCCGCGGCCGGGAACACCCGCGGTGTCGTGACGGCCTCCACCGGCAACCACGCGCTCGGCGTCGCCTGGGCTGCCCGCCGCCTCAGCGTTCCGGCGACCGTCGTCGTCCCGGCCAGCGCCTCGCCCGCCAAGCTCGCCGCCTTGCGACAGGGCCCGGCCACAGTCATCGTGCACGGCGACAGTTACGAGCACGCCGAGCAACACGCCCGGTCCCTGGCCGAGGACGGCCTGCGCTACCTCTCCGCCTCCAACGATCCGGACGTCATCGCCGGCCAGGCCACCGCCGGCACCGAGTTGCTCGCCCAGCTGCCCGGCACCATCACCGTGGCCTGCGGCGTCGGCGGCGGCGGTCTCGCCTCCGGGCTCGGCCTGGCCGCCAGCCGCAGCCGCCGGATGACCATCATCGGAGTCGAGGCCGCCGCCTCACCCGCCATGTCCGCCGCGATCAGCGCCGGGCAGGTCACACCGGTCCAGGTGCGCCCCACCCTCGCTGACGGCCTGGCCGGAAACCTCGAACCCGGCTCCATAACCGTGGACCTGATCCGGGAGCACATCCGCTCTCTCGTCTCAGTCACCGAGGAACAGATCGCCAGCGGCATCCGCTACCTCGCGCACGAGCACGGCCTGATCGCCGAGGGCGCCGGCGCCGCACCCATCGCAGCCATCCTGGCCGGCAAGATACCAATCTCCGGCCAGACCGTGGCGATCATCAGCGGCCGGAACATCGCCGCGCGGACGCTGGCCGAGGTCCTACTCAACAGGTAGCAGCCGCAGCGATTCACCCGGGCCATCCAGCTGCACAACGTCGCCCTGGCGTCCGGCGGCGCCGGTGAACGTCATGGCAACCGAAACACCGCTCAACACCGGCCACGGCGGTGACTCCCAGGCAGACCGGTCACACCACACTCAGACCGCGTCCTGTGACCCGGCACTTGCGGAAGCCGGGGCCCGTTCCGCAGATCACGAAAAAGCCGGGGCTGCGAGGCCTGCCGACCCTCAGGTATCGGCGGGGCGTCTGGTCATTGATCGCCGCGGCGGCGCCGGCCCGAGCGAGGGATCGACGGCCAGCGTGCTCGGGCGGCCGGGGACCTCGCGGGGCTGCTTGATTCTCGCCGAGCCAGGAACCTACGCGGGGTTCGGCGTGCCCTGCCACAAGGATCAAGCCCCGATCCCAAGATCGACTCGCCCATGAGAACGGCATAAGAGCCGTGAATCAGGCACAGTGAATCAGGCTGCCGGGAACAAGGCATTCTTCTTAACGGCTGCGCTGCCTTGCCCCCGCCGGTACGTGCGCCGTTTACCCGCCGATGACCCCTTCTGCCGCGTGGAAGGCCTCGAGTGCCTCGCCGGGAGTGTCGTAGCAGGCGCCGGGGCCGAGGGCTGCGCCGATGCCGTAGCGGTCAAGCTGCTCGCGCACCGGGCCGAGGACGGTGCTGACGGCGAAGCGGATGTGTCGTTTGCGGAGGTGTTCGATGACGCGGGTGAGGACCGCCGCCGCGGTGTAGTCGACATCGCCGATGGCCGCGAAGTCGAGAACGAGCCACCGCAGCGGGCTTCCCTGCGCGGCGAGGGCCGTGACGTCGTCGAGGAGCCTGGAGGCATTGGCGTAGTAGAGGCTGGTGCCGAACCGGTAGACCACCAGCCCTTCCTCGGTCCGCGCGCCGGGCAGGACCGGGGCAGGCTGCCAGTGCCCGGCTGGTGACTTCACCAGGACGCTGTTGCGTGGGTTGTAGCTGTGGCGCAGATGGTCGATGACCGAGGCGACGACGGCAAGCAGGATGCCTTGCTCGACCCCGAGGACCACGACCGCAGCGGCCGTGAGCAGGGCAATGGCGAACTCGTGGCGCCGGCAGGCCAGGATGCGCCGCATCCCCCTGATGTCGATGAGTTCGATGGCGATGAGGAAAACCACCGCCGCCAGGGCGGCGTCCGGCAGGTAGGCGAGCGGCCCGGTGAGCAGGAGCAGGACAATCAGGACCACCACGGCGGTCGTGAGGTGGGCCAGCTGGCTGCGCCCACCCGCGCTGTCGACCATCTGTGTCTTGGTCGGGCTTCCGTTGACAACGAAGGTGCCGGAGAACGCGGCCGCCACGTTGGCGGCGCCCAGGCCGACCAGGTCGGTGTGCTCGCTGAATGGCTCCTCGTATTTCACGGCGTAGGCGCGCGAGGTCGCCGCGCTCTGGGCGAGGATGACCACGAACATCGACGCCGCGGCGCCGAGCAGCGCGGCGTCGTCGTGCAAGCCGAGCGCGGGCAGCCCGAGGTGCGGAAGCCCGCGCGGGACCGGCCCGACTACGGTCACGCCGCGGTCGGCCATATCCACGGCCCGGCTCACGCTGATCGCGGTGATCACCGCGATCAGCGGCCCAGGGATTTTTCGTGTGATCCGGCGCGCGGCCAGCACGATCACGATGACCCCGGCCGACACTGCCAGATCTGCCCCGTGTTCCTGTGGGAGCGCGCGCACGATGTCCACGAGCTTGGTCAGGGTGTTTTTGCCTGTGGCAGTCACCCCGAGCATGTCGGGGAGCTGGCCGGCCGCCACCTGGATACCGACGCCGGTGAGGAATCCGACCAGCACGGTGCGGGAGAGGAAATTCGCCAGGAACCCGAGCCTGGCCAGCCGGGCCAGCAGCAGCATCCCGCCGGCCAGCAAGGCCGCGAGCCCGCCCAGCCGGACGTATCGCTCCGACCCAGCTACCGCGAGCCCGGTCAGCGCGGCGGCGAGTATGACGGCGGTGGCGGAGTCCGCACCGACGACGAGATGGCGGGACGAACCGAGGACGGCGAACACGGCCATCGGGAGGAGCATCGTGTACAGGCCGGTCACCACCGGCATCCCAGCGATCTTCGCGTACCCGAGAACCTCAGGGATGCCAAGGGCGGCCAGGGTCATGCCGGCCAGCACGTCCGCGGGTACCTGGGACCGGTCGATGGGCAGCACCCCCTGCATCACGCGCACTGCCCGCAGCCATCCCCGCTGGTGGCCACCGCGCGAAGCCGGCACCGTCTCGCCCCCGCCCGTTTCCCTGCGGTTTCGGATTCGTTAATCATCCCTCCGCCAGGCCGTTTCATCGCGTCACCGCGGCCCCCGGGTTTCTGCCCGCCCTGGCCTCGGGTTCCTGCCGGCCGGCGGCCCCGGCCCGGCCTCAGGTCGGCCTGGCCGCTTGGTCTGATGGGCGCCGAGGGGGCGAGCTGGCGGCCGCTCCAGGCGTGGGCTCCCCATACCGGCAGCAGCGACCGCCTCGGCGGCCGTGCAGGGAAGCTCTCTCCTGCTATCTGCGCGGCGGTTCGGCCCGGCCAGCCCGCGGAGCTGGGCGAACCGGTCGTCGATCTGGCGGACCGAGATCCGCCCGCCCCGCTCGGTCAGCCACACCGCGGGATGGCTGCCCGTACCGTAGCAGGGCCGCACCACTTCCAGGCACTGCGCTAACCCGCCGGCTGCCCACGGCATCACCGTGGCCACCGCCCGGCGCCGGGGCGGGCTGCCCTTCATCGCCTTGCCGTACCGGACATGGCACACCCCGATGCTGCCGAACTGGCGACCGGCGTGAGAAGAACACACCCAACGGTCTTGAGATGGTGAGGGAGGTGGAAATAGCCGCACGGCACATTAAGCTGGTCTTACCGCAGGTTTAGGTGGGCTTAAGCTGCCCCCGTCGGGAGACCGGCATGGAGATCCGGGAGATCGAGGCGTTCTTGGTGCTCGCCGAGGAGCTGCACTTTGGCCGCACCGCCGAACGCCTTTATGTGTCCCCGGCCCGGGTCAGCCAGCTGATCCAGGCGCTGGAGCGCCGCGTCGGCGCCCGCGTGGTCGAACGGACCAGCCGGGCGGTGCGGCTGACACCGGTCGGCGAGCAGCTGCTGCGCGACGCCGGTCCCGCCTACCAGGGTCTTGGCCGGGCCGTCACCGGCGCGCAGATCGCCGCCCGCCAGCAGGGCGGTGTGCTGCGGCTGGGTGTGTGGCAGACCATCAGGAGCACCCTGCCCAGCGACCTGGGCGCGGCCTTCGAGGCCGACCACCCCGGCTGCCAGGAGCAGGTCACCATACAGTCGCCGGTCGATCTGTACGAGCCGTTGCGGTCCGGCGAGGTCGACGCGCTGCTGATCCGCCTGCCCGCCGCGCCGGAGGCGATGCCCGCCGAGCCGGGCATCGCCGTTGGCCCGGTTTTCGCCACCGAGGACCGGGCGGTGGTGATGGCCGATGACCATCCGCTGGCCAGCCGCGCCGAGGTCAGCCTTGAGGACCTCGCCGATCACGAGGTGCTGGGGATACCGGACGCGTTTCCCGGCTACTTCCAGGATCTCTGGGTTCCCCCGGTAACGCCGAGCGGGCGCCTCATCCTGCGGACCAAGGGGTGGTCGTCCGGGCACCTGGACGATGTCTGGAACTTGGTCGCCCGCGGCCATCTGGTGTACCCGACCATCGCGAACATCCTCGACCTGTTCCCCCGGCCGGGCCTGACCACGGTGCCGCTGACTGGCCTGCCCCCCTGTCACACCGTGCTCGCGCGGCGCGCCACCCACTCCGCCCTGGTCGATGCCTTCGTGGCCACCGCCGCCGCGTTCGCCGCGGACTCACCACGCCGGGATCTGCCGCTGTCCGCTCCCCCCGCGAAGTGAACCTCGCGCGCCCGGACGAGGTCCGCAGCGAACGCGCGCCCGGATCCGGGCCGGGCCTGCGCCCGCTCGTCCAGCTCCGGGCGAGGGCAGCCCGGCCGTGAAATGCGAGTTAACGGTCGTGTAGCCGATCGTCGTTGATCGCGGTGAGATCCGGGAGCAGCCTGGGGTCGTCATTGGCGGGTCTTCGGGAGTGCTGTGGACGACAGGGCCGTGGACGGCAGCAGGGCCAACGAGCCGGCTTTCATGCTGGCCACCGAGCGTTTCGTGCTCCAGCCGGCGGCGAGCACGACGGTGGGTGAGGCGGCCGGCGCTGGTGGTGTCACTCGGGCTGGCGGTGGTGGTCGCCGGCGTGGCCGTTTCTACCGCTGCCAGGACCACCGCTACCGGGTCTTCGACTCGTCCGTCCCGCGAAAGGACTCATGATGATCTTGGTAACCGGAGCCACCGGAAACGTCGGCGGGAATCTGGTCCGTCTGCTGGCCGATGCCGGAACTCAGGTACGCGCCCTAACCCGTGACCCGGACCGGGCCGCGTTCCCAGCGGGCGTCACCGCGGTCACCGGTGACCTCAACCAGCCGGAGAGCCTGTCCGCCGCCCTGGCCGGGGTGAGTGGGGTGTTCCTGCTGCCCGGGTACCGGGACATGCCCGGCGTCCTGGCCGAGATCCGCCGGGCCGGCGTGGGCCAGGTCGTGCTGCTGTCGAGCAGTGCGGTCCCGGGTGGGGAGATGAGCAACGCGATCACCCGCTACATGATGATGTCTGAGGCCGCGGTCCGTGACGCGGGAGGTCCCTGGACGGTGTTGCGGCCGGTCGGCTTCATGTCCAACGCGCTGCAGTGGGCTCCACAGCTCCGCGCCGGCGAGGTGGTGCGCGCCCCGTTCGCCGGCGTGCGGCGAGCGCTCATCGACCCCTACGACATCGCGGCGGTAGCGGCGCGGGCTCTGCTCAAGGAGGAGCACCAGGGCCACAGCTACGTGCTGACCGGCCCGGAGTCGCTGCTGCCCGCCGACCAGGTCCGGGTGCTGGCCGCGGTGCTCGGCCGGGGTCTCCGGTTCGAGGCGCAGCCGGACGCCGAGGCCAGGGCGGAGATGCGCACCACGATGCCCGCCGAGTACGTGGATGCGTTTTTCCGGTACTCCGCCGACGGCACGCTCGACGACTCCACGGTCTACCCGACCGTCGAGGAGCTCACCGGAACACCGCCCCGCACCTTCCAGCAGTGGGCGACCGCCCACGCCAGCGCCTTCCGACTCGAGCGGTCACCGTCAAGCAGGTCCGGGTATCTCACGATCCGCACCCCTGTTCAGTCATCCTGAAGGAGTCCTTGC
>WNGF01013476.1_pt1 | contig 10759 bp, 5 predicted proteins | sample 5400641 | NCBI WGS metagenome assembly WNGF01 (sample SAMN13153371, study PRJNA577476) | soil metagenome | isolation source: 80 cm soil or saprolite under grassland replicate 2 | place: USA:California | collected 2016-06-15
TGAAGCAACCACAGAAAGGCAGCCATCCGGAAGGCACTGAAGTATCGGCACTGGAACATATTTTACAAGAGCAAAAAACTATTTCAGAAAATCAGGGTGTGTTTCTTGGAACCACGTGGCGACTGCATCCTGCAATAAATAAGTATATATCAGAATTGTTTTATGACAACCGCTTACAACCTAAGCCTGAAACTGAATTGCAAAGATTGGAGGGAAACACAATTTATCAACAACCCGGTTTATACGTAGAACCAGTGGTGCATGAAGGCAATCAAAACAGTTCAGCAGAAGAAACAGAGAAAGTTGTATCAATTGTAAACGAGTTTCTCAACGGCGCTGTTTATTGGCGGGATTGTGAAGGCAGGAGACACAAATTGAAGCCCGAACACATCAAAATTATTTCACCTTATAATGCACAGGTAGAAAAACTCAAAACTGCTTTGCCCGAAATACAGATTGGAACTGTAGATAAATTTCAGGGGCAGGAAGCGCCTGTGATTATTTTTTCTATGGCTACTTCAACACCGGAAGATGCGCCGCGCGGCATGGAGTTTTTGTACAGCCTGAACAGGTTGAATGTTGCTGTATCAAGAAGTAGAGCGGTATTTATTTTAATAGCAAGCCCGGCATTATTTCAACCCGCGTGCAGGTCACCACACCAGATGCAACTTGCGAATGCATTATGCCGGCTAAGGGAGTTATCAGTACGCTTATAAAGAAATCAACAGCGTTTATTCAGTACGTAATGCCACAACCGGTTTAGCTCTTACAGATTTCCATATTTCATAACCACAGTTAAGAATGTAACCAGTACTTAATTTTGTGTATGGTTGTTTAAACACAATTTCTTTTCACCCAATAGAACCTGGCGAACAAGTGTGATGTTTCATCAAAACCAAAGCTGCCATTATGAGAATATTACTTTTTCTTGTGCTGATGTTTTTATTTAAACTAAATGATTGTAACGCTCAGAATACAAAAATTGACAGCCTTCAAAATTTGCTGAGGACCGCTAAATGATACAGAGAATAAAATGTGCAGATTATGGAGTAAATTGTTGCTGCCGTTTGAGGAGGCTTTTTGATTTGGTTGATATTTATTAGGGTATTTTAAATTCAGAAGTGAAGCTGAACTCCCTTCGCTCAATGTCTCCTTAGCTTAGCTTCGTGGTTGGCAAGGGATATTGCGGCAAAATATATGGTAACACCGATTGGTTTGCTCTCTCAAATTTATTAGCTTTCTTTATTAAATAAGCTTCTCCGGCTCAAATAAACAAAGTTGATTGTATGGGAACACGCTGTACTATTTTTTTCGCGCTTTTTTACTCTTTTTAACCAACAGTACGGGCAATTGGAGGAGAGTCTAATTTGCAGTCAAAAAAAAATAAGATGAAGGTTCATTGCCTGCAATACACGTAAAAAATCAGAAGTAACATTTAGTTATTGATTAAAGTACTTTGACTATTAACTATTTTAAAATGAAAACTGTAATTCCCAAAACTTTTCCATTGTATGCTTCGCTGCTTGTTTGTTCATTTGTTGCATCTGGACAAAACAACACTATTGACTCCCTGTTGAAAGCGTTGCAAGCTCAGAAAGTAGATACAAACAAAGTAAAAACACTAAATGAACTTGCCTATTCTTATAGAAACACTCAGCCAGATACTGGCGTGTATTATGCACGACAGGCATTGGCTCTGGCAGAAAAGTTAAATTGGAAGATGGGCATCGCAAAGTCATATAAATGCATTGGCAATAATTATTATTCACTTGGTGATGCTGCTACGGCTTTAGGGTTTTTTTCAACAGGCATTAACGATTAATAAAAAATTAGGAGATAAAATTGCAACAGGAGAAATTATAAGCAATATTGCCACAGTCTATATTTCTCAGTCAGATTACCGCAAAGCTTTATCTTATTGTGAAGAAGCATTGAATTTATTTCAAGAGCTAAAATATAATCCAGGCATCATTACCAATTTTGCCAACATGGGTACCATATATTTCAACCTCGGCGATTACCCAGTAGCTCTTGAATATTTGCATAAGACCTTAATTCTATCAGAAAAGGAAGATAATAAGCTTGGAATAGCAAAAACACTGGGAAATTTGGGAACATTATATACAGAATTGAAGAATTATAGTAAGGCTTTGGAATATTGTAAAAAAGCATTAAGCATACATGAGCAACTTGGAAACAAGTTAAGCATGGGCATTGTGCTAAGCTCTATTGGAATAATTTATTCCAATTTCTCTGACTATTCAAATGCTCTAAAGTATTATAAAAAATCTCTTGACATGTATGAGCAGGTAGGGGATAAAGCAGGTATTGGTCAATGTTTTAGTAACATAGGAGAAACATATTTTCGTTCGTCTGAATTCATACGAGCCCTCGAGTACAATCAAAAGTCGTATAAGATAAGTGCTGAGCTTGGTGACAAATGGAATATGTCACTTGACCTTTACAATATTGCAGAGATTTATCTTAAAGCAGATAATTCCTCCCTTTTGCGCATGGGCATTCCTCCCGACAAAAGGCTGTCAAAAGCAATAGAAAAATTAAATACCTCTCTTAAAATTGCCCATGAAATTGAAGCCCCCGATTTGCAAAGAGATGCCTTTGAAGCATTGAGCAGGGCTTATGAAAAACAAAGAGACTACAGGAAAGCTTACAGCAACTATAAAAATTATATTCTCCTACGCGACAGCATTCTTAATGATGACAAGAAGAGGGAACTTACCCAAAAGGAGTTTCAATATGAATACGATAAGAAAGAAGCTGCTATTAAAGCGGAACAGGAGAAGAAAAATGCATTAGCTGCCGCTGAAATAAAGAATCAAAAATTAGTTCGCAATTTTACAATAACAGGAGCGGTTGCCATCTTGTCTTTTTCAGGTATCGGTTTTTATCGTTATCGTCGCCGCAAAAGATTGCAAAGTCAGCAAGCTTTAATGAATGAACGCCTGCGCATTAGTCGTGAACTGCACGATGAAGTGGGTGCCACGCTTAGTGGTATTGCTATGTACAGCCATTTAACCAAAGAGCAAATAAAACATGCAAACACAAGTGAAGTAGAAAAGTCATTAAGCATAATGCAGCAAAGTGCAGATGAAATGGTCAACAAACTCAATGATATTGTATGGCTCCTAAAACCTGAACAAGACTCTTTGCAAAAACTTATTAAGCGTTTGGAAGAATATGCAAGGGATATGGCGATGATAAAGAAGATGCACATGAAGATCAATGTGCCGGAGAAATTAGCAGAACATAGTTTACCAATGGAAAGCCGACGGAACATTTACCTCTTCTGTAAAGAAGCTATTAACAATGCAGTTAAATACAGCAAAGGAACATTACTTGCACTGAATGTGAAAGAAACAAATGGTATTCTTGAATTCTCTGTAAGTGATAATGGGAAAGGCTTTGATCCTGCAACTATAAAACGGGGAAATGGTTTAGAGAATATGCAAAAACGTGCAGATGAAATTGGCGCCCGACTTAATCTTCAGTCAAAACAGAATGAAGGTTCGCTTGTTTCAATGCAATTAAAAATCACCTGATGGGGTATGTTGATCGTAAACTGCATATAGTAGATTTGATTTTTGTGTCGCATGTCAAAAGTACAAGACATATCTCTGTTGCTCATTGTACAAATAACTTATGCAGTCGAAGAGTGCGACGCAACGAAAGCCAGGTAAATGTTATAAAGCTTGTCCCATAAAAATAACTCCCAACTAAATACGTCATGGAAATTCGCGTAGCAATATTTGAAGACAATAAGTTGCTTCGGGATGCGCTGCAAACAATACTCAACGGCACACCAGGTTTTATTTGCACTGGTGCCTTTGCGGACGGTAATCACTGGGAGTTTGACATAAAACGCAGCACCCCTGATGTGGTGCTTATGGATATTGAAATGCCTGGCATCAGCGGGATCGAAGTAACCAAACAAGTTTGCGCAACTTTCCCGGACACAAAAATTCTTATACAAACTGTTTTTAACGACAGCGAAAAAATATTTCACGCATTGTGTGCGGGGGCTTCAGGATATATTCTTAAAAACGAGCCTCCGCATAAATTTCTCGAAGCAATTAATGAAGTATATGATGGCGGCGCACCGGTGAGTCCTTCCGTTGCTAAAAAACTGCTTGGTTTTTTCACCAATAAAAATGTGTTGGTTGCGCCGGCTGACACCGATTTTCAACTCAGCGAGCGTGAAAAAGAACTACTTCATCTTATGGTAGAAGGACATAACTATAAGGACATTGCCGAGAAAGCATTTATCAGTTATGAAACAGTGCGCACTCATGTTAAACACATCTACAAAAAACTTCACGTAGCCAGCCGTAGCGAAGCGGTAATGAAAGCCATGCAGCATGGGCTTTCTTGAGAACTAAGAGGTAATGTCATTAATTTAAGGATTTCAACCCCGAAGGGGGTAACCTGTTTATAGAAAACAATTGCAGGAATTTTTTTTAAGACTCCATAGGAGTCGCCTATATATAAAGAGGTAGCTCTTACAGATCTTAATGAAATAGGTTGTATTAATTCCTCTAAACAGGTTGCTCCCCAACCGGAGCTTAACTAAATGACATTGCCAAAGTGGTTATTGAATATTTTTTGTACCCGTTTTAGAATAAGCATTTAGCTTCTATTCTCGCTAGGGTGACTATTGTCTCTACATCTTTTTTCAACAAACTCCCTTATTCTCTACTCTGTAAAGGCTCATTATAAAATCACCCACTGTGGTATTGAAAACGCCTGGTTCATCACCCGAACTTTCGCTTATAAAACTTCTTATTAAAACTCAAAAAATTATTTATGAAAAACAATTATTTATTCACACTTCTCAGTGTAATAATTAGTCTGCATGCCATTACGGGCAATGCCCAAACCGGGGTTACCAAGCTTGGTACAAATGCTCTTGCACATAACACAACAAGTGGAATTTACAACACGGGGCTGGGATATTATGCCCTAAATGCTAATACTTCTGGCAATCATAACACTGCTACCGGAGCTTTATCACTTTATTATAATAGCACAGGTGTTCATAATACAGCCAGTGGCGCTTATGCTTTGGTTTTGAATACAATCGGCTCCAGTAATACAGCCAATGGATTTGATGCGATGTACAATAATACGGCAGGCTCATACAACACGGCATTTGGCATGTATTCGTTAAATAAAAACACAGGTGCAAATTATAACACTGCCATTGGATATGCCGCTCTGTATTTTAACACAGGGGGTGACAATACAGCCAGCGGTGCTTATTCTTTATATTCGAACACAACCGGTTTTTATAATACAGCTACTGGATTTGATGCCATGTATAGTAATACAACCGGCGCGTACAACACGGCCTTCGGGGCGTATTCGTTACACAAAAACACAACTGCAAACTATAACACCGCCATTGGATATGGCGCCCTGTATAATGGAACGGGAAATTACAATACAGCCATCGGTAATGGTGCGCTTGTTTCTAATACAACAGGGTTTCGAAATACAGCGATTGGATATTATGCTGATGTATCAACTGGTAATTTAACCAATGCAACTGCTATTGGTTATAATGCAAAGGTGAATGCATCCAACAAAGTTCGCATTGGTAATACTTCCGTTACTTCTATAGGGGGACAAGTGGGCTGGAGTATTTTTTCAGATGGCAGGTATAAAAGAGATATAAAAGAAAATGTGCCTGGTCTTGCATTCATTAATAACCTGCGACCCGTGACTTATACAGTTAATGTAAAAGGTTTGAATGAATATTATAATAAGGGAAGAAAACATGTTGCAAATGATGAAACGGCGAACAATGAAAATGACGCAGCCAAAGCAGAAATGCAAAAAGCAGAGGATGCTGCCGCTAAAATTGTGCATAATGGTTTTATAGCGCAGGAGGTAGAAGAAGCAGCAAAAAAATTGAACTATGAATTTAGTGGCGTGGATAAGCCCCAAACCAAAGATGGGCTGTATGGCTTGCGCTATGATAATTTTATTGTGCCTCTTGTAAAAGCAGTGCAGGAACTTTCCAAAACAAATGATGAAAAAGACAAAAAGATTAATGCACTGCAAAAACAAAATGATGAACTTGAAAAAAGAATTGAGAAGCTCGAAGTAATCATCAATCATCAACAATCAGTAACCGGTAATCAATCTATGAAAATTCTCCACCCTTTAGGGGTGGGGATTTCTTCTCTTGAACAAAATATTCCTAACCCGCTTACATATACAACAAGCATCCGTTATAATTTACCTGCAGATGTAACTACCGCCATGCTTGTTATAACTGATAATAATGGTAAAGTGATTAAGCAGTTGAAAGTAAATAAAGGAAGCGGTGTTATAAACATAGATGCCTCATCATTAAGTTCAGGTACCTACAATTACACACTGATAGCTGATGGCAAAAGTATTGGAACAAAGAAAATGATAGTTGCGAAATAGTTTTGCTGCGATTCAACTTCCTTCATATTCTTCTTTATTCAGCATTTTTTATCTGCGGAAGATAAATCACCCAACGCGGTATTGCAAACGCCTTGCCGGTACACGACCTTTCACTTGTAAAGCATCTTATTAAAAACCTAAAAACATTTTGTATGAAGACGAATTATTTATTTACACTTCTTGGGGTAACAATTACACTGCATGCAATTACCGGCAATGCTCAAACCGGAGTTACCAAATTGGGTACGAATGCTCTTGCTAATAATTCCGGAAACTACAACACAGGGTTGGGATATTATGCACTAAATGCTAATACTTCAGGCAATCATAATACTTCTACAGGGGCGTTCTCGCTTCGTAATAATACTACAGGCATTCATAATACAGGGAGTGGCGCTTATGCTTTGTATTTGAATACAATGGGCTCCAGTAATACAGCCAGTGGATTTGATGCCATGTATAATAATACAACGGGTTCATACAATACGGCCTTCGGTATGTATTCTTTAAATAAAAACACATATGCAAATTATAACACTGCGATTGGATATGCCGCCCTTTATACAAACACAACCGGATCATCCAATACTGCGAGTGGTTATTATTCGCTTTATTTAAACACAACCGGATCGTCCAATACTGCGAATGGTTATTATTCACTTTATTCAAACACAACAGGATCTCTCAATACTGCCAATGGGTATGCCTCAATGTATAGTAACACAATGGGTCGTTACAATACCGCGGGTGGTTATTATTCACTCTATTCAAACACAACCGGATATTACAATACAGCGAGTGGTTATGCTGCGCTTTTTTCTAACACAACTGCAAGTTATAACACAGCCAGTGGATTTTCAGCTCTGCAAAAAAACACAAGCGGATATTACAATACGGCTATAGGTACCCGTGCATCAGAGTATAACACAACAGGCTCTTTCAACACAAGCCATGGAGCTTATTCGTTGAACTCTAACACGACCGGTTATTACAATACAGCTATTGGAGATTCAGCTCTATATTCTAACACAATAGGCTCTTATAATACAGCAGTTGGATACAATGCTGATGTGTCAACTGGTAGTTTAACCAATGCTACTGCTATTGGTAACGACGCAGTTGTGAATGCATCCAACAAAGTTCGTATTGGTAATACCTCCGTTACTTCTATCGGAGGACAAATGGGCTGGAGTATTTTTTCAGATGGCCGGTATAAGAGAGATATAAAAGAAAATGTGCCTGGTCTTGCCTTCATTAACAGCCTGCGGCCTGTAACTTATACTGTTAATATAAAAGGTTTAAATGAATATTATAATAAGGGAAGAAAACATGTTTCAGATAATGAAGCAACAAATAATGAAGGTAATGCAGCTAAGGCGGAAATGGAAAAAGCAGAAGATGCTGCAGGTAAAATTGTGCATACTGGTTTTATGGCGCAGGAAGTAGAAGAAGCAGCAAAGAAATTGAACTACGAATTTAGCGGCGTGGATAAGCCGCAAAGCAACGATGGGATATATGGCTTGCGTTATGATAATTTTATTGTGCCTCTTGTAAAAGCTGTGCAGGAACTTTCAAAACAAAATGAAGATTTACAAAAACAAATAAATGAATTGAAAGCTATAAAGACTGTAAGTCCTGAAAGAGATATTTCTTCTCAGTCTTCAACTAAAACACTTAATAATGCTTCCCTCGAACAAAACATACCTAACCCGCTTACACATACAACAAGCATCCGTTATAATTTACCCGCAGATGCAATTGCCCCGATGCTTGTTATAACAGACAATAATGGTAAAGTGATTAAGCAGTTGAAAGTAAATAAAGGAAGCGGTGTTGTAAACATAGATGCTTCATCATTAAGTTCGGGTATTTACAATTACACACTGGTAGTTGATGGCAAAACTATTGAAACAAAGAAAATGGTAGTTGCAAAATAGTGTTTATTAAATAAGAATTATGAGGGGTAGTTGCCCCTCATTTTTTGCAGGGATGCAATGACTACAAAAGATTCGAAAGCACAGAGCATAACTATCTGCAGATAGTGTCATAAAGACTCTTGCACTATCGAAGAGTTCTGCAATGTCTCCCAAATAGCTTTGTGTGTTAGCAGGGCATTGCGAATAGTATTTCAAAAGTTCACTATTCAGTGCGTAACGCCACAACAGGCTTAGCTCTTGCAGATTTCCATATTTCATAACCCACAGTTAAGAATGTAACCAGTAACAAACCCAGCAAACTCAAAACAAAAATTACCGGGCTTATGGATATGCGGTATGCAAAACCCTGCAACCATTTATAACTGAAAAACCAGGACAATGGTATGGCTAACAAACTGGCGACTATTTTTATAAAAACCCATGCAAATAAAGCAGTCACGTGTTTATCACCAGCACCCAATACTTTTCTTATGCCAACTTCTTTGGTACGCTGTTCTGCAGTATAAGAAGCCAAACTGAAAACACCCATTATAGTAATGAGTATAGAAAGTATAGCAAATACTTTTGCAAGTGATGATACGCGACCTTCTACAATATACATCCGGTTAAACTCATCATTTACAAACCAATGATCAAACCCTGCACCCGGAAAGGCAACTTTCCATTTCTTTTCAATTGCTGCAATCTTTTCCTGGAATTTTCCGGCAGGTAATTTTATGTAAGCGATCTTGTCAACGAAATGAAGGTGCGGGTTCAATATCAATGGTTCAATGGGTTGGTGCATAGAGCGGAAAGGAAAATCTTTTACCACACCTATTACCCTGTAGAGCCGGTTACTGTCATTGACGTCTACGATAGTTGCACCCATAATTTTATCCAGGAGTTTGCCAAGCGCTTTTACTGCAGCTTCATTTAAAATCATCGAACTGCTGTCATTAATATTTCCCCATTGAAAATCGCGGCCGGCAATAAATTGCAGGTTAAAGGTTTTGGCAAAATCAAAATCAACATTCAACTGGTTCCATTGTAAATCTTTATTGCCCAGTGCGGGAAACTTAACTGTTGCGCCAATCCATCCAAAATAATCCAGCCGTGGTAAATGATTTGCCATAGTTACGTGTTCAATTTGCGGGTCTTCGAGCACGGAATGCCTGAACACCTCGAACCTTCCCTGTTGTGCAATACCGCCAAAACGGATAGCCATTAACTGAGTTCCCTGCTCGTTTAGTTTAGTGTTCTTTAATTTCTTCATTTGCTGTATAACAATAAATGTATAAATGATTAACCCCAATGCAACTGCATATTGGATAGTGACAAGGCTTTTGCGAAAAAGCTCTGCACCTTTACCTTTTACTAATCGACCCTTCAACACTTTTACGGGCTTAAAACTGGATAAATATATCGCAGGATATATGCCCGACACAAAAGCCATGAAAAGTGTAATGGCTCCCATAATCACCATCATGTACGGTTGAAATAACGAGCCTATTGTAAAAGATTTATTTGCCAGTTGATTAAACGGATGAAGAAATATCAGCGCCAAAATAATTGACAGGATCAATGCGGATAGTGTCATTAAAAAAGATTCAAGGAAAAACTGAAGCGCTATCTGATGCCTGCTGCTTCCAAGTGATTTGCGAAGGCCCACTTCTTTTGATCTCTTAACAGAACGTGCAGTCGCAAGATTTGTATAATTAATGCAGGCGATGAGCATTATCATAATTGCAATAACACTAAAGATGGTGAGATAGGTTTTATCGCCATGCGTATTGTTTTCCCATAGGTTCTTCGTGTCGAAATGAAGATCTGATAGCCTGATTGTAAAGGCCAAAAATTTTGCTCCGCTTGCGCGGCTTGCTGAATCGGACTCAAGCAGTTGATTCGCCAGGGTATTCAATGTAGTATTGATTGGTTGTATGCTGGTGCCTGGTTTAAGTACAATGTAGTTCTCAAAAAATTGCGTGTACTGATTAAGTCGTGAGCCTTCCATGTAATCGGGAAAGTGCTCACCCTGGATACTGCGCATGGCATTCATATTAACAATATACTGCGGCTTGAAGTGCGAATTAGCCGGATAATCTTTATAAATGCCCGTCACCATTAAATCAATCTCACGGTCATTGGTAGCCCAAAAATGTTTTAATGAAATGATTTTGCCCATTGGGTCTTCATTACCGAATATTCTGCGGGCACCTGTTTCACTTAAAGCAATGGTATTGTAATTTTCAAACATTCTTTCTTTATTGCCTTTAAGCAAATCAAAATAAAGCACTTTATAAAAATCAGGCTCTGCCCATTTTATTTCTTCTGTGAGTACAATCTTATCCTTCGGTTTATAGTCGAGTGATGTTGGATAACCTATCCAGCTA
>WNGF01020396.1_pt1 | contig 10759 bp, 7 predicted proteins | sample 5400641 | NCBI WGS metagenome assembly WNGF01 (sample SAMN13153371, study PRJNA577476) | soil metagenome | isolation source: 80 cm soil or saprolite under grassland replicate 2 | place: USA:California | collected 2016-06-15
AAACAAATTCACGTCGACGCCGTAATTTTTGATGTACCATTCGAACACATCGGGATCGGCGGCTTCAAACATGAGTTTCTCCATGCCGATCGCGTCTATGAATTTTGCCGGGACGTCTGTGCGCCATGGATCGACATTCTCCGTGATACCTTCGCTTTCGATCATGATGATCTCCGCGCCGGCATCCAGAAATCGTGTCGCCTGCGCGATCGCCCAGCTCGCGTCACGCGTGCCTTCGGCTTTTAGTTCTTCAGGAGAAGTCGCGCCACCAGCGCCAAATTGAATCCCGACCTCCGGTTTCGCTTTCAAGCCGGATTTGCGCACCAGCTCAATCAGCCGCAGCCAATCATCAGTAGGAATCGAGACGAACCCCGCCGAGATTTCGATGATGTCGAACCCGAGCTTCTTGCATTCAGAAACATATCGCCGCACGGCGTCGGCCCCTTGTACGAGTACGTGTTCGATGAAGCCACCGGTCGAAACAAGCACGCCATGTTTGTGGCAGAGCTCGATGATGTCGCGCACCGCTTGTTCGGGCATTAGCGTAAACGAGCCGCCGGCAAATTTCAGCGAATCGACGTAGGCACCCATCATTTCAAGTAAATCCTCAAGGTAACGCCTACCCACGACGGAGTAATACGGACCACGGATCTCGGTTAAACCGCAATTGCGCGGTTTGCCTTGCCGCTCATTGACTCGCAGAAACGAAAAACTGCGTTCAGGCTCTTTTGAACGTTCCATTTTGACGAAACGGAAATTGATTATCTCGCGTCGCAGCGCGGGAACGACAGCAAACCATTACTCAGCACCGGTTTTCTCGATTACCTGCGCAGTTTACGACTGACTTGTGAGATTGATGCAATTCCCGAGGGAACATTGGTTTTCCCGAATGAGCCGCTGATTCGAGTGCGCGGTCCGATTATCAAATGTCAGCTTCTGGAAACGGCGCTGCTTAACATTCTGAATTTCGAAAGTCTCATCGCCACAAAAGCGGCGCGTGTATGTCTGGCCGCGGAGAATGATCCGGTTATCGAATTCGGTTTGCGCCGCGCGCAGGGCGTTGATGGCGGTTTGACCGCGGCACGAGCGGCTTGCGTCGGCGGCTGCGCGGGCACGTCGAATTTGCAAGCCGGCCAGCGGTTCGGAATCCCAGTAAGCGGAACGCAGGCGCACAGTTGGATCATGTTTTTCGAAAGGGAGAAAGAAGCGTTTGAGGCATACGCCAGAGCGATGCCGAACAATTGCGTTTTTTTGGTAGACACCTACAACTCACTCGAGGGCGTGCGCCACGCGATCGACGTAGCCAGCCAGTTGCGCAAAGACGGATACGAAATGATTGGAGTACGGTTGGATTCTGGAGATCGCGTCACATTGAGCATTGAAGCGCGGCGGATGCTCGATAGAGCCGGCTTCACAAACGCAAAGATCGTCTGCTCAGGTGATCTAGACGAATACGCGATAGCAGACATGAAACGGCACGGCGCGAAGATCGACATGTGGGGCGTGGGAACAAAGCTCACGACCGGCCAGCCCGATGCGGCGTTAGGCGGCATTTATAAACTCGGTGCAGTACGGCGCCCCGGCGGTCAATGGCAATATCGCATCAAACTTTCCGATGAACCAGCGAAGACGTCGTGTCCGGGCCGATTACAGGTGCGAAGGTTCTATCAGCCCGACGGCAGATTCGTCGCCGACGCGATTTACGAAATCGATCATGCACCGAGCGAACGCTGTGTAATTGTCGATCTTGAAACGGAGAAGAAGACGGAAATTCCCGCAAAGACCGATTATTCCGATTTGCTGGTGCCCATTTTCCGCAAAGGCGGACTTGTTTATCAAGCACCGGAACTCGAGGCATCGCGTGAGCATTCGCGCACACAGCTTAGTTGCGCGCCTCCCGAGATTTTGCGTTTAAGCGATCCGGCGCCTTACCCGGTCGGCCTCGAAAAATCTTTGCACAAGTTGAGGTCCGGCCTAATCGCGCAGGCGAAGGAATTGTAGGGCGTTTCTGCGAAACGCCGTTTGTTAGAGTCGGCGTCTGACACAGACGCCCTACAACTGCCTCGATTTCGAGATAACTTCCAGACATGAACGCGCTGATCATTGTTGATCTTCAGAATGATTTTTTGCCGCTCGCGACTCAGGACTGGCACCCACCAGACCACAGCAGTTTCGCGGCAAATCATCCAGGTAAAAAGCCGGGCGATCACATTATTCTCGACGGCATCGAACAAATCCTGTGGCCAATGCATTGTGTTCAAAACACTTTTGGCGCTGAGTTTGCCGCCGCATTCGACACCAGCCGAATCGCGAATGTTTTTCACAAGGGGATCGAGCGAAACATTGATAGTTACAGTACTTTCTTTGACAACGCTCATCGACGACACACCGGTCTTGCTCATTATTTGAGGAAGCGGTCGATCAAGGACATCTACCTTATGGGTTTGGCGCTCGATTACTGCGTTAAATACAGTGCGCTTGATGCTCGCCATCTCGGATTGAACACGCATATCATTCTTGACGGCTGCCGCGGAATTGAGCTGGAGGCTGGTGACATCAACCGCGCGCTTGATGAAATGAAGTGCGCTGGCACCACAATCTTGAAAAGCAGCGATCTGTAGCTAAATCAAATTCGGTAGGGACGCCGCGCTGCGGTGTCCGGCTGGGTCAACGCGTCGGCCCTACCACATTTACGCCGGGAGAACAGTTGAGAGCGTCACTTCGCTGTCGATGGTTTGCTCAAAACGTGTTCTAAGCAATCAGCCGCCACGCTGGTATGGCGTAACGGCTGTTGCGAAATGCCGCTTTTAACTGGTCGGGTTAGGGCGCGGGATTCGATATTGTTCCGCTAAAGGAACCCGACGAATCACCGGTAGTCAGATCTACGAGACGCGCGATTGTGAACCTTCCCGTCGCGCCCACGAAGCGGCCGGTCCCGCCAGTGATGGTCGAGACTTCGACGATCGAGAAGATATCAGGATCAGGCGTCGGATCGCCCTGCCCGGTTTGGGTCGCGAAAATCACGTCTCCGTTGGCTGCGACGAGGGTTATGGCGCCGACGCTGCTGCCAGTAAGGAGATCGACCTGTTCCTCGTAAGTCGCGGTATATCGTCCGATCTGGGTCGCATATCCCGTTGCGGTGCCGTGGACGAACATCACGGGGAATTGAACGTCGTAGGTTTCGTGTGATACCCACGACCCGTTGAAGGGTACCTGCTCACTTGCCACCGCCGGGCTGGCGAAGAGCGCTATCACGAATATTGCTGCTAGTAAGCTGATTGTTTTCATATGTTGATTTTGATTTTCTCCAGTTGTTTTGGCCTCTTTTTAGCGCACCCTTTTTGCCGTGCCGTTCAAGACGGTGTTGTCATCGGTCCTAATCATTTCAATCTCCTTCCCGTTGGCTCGGACGAAAATGTCAAAGTTTATCGGGCCTCCGGTAAATGTGAGGGTGCCTTGGCAGTTTTGATTAAGCGTGTAGGTGCCCGTTCCGCCAGGAGGGAAGTGGAGTATGAGGCCATTTACGCTCACGGTGGCGAAGGGAACGGTTAGCGTCCCGTCTCCATTGAAATCTATGCCTTCAAAGACGGCGATCGGTTGGGCGGCGCCATCGACGATGTCGAACCCGTGCGGGTTGAATACGTACGAGCCGCGTAGCGTGTTCGGGCCGCAAACACTTTGCCAATCGCGGTCGGCTCGCGCGGTGCCGGAGATTGCGATCGTCATCGCCAGGCCGAGCAGGCTCGCCAGCGAACTCGCGGAGGTTAGGGTGCCGATTATTCTCTTCATTAGTCTTTTCATATTTTGGTTTTCCTTTGGTTTTGCTTGGTTTCGGCCTGTTTTGACTCCTCGTCGTGAGAAATCATGTTTAGCCGTTCACCGATGTACAGAACGGAAACCAACGCGAGGTTACGACGAAACGTGGGAACTTTTTCAAACCAAAGGAAACGAAAGGCAGGGAAGACTCTATTTGGTTCCCTACGAGTGAAAGACACTCTTTGTTCTCTTTGTTGCCTTGTGTTACAAAGACCGTTTCGGCGAGCCGCGCCTTCGGCTGCGCTCAGCACACCGCGTCGACTGGATGACTGTAGAGGCAGCCGTGTCGGCTGCTTTAAACAAATTGCGGGCGGCACGTCTGCCACCCCGGAATTTATTTCGGCGCGAGGGAGGCGACGATCTCCTCGAAACACGGTTCGTCGCGCAACGGATCCCAGAACGGCTGCAGTTTTAGATTGCCATAGCTAACGAAACTAGGTGGACGGACGGCGATGGCCAGCTGTTCGCAGGCGAGGTCCTTGTCGCCAACCCACGCCGCGATTATCGCCAAATATTTGACGATGGCCTTGCCAACGCGCGCATCTTTTTCGACAGGAAGAAGCTCAACCGCGCGCCGGCCTTCCCGCACCGCTTCCTCTTTCCGGCCGAGTCCGGCGTCAATTAAACCCAGCACGCACCACGCTGGGCCGAAATCTGGTTGCGCCTGGATGATTTTCTCCTGCTCCGCGCGTGCAGCGGTAAAAGCTGTCCGCGCTTTGTGCTCATCGTTTGTCATGCGTGCGATAAGGCCTTCTACAAATGCACGATTGAAAAGGACCTGGTCGTTAAACCAAATTTCCTTTTCGCCCCGCGCACTCAAGGCAGCTGTTGCGGCAGCGGCGTCGCGTTCGGCCAGTGCGCAAGTGAGCCAATACAGACTCGAAGATATTGCAGCGGGATTTGTAGCCCGAATTGACTCGATTGCCTGATGCAATGGCCGAGTATTGGCGTTCAATCCCAGTTCCCAGCTCGAAAGCGATAGTTTCATAGAAACGTCGTTGGGTTCGACAGCCAATGCACGGGCCGACCAGGATTTTGCTTCATCATACCGCCGAAACTCCGCGTAATTGTCTGCAACCGCCGCCAATGTTTCAATGTCGCGCGGGTCGAGCTCAGCTGCCCGCTCCAGGTTTCGTGTGGACTCCTCCCAGCGTCCCTGACGTTTCTGGATGTAGCCCATCAGTTGAAATATCCGCGCATGGTTGGGCAGAGTCTGGCGGGCAATTTCCAGTTCAACCAGGGCGCCGTCATAATCGCGGTAGCCTTGATAAAGGTGCAGCGCCCGTGCGAGGTGTGCTTCACCGGAATCGGATTTCAGACGAAAAGCGGAATCGACCGCGTCCTTCGCCATGGCCAGCCGCGCCGGAGTATGGTCGAACTCATTAAAATAAAGCGAGTCATGAGCGAGGGCGATCTGGCAGTACGCTTGGAGAAACGACGGGTCGCGCGCGACGGCCTGGTTAAGCAGATCGATAGCCTGCACGTAATCTGCTAGCCGGCTGTTTCTCGCCAAAAGAATATCATTGGCGCGCGAGTAGAGATCGAACGCGGTGAGATCGGCGGTTGGCTTGCGCTCAATAGCCAATTTCTCGGCCGCTGAGATTTTGGCGCGAAGTTGCTCGGCGACTTTTTGCGCGATCTCGCTTTGGATCGCGAACAGGTCGTTCAAATCGCGATCGTATTGCTCAGCCCAGACATGGGTGTCCGTGCGCGTGTCGATCAACTGCGCGTTTAGACGAAGACGCGTGCCGGCTCTGCGGACGCTGCCCTCCAGAACATGCGAGACTCGCAGGTCATTACCGATCTGCCGCACATTCCGTTTGCCACGATATTCCATCACGCTGGTCCGGCTGATGACTTTCAGGGCGGCAATTTTCGCAAGCTTGGTCAAAATGTCGTCCTGCACGCCATCGGCGAAGGCGGTGTTTTCTTTCTCCTCGCTTAAATTTTCAAACGGCAGAACAGCGATCCCAGTTGTTACCCGACGGTGGATTAGTTCGCTCTTCCACACGTTCCATCCAACCGCTGCAATCAATGCAACCAGAGATGCCGCAAGCAGCGCGCTGGTTGGATTCCGCCGCATCCATTTCCCGCTGCGCGTGAGCAGCCCCGTGCGCCGCGCCGCGATTGGTTCGTGCTTTAGCCAGCGTTCGAGATCTTCGGCTAGCGCGAGAGCGGACGAGTAGCGACGCTTTGGATCTTTCTCCAGACACTTCAGACAAATTGTTGAGAGGTCGCGGTTTATTTTCGGATTTAAGATCCGTGGATTTCGCGGCTCTGTATCACAAAGTAAGCGTATGGTTTCATACGTTGTTCCACCGGCAAAGGGCGGCTGACCTGTCAGCAATTGGTACAGAACTGCGCCAAGTCCATAAACATCTGTGGCGCTGCCAATAGCGGCGTTATTTCCCGCTGCTTGTTCTGGCGCCATGTAACTAGGCGTTCCCAAAACTTCCATCGTGCGCGTAACGGTGCTCTCGGACTCGACAAGTCGCGCCAGGCCAAAATCGGTCAGGTGCGGTTCGCCTTTTCGATCAAGCAGAATGTTTCCAGGTTTGATATCTCGATGCAGAATACCGTGCTCGTGCGCGTAGTGAACCGTGCGCGCGACCTTGGCGATTAGCTCCGCAGCGCGCCGAGGTGGCATCGCTTCGCGCCTGACCACGGTATCGAGTTGGCCGCCTTCGACGAATTTCATGCTGAAATAGCATGAGCCATCACGCTCGCCGACTTCGTGGATTGGAACGATACCAGGATGCTCTAACCTGGCAGCCGCTTCGGCCTCCAGACGGAAACGTTTAAGGTGTGCTTCGGTCGCCCAATTGCCTAATCCGATGACTTTGAGCGCGACGATGCGATTGAGACTTTTCTGGCGTGCCCGGAATACTACGCCTTGTCCGCCGCGGCCAATTTGCTCGAGCAATTCGTAATCGCCGAAGTCCATCAACATCGGCATCCGAGGGCCGGGGTCATCGACCCCGGCTACAGCTTCGTCAGCGCCGAGACCGGTCTCCAGCAGACAGGCGCCGCAGGAGTGCTCCGGGGAATCGGGTGGAATGGCTGCTCCACATTTGCGACAAAATTTGACGGCTGTGATTCTCATCGCGCGGGCATTCCCTTCACTCAAATAATGCACGGAAATCCCAAATAGGTTACGAGCGCAACGCGGCGATGAGGTGGCGCAGTTCATCTTCAATCTCGGCTGGCGTTGCTACCGTGTGCGCGACTTCCTCACGCAACAGCTGTCGGTAACGCTGTCGCAGCCGATGGAAGGCTTGTTTGACCGCGTTCTCGGTCATGCTGAACTCGCGCGCGATTTCCGCTTGCGACGGTCGATCCGGTTCGTCAGACAGCAATGTGTTCAACCGGTCCAGCAGCGGCGCGCCAGCTGATCCCTGAGATTCCTCGCGCAAGCGCGCGAACACCCGGTCGAGTACAGTGAGGGCCCAGCGGCGATCATAAAGCAGATCGGCGCTGAGCATGTCGCTGCGATCGAACTCGCTGGAATCGTAGGATTCGACATCGTCGAGCGGAATCAGCGTTCGGCCACCGCCACGTTTGATCGTGGCGGCATCACGGCGCTCGTTCGCCATGAAATGCTTGAGCGAGGCCAGAAGAAAAGAACGCAAGCGGCCCTTTTCCTGTCGCACGGATTGGAAATCTTTGCGCTCTAAAATCAGCGCGAAAAAACCCTGGGTGATATCTTTCGCCTCCTCTGGTTTAGTACCTTGTCGCCTAACGAAGCCATAAATAGGTCGCCAATAAGTGCGGCAAAGATTTTCCAAGGCCGCCTCTGCTACCGGCGATTCGCTTTGCGCTTCCAAGACCACGCTCCAGTGGGTGGTGGTGAAGGCGATCCCGCCGGCAGATGCCGGAACAGTCGCGCTCAGCGAAGTCACGTCATCAGGAGCAACGCTCACACTGTAATCACAGTAAAAAGGCGTGCCGAAAGCAAGCCTGCATGTAACGGAACAGATGTTGGCTCTCGGGGTGCGCCGGCCTGCGCCGATTACGCAGGCAGGACTGTGGACAACGTCACTTCCCTGTCGATGGTTTGCTCAAGGACGTTTTCAACCGTGGCGCCGACTTTCGATCCATCGCGCATCGCCGCCACACCGGGCTCGCCCACTACCTCGAAAAGCGCGGCATCAAAGACATTTATCTGATGGGCTCGCTTTAGATTACTGGGTGAAGTACCGCACGCTAGACGCGCGCCAACTTGGATTCAAAACGCACGTCATCATCGACGGCTGCCTCGGAATTGAGCTGGACCCGGGCGACATCGACCGCGCACTTGATGAAATGAAACGCGCCGGAGCGGTCCTTCTAAAAGCAGTGATCTGTAGCCGGAGGCGCTGACTCCGGCAGCCGCGATCGGCGACCTCGGCTACAAATCTTTGTTCGTGAGTAAAAGGGGGTTTTGGCGCGGATGTGACGCGCCAAACCCCGTATTTTTCTGTTTAGCTTTGCAGGTTGTCTTCAAACCGGTTCGTCTTATTCAAACCGTGTCGCAGTCCCCCTGCCGCAGCCGGAGAAGACCAGATTCCCATCGGCATCGAAGAACTGAATTGTGGCGCTATACTCGAAGCTATTGGCGCTGGTGAGATGGATGTTGGCGGTGACTACCCCCGACCCCGCAAAAACGCCGTTTTCGTCATAGACGTAAGATATATCGTGGAAGGAGTAATTCTGACTACCCGGCTCGCGCTGCCACAGACCCGCCTCCGGGGTGTCGAGCGGGCCCGTACCGCCTTGGATTGTCGGGGTTGTTTCTCGCAGCGGTCTGTCCGCGCTCCACACCAGTGAAGTGCTCGCAGCCAGGCCGAGAATGATAGCTAATATTTCCGTTCTAAGTTTCATCTTTTGTTCCTTTGGTTGATTTGGTTTTGCTTGTTTTGGCCTTTTGATTCCTCGTCAATGAGTTGTCATTTCTGGCCGTTCACTGAGGTAACGCGTAAAATCCGGCGCCAGGTTACGCGGAAAGTTGTAGAAGCAGTCGTGCCAGCTGCGAAAAGACGAGTTCTCGCAACTGCAGGCAAGCACGGCTGCCACCACAGCCGTTGCTTCAGCGGAATCGGCTTGGCTGCGGCGACTATGATCCAAGCGAACCGCCGCGTCACCGCGCAGCGGATTTGATATGGGGTCTAAGCTGTTCCGACTGGCTAGAATCTCTTCCTTAGCTGGACGTACCAGAACCGGCCTTTAATGGTGGCAAGCGACTCGTCGTAGCCGTTCTCACCGTTGCCGGCCACAAATGGTGGGTCTTCGTCGAACACGTTCTGCATTCCAAGGGTAATTGTGGTGTTGTTCAACCAACCGCGCCATCCACAGGGATTGTATTCGGCCGTTGATACAGGCATCACGTTTTTCTCCTTGCCGTCCTTCACCTTGACATTTTTACCGCCATCTTTGGCAAGGCCAGGTACCTCGGCCGGGGCAGGCAGCGGCAGGTTGAACGTATAAGACGCAATTAAATCCAGCGTAATCCACTCCCGCACTTTCCGCGCGCGCCAAGGCAAAGGCCCACTTCTCGGCGTTTGTGGCTTGGTGAATCCCGCGGAGGAGAAATTTGTGGTCAGGGTTTGATTGTCGTCTTCGTATTGGCCGGTGTAGTGCACTATCACGCCGAGATCCAAGCCTTGCATCCACGTGTCAGTTGGGCCGTCGTAAAACAGACTGAAATTGGCGCGGCTCCATGGCAGCGAGCCGGTCAGGGTAAATCCGGGCGGTATGACTTCGCCCGCAATACCGAACCGTTTTGTATCGGGCAAAATCTGAAGCTCAGCTCGGGATAGCCATGTGCCGTTGAGTGTGGCCGTCAATCTGCCAAAATCTCCGTGGCAAAAAATGGAAGAGTCCAGAATATAGATTGCTTCGTAGTCGAGACCTTCAAAGATCACCCCCGTAAGATTTTCGTTAGGATCAATAATTAGGTTGATTAGCCCAGGCACTAACCTGCCATTAACTATTCTAGGAGGACCACGGAAAACCAGACCGGGGATATCATTGTCTCTGATGAATCGCACGCCGAGGAGGGACGCGATCGATCGCATATCGATATGCCACCAATCCGCGCTGAGGGTCAGGCCCTTGATCCATTTCGGGCTGTAAACCGCCCCGTAAGACCATTCGTAGGCCACCTCCGGCTTTAGATTGGGATTTCCTATAACGCGAACCTCGAACGTATAGAACTGGCCCGTAAATTGGTCGAAAGCCCCAAAGAAGTCCTGGGTGGAAGCGGGTGAAATTTCCGATAGGGCCGGAGCATGAAACGCTTCGGTGTAGCTGCCACGCAAGGTAAGGGCGCCGACATACTTTGGATCAAGCGGCTGCCAGCGAACGGAGACCTTTGGCTTCTGCGCGTTATACTGGCTGTGCGTCGCCGGCTGAAAGGGGAAAGCTCCAGAAGGCAAAACAGCAGATGTGTTCTGGCTGTACCACTCTTCCCGCTCAGCAAAGTCAACCTCGAAGCTATAGAATCCGGGGAAGTTCCAGGTCGGGCTAGTGAAGGGTACCCGCACTTCCTGGTAGATTGCCCAAACATCCCGGTTGACTCTCGCGCTTCCGCCATCGGCCGAGCCAATGCTCTGAAATGTTGTGTTAAGCACGTCGCGATCACGCGTCCACCTCGGCGCGTCATACTCACCGCCAAGAGCAAACGAGAGAGGCCCGGCTGGAAGGTTGAACAAGTCGCCGTTAAGCGTGGCATAGCCAATCGGCAATTCATATTCGCCTGAGTTATGCAGGCTGACATAAACGGCTTGTCTGGCCCGCTTGGTGTTGTGGGCATTGAAATTCAGGAACGGATCAAAGGCCGTAGCTGGGTTGGTATTCAAAAGTGCTTCCCGCAATCCCGGCTGGCTGGCTTCGCCAGAGGCCACGTCCTGCCCTTCATTCCGGGAATAACGAAAACCCAGCTCCCAGTTCCACGTCTTGAAATAAT
>WNGF01025858.1_pt1 | contig 10758 bp, 11 predicted proteins | sample 5400641 | NCBI WGS metagenome assembly WNGF01 (sample SAMN13153371, study PRJNA577476) | soil metagenome | isolation source: 80 cm soil or saprolite under grassland replicate 2 | place: USA:California | collected 2016-06-15
AATGGGGCTGCGGGACGCGCTGTTTGGCCGCGGCGCGGCTGTTGCGACCTCCGCGGCTGCGGTGGCCCGTGACGCGTTTGGCACGGTGGGGGAGTTCGACCGGGTCTGGACGCTGATTTCGGCGGGGGCGGTGGCGACGCTGCGGGATGTGAGGGTGGCGCATCCGGCTGAGCTGATCCGGCCCGAGTTCACGCCTGATCGTCAGCTTCTTGGCGCCTACCTGCGCAGCTACGCGTCGCACCGGTACGTCGCCACAGCGGGGCAGGCGATGATCGCGCTCACTGGCGTGGTCGGCTGCGCTGGAGCGGCGGGCGGCCTGTGGGAACGGATGCGCGCGATCTCTGCCGTAGGCGGCTGGACGGCGCCGATGCCTGCGGTGGAACCTCACCGGCGGCTGTCGGCGTGCGTGCTGGCCGTCGCGAGCCGGCTGGCCCCGCTGGCGCCGGGGGAGTCCGACCGGCAGCTGCGCGTGTTTCTGACCGGCTTGCCCGCGCCGGTGCTGGAGGCGACGGCGGAGTTGGCGGCGAGGGTGCTGCCGGGTTCGGCGGGATTTCGTGAGCGTGGCGCGGAAGATTCTGTGGTTGAGGGGCTGCGGGTGCTTCAGCTTGTCGGCACGCACCGGGTGGGTGCGCGGTGACGGGCGTCGATTCCCGACTATGGCGGGATGGGCTTGCGGAGCTCGGTGACGGTGCGGTGACCGCGGTGTTGACGGTGCAGTGCGGGGTTGGGTGGCTGCGGGCGGAGGCCCGCGGGCTGTGCGATGAGATCGACTCGGCGATCATGGCGTTAGTTCTTGCCCGCGAGGACGTGGCGGTTGACCGGATTGTGCTGCACAGCGTGCCGGTTCTCGGCGGCGTTCCAGTGGGGGAGCAGGAGGTGCTGAACGCCGCGCACGCGGATTGGCTGTACCGGCTTGCGGCGGCGGCCGCGTTGCTCCCAGCGGCCAGGCGGCCGCGGGTGCACCGGGTCATCATCCGGGGCAGCCAACGTAGTGTTGATCTGGTGGAGGGCATCGGGCTGCGCCGCGATGGCACATGGTCACCGCCGGAGGTCGCGGCCGCTGCCTGGGAGGTGCTGGGCCGTGCCGGCGCAGCCACGCCGCTGACCAGTTACGACATCGACATGGACGGGCCGTTCGGCGACGCTGACCCGTCCGTTTACCTGTAGGGGGGCGCATGCCTGGCAGCCTCGATGACGCCGATCGCCGCTACCTGCGGCGGGCGATTGAGATCTCCCGGCGCGCGCTCGAGGATGAGGGCAAGACCCCGTTCGGTGCGATCGTGGTCATCGGGGACGAGATTGCCGGCGAGGGCACCAGTTGCGTTGTCGAGCTGCGGGACCCGACCGCGCACGCCGAAGTGATGGCGCTGCGCGCGGCCGGGTCGGCGGTTGGCCGGCACCTGTTCGAGGACGCCATTACTGGGCCAGAGTGCCGCGGTTGGTGTACGGCGCCACCAGCCATGACGTGGCCACCTACGGGTTTGAGGACCTGCAGCTCTACCGGGAACTCACCTTGCCCGCCGGCAAACGGTTCCTGCGGGAAGACGCCGCTGAGGGTGACCTGCGGCGTGATGCGGCCGCTGCGTTGCGGGCCTGGGCCGAGCAGCTGCCGTTCGAGGTGGAGCCGAAGTACTGACCAGCAGTTCGGTGTCGCGTGACATCTTGTCTGGCTGACGCGACCCATCGCTCTGCTCGGCGAGTAAATCGCCCTCGTTCTCAAGTGGACGGGCGCATTTCACTTCCATGCCTGACTCACATCCAGACGAGATCCGAACGTGCATCACCTATTCAAACTCGACGCGCACCCGGCATGCGGTCGGGCGTCGCCTGGAGGTCAAGCCGACCCCTTGAACCTAGCTGCCAGACGGCGCGAAATCCCAGATCACAGCAATAGGAAAACCACCCGACCGCTCAACAGGCCATCAGCGTTGAATAGCGGAGGCTAGGGGGGTAGCTGGTCGGGGAGGGCGAAGCGCGGGAAGACCTGAGGGGTGCGGAAGGCGGTGATGGCGGTGATGCGGGTGCCTCGCAGCGCCAGCACGTCGAGGGCGACCGGGAGGTAGCTGCGGTCTTGTGGGTCGAGTTTGTAGGCGCCGAGCGCGAGCTGCCCGTTTGCCCGGGTCGGCAGATACCGCAGGCCTGCGGGGGGTCCGCTGGGCATGAGCCACGATTCAGTTAGGGCAGGGCGACGATCACCTCGACCCGTCCCGCCTCCAAGGCATCGGTGAGCCGCCGCACGAGATCACGGAGCCGGTTGTCGCCGAGCGATCGCATGGCCGCCTGCTGGCTTTGGCCGGGAAGCCGCGCCTTGACGGTCTGGCGGGCGCGCTGCAGGGCGCTGTTGACCGAGGCCGGGGTGGTACCGAGGGCTGCGGCCGCTTCCCTGGCCGAGAACCCGAGCACGTCGCGGAGGATGAGCACCGCGCGTTGCCGGGCGGGCAGATGCTGCAGCGCCGCGATGAAGGCCAGTTCCACGGCCTCGCGTTGTTCGTAGCGCGCCTCGGGTGAGGCATACCCGTCCGCGAGCCCCAGTTGCTGGTCGGGGTAGGGCTCCACCCACACCGGCTCCGCGAGCGGTTCCTGGGGCTGATCGCCGCCGGGGCCGACTGGGGAGCCGTAGTCGAGCGGAAGCCAGCGCCTGGGCTGGCTGGCGATCGCGTCCAGGCACACGTTGGTGGCTATTTTGTACAGCCACGGGCGAAGCGGCCGGCGGCCATCGAACCCGGGCAGCCCGCGCCACGCCCGCAGCAGGGTGTCCTGGAGCGCATCGTCGGCGTCGTGCACCGAGCCGAGCATCCGGTAGCAGTGGGCGTGAAGTTCGGGCCGGTAAGGCCCGACCAACCGCCCGAAAACATGGTCCTCGCCGCGGCGGGCCCCTTCCAGCAGCGCCCTCTCCTGGACGATGGAACCCGCCGGGGTCGCAGCCATGCGGCGAGTCTAGAAGACCACCCATGTGGGCGATCCGGCCGCCCGCCATCGGGCGTCACCGATGAATCCGCCGGCGCGCGGCGGTATTACTTGCAGACCCATCGATGCGCCCTGAGCCAGCCGAGTGCTGGCCAAGGGTGTCACGGCAGCGGCAGCGTTACGAGATGAAGGAGGCGAATCGTGGCGACGCGGAACGGCGGCGCCAGGTGGACTGGCGATCTGAAAACGGGCTCGGGCGCCGCGTTGAGCCCTGAGATGGGAAACGGCCGCAGGCTGTGTCGATCCGGGGCCGCCCATTCGAAGCACGGATGGAGGCGGCCGGCCGGCCGTCACCAGTTCTAGTTGTGAGGAGATGTCATGCGGAAGATCGTTGCGGGTCTGTTCGTGTCGGTGGACGGCGTGGTGGAATCGCCGGAGACCTGGACCGGCCCCTCCTTCAGCCCGGAGATCGGCCAGCACATCGGGTCATCGTTCGCTGAATCGGACACCCTGCTGCTTGGGCGGCTGACCTACGAGACATTCGCCCAGTCCTTCGCCGATGACACCAGCGGTGACCCGATGGCGGCGCAAATGAATGCCGTCCCGAAGGTGGTCGTTTCCACGACCTTGAGCAAGGCCGAGTGGCAGAACTCGACCCTGATCCGCGGCGATGTGGCTGCGGAAATCACCAGGCTCAAGCAGCAGCCCGGCAAGAACATCGGCGTCAGTGGCAGCGCGACACTGGTCGGCTGGCTGCTGCGCGAGGGCCTGCTGGACGAGCTCGACCTGATGTTGTTCCCGGTGGTCGTGGGCCATGGCAAGCGCCTGTTCGGCGGCGGAGGCAGCCAGGTGGGGCTGACACTCGCCGGGTCGCAGGCGTTCAGCTCCGGGGTGATGCACCTCACCTACCACCCGGCCAGCAGCAGCGCCGGCCGCCAGCAATGAAGATGATGCCAGCTGGCAATACGGCGCCCGGCTTCAAGGATGAGAACCGGGTTCTGGGCCAGCGCGGCGGATCCGGCCGAACATTTGGCCTTCGGGCACTTACAACCGAGCATGTCGTAACCGGCGAAGGTGAACATGCGCGGGCCGAGAGCCAAGAGCTGCCGCTCGCCGGTCAAGCCGTTCACGCGGCTGCTCCGGGCGCCTACTGCCGGCCGAAGCCGAGCTCGCCGACCAGGCCGGACCGGAGAACGCTCCTTCGCAGTCAAGGACCCGCGGACCACGGCCACGGCGTCGGGGCGGTTCTGGCAGGTGCTCAGGTTCAACAGGCGAGCTGGCAGGAGCGGGACAAACTCCGGCCGCCGGCTCACCCTGGTGGCCATATCCCCAGCGGAGGAAGGTCCTCGCCAGTGTTCACGTCGGTCCGCTCCAGCGACCCCGGCCCAGACCGGCCCATGAGACCACGATCGCCCGCCGGATCCCGCGCTTAGCCGCAGAACGGATCCCAGAGAGGCAGCCATGCAGAACGAGCCCGTCATCCGTGGATATGTCCTTAGCCGAGGTGAGGGGGTGCCGGACCGGGGGCCCGAGGTCAAGGCGTCCCGACGGTCGACCGGCGGAAGTCTCACCCTGATCGAGTTCACCATCGACGGCGGGCCGCCAAAGCACACCCACACCCGCGAGGACGAGAGCTTCTACGTACTCACCGGCGTTATGGACGTGCAATGCGGCGGCGAACGGTTCGAGGCCGGGCCGGGGTCGTTTGTGTTCCTGCCGCGCAACCTGCCGCACGTCTTCCGGTCCGCCGGTGGCACCGCAACCGCGTTGCTGATCGCGACACCAGGCGGGCTGGACGACTACTTCGCCGAACTACGCGCGGCGATGGACGCCAACGCCGATCCGGCCGTGCTGAAGACGATCATGGAGGCGTACGGCATCGTGCCGTCCTGACCAGTCGCGTGGCCGCCATGCCCGCCTTCACTGCCGCCCTGGCCGTCATCGGAATCAACGGGCACTACCGCCGAGCAGTGGCATGACCTCGACAACGCCCCGGCTCAACGGAGAACGCGAAATCCGAGCAACCCGATCGAGCCCCCTTGCCAGAACTAGTCCGAAGTTGCGTCGCGTATGACGAGTGAATCCCCAGCTGAGCTGGAGATTCATCGTTTCTGGTGGTGGCTGTTCTGGCTACTTCAAGGTCAGCGGGATGGCGGCGCTGATCAGCTCGAAGGCGCTGCGCTGGTCGGCGGTGGGTTCGGCGAGGATGGGCACGGTGGCCTGGGTTCCGGCGAACCGGACCTGGTTGCGGGTGAGGGTGGCCAGGTGGGCCAGGAGCCCGCGGAAGCTGCGGTAGGGGCGGCCGAGCTCGTCGCGCTGGGATGATGCCCTGGCGTGGGCGCGGGCCGGGCGGCGGGCGGCCGCGACCGGGTTGGCTGCTGCTGCAACACCGCGTCGGAGTGGAGGACCGGCCATTCAGCCGCCATTACCTCAAACGACGGCTTGAGGCCACTGCAATGGCGGCTGGTAATCCGGTTACTTTGCGTGGCCCGATGGAAGGTGGACGGATCGGTAAAACCACGCATATCGCCGAATATTCGCGGCTCCTGGCGTTCGGGCGTCTGGGCCACGCGGGGCACAGATCAGCCGGTTCTTTGCCCCGCAGGGGATTGGCTTTCGCCCGGCGCAGGCCACGTGTCGACGGGGTGCCGCCGGCTGCGGCGCTGGGAAGGTGTGTGATCTTTGGCATGGCAAACGTCGGAGGCGTTGCCGACCGGTGCGCCATCGAGTTCGGTGAGACGCGTCCGATTCGTGCGCCGGACCTGATCGGCTCGGCGCTACTGGTCGCGGGCGTGGCCGAAGTACATCAGTTCCCAGATCGCGTCGTCCTTGTGGGTCTCGGCCAGCTCATCACCGCGATATCGCGAGATCTCGATGTCGCCGGTGAATCGCAGGTAGGCGCCGTCGAAGTGGGTCAGCTTGGCGGCGATGTGTTTGACGCCCTTGATGGTGTCGACCATCCGGGTTGCCGACAGGTCGTGGCTGCGGGTAAACGACACCACGTACCGGTCCTCGCCGTCCCGGTAGGTGTAGCGCGTGGTCGCGGCGACCGGCTTGCCGGTGGCCTGATCGGTGTAGACCCCTTGCCGTTCGAAGGTGACCTTGGCCGGGTCGTCGCCGACGAGGATGTTGTCGCGGGCGAGCATGAAGATCGGGATCGGCTCGAACCCGTACTGTTTAGCGGCGGTGATGTAGGAGGCGATGACCGAGTACGGCCCGGCCTGGCCGCGCGCCCAGTACCAGTCGTGTACCACTTTCATCAGGGCGACATTGCCCCAGTTGTGGTCGTGGTAGCCGATCCCTGTCGTCTCGTGCTGCTCACCGCCGACGGAGTACCTGATGGTCACCGCGCCCTGCGGCACCGCGGGGAGCCAGGCGAACTCCTTCGACCGGTCGGCGCCGAACAGCATGTACCCGGTCGCCGGGCGCCACGGGGGGACCTCACCGGCCAGGGTGACATCGACCGAGATCTCCTCCGCGGCCGCCTGGATCCGGTAGCGGTGTAGGTCACCCGTGAACCGGTTCTCGCCCAGGCGCACATCGGCATGGTCGGTGACCGCTGACCATTCGCCTGGTGGATAGTGCACGAGCTTCTCGAAGTGCCGGCCGCCGGGAAGATCGAGGTCCAGCCGAAGCAGCGGCGACAACGGCTTCTGCGGCTCGGCGATGTCCTTGTTCATGAACGTCACGACCAGCTTCGCCCCGTCGGCCAGGTGCGCGTCGAAGTACCACCATTCGTAGGTCCCCCGCCGAGTCGTCGGTACGCGCCCCGTCCTCCCACGCTGCGATCGAGGTGGGCGACAGGCCGAGACGCTGATAGTCCGCGGGTGAGTTGGCCAGAACTGCCAGCCTGCCTGCCACGAACTGCTCCTTCTGACGGCGTTTCGCCTCACTATGCCACGGTCTTGGCTGCGAGCCGGATGGTGACGATCTTGCCGCTCTTGCGGGTGATGGTCAGGGTCCGGTGCCCGCGCCCGATAAGGCAGCGTCCCGGCCAGGATGTCCGCCGCGGCCGGCGGCCCGCTCGTCAGCGGGATTGAAAGGTCTTCGACGGCGCGCGCGGCGCCGTGCGCCATCTGGTGGGCTCCGATAGCCAGGTTCTCCGTCATAGAACTCAAAGGGTGGATTACAACACTCTCGGTCAACTCAGCTCGCGCTGAGGTTCACTGTGATCTTCTGTGAGCTTGCTCAGAGCTTGCGCTCAGCCGCTGCTAGGGCCTGACCTGCATCGTTGTTATCGGTGCGCGGGAGGAGCCGAAGATGCAACCGCAGACGAGAGGCAGCCTCATGAGTGACAGCACAGGGTTCACGCTGGAAGCGGCGTCGCACGCAGGCGGGGCGGGAACAACCAGCGATGGGCAGGTGAACCCGGCCGGCATCCCGCGGCGTCGGCTCGTCTCCGGGTTGCCGCTACCGGCTGGGGTCATCCCCCGGCACCGCCGGTCTGGGCCGGGGGCACGGCGGCGCGGAGAAGGCGGCCGGGGCCCGGCATCACGCCTGCAGGAGCCGCTGCTGAGGAGGGGGCGGCGCTGGCGTCTGTCTGGTGTGCGTTCTGGTGGCGGCATCCCGCTAGATGCGTCGGGACCTTCCCAGCCGGCCGGAGCGCTTGCTCAGCGGGTGTTCGCGCTGCTGCTGTTCCTGGCCATCACGGCAGTCGCAGTGGCGCAATACGCCATGGGCAGCGCTCTCATCCTGGTCCCGTGGCTGGCCGTCGGCCCGCTGCTGGCCTCCTTGGTGCTGCCCCCGCGGATCACCGCCGTGCTGGCGAGCTGGGCGCTGCTGCTGGGCATCGGCCTCATCGCAGGCCAGCCCGGCCGGCCCGGCGGGCTCGCCTCGCACCTGGGCGGGCTCGCGTCGCACCTGGGCGGGCTCGCGTCGCACCTGGGCGGGCTCGCGTCGCCGTCGCCAACTCTGCGCTGCGCACCGCGGCGCAGCGGCGGCTCAGCCAGGTCCGCGCCGTGGCCCGGGTGGCGCAAAGCGCACTGCTGCGCGAGGTCCCGGCCACCGTCACCGCGGGCCGGCTGGCCTCCCGTTATGTCTCGGCCGCTGCGGAGGCGCGGGTGGGCGGGGACGTGCTCGAGGTCGTCTCCGGCCAAGGCCACCCGCGCTGGCTCATCGGAGACACGCGTGGCAAGGGGCTGCCGGCGGTGCGGCTGGCCAGTGTCGCGATGACCAGCTTCCGGGACGCCTGCGCCCAGCCCGGCCTGTCGCTGCCAGAGATCGCCCGGGTCGTGGACCGGTCGGTCACGCGGGCCGCGGGAGAGGAGGACTTTGTGACCGCCTTGTTCGCCGAGCTCGACCCGCGCGGCTGGCTGGAGCTCGTCACCTGTGGGCACCCGCCGCCGCTGCGGCTGACCGCCGGCGGCGGCCTGCAGGCACTGAATCCCAGCACGTACGCGACACCGCTGGGCCTGCACCCCGACCTCCGGCCATCCACGTTTGCGGTCGGCGTGGGCGACCGGCTGGTTTTCTACACCGACGGCCTGCTCGAGGCACGCGACCGGGCGGGCCGCTACTTCCGGCTGGAAGACTGCCTCGGCGCGCTGCGCCACCCTGACCTGCAGGCGGCCGCCGACGAGCTGCTCGGCCGGCTCCGCGCGCACACCGGGCGCAAGCTCGAGGACGACGTCGCGGTGCTGCTGCTGGAGGCAACCTCCCCGCCGGCCCGTCCAGAGGAGGAGCCGGCCGCGGCTCCGGCACCGGCCGGTGACGCCTTGCCCGACGGCGATCCCCTGGCCGCCGCCGGGTCTGGCTTCTTGAGCCGGGCCGCCGGGCAAAGGCTGTGACGATTCGGCGCCCTATGCGAACCTCCTCAGAACGCCAGACGGCCACCGGCCGCCTGCTGCGCCCGCAGCCCGCCACTTCCCAGCCCGCCAACTGAGACCGCTGGCACCGGAGACTGGGCCAGCCCTGCTACCCGATTCCGGCCCGGCCGGTGGCGTTTACCGTCGATCGCGCCGCTGCCCCGCCGACGAGCGTGCCGATCATGGCGCCGATCGCCAGGCCGATGGCCGCCGTGGAGATCTTGGCACCCAGCGGGGCGGTGGTGCTGAACGTGCAGACGACCACCAGCGTGGTCACCAGGGCCACGATCCAGCCGAAGAACAGGAACGGCCGGGGAGTGCTCACCATCAGCAGCTGCACCAGCCCGGTCAGCAGGCACAGCAGCGGCCGGGGGATCACCGAGGTGAGTCGCTCCCAGCCGAGCCAGGTCAGCGCGGAGTCACGCGCCGAGGTCAGGCCGGCACGCACGCTGCCCGGCACACCACCTGGCCATCGGCCTCCAGCACCCGCACCGAATGCCGGGACGCAATCCTCAGGTCGATCCCGACCAGCGCCGCGATACCGGCTGCACATCCTGCTGCTCCATCAGCACCCCCTGTGCATCGTCGGACTCATCAGCTCCGGCGGCGGCACAGCAGGCAGCAACCCATCGGCCACGATCCCAGGGCGGCAGAGCCCGGCCACGGCTCCCACTCATGTGCTGCAACCGGAGCAGACCCCGATCCGGGCTGGTCCACTTCCCTCATGCGGGTCATCCGTGGCCAGGCCAGCAGTGGCAATCAAATCCGCGAGGCCCGGCACAACACCGGCCTCAGAACCTAGACGTCGCCACCTACCGGACCAGCCGGGGATGCTCATGCAACCCTGGAATCCCGCGCTGATCAAGCACCGGAGTCCCTTACATGAACCGGCGACCCCTTGACCCCCAGTTTGGGGCCGTCTTGGACACACCGCTACTTCGCCAAATCTCCGGCTATGCCCTTGGCCCGGCAGAGCACAGTGCCTGCCACCCACGTGCAACAAGAAACAAATTGCGCACCCTGCTCGCCGAGCTCCAGCGCCAAGCATGCGTTGACGCTTAAGCCTCAGCAAAGCTTCAGAGCTAAGCCTGAGCCTGTGCCGACCAATCTCTCGGCAACCTTACGGGTTGCTGACATCGCAGTTCCAGCGGCCTTGCGGACCTCCAGGAACCGGTGAAAGCCCTTGAACACCTGCAAGTAGTTGCGGCGCGTCGACGTCGCCCGGCCAGCGCGGGCCAGATCGCCCACCACCCGGTCGACATCCTCAGCGGTGACCTCCCACGCCGGCCGGCCCAGCGCCTCCAGCATGCGCTCCAGCACGCCGATGTCGTTGTCGATCGTGCTGGCCGCGAACCCCCGCGCGGTCCACGAGGCGACGAACGCGTCCATGCACTCGGACTGGAACGCCAGCGGGTCAACCGGCAGCTCAGCCGGGACGAGCAAGCCCTCGACAAGACGAAGCCGGGCATCTGCCACGCGCACACCTTCTTCGCACCAGCGATCTCAAGGCGGCACCTGGAGGATCAATGCCTCACCATGAATACCACAAGTCACACCAGGCGCGCATAACCTCAGGCAGCAGCAGGAACAGGCCCAAACGAACCCGTGGGAGTCCCACAACCCTCGGCGGCCTGCACCCAGATGCCGAGCACGTGCTTGACCCCGTCCAGGTCCACCCCGACGGCGATGTGCGCGGCCTTGTTGCGGACCTGGTGGCGGTCGCGGACCTTCACCACCAGCGCGTCGAGGTAGAGGATCGGGTAGTTCTCCTCCAGCGGCCGGGCCTGCCAGGCCTTGACCTCCTTGAGCACCGCGTCGGTGATCTTGGAGATGGTGTCGTGGGACAGCTCGGTCCCCAGCGTCCGGGCCAGGTGGTGCCCGATGTCGCGTACCGTCATCCCGCCGGCGTACAGGGAGATGATCATCTCGTCCAGGCCGCCGACCCGCCGGGCCCCCTTGGGCACCAGCCGCGGCTCGAAGCTCGAGTTGCGGTCCCGGGGCACCGCCAAACCGACGTCGCCGACCTCGGTACCGACCGTCTTGGCGC
>WNGF01010068.1_pt1 | contig 10756 bp, 6 predicted proteins | sample 5400641 | NCBI WGS metagenome assembly WNGF01 (sample SAMN13153371, study PRJNA577476) | soil metagenome | isolation source: 80 cm soil or saprolite under grassland replicate 2 | place: USA:California | collected 2016-06-15
ATGCAAACATTCGTTAAGGTGCTTGCTCCCATCGGCAGGCTACTTGGATATAAGGCCTGCTAACGGAAGCACGCCAAATATCTATGGCAGACTCGGCTTGTTGGAACCATAACGTTGCAGCGAACCGGAACGAGTTGCGAAAGCGCATCGACCACACGAGTTGAGGAAAGAATGAAACGCCACATCGATCGAAGGAATTTTATTAAACAAAGTGTATTCAGTGCCGCCGCAGTCTCCAGTCTTTCGTCTGATGTGCGATCCAACATTCGAAAGGCCCTTCAACCAACGGGCATCGAGCGCAAGAAAGTTATTGTCATCGGCGCAGGACTAGCAGGGCTATCAGCTGCATTTGAACTGGCGCAAACAGGTCATGACGTCACCGTCCTCGAAGCCCGAACTCGGTCGGGAGGCCGCGTCTTCACATTACGAGACGTTTTCGCGGACGGCATGTTCGCTGAAGCTGGGGCCTACTCATTTTCAGATGCGGACGATCTTGTCCTCAAATACGCGCGTCTTTTCGATGTGCCGATAATCCTGGAAGAGTCGCGGGACTTGGGTTCCATCTTCTTTGTCAGAGGGAAGCGCATCAAGCCCAAACGCGGTGAGAAGACACGCTGGCCTCTCGACATGACAGCTGAGGAGCATCGCTTGGGATTGAATGGCGTGTGGACCAAACATGTCGAATCGGTATTTCCGGAGGTCCGCAATGCCGCTGCGAGAGGTTGGCCGCCTGCTTCGCTAAAGAAGTACATATTGCGACGGCATCAGCGCCAAGACAACCTTGACGCACCGAGCGAGCCTGCTACGCTACTGACATGCCTGCGAAGAAATCACCCCCGACTAAAAAAACTCGCCATGCTTGTCACGCTGATAGAGCGCAGAATCTATTTAATTCGAGGCCAGAAAGTAATGATTGATTCTGACCTGGCAGAACTTTACGGCGTCGAAACGAAGATATTAAATCGAGGCGTGCGGCGCAATCTTGAGCGCTTCCCCGAAGATTTCATGTTTCAACTCACGAAGGATGAAGAAGAATCTCTAAGGATCCAATTTGGCACCTTAAAGCCAGCTGGTCGGGGACAGCACAGAAAATATCTTCCCTATGTTTTCACCGAGCAAGGCGTAGCGATGCTTTCAAGCGTTTTGAACAGCAGACGGGCCATAGAGGGTGGGATCACGTCGGAATGCCCATGCGCCGCAGCAGGTCAGGGAAACGCGGGTCGCCGCGGATCGGATCCCACACCGGGTCGTCCTTATAAAAGCTTCCGATCGCTCCGGCGGCCAGGCCGCGCTCCAGCCACGAGAACGCCATCTCCTTCTCGTTCAAGGCCGCATAGATCTTGGCGATCCAGTGCGCCTGGTCCAAGTTCGGCCCCGACATCCTTTCCAGCTCTTTAATGGCCTGGAGCGCTTCGGCCCGCTTGCCCTGCGCCGCGTAGACCATCCCCGCGCCGGAGATCAGAACCGGATCGTCTTTCCTCTCCCGCTCGGCCTGCTCCAGCTCCGCCAGCGCCTCGTCGAACGCCCGGCTCTGGATGTAAATCCCCATTTCATAAGTAGTGTTCAAAGCCGGGCCGAGCTCGTTGGCCTGCCGCAGCAGCTCCATGGCTCGTACATAATCACGCTTGAGGTAATAAGGGAGAGCTTCCTGCCGTGCGATGATTGAGGAGAGCGGGTCGAGCTCGCGGGCTTTCAATACTTCCGCCAGGGCATCGTTGAGACGCCCCTGCTTCTCGAGCGAAAGTGCAAGGTATTGGTGAGCCACCGCCAGGCTCGGGCTGAGTTCGATCGCCCGCCCCAGTTCTCGGTCACCCAGCGAGAGGTCGTATGGGGCGAACGCGGTATCGCTATAACCCACTTGAGCGTGCGCCTCGGCCAGGTTCTCGTCGAGCGCGAGGGCTTTGCGCGCCGCCGCCTCCGACTTGCGCCGGGCTTCTACGGGCGCAACGTAGCCGCGCACTCCAAGAGCCACGTAGACGTCGGCTATGCCCGCGTAGGCGAGCGCGTAATTCGGGTCCTCTTCAATCGCTTTCTCGCAATAGCGGATGGCCGTCAAGAGGTCCTCGCGGGTGCGGCGGCTCGTGTAGGTCCGCCCCTGCATATAGTACTGGAACGCCTTGAGGTTCCCCGTCGGCCGCCTGGCGAGCTGTTGCCGCTCGGCCCCGCTCAGCCTCAAACTCAGCTTCTCCGAGATCTCTCTCGCAATCTCCTCCTGCACGGCGAAGAGGTCGGAGAGCTTGCGGCTGTACTGATGGCCCCAGAGTTCGGAGCCGTCGGAGACGTTGACTAGTTCCGCCCTGACCGTCAGGCTATCGCCCTGCTGGATCAGTCTGCCCAGCAGCACCGCCTGCACGCCGAGGTCGCGCCCAACCTGCTGCGGATCGACATCTTTGTCCTTGTAGCGGAAGACCGTGCTGCGCGCCATGACCCGCAGTTGGGAGAGCTGCGAGAGGCTGCCGATGATGCTCTCCGTGATGCCGTCGGAGAGGTACTCCGTCTCGGGGTCACCGCCCACGTTCTGGAAAGGCAAGACCGCGACGGAGCGGATACCCGCCTCACCGCCGCCGGCCGAGTGGCGCGAGTAGGCAAAGTAGGCGGCGGCGACGGCCGCCAGGGCGAGCGCCGCCAGGGCGACGAGCGCGCCGCGCCTGTGCCGCCTGATACTCGCGACGACGACGTACTCGGCGCTCGACGTCGTGCGAGCTTCTACCGCGCCGCCCGTCTGCGCCGCCGCGACGTGAGGCGTCACGCCTTCGTTGTTGCCGCCTGTGGCAGCCTCGCCTGCCGCGCCGCCCCGCTCCGGCGTGACGCCGCGCTCCAGTTCGGCCTCCACGTCGAGGCGCTGCCTGAGCCGCTTCAGATCGATGAGCAGGTCCTTGACGTGCTGGTACCGCTCCTCCCGATCCTTCGCCAGCGCCTTCGCCACGATCTCGTCGAGCCGCTCGCCTGCCCTGTCGTGGGTGACGGCGAGCGAGGGCGGCTCTTTCGTCAGCACGCGCGCAATCACGTCGCTGGCGGTCTCGCCGCTGAATGGCACCCGCCTCGTGACCATCTCGTAAAGCACTACGCCCAGGCTCCAGATGTCGGTGCGCTCGTCCACCGCTAACCCCCTGGCCTGCTCCGGCGACATGTAGGTGGCCGTGCCCATGATCACGCCTGGGGCGGTGTCGGTGAGGGCGCGGGTCGCCGCCTCCGAGTCCGCAGGCTGACCCGTGGGCCTACCCGTCGGCTTCGCCAGCCCGAAGTCGAGCACCTTCAGGATGCCATCCCCCCTGAGCATCACGTTCTCCGGCTTAATGTCGCGGTGCACCACCCCCGCCTTATGAGCAGCAACTAGGGCCGAGGCGATCTGGATCGAGATGTCGAGCGCCTCGCGCAAGGTCAATTTCGAGAGGGTCATGCGCTGGCGGAGCGTTTCACCCTCCACGAACTCCGTGGCGATGAAGCGTGAATAACCCACCTCGCCGATCTCGTGGATGGTGAGGATGTTCGGGTGGTTGAGGGCCGAGGCGGTCTTCGCCTCCTGGACGAAGCGGCGCATTCTCTTCGGGTCTGAGGCTACATCAGCGGGCAGCACCTTAAGGGCGACCAAGCGCTCAAGCTCCGTGGTGTCGCGGGCGAGGTAGACCTGGCCCATGCCGCCCTCGCCCAGCAGGCGCTTGATCTCGTAGCGGCCGATCCGCCGCCCCGCCTCTAACCTGAAGGGACGACCCGCGAGCAGCTCGGCCGCGACGTCCGCCGCAGGCTGCTCGATGAAGCTCTCTCCTAAGTCGTGAGATCTGATCAGCGACTCGATCTCCCTTCGTAGAGATTCGTCGCCGCCGCAGGCCCGCGCGAGGAAGTCGGCGCGCTCGTCCGGCCCCCGCGCCAGCGCGGAGTGAAACAGTCCCTTGACCTGTTGCCAGCGTTCAGGAGTCATAAGAGCAGCGACCGGGGCGAGGCGCAATCCAGACGGGTTTTACTCGCCGCCCGAAATTTCCCGCCGCAGCCAGGCCTTAGCGAGCGTCCAGTCGCGCATGACCGTGCCCGGCGAGACACCCAAGACCTCGGCCGTCTCCTCGATGCTCAGCCCGCCGAAGAAACGCAACTCCACGATCCGGCTCTGGCGGGGATCGAACTCGGCCAGGCGCGAGAGCGCCTCGTCGAGCGCGACGACCTCGGCGGCGCGCTGCGGGGAGACGACGAGAGCCTCGTCCAAGTCCACCCGGCGGGCGCCGCCCCCGCGCTTCCGGTAGCCGCGGCTGCGCGCGTGGTCGACGAGGATGCGCCGCATGATCTGCGCGGCGATGCCGAAGAAGTGCGCGCGGTTCTGCCAGCGCACCCCCTTCTGATCGACGAGCCGCAGGTAGGCCTCGTTGACCAGCGCGGAGGTCTGCAGCGTGTGCCCCGGACTCTCGCGGCTCATGCAGCGGTGAGCGAGGCGCCGCAGCTCTTCGTGCACGAGCGGCAGCAGCTCGTCGAGCGCCGCGCGGTCGCCGTCGCCCCAGGCGACGAGCAGTCGGCTCACCTCGTGCGGAGAACTCTTCACATCCGTCGATCAGCTTATTCGGGGGATTAACGCCGGGACGGCAATTATACACCCAGGGTTATCCATCCGAACGCACCTTTTCGGCAAAGACTTCGGGCGCCGTTAGAGGTTTCGTGAGCCGTTATCGCGTTAGTGGGCGAGGCGGACCGAAGCAGCGGGCGTGGGGCCCCACCCTCCGTCCAGCGTTCGCTCCAGAACTTTCTTTTCAGTATGGGAGGACTACCATGAACACCAGAACGTTTAAAACGAAGTCAGCCCTCGGCGCCGCGGCCGCGTTCATCGCCCTCGCCCTGTGCGGCACGGCCTGCGCCGACGTGGTCACGGACTGGAACCGGAAGCATTTTGCAATGGTCAATAGGCCCGAACCGAGCTCGGCCGGTGAGTCTCTGTCGGGAGTAGCGGTGCTCGACGATTGGGGTAACCGCATCACCTCGCTCGGTGTAGCGGTGCGCGAGAACGCGCTCCGTACGCAGGTGCGCACGACCATCGCGCAGCTTGCGATGTTCGACGCCGTGAACGCGGTGCTCGACGGGAACTTCGAACCCTTTGCTTCGAAGCCGGATGCGGCGCCAGGCGCCTCTCCCGAAGCTGCCGCGATCCGCGCGGCATACATCGTGGCGCTCCACGAGTTCCCCTCGCAGGCAGGGAATATCGACGCGGCGTATGCGAACTCGATCGCCGGGCTCTCCGCGAGCCCGGAGGCGATCGAGGCCGGTGTCGTGGTCGGCGAGGCCGCCGCGAACGCCGTGCTCGCGAAGCGCGAGGGCGACAACCGCAACCTTCCGGATCTGACGGGCTACACGCCGGGCAGTGGCCCTGGCGTGTGGACCCCGACGCCGCCCACGTTCGCAGCGCCTCAGACTCCGTTCCTCCAATTCGTGACGCCTTTCGGGTACGACGATCCCACGCGGTTTCGCCCAATCGCGCCACCTGCGCTTGACAGCTCCACGTACACGGCGGATTACCTTGAGATCAAAGACTACGGCGCTTCCAACAGCCCCAGCCGCACGGCGGAGCAGTCGGTAACCGCGTTGTTCTGGTCTGGATCGGCGTCGGCGCTGTGGTCGGCGAACGTGCGTAGCCTGGCCGCTTCGATGGACATCCTCACCGCCGCGCGTTTCGAAGCGCTTGGCATTGCCGCCGTGACGAACGGGCTGATCGCCTCGTGGGACTCGAAGTTCCACTACATGTTCTGGCGGCCGGTCACCGCAATCCGCGCGGGAGACACCGACGGCAATCCCCAGACGGAGGCGGATCCAGAGTGGACCCCGTTCATCGTCACGCCGTCCCACCCCGAATACATTGCGGCTCACAGCGTGGTCGGTGCCTCCACGACGGGGTTCTACACGGTGTGGTTCGGTACCGACCACTTCCCGCTGGACTTCAAGGGCACCGGCGGCGCCGTCCGACACTACGAGAGCGTCGACGATATCCACGCCGAGGAAAGCAACGCGCGCGTGTGGGGTGGCATGCACTGGCGCCTAAGCACCGAAGTCGGCACCCGAAGCGGCACGCGAGTCGGCCACTACACGGCGACGCATCTGCTCAAGGAACTCAGCGACACGTTATCGCAAACGACGGCACCATCGGCGACGTCGTGCGCTCCTACGCGAGCTTTTCGCAGGCAGTGGATGAGGCATTTAACGCGCGCATCTACGGCGGCATGCACTTCCGCTCGGCCTGCCGGGAGGGGCGTGTGCTGGGCATGCAGATAGGCGGTTTCGTCCTTGCTAAAGTCGCGCAGGCCGCCCACGGGGAGAGCGAAGGCCAGCTCAGCCACGACCACCCGCGGGATGAAATCCGCGCGGCCTGAACACTGACGAATAGCACTACGGCAGAGCTTCGACGCGGCCGAGCTGTGCGAAGCCGGTCGGAGTAGGAATGACTATTACTAATCACCCCCTCCACAGATCCAGACGAGCGCTGCTAACGCATCCGGCTTCCTGCCTTAGGTAATAACGCCAAGTCGCCTGAGCGGATAAGGGTGATGCTCGTGGGTGTATTCAAGGCCCATTCCACGGAAGGAATGAAGCACCATGGGAATATCGCCTCAACCGTAAAATGAAAATGGCCGTAGAGCAGGGGCTCACTCGAATCTTGGTAGAATTTGGTGACACAATTAGTAGCACACCCAAAAATAATCGCCTTCCCCAGTCATGCTAAGATGATGAAAAGACTGGCGGATTCTCACGAACTGCAGCGCCCGACCTCCGACGTGCGGTGGTTGAATCCAAAACAAAAAAGTTAGCGCATGTTTGATAGCGCTAACTTATTAGGTGGTAATGCCTTATCGAAAAAAAATGGCGGAGCCGACGGGACTCGAACCCGCGACCTCCGACGTGACAGGCCGGCGTTCTAACCAACTGAACTACGACTCCGCGTTTTCAAATCTGAGATTCTCAGATTTGAGATTTCAAACTTTTGGTAGGCACGGAGGGACTCGAACCCCCAACCTCTTCCTTGTAAGGGAAGCCGTCTACCATTGACGTACGTGCCTACTTTAGGACAGACGCTGCTGACTGTCACTATCACCAGGTACGACAGACATTCCTGTCTGCCAGTGCTTTAAAATGGGACAGGCAGGAATGCCTGTCTTACGAAACTTCTCGGGCACGTCCGTTTCAAATAGCATTAAAAGAACATTGCCACAGACACTATAAACTCGTGGCAAGTGAGTCGTCATGCTAAGAGAAGGGAGCTAGGCTGTCAAGGTGAGCATCGTTGGGTACTTTCGTGGTGTCGAATACCCAGCGGAGCCGTATTCACGTGAGTACGCGGACGAGGGCGCCGTCCTCCCAGTTCGGTATTAATTGCAGTTAAGCTAATTTTGCAGTCCGAGCTTTTCCCGGTTATAGTTTCAAGCTAAGTCTGCTAATTGGTCTCCCTATTAATCTGCGACGCAAGCGACGAATCGAATCGATGCAATCCTTTTTGAGATGTGCAGCGTTGATTTTGGCTTTGGCCCTGGCGTCAATCTGCCTATTACCAGCGACCGGTTTGCGCGCGCAGATCACCGGCCAGCAACCCAAGCAACAGCGCCCCCGCAGGGTAACTGCAGACGAACCACAGTCGCCTGCAAAAACTTCGCCAGGTTCCCAAACCGAAGAGGTCGACGAAGGCGATGTGGTGCGTGTCGAAACGCAGTTGGTATCCGTGCCGGCCGTAGTCACGAACAGTGCCGGGCGTCCGCTGCCGGGGTTGCGCGCCGAAAATTTCCTCCTCTTTGAAAGCGGTCAACAGCAGAAAATATCAAACTTTGCGACGACGGAAGCGCCGTTTGAAATTGCACTATTGTTGGATACATCAGGGTCGACGCGCGTGGATGTTGGCTTAATCCGACAGGCGGCAAATGCTTTTATCGATGCATTACGGCCCGGCGACCGGGTGGCGATAGTTTGCTTCAACACAGCGCGACAAGGCCAGACAATGGCTGCGAAGGTTGAAGTGCTCTCCAAACTTACCGGCGATCGCAAACTACTGCGCACGGCAATCGATAGTCTGGGCTCCAGCAATGGCACTCCCTTTTACGACGCACTGGAACGAATTGCCAATGACGTTTTTAATGAAGCGCCGCGAGAAGAATTGCGCGGGCGTCGCGCCGTGGTGGCTTTGACTGATGGGGTCGATTCAACCAGTGATTCAGATTTTCAAACGGCGCGATCGCGGCTCAGTCGTGCGGGTGTCGCTTGATACTTCATTGAGGTTAACACAGAGGATTTCGTCTAGGACCGTCTAATGAAAGATTGCCAGGACGATGGACGTTTGACGCTTTCCGCGAAGCAGTTGCAGCGCTACCGGCAAGTTTTCTTTCCACGTGCTAAGCCGGAAGACTTTGTGGATTTTTGCCAGATGGGGCCATTTGAAAAGATGCAGATCAGCCGCGACCTCTACAACCTCGCACGTCGTGAAATGGACGAAATGGCCAAAAGTAGTGGCGGCAGAAATTTTCTGGCGGCAACCTTGCACGACGCACGTGCAGCTTTTGCGCGGGTAGCAACAGAGATCGGAACGCAATACAGTTTGGGTTACTATCCAACTAATAAAGCACGCGATGGGAAGTTTCGCGCTATCCGCGTGGAAGTTCAGGGCGCGCCGGATAAAGCTCAGGTTCGCGCGCGCGAAGGGTACTATGCCCCCAAAAGCTAGGATGGCATTTAGTAAAAAGAAACATAAGATTTTCCATATCTCATTTGACATTTCTCATTATTTCTCATTTGTCATTGAAAGACCGCTTCTCAACGGCAAATGAAGTCTCAAATGATAGATGAAGATCGTTGATTCGGACTTAGGTCGAGTTCGGTCCGCTCGAAGCTTTTCTGTTTTTGATTTCAGGAATCATTCGCCATTTGCGATCACCCTCGCGCTTAGGCAGGAGGGGACGCATGGGAGACGATAGATTCGTAATAGGTCGTCAGTCGCGCGCGGATGAACTAGAGGAACGTCTAATTGATTTCGCTGTTCGCGTGGTTAATCTTTCGGCGAGCTTGCCCAAGACGCCCGCCGGGAAACACGTTGCGGGACAGATCATGCGTTCTGGAACTTCTCCAGCTCCTAACTATGGTGAAGCCAGAGGCGCGAAAAGCCATGCGGATTTCATTCACAAATTACGCATCGTTCTGAAGGAGTTGAACGAAACTTCAATATGGCTGCGAGTGATCGAACGCAGTCAAATGCTAAGAAAAGAATTGATTGTAGACATTGTTGGAGAGAATAGGGAATTGTGCAGAATCCTCACTGCTTCTCTCAGAACCGCCCGCAATGCAAAATAACGTCCGACGGATTTCCAATGCCAAATGAAAAATGTCAAATGAGATATGGAAAATCTTCTTTTCAACTCAACAAATGACTAATCACAACTGTTTCGATCGCATAGCCTTGATTGTCCTTGACGGCGCCGGCATTGGCGCCATGCCCGACGCGCCCGAATGGGGCGACGCGGGTTCGGACACGCTCGGTCATATTCTCGATTCGCGTGCGGTGCGCCTTCCCCACCTACAACGTTACGGTCTTGGCAACATAAGGCCACTTGCGAATGTGCCGCCATTGGCGAACCCTGATGGTTCATACGGACGTTGCGCGTTGAAGTCTAACGGGAAAGATACGACAACCGGACATTGGGAGATGGCCGGCATAATTCTGGAGCAGGCATTCCCAACTTATCCAAATGGCTTTCCGCAGTCGATCCTGGATCGCCTCGTTCGTGAGACCGGTGTTCCCGGCGTGCTCGGCAACTTCGCCGCTTCAGGCACGGAGATCATCAAGGAGTTGGGCGCGGAACACGTCGCGACCGGCAAGCCGATTGTTTACACGTCCGCCGATTCTGTTTTTCAGATTGCGGCCCACGAAGAAATTGTTCCGTTGCACAAACTATACGAGATTTGCGAAACGGCGCGGCGCATACTCGATGGCGAGCACAAGGTTGGACGTGTGATCGCGCGGCCCTTCCTCGGAGAGTTTGGAAATTTTTACCGCACTGAAAACCGCCACGATTATGCTGTACCGCCGCCGCGTGCAAATCTCCTGCCCGCTTTGAAAGATGAGGGGCTCGATGTGGTTTGTATCGGCAAGATCGCCTCGATTTACGACTCGCTGGGAGTGACCAGGGATTTGACGGCAAAGAACAACCAGCAGTCGATCGATCAAACTATCAGCGCCCTCGAGCAGAATACGCGTGGACTAATTTTTTCCAACCTGGTCGATTTCGACATGCTTTACGGCCATCGGCGAGACACTGAAGGATACGCGCGCGCACTCGAGCATTTCGATTCAAGCGTGCCGCATATCGAGGCGGCAATGCGCGCCGGCGACTTAATGATCATCACGGCCGATCATGGCAACGACCCAACGTTTGCCGGAACTGATCACACGCGCGAGTATGCGCCGTTGCTCGTTTACGGAAAGAGCGCGCGCCCCGGGGTGAACCTGGGCACGCGCGCTTCGCTTGCGGACATTGGCCAAACTGTCGCGGAGAATTTTGGTTTGAAGTTGACTGCGGGAGAGAGCTTTCTAGCGCAAGTCCGAGTTTAGCCGCGGATTCACACGGATAAACGCTGATCTGAAAAACAAAAAGTAATAAGACAGGTTCCAGTTGGTCTTTTCAGATTCGTGTTATCCGCGTTAATCCGCGGCTGACCTAGTGCTTCGCCGAGAGACTGTTGTAAACGAGAGTCAGCCACACATCAGTCTTGATGAATCTGCTGCCCCACGTTTTCCATTCCTCCGGCAGTC
>WNGF01024674.1_pt1 | contig 10756 bp, 11 predicted proteins | sample 5400641 | NCBI WGS metagenome assembly WNGF01 (sample SAMN13153371, study PRJNA577476) | soil metagenome | isolation source: 80 cm soil or saprolite under grassland replicate 2 | place: USA:California | collected 2016-06-15
CGACACGCCCGTGCGCGTGTCTCCGATGACGATGGACGGCCGGAAGACAGCCCCGGGATGGCCGGACAGGAACTCGCGGACGACGACTTCCGCCTGCGCCTTCGAGGACTCGTAGGCGTTTCGGAACGACTGCCCGCAGAGAAGCTCGTTCTCGCGCACCGTTCCCGAGCGCGTTCCGCACACGTAGGCCGTCGAGACGTGGAACAACGTCGCCCCGGTTCGGCAGCACAGGTCCAGCACGCGCTCTGTCCCTCCCAGATTCGTCGCGGTGACGGCCGACTCGGTGCCGTGCTCCATCCGCAGGTCTGAGGCGAAGTGCCAAACGGTGTCGAGCGGGCCGACGTCCGGGATCGGGGCGGTGACCTCGCCCGGGACGAACTCGAAGCGCGGCGCCTGGACTTCTCCGGCGCAGTCGGGGCAGATGGTCGCCATCCGCCTCTGGAGGCGGCCGGGGCCGCTGTCGCTGCGGACGAGGCAGACAAACCGCTCTTCATCTCCTTCGTGCAGGAGCCGGTGGATCAGGAACGGGGCGAGCGTGCCGGTCGCACCGGTGAAGAAAGCTCTCTTCATGCGAGGTCGAGGATCCGCCGGGCGATCCCTTCGGCGTCGCCGGGAACTGCTCGAGCGCATCGTTCGCGCCGTTTGGACCATTCGCCGGGTGCCGTCTCGCGGAGAATGGCGGGGACATCTTCCGGGCGCCGAACGAGCCAGGCCACGTCCTCGCCGGCCGCCCACTCGGCCCCTCCCCTCTCGTGAGGGAACACGCCGTCGATCGTGTCGAGCAGGAGGGGAACACCTTTGCCCAGGGCTTCCGCGATCGTCAGGGCGCCGGGCTTGGTGAACACGGCGTCCGCAGCATCGAGGATTCGATCGACATCCTCGCGCCAGCCGAGGACGCGGATCGGAAAGGGACCCGAAACCGCGGAGGCGCGGCGGGCCAGCTCCGTGCTCGAGCCGGCCAGGAAGAGAACCTGGACGCGCTCGTGGAGGTCGGTGGCGCGGACGAGAGCTTCCAGAGCCAGCACCGACGTCATCCGCCCGGCGCTTCCCGCATTGACGAGGAGCGTGAAACGGTCCGGTTCCAGGCCAAGCTGCCGCTTCGACTCGAGGCGTTCGCTCTCGGGCGCAGGCCGCCGAAAGCGCGCCGAGACGGGCATGCCGAGAATCGCGATGCGCTCGGCGGGAACTCCCCGCCTCGAGACCTCCCGCGCCGCGGCCGCGGTCGGGACGACGGTCAAGGCCGCCCGGCGCTCGGCCCACCCTCGCCAGAACGGCGGAAAGAGGTCGGTCAAAACGACCGCGAACGGGACGGCGGACCCGTGCCGGGCCAGCATTCCGGCGATGCCCTGGTTGAAGATCGGGTGGACGGAGACGACGACCTCCGGTCGCTCCCGGCGGAAGACTTCGGCCGCCCACGGGCGCAGAAGAAAGCCGCCGACGTCGGAGACGCGAAGCCCCTCGATCCCGGCGTAGAAGATCGACATCCAGCCGGGCGGACGCCGCAGGAAAAAGTTGTACGCTGCCGCGCCGTTGCGGATCGCGGGCTGCTGTCCGGCGTCCAGAACCCTGGCCTCGGTTCCGGAGGCGCTCAATGTCTCGGCGAGAGCCCGGGCTGCCGAGACGTGTCCTTGACCCGTGGCGGCGGTGACGATCAGCACCCTCACGTCAGCCGCGGCTGGAAAAGAGCGGCCGCAGCCCGCGATGCAGCCAGAAGCGCCGCCCGCCGCAGGACGCGCAGAGTGAGAGCGGGGTTCAAACGGGGATCCGGCGCCGAAGTGTGCCAGCAGATCTCGTGCCGCTTGTCGCAGCGCTTGAGGGCTCCAAGCGTCTCCCGCGCTTTCGGCGTGTCGAGCAGCGATTGGATCGCGTAGTCGTGATTGCGCAGGTTTCCGACAGGGGAAGCGAGCTCGCAGAAGGCCACGTCGCCCGTGCTGTATACGATCAGGGCGCGGCGCCGGCCCGCGGCGCAGCGCACGGCCGGCCGGCCGGTCGAGAGCTCCCGGGAGATCAGCTCCCAGACCGTCGCGTGGAGCCCGTTCAAGAACGCGGACTGGAACCAGCGCTTCCGCGGGTAATTCCAGAAGCGCCCGCTCTTAAGATCGCCGTTCATCTCGCCGATGACTTCCGCATAACGTGCGGGCACCACGTCGAGCGATGCCCGATCCTCCTGGCTGCCGTCGCGGCAGACGTTCAAGACGACCGCGTCCGGCTGGAGCTCGTCGCGAATCGTCCGGTAGGTCGCCAGCGCGGCTTCCTGGTTGTGGGCGGTGATCGTCTGGCAGACCCCGGTCGAAAGCCTCGAGTCCGTTCGCGCCATTTCTTTCAAGGCGTCCACCGTCTCCACGGCCGCGGCGTACGAGCCGGGCCGGGCGCGGACACGGTCGTGCAGAGCCCCGATTCCGTCCAGCGATATCCGGACATTCAAGCGCAGCCTGGGCGAGAGCGCCAGGATCCTTCGAACCTGCTCGCCGATGCGCTCCGCGCTCCAGCCGTTGGTGGGGATCTCGACCTTCCGCACGGCGGTGTGCCGGGCGAACGCGGCGATGACCTCGGGCAGGTCCTTGCGGACGAACGGCTCGCCTCCCCCGATGTGCAGAACGAGGACGCGCCCGAGACCGCGGGCCACCCGCTCGATCTCCGGAAGCGTTAGCTCGTCGCGGTGCTGGTTCAGGTCGGCCGAGAAGGCGCAAAAGGGGCAGGAGAAATTGCAGACGAACGTCGGAAAGAGCGTCACTCCTGTCCAGAGCATCTGTTCACCTGTTGCCGGTAGAGCAATTCATGGTATCAGAGAGACTCCGCATGAGAGACCTCGCGCTCGCCTTTCGGAACCTTTTCCGGCACCGCGTGCGCTCGGCCATCGCCCTCTCCGCCATCGTTTTCGGGGTGGCCGCGCTCCTGCAGAGCGGAGGCTTCATCGATTGGATCTTCGTCAACCTGCGCGAGGCCACGATCCAATCGCGCCTCGGCCACATCCAGGTCACGCGGCCCGGCTACTTCACCGACGGCACGGCCGATCCGTTTTCCTACCTGCTGCCCGAGCGTTCGCCCGATCTCGACGGCATCGCTTCGTCACGGGGGGTCCGGATCGTAACGCCGCGTCTGGCCTTCGGGGGTCTGCTCTCCTTCGGCGACACGACGGTGTCGTTCGTCGGAGAAGGCGTGGACCCGGAACGGGAGAAGGCCGTGAGCGGCATGCTGGCGATCACCTCGGGTGAGAACCTCTCCTCGAGCGATCCGCGCGGCATCATCCTGGGCGAAGGCCTCGCGGCCTCTCTCGGAGCGGCTCCCGGGCAGACGGTGGTTTTGCTCGCGGCGACGGGCGCCGGGGGAATGAACGCGGTCGAGACCCACGTGCGCGGTCTCTTCTCGACCTACACGAAAGCCTTCGACGACGCCGCCCTGCGGCTGCCGATCGCGACGGCACGCGAGCTGTTGCGCGTCCCCGGATCGCACACGTGGGTTGTGCTGCTCGACCGCACCGAGCGGACCGATCCGCTCCTAGCGAGCCTGCGCGGCCGCTTCCCTGAGAAGACCGCGCAACTATCGTTTCGACCCTGGAGCGAGATGGCCGACTTCTACAAGAAGACGGTCAGGCTGTTCTCGCGACAGATGGGCGTCGTCAATCTCATCATCGCGCTCATCATCGTGCTCTCGATCTCCAACACGCTGACGAAGAGCGTCCTCGAGCGCACCGGGGAGATCGGCACTCTGATGGCCACGGGCAGCAAGAGCCGGCGGATCTTGAAGCTTTTCCTCCTCGAAGGGTTCTTCCTCGGTCTCGTCGGAGGTCTGCTCGGCCTCGCCATCGGTCTGGCCATCGCTCGCCTGATCTCCACGATCGGCATCCCGATGCCGCCGCCGCCCGGCTCCAATCGCGGATACACGGCGGAGATTCTGGTGACCCCCTCGCTCGCGCTGCGCGCCTTCGCGATCGCGCTGGGCACGGCGCTGCTCGCCAGCCTGCAGCCCGCGTGGCGCGCGTCGCGCCTCAGGATCGTAGACGCCCTGAGGCACAACCGCTAATGACTTTAGCGTTTAGAGTTTCGAGTTTAGAGTTAAAGCCACGGCCTTATCTACGAACTCTAAACTCTAAACGCTAAACCCGAAACCGATGTTCAAGCTCGCCTTCCGCAACATCTTCCGCCAGCGCATGCGCACGGCGCTCACGCTCGCCGCCATCGGCTTCGGAGTGGCCGGCCTGATTCTCTCGGGTGGATTCGTGGAGGACATCTTCGTCCAGCTGAGGGAGGCCACGATCCACTCGCGTCTCGGGCATCTCCAGGTCGCTCGCGCCGGCTACGAAACCTTCGGGCGGCGGTCGCCGTTTCAATACGCGATCGACGATCCCGATCGGCTGATCAAGGAGCTGAGGGGCCGGGGCCATGTTCTCGAGGTCCTGCCCCGGCTGGCTTTCGCGGGACTCCTCGGGAACGGGCGAGCCAACTTCTCGGTGATCGGCGAGGGCGTGGACCCCGACAAGGAAGCCCGCCTGGGCAGCTATGTGATCCTGACGCAGGGACGCGGCCTCCGAGCCCGTGACAAGTACGGGATCCTGCTCGGCGAAGGAGTCGCCACGGCTCTGAAGTTGAAGCCCGGCGACAATGCCTCGATCCTGCTCAACACCCCCGACGGGTCTTTGAACAGCCTGGATTTCGAGGTTGTCGGCGTCTTCCGCACGTACTCCAAGGACTACGACGACCGAGTGGTGCGCATCCATCTCGCCGCGGCGCAGGAGCTGGTGGCCACGAAAGCCGTGCACAGCCTCGTCCTCCTGCTCGACGACACGGCAAGGACGGACGCCGCGGCCGAGGCCCTGAAGCGCGATCTGCCGGCCGACCGTTACGAGGTGCGCACCTGGCTCGAGCTCGCGGATTTCTACCAGAAGACGGTCGCGCTCTACCGGCGGCAGTTCGCGGCAGTTCGGCGTTCTGCAGATCATCACTCTCTGCATGGTGCTGCTGACGGTCGCCAACAGCGTCAACATGACGATCTTCGAGCGCACCGGCGAAGTCGGCACGCTGCTCGCGCTCGGCAACCGTCAGCACGACGTCCTGCGCCTGATCGTCGCGGAAAACGTCCTGCTCGGCCTGATCGGCGCGGTCTCGGGCGTGGCCGTCGGCGTGGGGCTGGCGTTCGCCATCTCGACGCTGGGAATCCCGATGCCGCCGCCTCCCAACGCCGACGCGGGCTACACCGCCTACATCCGGATCGTGCCCGGAGTCGTCGTCCGCGCCGCGCTTGCGGGGTTTCTCGCGACCTCGCTCGCCGCGCTCGCGCCCGCCCGCCGCGCCGCGGGCCTGCCGGTCGTCGACGCGCTCCGCCAGAACTAGCGCTTCGCGCATCGCAGCGTGATCGCCGTGATTGAGGGTCCCAATAGTGCTGCAATCCTGCTGCAATCTCGCTGCGATCACGTGCGATCAACCGAGTTTCTTCAAATAGTCCTTCGTGAAGATCTTGTCGGCAAGGCTCTTCAGCTGAAAGTTCGCGTAATCGAGCACGGACTTTCCGCCGGCCGTCAGAGTGTCCTCCATGATCACCCGAGAGGGCCGCCGGGCGCCGCCGGCGTCCACGTAGCTCTCGTACCGGCACGTCTTCAAGACTTTGCCCGAGAGGCCGTAGAACTCGGCCTTGAGCGGCCGGAAGTTCGACCGGCTCACCCAGTAGAGCAGCCGGTTGTAGGTCATCCCTTTGTCCGCCGCCAAGAGCTCTAGGACCCAGTACGAGACGCCGCCGATCTCTTCCGTCCGCGCGACGGCGGCGTTGTAGTCGCCCGAGAAGTTCGCGCGGGCCAGATCCCCGTTGGCGACCTGGCCTGTCAGGCGTTGGGAGAGCGGCAGACGCAAAGGCTGCGAGAGACTCGGAATGTAGATCCAGAGGTCCTTCTCGCGCATGAGCAGGATCTGGCCTTTGTCCGACGCCGGTTCCGTCGTGATGACCAGCGTCCGATCGTTACCCTTGGAAAGGATCTCGTAGCGCCGAACGTCGGGCGGACGGCCCGCCACGATCGTCGTCACGGCGACGCTCACCTGATAATCGGTCTGCGGAAAGCGGATCGCGTCCGCCCTCTGGACGATCTCCTTCGGAGCGGGCTCCTCCGCGCCGCGAGTGGCCGCCGCCAGAGCGAGGCAGACCGCGAAAAACGCCGTCCACAAACGATGATTCATGATCAAAATCGTAGCACGCGGGTCTGCGCGTCTTGCGGATCGACTGCGCGTCGGCTACCATGGAACATCCATGCCATGAGCGACTTCCGATGGCTCAGGCCGGCCCGGAGGGTTCGGCCGTGAGCCTCGTCCGCGTCGAAAAACTCTGCAAGACTTACACGCTCGGCAAGCAGCAGGTCGACGCCCTGCGCGACGTCAGCCTCACGATCAACGCGGGAGAGTTTCTGGCGATCGCGGGGCCTTCCGGCAGCGGCAAGACCACTCTGTTGAACCTGATCGGGTGCATCGACACGCCGACGAGCGGCGAGCTCGTCATCGGCGAAGACTCGGTGGCCGGGCGCACCCCCGACGATCTGGCCGAGCTGCGCCTGCGAACGATGGGATTCATTTTCCAGACGTTCAACCTGCTGCCCGTCCTCTCGGCCGCGGAGAACATCGAGTACCCGCTGCTCCAGATGAAGGAGCTCTCGCGCTCCGAACGCAGGAAACGCGTCGACGAGTACCTCGAGGTCGTGGGCCTCGAGAGATTCAGGCATCACCGGCCCAACGAGCTCTCCGGCGGCCAGCGACAGCGCGTCGCCATCGCGCGCGCGCTCGCCACGCACCCGAGGATCATCCTGGCCGACGAGCCGACGGCCAACCTCGACCACAAGACGGGCGGCAGCATCCTGGCTCTCATGAAGGATCTGAACCGCACGCGGGGCATGACCTTCATCTTCTCGACCCACGACCCGTCGGTCATGGACATGGCGGACTGGGTGGTCGAGGTCAACGACGGGATCCTGACGGAGCACGGCATCTTCAAGACCTGGGACGTCCGCGAGCACCTCGCCTCGCTCGAAAAGGCGTTCGACGACCTGCTTTCACAGGCTTTCACCGAGATGCCGCGGCCCGAGGCCGAGAGGAAGCGCGAGGAGATTCGGCGGCGCACGACGCGGACGGCGGCGCCCGCCGCGGACTGGGCAGACCAGACCCTCATGCGATGAGGCTCCGCTCGCTGCGATGGGCCGCGGCCGTGGTCCTCTTTGCAGGGGCCGGCGCCTTGCGCGGAGACTGGGCGGTGCAGGTGGCCGCTTACGCCGAACGCGAGCATGTCGCCGAGGGCGCCGCGCGACTGAAGAAGGCCGGTTTCCCCGTGGCGACCGAGGACTTCTCGCCAAAGGTCGGCCGGCCCTTGACGCGTCTGCTCGTCGGGCCGTATCTCGACCGTCAAACAGCGGAAGCGGCCGCCGCTCGTCTCAAGGCGCTCGGCTGGCCGGGCTACGTCCGGCGTTTCGCCCCGACCGCGCCGCCGGCACCCGTGCCGGCACCCGCACCTGCGGCGCCGCCCAAGCCCCAGACACCGCCTCCCGTGTCCGTCTTGGCACCGCAGCCGATTCCCGCAAAGCCGGTCGAGGTGGCTCTGCAGCCCGAGGCTCCGCCTTCCGAAGCATCGGAGGTGCCCGTCCCGCCGCCGCCGGCGGCCGCAGCCGCGATCAACCTGCCCTCTTCCGAGGAAGGAGGCGCCCCGCGCTTCAAGCTCTTCGGCTTCTACCAGCTCGAGGGCGCCTACACGGTGCCGGCGCCGCGCCACGGCTCGAAATTCAAGAGCCTGCTGGAGGGCGGCGCGTCGGGCAGTCTCGCCGAAGGCATCCAGTGGAAGCTCTCCGGCCGTTTCTGGTACGACGCCATCTACGACGTCACGGACTTCTACACGCCGCGGGTCAAGGACGACGCACGTTTCTTCTACGGGTTCCGCGAGACCTACCTCGACGCCTCCGTGGGCGACTTCGACATCCGCGCGGGCCGCCAGCACATCGTCTGGGGGGAGGTCGTGGGCCTCTTCTTCGCGGACGTCGTCTCGGCCCGTGAGCTGCACGAGTTTCTCGCGAGGGACCTCGATTTCATCCGCATCCCGCAGTGGGCTCTGCGCGTCGAATGGACGAAGGGCAACTTCCACGCCGAGGCGATCGGCATCCCTTACATGACCTACGACCGCATCGGCGTGCCCGGCGGAGATTTTTATCCCTTGCCGCCTGCGCCGCCGGCGGGCGCGAGCGAGCTCATCCGCGACGAGCACACGCCGCCGCACACGCTCGCCAACGGCGCCTACGGAGCGCGCGTCTCTTTTCTCGCCGGCGGCTTCGACACCGGGGCCTTCTACTACGACAGCGTGGACGCCGCGCCGGCCTTTGCGCGGCAGATCCTCCCCGGCGCCGTGCCGACTTTCGTCTACCGGCCCGACCACGCTCGCATCCGCCAGGCGGGGCTCACGCTCGGCAAGGATCTCGGCGCGGTGGTCGTCAAGACGGAGGCGGTCTACACTCGGGACCGCCGTTTTCCTGTCACGCGCCTCGACGACGCCGACGGACTGGTGCGACAGAACACGATCGATGCCATCGTCGCGGTCGAGTATCCGTTTGCCGCGGGAGCACGCCTCAATCTGCAGCTCTTCACTCGCGGGATCTTCTCGCGCGATCCCGACCTCTTCGCGGCTCCGGGTTTCGACCTGGGAGGCTCGGTCGACCTCGCGGCGAAGGCCTTCGAGGACCGGCTCGAGGCCGAAATCCTGGGAGTTCGCAGCTTCAAGGACCAGGGTTGGATGGCCCGATTCAAGGCCTTCTGGAGCTTCCGCAAGGACCTGCGCCTCGGTCTCGGAGCCGACGCCTTCGGCGGCCCCGAGACCGGCATCTTCGGCCACTTCAAGCGGCAGAAGCGCTATTTCGGCGAGATCCGTTACAGCTTCTGAGCTCTACCGCCAGCGGCCCTCGATCCAATACCACCCTCTGTTGTGGCGGTGCCACCGGCCGTCAACCCAAACCGCGCCGGCTCGCGGCCGGCGCTCCCAGCGCCCCGCGACCCAGCCGTACGCGCGACCGTCCCAGCGATGGTAGCCATTGATCCAGATGTAGTCGGGACCCGGGATCTCGCCTCGGACCTCGACGACGGCGGCCGGCGGCGTGGCATCCACGAACACGACGTCCGGAGGTGGCGGCGGAGCGACGGCGCATCCGGCGGCGCCCGTCCATGCCGCCGCGCCGAGCGCGGCCGACAGCAAGAGGGCATTCAGGGTTCTCTTCGTCATGTGTTCCTCCTCTCAGCGCCAGTGGCCGCCCACGAAGTACCACCCGCGCCTGTGATGGACCCAGTGCGGTGGAACCCAGACGGCGGCGTGACGCGGTGGCATCGACCAGCGGCCCGGCACCCAGACGTAGACCTTGCCGTCCCAGCGGTGATAGCCCTCCACCCAGACGTGGCGGGGCGACGGGGCAACCGTTCTCACTTCCACGATCGGGGCGGGCGGCGCGATGCGCACGTAGATGCGATCTCCCCTCGCCGGGGACGCCACGAGTAAGCCCGCGAGAAGAGCCGCGGCCAGAAAGAGACGTGAGCCGGAAATTCTGTTCATCGACACGACCTCCCGGCACTTCTTTGTGCCTATCCCTTGGACGATCGCCCCCCGCGCGGGTTGACGCCTACAGCTGTCCGGCAACAACTCGAGCGAGCGTCGAGGCGTCCAAATTGCCTCCGGACAGGATTAATGCAACCTTCTTGCCGGCCAGGCGGTCGCGCAAGGAGAAAAGGCCCGCCAGGCCCGCGGCTCCGGCGCCTTCGGCCAGGTTGTGCGTCGTGCGCAAGAACAGTCGAATTCCCTCGGCGATTTCGGCCTCGGTCGCCGTCACAAAACCAGCGAGGCCGGCCTGAAGCGCGGGGAACGTCAGCGCGTACACGCTTCGCGTGGCGAGCCCGTCGGCAAACGTGTCGGCGGATTCCGTGGTGAGCGGCCGCCCTGCGTGCCAGGAGTCGTGGGCCGCGGAAGCCCGGGCGGCTTGCACGCCGAAGACCTCGAGGCCGGGCCGAAGGGCGCGCGTGACCGTCATCGCGCCGACGGCCTGCGAGCCTCCCCCGATCGAAACGACCAGCGCATCGAGGTCCGGAGCCTCTTCGAGGATCTCGAGAGCGATCGTGGCCGCTCCGGCGATCACGCTGGGATCATTGGTCGAGTGGATGAGCGTCAGGCCGCGCTCGCGCACGAGCCGATCGGCCACGACGACGGACTCGTCGTAGTCTTTGCCCTCCTCGATGAGCGTGGCCTCGAGGCCGCGCATGGCTTCGTTCTTTTCCGGGTTGTTGCCCTGCGGCACGCAGATCGTGACCGCGACGCCCAGCCGCGCGCCGGCCCAGGAAAGGCCGAGGCCGTGGTTTCCGCGCGTCGCTCCGGCGATGCCTCGCCAAAGAGCCGCGGGCGGCAAGGCGGTGACGGCCGACACAGCGTTGCGCACCTTGAACGAGTTTGTCGGGTTGTGATTCTCGTGCTTGACGAAGACCGAGATGCCGCGGCCCACGGCCGCGTCAAGAGTCGCGTACCGCCGCAGCGGCGTCGGGGCCAGATGGGGCCGCAGACGCCGGCGCGCCTCGAGCACGTCGGCCATCGCGATCGGCCAGGCGCTCGCGTCGCTCACGGCTCGAAGGCCAATCGGCCGCCCGCGCCAATGGACCAGTGGTCCCAGGCAGGGTTGTAGAGCCCCAGGTTGCCGTTGGAGATGTGGAACCAGCGCGCGGCCACGAAGGGATGCCAGCGCCGGCCCAGAGGCAGAATCAATCCTGCGCCC
>WNGF01010069.1_pt1 | contig 10754 bp, 8 predicted proteins | sample 5400641 | NCBI WGS metagenome assembly WNGF01 (sample SAMN13153371, study PRJNA577476) | soil metagenome | isolation source: 80 cm soil or saprolite under grassland replicate 2 | place: USA:California | collected 2016-06-15
CACGCGCCGCCAGCCGACCCGCCTGACGCACACGACATCCCCGATGTCGAGCAGCCACTCGACCGCGATCTTGACCTCGGACCAGTCCCACCATGGCCCGCCGGCCTTGGCGCCACCGAGTTGCGTGGCGGTCAGCGGGCCGTCTGCCCGCAACCGCGCGAGCACCTCCTTGCACGCGCGCTCGGGGACCTCGTGCCATCGAAGGCCCCGCGCACGAAACGACCGCCTGCGGAAGGCGTAGTACGGCCACTCCTCGATGGGGAGCAGGCACGCCGCGTGCGACCAGTACTCAAAGGCCGACGGGCGGCCGGGACTCCAGTAAGCCCGTTCGACCTGGTCGCGCCCGACCGGGCCGAGCCGTGCGTAGGCGACAAGCTCGTGCGACCGCGCAAGCACGCTGATCGTGTCCAGTTGCACCGCGCCGATCCGGCGGATCATGCCGGGGACGCCGCCGCGTCGGCCCGCCGCGCCGAGAAAGCCCTGGGCGCGCAGGGTGATCCGGCGCACGTCATCCGGCGACAGCGTTTGCACCCGCTGATCGTAGCCAGCGGGTCTGACATTCCGGCAGGTCTAGTACCAGTCGTCGAATATCCCGCAGCCGAGCGCGAGGATGCCCCCCGCGGCCACGAGCCCGGCGCCGGCCCAGAACAGCCACCACGTCGGGCCGAGCACCAGCCCGAGTCCTCCCGCGACGAAGCCCACCGTGATGATGGAGACTGCTACCCAGGAGATCGGCCTGCCATGTCGAAGTGCCGGGGCCGCCGCAGCCAGGGTGAGCTGAGCCTCTCCCGGCACAGGCACGACATCTGATGGCGCTTGGTCGGCCATGCCGCAACTCCCTCTCGTGCTGGTCGTGTCAACCATTGTGGCGGTGCGCGGCCAGCGAGTCGGCAGCCACCCCCCAATTGAACGCACCGGTTGTGACGGCACCGGTGCGAGCGCGCCGTCAGTGAGGGCACCGTTTGCCGCGAGGGTCGCCTACGATGACTTCGAGTGCCGTGGTATGCGCGCGCCGACAGGCGCGCGTTGCCAAACGAGGGCCAGACAACCCGCAAGGAGCGCGACGAGAAGTGCCAGCCATCATCGATAGGGTCCTGCGCGCAGGCGAGGGCAAGATCCTGCGCAAGCTGAGGCGGGTCGCCGACCAGACCAACTCGATTGAAGAAGACTTCGTCGCGCTGAGCGACGCCGAACTTCGCGCGCTCACCGACCAGTACAGGCAGCGCTACGCCGACGGAGAATCTCTCGACGACCTCCTGCCGGAGGCGTTCGCCACGGTGCGGGAGGCGGCTCGGCGCACGCTCGGCCAGCGGCATTTCGACGTGCAGCTGATGGGTGGCGCGGCGATGCACCTCGGCAACATCGCCGAGATGAAGACCGGCGAGGGCAAGACCCTCGTCGCGACGCTGCCCTCCTACCTCAACGCCCTCGCTGGCGGAGGCGTGCATGTGGTTACGGTCAACGACTACCTGGCCAAGCGCGACGCGGAGTGGATGGGGCGCATCCACCGGTTTCTCGGCCTGGAGGTCGGCGTCATCCTCGCTCAGATGCCCCCAGATGAGCGGCGTAAGGCGTATGCGGCGGACATCACCTACGGCACGAACAACGAGTTCGGCTTCGACTATCTGCGTGACAACATGGCAGCTCAGCTCGACGAATGCGTCCAGCGCGGGCATAACTACGCGATTGTGGACGAGGTCGACTCGATCCTCGTCGACGAGGCGCGGACGCCGCTGATCATCAGCGGCCCTGTCGAGCAGAGCGCCCGCTGGTACACCGAGTTCGCCAAGATCGCTCCGCGGCTTCGCCGCGGCGAGGACGGCGCCGGTGACTACGAGGTCGACGAGAAAAAGCGCACGGTCGGCATTCTCGAGTCCGGTGTGGAAAAGGTCGAGGACTGGCTCGGCATCGACAACCTGTACGACCCGGTGAACACACCTCTGGTCGGCTACCTCAACAACGCGCTCAAGGCGAAGGAGCTGTACAAGCGCGACAAAGACTACGTCGTGATGAACGGCGAGATCCTCATCGTTGACGAGTTCACCGGCCGGATGCTGCACGGCCGCCGTTACAACGAGGGCATGCACCAGGCGATTGAGGCCAAGGAAGGCGTGTCGATCAAGGAAGAGAACCAGACCCTCGCGACGATCACGCTGCAGAACTACTTCCGCATGTACGACAAGCTGGCCGGAATGACAGGCACGGCGATGACCGAGGCCAACGAGTTCCACCAGATCTATAAGCTTGGCGTCATCCCCATCCCGACCAACATGCCGATGATCCGCGAAGACTTGAGCGACGTCATCTACCGGACCGCCCACGCCAAGTTCACGGCGTGCGTGCACGACATCGCTGAGCGCCATTCGTGCGGTCAGCCCATGTTGGTCGGCACGACGAGCGTGGCCAAGTCCGAGATCCTCTCCCAAATGCTCAAGCGCCAGGGGATCAGGCACGAGGTGCTGAACGCCAAGCAGCACGAGCGTGAGGCGGCGATCGTCGCCCAGGCGGGCAGGCTCGGCGCGGTCACTGTGGCCACCAACATGGCGGGCCGCGGCACCGACATCATGCTCGGCGGCAACCCCGAGTTCATGGCCGACATCGAACTCCACCAACGTGGCCTGTCGCCGCTGGAAACGCCCGAGGACTACGAGGCCGCGTGGCCGGAGGCGCTGGACAAGGCCCGCCGCGCGGTCGCGGAAGAGCATGAGCAGGTTGTGGCCGTGGGCGGGCTGTATGTGCTCGGTACCGAGCGGCACGAGTCTCGGCGGATCGACAACCAGCTCCGCGGGCGTTCGGGTCGGCAGGGCGACCCCGGGGAGTCCCGGTTCTATCTGTCCCTCGAGGACGACCTGATGCGGATGTTCAACTCCGCCAGGGTGGAGTCGATCATGTCGACCCTCAAGATTGCCGAGGACGTGCCGATCGAGTCGAAGATCGTCACAAATGCGATCAGGTCGGCCCAGCACCAGGTGGAGCAGCAGAACTTCGAGATCCGCAAGGAAGTGCTCAAGTACGACGAGGTGCTCAACAGGCAGCGCAAGGTCATCTACGCCGAGCGGCGTAGGGTGCTCGAGGGCGCCGACGTGCATGACCAGATCCGCACGATGATCGATGAAGTGGTCGAAGGCTATGTCGCCGGGGCTACCAGCGAGGGATTCCCTGAAGAGTGGGACCTGGACAAGCTCTGGCAGGCGTTCCGCCAGCTTTATCCGGTGGGAGTCACCGAGGGCGAGCTGATCGAGGAGGCGGGCGGCGAGCGGGCCGGCCTGTCGCGTGAGTTCATCTCCGAGCAGATCAAGCGAGACGCCGAGGCTGCCTACGACAGGCGCGAGGAGGAGCTCACCCCGGAGGTGCTGCGCGACCTCGAACGGCGGGTGGTGCTCGCGGTGCTCGACCGCAAGTGGCAGGACCACCTGTACGAGATGGACTACCTCCAGGAAGGCATTGGCCTGCGCGCTTACTCACAGCGCGACCCGCTGATCGAATTCCAGCGGGAGGGGTTCGAGATGTTCAACGCGATGCTGGACGCGATCCGCGAGGAGTCTGTTGGCTACCTGTTCAATCTCAAGGTCGACGTGCAGGACAACCCCATCGTCGAGGAAACGCCGGTCGACGCGGTCGACGCGTTCGACGCGGCCGAGGTGGCGCCTGGTGCGCGTCCGCGGGGCGCAGGCCGTGGTCGCGCGGTCCCGGCCGGCGCGCCAGCGGCAGGCGGCGGCAGGGCAGGCAGGGGAGCGGCCGGCGGTGGCGCGGCAGGCAGTGGCGCGGTCGGCGGTGGCGCGGCAGGCAGTGGCGCGGGCCTTCCTCCTGGGCTTGCCAAGCCCAAGCGCCCAGCCAGGCTGGAGTACTCGGCGCCGACCATCGATGGCGCCGCCGACGGCGTTGAGCGCCGCGTCGACTCCGCCAGTGGCGGCGGTGAGTTCGGCAGAGTCGGCAGGAACGAGCCATGTCCATGCGGCTCTGGCCGCAAGTACAAACGGTGCCATGGCGACCCACGCACCCGGGCGAGCCTCACCTGACGCGTTTGCTCATCCGCCCACGCCCGCTGGGCCGCCCACCTCCGCTCGGCCGCCCACCTCCGCTCGGCCGCCCACGCCCGCTCACCAGCCAGAAAGATCATGCGGCCTCGATGGCCGTACATCGCCAGGCGGTGCCTTCGGCGATGGCGGGGTCGCGCTCAAGCCGGACGGCGAGTGCGCGTACCCGCGGCCCGAAGCGCACCACCACGGCCATCTCGACGACCCCTGACGACGGCGCGCTCGCGACGATGCGCCGTATCTGCGGTCCTGGGCGCCCGGCCTGCGGTCCCGTGCGCCCCGCGAGCAGCGGGCCAAGGCGGCGAATGTGGGTTCTGGCGCGCTCGGTCGTCCATCGAGAAAGCTGTCTGGATGGCCGCGAGCCAGCCAGGGTTTCCGCAAGGATCTGCGCGAACTGGCTCGGCCACGCCACGCCGCCGAGGCCCGGCTCGCGGCCATCGGCGGGTGCGTGATCAGATCCCCGCCCGCCCCCAGGCGGTGTGCGCACGCCCCGTGAGCGTGTCGCGTCTGATCCGCCACCGCGGCTTGATCCGCCACCGAGCGGTGGCCCGCCGCTGAGCGCTGGCCCGCTGCCTGGAGGTGGCCCGCCGCTGAGCGCTGGCCCGCCGCTGCGGCCCGACCCGCCGTCATCGGCTGTGCCGACGTCGTCGTACGGCGGCGCCGGGTCGGGTACGACGCACACCGTGGCGCGTAACTGTGTCGGGTACTCGCGCGGCGACGACGACGATAACATCAGGTCTCCTAGACAACCGGCCCTAACTGGCATCTTCGTTCTAGCGCACAACGGTGACATTTTGACCGGCTCGCCATGGGCAAGACAACGAGCAGGATGCGCGCGCGAGGCCCAAAGGGCACCGGAGGGATCGTGGTGGGCGACACGCTGATCGTGGCTGGGCGGATCGTTCCCGCGGCAGACGGGCAGGTGCTGGCACCCGGTTATGTGCGGATCAGCCGCGGCGTCGTCACAGCGGTGGGGCAGGGCCGCCCCGCCGAAGCCGCCGACTTTGACCTGCGCGGCGGTGTGCTAGTGCCCGGTTTCGTCGACCTGCAGGTAAACGGCTATTTCGGCGTGGATCTCGCGGGGGTAGACGCCACAGGATGGGCCAGCGTGGTGCGGCGGCTGCCGGAGACTGGAACGACCGCATTCCTGCCCACGTTCATCACCAGCCCGGTACACAAGCTCGCCGCCGCCATGCGGACTATGAGGGAGTTCGTCGCAGGGCTTCCGCCCGGTGCCCGGGTGCTCGGCGCGCACATCGAGGGACCATTCATCTCGTTGCGCCGTCGCGGCGCACACGACCCCGGATGGATCATCGAGCCGGAGCCGGAGGCGGTAGAGGAGCTGCTGAACGCCGGCGGTGACGTCCTCCGCGTCGTCACGCTAGCCCCAGAACGGCCCGGTGCGATCGCCGCAATCAGGCGCCTGACTGACGCAGGCGTGCTGGTCAGCGTGGGCCATAGCGACGCGACGGCAGGTCAGGTGGCAGCGGCGGGTGACGCAGGTGCCCGAATGGTGACCCACCTGTTCAACGGGCAGGCCGGACTGCATCATCGCGAACCAGGCGTCGTCGGTCAGGCGCTCGCCGACCACCGGTTCACCAGCGGGCTCATAACCGACCTGCACCACGTGGCGGCGTCGGTATGCGTCGTCGCCTTTGCCGCGGCGCCTGGCCGGATCGCGATCGTCACCGATGCCGCGGCCTGCGCAGGCATGCCCCCAGGCCGGTACCAGCTCGGTGGCAGGCCGATCGAACTGCCGCCGGGCGAGGGCGTGCCGCCGGTCCGTGCCGACGGCACCATGGCCGGGTCCAGCCTGCGGATGGATCTCGGCGTAGCCAACATGGTCGGCGCCGGTGTGGATCTTGTCACGGCGGTCACGGCGGCCACGCGAGTGCCTGCCGACCTCATCGGGCGGCCAGATCTCGGTCGGCTCACCCCGGGTGCCGCAGCCGATCTTGTCTGGCTCGGCGAGGACCTGCGGACCCGCGCCACCTGGATCGGCGGGAATATCGCCCACTCAGACGGCGGACTCGGCGGAGCGGCCGAGCCCGCAGCCCGCCCTCACGACTCCTGCGCGCCGATCACGTCCGCGTGAACGCTGCTGGGTTACTGCGGCGCGAAGGCGACGGGGCCACCCGGGCCAGTCTCGCGTCTTGGACCTTCGTGATGGGTGGTCCGGAGCCGGTCCGTTTCATGATCCGGGTAACTTCTGCAAAAGTTACCCGGATCATGAAACAAGTACCTTCGGTGGTGCCCCGAGCTGTCCGGGTCCGGCGGGATTGGCGCAGATCGCCAAACTCCCTCTCTACCCTGGGCGCTGGTTGGCCTAACGGGCAGGTCGCGGGCCGGCCATAGACTGCCTGCCGTGGCACATGTCATCACCCAGATGCGCGCGGAGATCGAACAGCAACCGCAGGCGCTGCGAGTCACGCTCGATGCGTTGTTCCCGCGTGCCGCAGACGTCGCGGCGGCCGCCGAGCGCACCCGGCACGTGTTGTTCATCGCGCGCGGGACTTCAGACAATGCCGCCGTCTACGGAAGCTATCTCCTCCAGGTGCATGCGGGTCGGCTCGCCACGCTGGCGTCGCCGTCGATTGCCACCGTCTACCGGGCGCGGCTTGACCTGTCCGGAGTGCTCGCCGTGGCGCTGTCGCAGTCGGGGCAGACCGAGGAGATCGTCGACACGCTGATGTGGGCACGCGACTGCGGAGCGCGGACCATCGCGATCACCAACCGTGGCGGCTCGCCACTATCCGAAGCCGCCGATGTCGCGTTGATCACGCGAGCCGGTACGGAGCGCGCCGTTCCTGCGACCAAGACGTTCACCACGCAATTGGCCGCGCTGGCTGTGCTTGGCATCGGCCTCGGCGCCAACGTCGACGCAGGTCAGCTTCGCGCTGTGCCTGATGAGATCGAGCGCCTGCTCGCGGTGCCGATGGATCTCGATCCGGTGGTCGCGGAACTCGCGACGGTCGTCGGCGCGGTGGTCTCCGGCCGGGGTTTCGCCTACTCAGCCGCGCTCGAACTCGCCCTCAAGCTCAAAGAGACGTGCTACCTGCACGCGATGGGACTCTCCTACGCGGACCTGCTGCACGGCCCGATCGCGGTTGTGGGTGCCGCCACGCCTGCGATCATCGTGGCAGCAGGCAGCGGGCCCACGCTCGATCCGTCAATCGCCCTCGCCCGCCGCGTCACCCGGTCGGGTGCGCGAGCCTACGGCGTCGGTGGCGGCGACCCACTAGCTCGGGCCTGCAGCCGGGCCTTGCCCGGCCCGCGCCTGCCTGAGTGGCTCGCGCCGATCGGGCTGATCGTGCCCGGCCAGTTGGTCGCCGAGGCGCTCGCACGCAAGCTCGGCATCGACCCGGACAACCCCCGCGGTCTCACCAAAGTGACACAGACGGTCTGACGGTCGGCGTCTTTGTACTCGGCAGCGTTGTTGGACCGGACATTTCGGGCGGCAGAAACAGCACCCTGGAGTACAAGGCGGCGGAAACAGCACCCTCGAGTACGAGGATGAACGGGCCCCGGCGGTCAGGCGGCGTCGCGGGTGGGGATTGCCTGTTCGAGCTGGGCGCGGAGCTGCCCGATCAGGTAGGCGTCGAGCGTGGTGCTCTGACGTGAGCCTTTCACCCGCGCCGAGGCGTACAGCCGCGCGCCGTCGCTGTAGAAAATGCTCCACCCGGTGAAATCGGCGGCGAGTTCCCGCAGGTCGCCCGTGGTGTCCACGACAGGGTGCCCGTTGCGCAGGCACGCGTCTCTAATTCGCGGCCAGTGCAGCCCGCACGCGTCAAAGATGGGCGGGTCGTTGCTGTGATCAATGCCGTCCGCTTCGAGCCGCGACCGGGGGATGATGATCCGGACCTTCGCGACAGAACGGCACCCGCGCGTGTCGCAGGTCGCATTCGCCGGGGGGACGGCGGCCTGATAAGGGTTACCAAGGGGGGTGGACACGCTTGCGATGGTCTCGCACCCGGCTCAAGGAATTCTCGTGCGCGTATGCAGTGAGCGAGGCGCCGACCGGAAACCCGTCGCAGCGTCCGGGCGGCCGGTAACGTCGTACGGGTTATGAGGCCCAGTCAACGGCGGCCCAGTCAATGGCTTGGTCTACGCGCCGGTCAGCGGCTTGGTCTACGCGCCGGTCAGCGGCTTGGTCTACGCGCCGGTCAGCGGCTCACACGCCTCGGCGCCCTCGGCGCCTGCCTGGTGCTTCTCGCCGCCTGTGGCATTTCGGGCCAGGTGGCGCAAGTGCATGGCCGCCATGGCCGCGTCCTGTCGGCCGCAGCGCTGCGGCCCGTGATCGGTCCCCGCGTCGCAGCGATCGTAGCCAGGATGAGCCTGCCGCGAAAGGTCGGTCAGCTCTTCGTGGCAGCGGTGCCGGGGATCCAGGCGAGCCAAGGCGGCGCAGAGCTTGTGCGCAGGTACCACCTCGGCGGTGTCATCTACTTCCAGAACAACCTACATAACGCGGACCAGGTCGCGACGCTATCCAACGGGCTGCAGCACGCCGCCATGGCGGGCAAGCCTGCCGTTCCGCTCACCGTTGGAACCGATCAGGAGGGCGGCACGGTCTCGCGGCTGGCCGGGATCGTCACATCCATGCCAAGCGAGATGGCGGCGGGCGCGACAAGGGATCCCGCGCTGGTGCGGGACGCGGAGGCCGCCACCGGCAGGCAGTTGCGCGCGCTCGGCATCAACCTGGACTACGCGCCGGTGGCCGACGTCAACGTTGACCCCGCCAACCCGGTGATCGGCACCCGCTCCTTCGGCGCCAATGCGGCGCTTGTTTCGCAGATGACGCTGGCCGCCGTCACCGGATTGCACGCGGCCGGCGTGGCCGCAGCCGCGAAGCACTTTCCAGGGCACGGTGACACCGACGTCGACAGCCACACCGGCCTGCCCGTGATTCGCCACACGATGCGGCAGTGGCGGCGGATCGACGAACCGCCGTTCCAGGCGGCCATCCGCGGCGGCGTGGACATGATCATGTCGGCGCACATCGTCGTGCCTGCGCTGGAGCGCTCGAGAGATCCTGCCACGCTGTCCCACGCGGTCATCACCGGCCTGCTGCGGGGCAAGCTTGGCTACCGCGGCGTGGTTACCACGGACGCCCTGCAGATGGCCGGTGTCCAGCAGGGATACGGCGACGCGCGGGCGGCCGTGCGCGCGATCAAGGCGGGCTGCGACGAGCTCCTCCTGCCGCCGAGCTTGGCGACGGCCTACGGCGCCGTGCTCGCTGCCGTGCGAACCGGCCAGCTTCGGTTGACGCGGCTTGACCAGGCCGTGACCCGGATCCTCACCCTCAAGGCCGAACGTGGCCTGTTCTCGCACCCCTACGTCGACGTCGGCGCGGCGTGGCGCGGCGTAGACACCGTCGCGGCCGCGGCGGTCGCGCGGCGCCTGGCGGACCGTTCTGTGACCGTGGTGAAGAACGCGGGACGCGTGCTGCCCGTGCCTCGCGGCGCATCTGTCTACGTAGCGGGCGCCGATGCGGGTCAGCTCGCCGCAGCGCTTGAGCGGGCCGGCCTGCGGCCGGTCACCTCGGCCGGGGCCGCGCGCGTCATTGTCGTCGCGACCAGCAGCGCGACGGATGACCCTGCTGAGCACGCGCTCATCGACCAACTGCTCGCCGTGGCTCGCCCGGTCGTCCTCATCGCTACCGGCAAGCCATACGACCTGGGCCTTTTCACTGGCGCTTCGGCTGAGGTCGCGACCTACTGCGACGCGGCGGTCTGCATACGCGCGGCGGCGGGCGTTTTGACCGGAGCGATCCGCCCGCACGGCAAGCTTCCCGTCACTGTTCCCGCGGCGGGTGGGCGCGGGTATCCGTTCGGCGCGGGCCTCGCCGGTCTCGCGCCTCATTAGGATCGCTACCGTGTCCGCGATCCCGGGCGCCACGGCCAAGCCACGTGGGCTGATCACCGATTGGGGCGGCGTGCTGACCGCGCCGGTCGCCGCTTCTGTCGCGGCGTGGCTGAAGGCGGACGGCATCGATGCACTTGGCTACCGGTGCGTCATGACGCAGTGGGTGGGCGAGGCTTACGGCCCGGAGGGGCCAAAAAACCCCGTTCACGCGCTGGAGCGTGGGGAGATAACCCCGCAGCAGTTCGAGCGGCTGCTCGCGGCCCGCTTGATACGGACCGACGGGGACGCCGTGCCAGCTGATGGTTTGCTGAGGCGGATGTTCGCTGCGATGGTGCCGGTCGAGCCGATGTATGCGCTGCTGCGTTCCGTCCGCGGCGCGGGGATCCCAACCGGGCTGCTCTCCAACTCGTGGGGCAACGACTACCCGCGCGAGACTTTCCCCGACCTGTTCGACGCGGTGGTCATCTCGAGCGAGGTAGGCATGCGCAAGCCAGAAGAAGCCATCTTTCTGCACGCTTTGGCCCGGCTTGGCCTCACTCCCGAGAACTGCGTGTTCATCGACGATATCGAGGCCAATGTCACCGCCGCACGGGCGCTCGGCATGGTTGGGTTGCACCATCGCGAACCAGACGGCACAGCGGCAGCCGTTAAGGACCTGTTTGGGCTCACGTGATGACACAAAAGCCCTACCCGAGCGCGGCGAACGAGGGCCGGTCGGCCAACATGCGTGCCATCAGGCGCACAGGCACCAAACCAGAGGTGGCGCTGCGCAGTGAGCTGCACCGGCTCGGTTACCGGTACCGGAAAGATCATCGCCTTGACCTTGCCGACGGAGTTAGGGTTCGGCCTGACATC
>WNGF01010073.1_pt1 | contig 10751 bp, 5 predicted proteins | sample 5400641 | NCBI WGS metagenome assembly WNGF01 (sample SAMN13153371, study PRJNA577476) | soil metagenome | isolation source: 80 cm soil or saprolite under grassland replicate 2 | place: USA:California | collected 2016-06-15
TAATCACGACCGGCGAACGAAAAAGATGGAAGCGATTTATCAGTTTTCTTGTGCTTATTCCGTGGGCTTTGCCGGGAACCGTCGTGGCCGTGTCAATCGCTGAAGCCTATGGACAGCCGAACCCACTGACAGGATCGTTTATTCTCGTAGGCACTTTTTGGATCTTGCCGGTGGTTTATTTTTTGCGCTTCATGCCGCTGGTAGTACGCGCGGTCCAGGCGAGTATCGAACAACTAGATCGCGCGCTGGAGGAGGCCGCGAGCGTCCTCGGCGCTGGTTGGTGGCGGCGATTCTGGCGCGTGCGTCTTCCTTTGGTCGCTCCGGGAGCGGTGGCGGGAACCCTGTTGGCGTTCGTGATCGCCCTGGGGGAATATGTCGCGTCGATCCTGGTTTTCACACCGGGCAATCGACCAGTTTCGATTGCAATCGCTTCGGCTATGCGTGATTTCAACCTGGGAACGGCCGCGGCGTATGGAGTACTTTTAATCGGGATGATTGCGATTGCGATGATTGTGGCAGCTCAGTTACAGAACCGCGAGCGGTAGCAAGCGGGAGTGGTGGGTTAGTTTGATGTCCGACGAGCTTTAGCTTGTCGAACTTGGACGACAAACTGAAGTTTGTCGGACATTCGCATTGAAACTGACGCACTACCCAAGCGGGGCAGTAGCCCGACGGTCAGGGAGTGCGTGGTTGCGCACAATACGAAGACGGCAAGAGCTTTGAGTAACACCTTGATGTTGCCTAAGACAGGCTCTGTTCTCACGCCCTCCCTCACGGTCGGGCTACTGCCCCGCTTCGCGTGACCCTTTTGCGCCTCTGCGGTTAAACTATGCTCGGCAGATCGAAACTCTTATGAATCATAAGATCATTAGGACACTCCTGGCTCTTCTCTTCGTTTCGCTCTTGATTACTGCGCCGCGCGCCCAGCAAACAACTGGCCCGGTCGCATCCAAAGAATCCCAGGAAGATCGCGTCGTCCTTTACCAGGCGCTGCTTGATCTGACGAACCCCTGGACAGTGATGTGCATCGCCGCGCATCCGGATGATGAAGACGGTACGTCTTTGATCGTCATGCGCCGCAAGTTCGGTGCGCACACCGTCAGTCTGTTTTCGACTTTTGGTGAAGGCGGACAAAACGCGATTGGTCCCGAGCTTTATGAAGAGCTGGGCGCGATTCGCGCGCGCGAAACGATGGCTGCGGCGGAGATCCAGGGCTCGGAACCATACTTTCTTGGCCTGAAAGACTTCGGCTATTCAAAGTCCGCGGACGAGACTTTTCAAAAATGGGGTCACGACGAAGCTTTGCGTCGAATGGTCTTGCAGATCCGAAAACTTCGTCCGGACGTAATCATTACCAACCACTCTGTTACTAACAACGACCATGGCCATCACCAGGCTACCGCCCGGCTAGAACTCGAGGCGTTTGATGCTGCCGCGGATTCGAAGCGCTTTCCTGAACAATTGAAAGACGGCGTAACCGTCTGGCAAGTACAGAGACTCTTCGTGCGCGCGCGCTTTGGCAACACGCCGCAGAACTCGGGGCAGAAGCCCGACCGTGAGGGAGGGCGCGAAGATGTCGTCACGATCGATCCCAACGAACGCGATCCGATTCGCGACACGGTCTACGCCGAAGAAGCACTGCGCGCTTTGCAGAAACATGCGACCCAAGGCCCCTGGCCAAAGACATTCGCTGAATTCGCTGCCCGTTTTCGTTCATTCACCGGACAGGGCGCAGCGCCGGGCCAATTGCCTCTGATTCGTTACGTCCTAGTGCGTGAAGCGAAAGGCGCGGATGCGTTAACTAAAGACTCGCACAATTTTCTTGATGGACTACAGACTTCTGATCCGGACGTAGCTCTGCCAAATACGCATGACTCAGCGATGGAGCTTTCGCGCAATCGCTCCCAAGCGCTGGGGCTACTGACCGAAGCATTCCTTCAGCGCAATTACGGCGGCCTCAATCGTTCCGCGGATTTGCAACGTCGCGCTATGATGAGGGAAAGAATTGAAAGGGCGTTAGCGCTTGCCGCGGGAATCGATCTAAAGGTGCAGCCTGCGATGACAGTTGCGGTCCCCGACTCAACGATTGATATTTCGATCCGCATTACGAACTCTGGCAGTCACCAGGTCAACGGTATCAACTGCAAGTCGTGGACAGGATCCTATGGAGAAAATAAAACCGGTGAGTTCGCCGGGCTGACAATAATAATAGGACCAGATCGCGTGGCTCCCGGGGGTTGGGTTGGCTTTTCAAACAATGTCCGGATTCCCGCCGATACGCCGATCAATGTTCCGGTGGCTGATCATCTCTATGAGCCTACTGGACTCGGATTGGAACTCAACACGCGCTGCACCCTTGAGGTGTCAGGCGACAGGTTTGCGATCGATTTGCCGAATCGCGTCGATGTAGTACCGACGGTTGAAATCGCGCGGGTTACACCGTCGCTTATGCCGCTTCCACCAGAGAGGGCAAACGAACGAGCGCCCCAAGTGCAAATTCCATTTGAGGTTACGCTGATTAATCATCAATCGGCTCCCTTCAATGGTCATTTGGCCGCACACGACGGCACGTTCGGCAACCCGATCAACGACATGGTTGTAAAGCTCGCTGCGGGGGAAAAACGAACAGTGAAGTTCACGGTCGCTGGACCTGTATCTCACATCAGACATAATTCGATAACCTTCCTGGTTCGGGACGCGAAACAGTCTTTTCCACAAATGACAGTGCCGATGTTCTCGACGGAGGCACATGTAAGACCCGATATTCACGTTGGCTATATTCGCGGTTTCGACTTCAGCCTGCCGAATGCGCTCAATGCTCTGGGCGTTGAATCAAAAGAATTAGGCATTGATGAAGTGAAGAGGGCGGACCTTTCAAAGTACACGTCGATCATCGTTGACAATCGCGTATATGAATCACAGCCGGAATTGATCGCCGCCAATCAGAAGCTGCTGGACTACGCAAAGGATGGAGGAACGCTCGTCGTCTTTTATCACAAGTCGTTCGAATGGAATCCTGACCAGCGACGCAATCGGCCGCAGCTCGCCCCTTACAAATTGATTCTCGGCGACGAACGCATCACGGATGAAAATGCGCCGGTGACCTTTATCGAGGCGCAGCATCCGCTGCTGAACTTTCCCAATAAGATTGGCCCGGAAGACTTCGCGGGATGGATTCAGGAACGAGGTCTCTATTATCCCAAAGAGTGGGACGCGCAGTATCACGCGCTGCTGCAATCAAACGATCCCGGCGAGCCGCCGTTAAAGGGTGGTCTACTCGTAGCGGACTATGGACGCGGGCATTACATCTACTCGAGTATGGTTTGGTATCGGCAGTTGCGTGCGGGCGTGCCGGGCGCGTACCGGATGCTCGCGAATATGATTAGCTATGGCCAAACGAAGTAGCGCGCTGGGAGTCTTGCTGCGGCTTCGCCGCCCGATGTGCGGAAAGCCTATGGCTTTCCGTTAGGCCGCCAATCTCTTCTTTCTCATCGCGGCAGGGCTTAGCCCTGCCGCGATGAGAAAAAACAAACTCACGCCGGTAAGGCAAAGCCTTACCGCACATCAGGCGGCAGAGCTGCGAAGAACGCCCTCCAAGCTCTCAAGCGGACGGGGCGTCCGCGCTCCCGGCATTGGCGCTCCCAGCTTCCAATTTCTCTTTCGCGCGAGCGAGAAACGTATCAATTGCTTCATTGATGCGACGCTGCGTGCCGGCATTAACAGGGCCTTCACCAATCAAACCTAAAGCAGGGTGAAGTTCTCGAGCGCGTTTGCGGCGCAGCTCGATCTGTTGCGAGATTTGGATCACCGTCTTTCCGTCGCGTGGAGCTAGATCAACTGAGTAGCGCAGCAAATTCTCGCTTTCATTTGCGGCCGGAGACCATTCGATCGAGCCAATCCGGTTTGCTGTTTGCTGAACGGGAAATGAAAACCGAACTCTTCCCACCGGCGTATCAGCGCCAATAGTCCAACGTGCGATGCCGCCTGGCTCGCGATGAATCTTTTCAATACCGGGCAAGAGATTAGTGAAGTTAGTAAGATCTGAGAAGAACTTCCGCACCCGCCCTGCAGGTGCATCGATCTCTAATTCGGTTTTGTAAGCAGCCTTAACTCGAAACATTAGTAATGCAGAGATCGCAGATCAGAGACCAAATGTCAGAAATTACACGAAGTACCCCGGATCTCAATTCCTAAGCGTTGTGCGTGGCGCGTCCGATATCCTCGTACCAGCACCGCGTGCACCAGCGATGTCTTGCTTCTCGCTCCTTCGCTGAATAGTCAACCGAACCGGGAAGACGCCTTGCGACCTCGCGCTCCTCATCCGTTAATTCTTTCCAGCTGCGCAAACGGGCCGTGCTACAACGTGGGCAAATCGTTCCATCCACAAGACGATTGTCCACACTTTGATGCTAATAAACCAATGGGCAGCCGAGATCATTTGAACTCCGCTGCCCATCAATTGCCGCTGGGGTGACTCCTTAAATATCGAAGTATAGAGCGAATTCGTGCGGATGCGGCCGCAAGCGAATTGCGTCAACCTCTTTCTTGCGTTTATAGGCGATCCAGGTCTCGATCACATCGGGAGTAAACACTCCCCCCTCAAGCAGGAAATCATGATCCCGCTCAAGCGCATCCAGCGCCTGATCCAAAGAGCCCGGCATGGACTTGATCTTCTTGGCTTGCTCTGGCGGAAGCTCGTAAAGATCTTTGTCTACAGGGGCAGGCGGTTCGATCTTTTTCTTTACGCCGTCCAGGCCGGCCATTAGCATGGCCGGAAAAGCATAATAGGGGTTGCAGCTCGGATCCGGCGTGCGAAACTCAAGTCGCCTGGCTTTCTCGCTGGTTGAATATGTAGGAATGCGAACACAGGCACTACGATTACGCTGCGAATAAGCGAGATTGATCGGCGCCTCGTATCCCGGGACCAGACGACGATAGGAATTCGTAGTCGGCGCAATAAAGGCACACAGCGCGTCAGCATGTTTCAAGAGGCCGCCAATATAGTAGCGCGCGGTATCGCTCAGCAAAGCGTATCCTTTCTTGTCATAGAAGACGTTCTTGCCCTTCTTCCAAAGGCTCTGATGGGTGTGCATACCTGAGCCGTTATCCTGAAATAGCGGTTTCGGCATCATAGTTACAGTCTTGCCGTGACGTCGTCCCACGTTCTTGATGATGTATTTGTAAAGCATGACCTGGTCGGCCATTTTCGTCAGCGTGGTATAGCGCAGATCGATCTCGGCCTGGCCGGCGGTGCCGACTTCGTGGTGATGAATCTCAACGACGACTCCGCATTTTTCCAGCGTGCGCACCATATCGGATCGAATGTCGTGCTGGTGATCCATCGGTGGCACCGGGAAATAGCCTTCTTTGTACCTTGGCTTGTAGCCTAGATTAGGCCGCTCTTCGCTTCCGGTGTTCCAGGCGCCTTCTTCTGAATCGATGAAATAGAAGCCGTAGTTGTAGCTTTGGTCGAAACGAATATTGTCAAAGATGTAGAACTCGATCTCCGGTCCCCAGTAGCTCGTGTCCGCGATGCCCGTCGACTGTAGATACTTCTCGGCCTTTTGAGCCACAAAACGTGGATCGCGACTATACTGTTGACCGCTGATCGGGTCGCGCACGTTGCAGACAAGACTCAGGGTCGGCAGTTTGGTAAACGGATCGAGAATGGCGGTATCCGGATCGGGAAATAGCAACATATCGCTCTCGTCGATGGTTTGAAAGCCACGAATGCTCGAGCCGTCAAAGCCGATTCCCTCCGTGAACAGATCTTCTTTCAGTTCGTTCGTCGAGATGGAAAAGTGCTGCCACAATCCGGGCAGGTCGACGAACTTCAAATCTACAATTTCCACTTTGTTCTCTTTTGCAAACGCAATTACGTCCTTTGGCTTCATCAGTCGTGGCCTCCTATTCGATTGTTAGAGAAAGTTGCGGGTAAATGTTGCTGAGCGCGGCTGGGCAGGGTTCGCCTGTCTAAAGGCATGCTTCAAGCCTCTCTTCAGATATTCCGTTCGGAAAAGGGAGTGTCAGGGGTGCTCTTCGCCCCGAAGCTGGTTTTGGCGCGAAGTGGTTGGAAACGTCTCGATCTGGAGAGCGCGAAAACGCCATTAAGCGCGCAACTAAAAAACGTGCATTATAGCTGCAGAAATTTCGCTGTCAAGATATTTGCTGCAATATCCTGCGCAAAGTTTTCCTTGTAGAATCACAAAAAACCATTACAAAAAGTTAACTTGTTATCAAGGACAGGTTTAAGCGAAAGAATCGTTACGACTGCGACTAAAAAAGTTATAGACCGACCTCGGGTTTTCTGTTAAATTCTGCCGTTAAGGTACCACCCCAAGAAATATCCGCTATTTGCCGGAATGCAGCCACGCACCGGTTCCGGCGGGTTAATGCGCGAGCAAGGGCACACCAGGAGACTGCTAGTTGACCACCGCGATCGAACAGACAGTCGAAACCTACGGCATTGAGAACTGGGGCGCTGGCTACTTCGACGTAAATCGGAAGGGCAATTTAATCGTGCGCCCGGCCGAAGGCGATCCGCGCTCGGCCGATCTCCGTGAAATTATCGAAGATCTGGCCCGCCGCGGCATTACCGCGCCGGTACTCCTGCGGTTTCCGCAACTAGTCGCTGCGCAGGTTCGAAAGCTGCAGCGGGCTTTCAGCAAGTCAATCCGCGAATTCGAATATCAGGGCGCACACATGTGCGTCTATCCGATGAAAGTGAATCAGCAACGCGCCGTGGTCGAAGAATATCTGCGGGAGGGATCGCGGTACGACTTTGGTTTGGAAGTCGGATCGAAAGCGGAACTGTACGCGGCGATGGCCTTGGAGCAATCGCCCGACAGCCTACTGGTGCTGAACGGTTTCAAAGACGAAGAGTTCATCGAGATGGCATTCGCCGGCGCGAAATCAGGCAAACGCGTCGTCATCGTAGTTGAGAAGCTGAGCGAGCTGGATCACATCCTGCGCATCGCCGATCGAACTGAAGGCAACATGCCAATCATCGGGATGCGAGTCAAGCTCTACTCCAAAGGATCAGGTCGCTGGGAAAAGTCGGGTGGTGAAGCAGCAAAGTTTGGTCTGACTACGACTGAGTTGCTGGAAGTAATCAATCGCTTGAAGGAAGCCAGCCGCATCGACATGCTGCGCTTGCTTCACTTTCACATCGGCTCGCAACTGACTGATATCAAGCGGATCAAGAACGCGATGAAGGAGGCCGCGCGCGTTTACGCCAAGGTCTATCAAATGAAGGTGCCCGTTGAATTGCTCGACGTAGGCGGCGGCATGGCCGTCGATTACGATGGCTCGAAGACGGCGTTTGATTCATCGGCAAACTATAGCGCGCAGGAGTTTGCCAACGATGTCATCTACACGATCAAGCAGGTCTGTGAAGATGAAAACGTTCCGCATCCGACGATAATTCAGGAATCGGGTCGTTACCTGTCTGCCTATCACGCGATCCTGGTAACAAATGTCTTGGAGGAAATCAACACGGTGGTCGAGGACATCACACCAATCGAGATCGACGAAGATGATCCTCAAGTCGTGATCGAGCTGGGCGACCTGCGCGAAACCATCACCATCAAGAATTATCGCGAGTACTATCACGACGCTCTCGAACATCGCGAAGAACTATTCACGCTTTTCAATCTGGGGCTGATCTCGCTGGAAGACCGGGCCAAAGGCGAAGTGCTTTTTTGGGACGTTTGTGAACATGCCGATCGGTATGCTCAGCAGTCAAAGTATGTTCCCGAAGAGTTTGGCGACCTCAGGAAGCTCCTGTGCGCAAAGTATCTTGCCAACTTCTCCGTCTTTAAATCAGTCCCCGATCACTGGGCGCTCGATCAATTGTTCCCCATCGTACCGATTCAAAGCTTGAACAAGACGCCGACTGAGTTCGCCACGCTCTGCGATATCACATGCGATTCCGACGGTGTCATCGACAAGTTTGTAGACCTTCACGACGTTAAGCAGGTACTCGAACTTCATAAGATCGATCCCGAAGAGCCTTACTATCTGGCTTTCATGCTGGTTGGCGCGTATCAGGAGGTGATGGGCAATAATCACAATCTTTTCGGCGCGCCGAATGAAGCTCAGATTCATATCGATGAAGAGGGCTATCTCATCAAGAAGGTAATCCGCGGGACGACTGTGGGCGAGGCAGCAGCGCGCGCTCGTTACGAACGTGGCCTGCTGCACGATGGTTTTCGACGTCAGGTCACGCAGCGAATCAAAGACGGCGAATTGACGGAAGCTGAGGGCGCCGACCTGGTTAACTTTTACGAAGCCCGCTTTGATGCCTACACGTATGTTGCAGTTAATGGTAACCGCATGCGGGGTCGCCGTCGTCATGATCATTAAGAGGCGTTCTCAGTGTTCTTCGTGCCTCCGCGGTGAATATTTTTTCCAGCGATTTTTACCACGGAGACACCGAGGTCACAGAGACTTTTCGGAGAGCTAGAGGAGCTTATGGTCACACAGCGCAAGCCAAAACCAAGCAAGTACCTGACTATTCCCACTCGTCCTGTACAAGTCGATCGCGACCGATCCGTGGCCGGATTGCTGGAAAAAATGGAAGGGACCGGCTTTGGCGGACGGCAACTCGCTGAAGCTCATCGCATCTGGCTGGACATGCTCGGCGACAACACGACCATCACTGTGGCCGCTTCGGGCGCTCTGATTCCCGCGGGCATGCGGCGCTTGCTGGCTTACGTGATTAAGAACCGCTTTGTTGATGTGCTCGTGCTCTCAGGCAATTTAATCTTTCACGACTTGCACGAGACACTGGGCCGCCATCACTTCCAGGCCCATCCAAATATGACTGATGCGGAACTCGAGTCGGCCCTGATCAACCGCATGTGGGACTTACTGGCGAGTGAAGAGGAGTATCACGAAGCTGAGGAATGGGTCGGAGGATTTGCCAGTCAATTGGATCAAACGCGACCTTATTCAACGCGCGAGTTTCTTCATTTGCTTGGCCGCGAGTTGGCGGAGATCGCCGCGGAAGATGGCGTGCTTACTGCAGCTTACAAATCGCGCGTTCCTGTGTTTTGTCCCGGCATAACCGACAGTGGTATTGCGGTCGGTATTGCCGGCTCGCGTTTTGAAAAGAAGAACAACTTTCAGTTCGATATTGTGCAGGATGTTTTGGATCTGGCGCAGATTGCTATTCGCGCGCGTGTCTCCGGTGTCATCAATCTCGGCGGCGGCATCACCAAGAGCTTCATGCGCCAGACCGAGATGTCGGCACATATCTTCAAACAGCAGATTCACGGTCATAAGTACGCGATTCAAATCGCGGCCGATGCGCCGCATCCCGGCGGCCGCTCGAGTGCCGTGGCCTTCGACGAGTCGCTCGTTTACGGCAAGCTCGGTCGCGGCGCTCTGACGTCTTATGTAAACTGCGATGCGACAATTGCGCTCCCGATCATCATCACGGCACTGTCCCAAACCGCGGCCAAATTCATGAAGGGCCGCCGCCGGCCTAACTTCACCTTCGCCGGCAAAGACCTGATGATTGAAGTACCGTAGATCATCACAGAGCCGCTCGCCGCAGGTGTGGACCGCTTGCGGTAGCAAGCGGGTATGCGATCGTTTGGGTTGAACCTATCGCCTTCGGGCTATAAACATTGCGCGCCAAACGGCTCTTCAATCCAGAGCCTAGCTCAACTTCTTCTTAAACGCTTCTTTCAATCCTGTCTGCGCCTGTTCGTGTGCATCATAAACGTTGGGGCGGGCCAGCACCGCTCGGTATTGCCCCAGCGCGTCGTTGCGTTTGCCCGCCAGATCAAGCGAATGAGCAGCGTTAAGGTGCGCCATCGTGGCCAGCCCAGGTTGCGCGTTCGGAACGTCAGCCGCAGCCATAAACTCTTTCGCCGCGTGTTCAAATTGGCCCGCGGTCAAAAGAGCTTCGCCGTACTTGAAATGGATCAGATCGAGTGGCCGCCCCGCCGTATCCCGCGCCGTCCTATCACGCAGTAGATTTTCAAAGGTAGCGAAAGCTTCCGTCTCGGCAGAAGTCGTCGCAGGAGCATGATTCGCATGACGCTCCTGCGCCGCTTGCGAGACTAACGCGTCCGCAGCTTCCAAACGATAAAGATAGTTCCGCGGATATTTCGCGCCTAACTCGCGGGCCAACGCTGCGGCCTCGGCGAACCGCTTCTCTCGCGTGTACAAAAGAATCAGGAGTGTCTTAGCATCATCGCGGACCCAGCGGCCTTCTTGGCTTACTCGCTCGATAGTCGCCAGGCCGCGCTTTTTCGAACCACGAAATCCGAAAACGCCGGCGGCGATTTTCACAGGCAGCGGCAAAGCGCCAACTGTGTAGTCGTACAGACCGATCGAGAGTTCGGCATCGTGATAAGAAGGATCGAACTTGATCACCTCGCGATGTTTGTCGACGGCGTCCGAACCATCTTTCAAAGCCGCGTAGTGACGACGCTCAACCGCTTCTTCAAATGAAGCTTTCAGCCCCTGGGTGGCGCCGAGAAAATATAACGCTTCCCGATCGCCCGGACTCTGCTTCAAACGCGCTTCGGCAAGCACGCGTGCCTGCCGCGTCCATGCGCGAAACTGATCGATGACTTGCGGGTCAGCCTTATCCTCATTTGTCGAATAGAAAGAATCGCTGTCGTAAAGCGAGGATTGCAGGCGCCTTGTTTTGTAGAGTGTCTCAATCCAGAGGCTATCCGCCAGAAACTGTGGCCCGGCCGGATAATTTGGAAATGCCAGAGCCATTTCCTTGAAGT
>WNGF01010076.1_pt1 | contig 10748 bp, 9 predicted proteins | sample 5400641 | NCBI WGS metagenome assembly WNGF01 (sample SAMN13153371, study PRJNA577476) | soil metagenome | isolation source: 80 cm soil or saprolite under grassland replicate 2 | place: USA:California | collected 2016-06-15
CATCAAACATAAAATCGCTAACAACTGCGGCTGAGTGAAACGCTGCGGAGAAAAACGATGACTCTAAGCAGGCACAACTTCCCGGCTCACTTCCAACGCCACACGGGCAAACGGCACAAGTCCAACTTCGCTCATGCCCTCCCCATTTATACATAACTACAGATAGTACAAGTACCTTTTCAACAGAGCCAAAGCCGTTTCAAAAATCCAGAAACGGCCTGAGGGCAGGCCGTCTCCAACGTTCGTCGTCAATGCATGCCGATGGAGCCAGGCCGCCTCGGCCCTGCTTTGCATCGCGTGTTTCTTTGCGCGAAAGACTGGCACAATGGCAAACGGCGAAATAATCGAGTCCTACGTGCCGGCGCGCTTGGACCGCATGCCGTGGAGCTCGTGGCACTGGCTCATAGTGGTTTCGCTTGGGGCGACATGGATTCTCGACGGTTTGGAAGTCACGCTGGCTGGAGCAGTCGGCGGAATTTTAACACGGCATGAGACGCTTGGATTGACCGATACACAGGTTGGCGCGAGCGCGACCTCTTATCTCGCAGGCGCCGTGATCGGCGCGTTGCTTTTCGGTTACGGGACCGATCGGTTCGGCCGCAAGAAATTGTTCTTCATCACCGTTGCGGTTTATCTCATCGGAACGGCGCTGTCGGCTTTTTCCTGGAACTTCTGGAGCTACGCATTGTTCCGAGCGGTGACAGGCGCAGGTATTGGCGGCGAATACGCGGCAATCAATTCGGCGATTGACGAATTGATTCCGGCGCGCGTGCGCGGGCGAGTTGATCTAATCATCAACGGCTCATACTGGATTGGAGCTGCCATAGGCGCAGCTGCGACACTCGTTCTGCTCGACGCGCGCTACATTCCGATCTGGCTTGGCTGGCGCTGCGCGTTCGGAATCGGCGCGACGCTGGGACTCATCGTGATTTTCTTTCGCCGCTGGATTCCGGAAAGCCCCCGTTGGTTGATGATTCACGGGAGGAATGTCGAGGCGGAACGGATTGTTGACGGAGTAGAACGAAAGATTGCCGCTGCCAAAAGCTCGGCGGTCACAGACCGCCGCTACAGTGATCTTTTCCCCACGCGCATTCGAACGCGCACGCATACGCCGTGGCGAGAAATTTGGAAGGCGATCGTGCACGAACATCGCCGCCGTTCGTTTCTCGGTTTTGTGCTCATGTCTACCCAAGCGTTTTTTTACAACGCGATCTTTTTCACTTACGCGCTGGTCCTGATGCGGTTTTACGGCGTGCCCGAGCAAAATGTGGGTGGTTATCTCTTGCCGTTTGCGCTTGGAAATGTGCTTGGCCCATTGCTGCTCGGGCATCTGTTCGACACAATCGGACGGAAAAAAATGATTACTCTTACATATGGACTCGCAGGCATTTTACTCGCGCTGACCGGCTGGCTTTTTCACGCGGGCGTGCTTACGGCGCAAACACAGACTCTTGCATGGACGATTATTTTTTTCATTGCTTCGGCCGCGGCAAGCTCGGCGTATCTGACGGTGAGCGAAATTTTTCCGCTGGAAATCCGCGCGGTGGCAATCGCAATTTTTTACGCTGTTGGAACTCTGGCTGGCGGCGTCGGTGCGCCCGTGCTCTTCGCATGGATCATCGGCACCGGATCGATCACGGCATTGTTCGTCGGATATTTGGTGGCTGCGGCATTGATGATTTTTGGCGCGGTGATTGAAGCATGGATTGGGGTCCCGGCCGAACGACGCTCGCTTGAGCACGTCGCCGCGCCGCTCTCGAGCAAAGGATTGTGAACCTGTAGCCGCGTCTCTGTGAGACGCGCTGCTAGTGGGGCAAAGACAACAGCCTCGCGCTTCGCACAGCGAAGCGGCTACAGCAGAATCATTCGCGGCAACGCACGCTCATCTCACGCGTGTGAATAGGCCCGGCGGGAGTCAGTTTACTGGAATAAAGATGGAAAGCTTCCACGCGGATTATTCCTACATCGAAATTGGCATTCGCCTTTAAGAAATTTCGGAGCGATCGCGGCGCGACATCGCGGCAGCGCGCAATAGTGATGTGCGGATGCCAGGGGCGCAGCTCCGGCTCCAGCCCGGCAGCAAGCGCGGCTTCCTGCACGCGTTTGTGGATTTGAAACAGATGCGGGTGCGCCTTGCCGACGCCGATCCAGATAATTTTCGGTGCGCCTTTTGTAGAAAACGTTCCGACACCCCGAACAGGCAGAAAGAATGCGCCAAAGTCGATCGCGCTGAGTTTTTCGTGCAGCGCAGAATCGACATCGTCTGGAACATCATCGAAGAAGCCGAGCGTCAGGTGCATCTGATCCGGGTCCACCCAGCGCACGCCGCGAATGTGCGGATCAAGCTCTGCAAGCAACTGGCGCGCTGAGTCCGGCAGATCGATTGCAACGAAGAGACGTTTGGGCATGTGGCTGAAAACGTCCAACGCTCAACGCCCAACGTCCAACTCCCAATTCAATCCGAACGGGAATAAGAGCGATCGCTACAGCTTGCTTCTGACTTCGTTGTTTTTCTTTGTCGCGCGGTCGGCGAGCCTTGTCAGCCATTGCGGTGTTAACCGACTGAGTTGCGAGCCGGCTCGCGATTTGTTGCCTTCCTCACCGGCAACTCCGGGAAGAAACCTATTTACAAATTTCATCAGGTAGCCGGTGAGATTTGGCGCAAGCGCATTCCCAACAATAGCCGCGCGCGCAGCAAAGGTGAGTGTGAGTGATGGCTGACCGCGACAGCACGCCGCGAGAATTTTTCTCGCAGCGCGATCAGCGTTTATCGAAAGGAGCGGCGCGCCGGCGGAAGCAGCGAACCAGGCAAACTCGTTGTCATGCTTGCCTTTAAATTTTGCATTCACATGCGAGCCAGTGCGCATCATTCCTGGCGCCACGGTCGTCACGTGTATGTTATCATGCGTCAACTCGGCCCGAAGCGCGTCGGACAAACCGGTTAGCGCAAATTTGCTTGCGCTGTAGGACGCCATATGCGGCACGGCAATCTTGCCACCAATGGAAGAAATATTGACGATGCGTCCCCCACCCCAGATGCGCATTTCCGGTACAATTTGCGAAATCAATTCCAAAGGCGCCCAAAAATGCAGGCGCATGGCACGCTCGAAATCCTCCGTCGTCATATGCTCAAGTGGGCCGACTTCGATGATACCGGCGTTATTGATCAGGATATCGATCTTGCCAAAGCAATCGATTATGTGCCGAACAGCGGACTGAACTTTTCCAGTATCGAGCAGATCGCATTCAACAGTCAGGACCTTGCCACCGCGTGGAGAAAGATCAGCCTTTGCGCGCGCCAGTTCCTCAGGATCGCGCGCAATAAGAGCAACGTTGCCGCCTCGCGCGCAGATATGACGCGCGAGCACAAGTCCAAGGCCGCGCGACCCACCGGTGATCAGAACAACTTTTTCGCGAAGGGGATAGCGTGCAGTACGAATGAACCGAACGATTAGCCAGGCCACAAGTAGGAAGGCGACTGCTATGAACACAAAACGAAAATTCATCTCGGGGGTTTACAATGAAATACGAAAGCTTCGCAGCAAGCGGCCGTGACAGAGAGACTGACAGCCTCTGCTCTCCGATCAACCGTATTTTCGGTTAAATCGCGCGACTTCACGCGCCGTCTCGCGATCGACAGCGCGCCTCTTCAAATCGGCCCGCTTATCACCGGCGACTTTGCCCTGCCCCACCCCAAGCTCAGCTTTTAGTTTGCCATTTTTCCAGTAGAGCTTGAGAACGACAAGCGCGCGGCCTTTCACCTGTGATTCGCCATAAAGCTTATCGATCTCCTGCCGATGCAATAACAACTTTCGGATACGTTTTGCAGTCGGGATTTCGTGGCTGGCGCGTTCGTAGGGTTGAATGTCAGCGTTGTACAGGAAGGCTTCGCCGTTCTCGATTCGCGCGAACGCATCGCTAATATTTGCCTTACCGGCGCGGATCGATTTCACCTCGCTCCCTTTCAGTTCGATCCCCGCTTCGTAGCGATCAAGAATGCGATAATCGCGACGCGCCTTACGATTGGTGATCGATTCGACCGCCATATTGTACACGTCCGGCTCACAAAACACGAGTTGCCGTGCTGAAATTACGCCAGGGACTAAGCGCCGTCCGAAGAACTCTCGAGCGACTCGTAAGCTAGCTTGCCAGCAATAATTTCCTTAAGCGCAATATCAGTAAGCGACATTCGCGGCGTCGTCTCCACCAACGGTCGATGTCCCAAACCAAGCTGACGCACGCGCTTGGAGACAACATTAATGAGAAGTTGCTGATTGGGAATCACCTGAGTTGCTTCTTGGAGAAGTTGAGTCGTCATATTGCGCAAGGATCGAACGGGGCGGGATGCTTCCGTCGGGAATTGAAGAATGACCGGCACGCTGCGTGTAAGGGCGGACGGGATAAGTTGCGGGGCGAGCATGGTAAAAATGAGTGTTGACTTTCCAAGTGAAGCGCCTCGTTGTCAACGGATTTCGTCGGAACACCATACTATTTTCGATCACCGCGTGATCGGTGGACTGCTTTCCAGCGGCGCAATTTCAAAATTATTCGCGCTGCCACTGGCCGACCCAGGTACCCCATCCGTAAAATCCAAATGGAAAGAGCCGACCCTCATTTACGAGCGCATCGACCTGCGCGCGGAGGGGCGCCGCTTTCGCAGGGCCGAAGTAATCGTCGATCACGAGCCAGCACCGATGAGCCAGCAGGTCGCCATAGCAATCCAGGTCGCGGCGCACGTTATTGTCCGCATCAAATCGACACGTCGGTCGCTATCCGGGCGACAAGCAAAAATCCGCTCATGCCGATTCAACCCTAGTTGGGCACCTCGCGCTGAGAACGGCGAATAGCAGCTCGTGATTCGACTTAACGAAGCTTCATTGAAGCGGTTTCGATCAACCATCGGATCGCCCAAAGCTGCGCAAACAGCGCCGCAATAAAAAGAACGGTGGAGTAGCGCCAAACTTCCATCGTGTGAACGACCGAAATACCAAAGACGTTCCCGAAATTGGCGGAGTAAAAAAAAATAACCAAAAATGCTGGCCACTTTGACTCTTCTGAGCTGCTTCGTTTGAAGATGAACCAACCTGCAAGCGGAACACTGATGAGCAAAATTGCGAGATAGGTTCGAGCAAAGCAAAAATGACAGATTTGAACTCCTTTGTTTTGGTGGACGACGATGTCGCTGAAACGAAGTACTCGGGTCTGTTCCACGAAGGCTGAGCCGGCCGGCATCTTAGCAAGCAGCTGCAATGATCGAGGCTTACACAGCGCCGAAAGGCTCCTGGCATAAGACCACGCCGACAAGGGCCATGCCTTCCGCGCGCTGAATGCTGGACAATTCGTCGAGTAAAAGACCCCGAGTTGGCCGGCGATTTTGTCGATAAAAGCAAATGGGCGGCGCGCGACGCTGTGCCAGTACCAGTACTTCAAAAATGTCAAGAAGCGCCGCTCACCAAGTTGACGCCGCCATCGATGGAGAAGCGAATCAGCACCAACTTTTAGGTAGTCGGGCTGAAATCCGAGAACGGGGAACACCTCGGGATAGAGATTATGCGTGCGTTGAACTTCCGACTCCAGATCATTGCAGGCAACTCGCAACCATGCGGGGGAGTAAATGTCTGTCTCGCCATTTTTTAGATCTGCTGCCATTTGCGCATGAATAATCTTCGCATGGACCACAAAGAGGGTTTCTGGAAGAAACATCTTAACGTTTTGATCGTTCCGCCTGAGATAATGCTCCGTAAGCGTCAGTGCGACGATGATGGGCGCGGCTATACTAAAAAACACGACCTTCCCGGCGAGATTGCCTGTAGCATTGAGTATCAACCAGATTACAGGTGCAACTGCAAAGAGCGCCATGAGCGTGAAACTTGGTTTCAACGATGCAAGAAGGAAAGCGTTTATCGCGACTGCAATCCCATAAACAACCACCTTGCACGCGTCCGATGAAATTGCCCGGTAATAAAAGAACTGAACTATCAGCCAAAAGATTAAGATTTCGAAAAACATGCAGACGGCATCGGGCCGGATTTGCATTTCAAAAAAGATGGGACCGTTTGAAAGCAAGTAGGTGCCAGCGCCAAAAAGTCCTATCGCTTCGTGCGCGACACGGTTCAGCCGAGGTTTCGGAAAAAAATCAGCGAGTCTGCTCCAGGTAGCGAGAAATAGACCACCCGCGATCAAGCCGAGTAAATGTTGGATCACTGAGATTGCCCGAAAATCCAAGCAAGTCCGTAAGATCAGGTAGATCATCCCCGGATAGAGGAAGTTTACACCTTGAATGTGGGCAAAAGCCCCGCCGCTCAACTTCATCAGAGCTGGCCCGAGATACCCGAAATCGGGGTCGGCCAACGGATTCTGTGGCAATGAAAAGCGCTTCCATGTGGCGGAGACAAACAGAAATACCGCAACAACAAAGTAACCGATCCTCCACAAAGCGCTCTGATTCGCTCGAACAAACGCGCGAAGATCTAACTCTTTCCTCGCGAATGCTCCCACAGAACGGTGTAGTTCGGCCATGGTTAGACGACGAATACCAATTCGACGCATTACATGAATACACGAACAAGACCAATGCCACCAACCACCCCAAAAGTCTCCGATGCTCTTCGTGCATAAAGACGACCGCGCTTAAGGCGACCGCTATCAAAGGCAACGGCAGGCATGTTGCCGCCAGGACACCGAGTAGCCTACGGACATAAGCCGGCTGTTGCACAATCGGCGCACCCCGCCTGAGCAGCTCCCTCCGCTTCATAAAACTCACGGCGGGCGGTAGACCGTCCAAACCTTGTGATAGGACTCCACGCTGAGGGAAGTCACGCCCAGCTTATACTCATCGGTAAGCGAACGAGATTTCCCCAGCCGGTAGGCCGGACACTTTGATGCATAAAAATCGCCGTTTGCCGCGCGATTTTTTTGACGACGAGGAGTGGGCCCTGTAGCCAGATTCGCCTGTCCGACTTTTTTAACCAGTGAACGATTTGAAGACGTGCCGCATCGCTTCAATCGAGATAGATGATCGGCCAGTGGCGACCCCGAAACGGCTCTCATAACTCCGTCCTGAACTCCTGCGCCGCGTGCAGTGAAAGGTCCGCCGCCCGCAACATGGCGGACGCTTCGCACGCGACGATCGCGCCGCCGTTCAAATCCACGGCGCAAACTTCATGACCCGAATTCGACGCCAGCTCAAACAACAGCGTGTCCCCACCGCTGCCGGACACATAATTCGCTACGCCGCTGCCACACATTTTCAATTGCGGTTTTCCCTTCACCGTGACCGGCTCGCTGAAGACCAGCGCGATTTGCCTGCCTTTCACCCGCAATTGCTGAATCACTGGGCCGGGCCCGTTTTCCGGATTCCATTTGCCATTGAACGTCCACGCCGCAGTGATTTGCTCTGGCTTTGGCGAACCGGGCGCTGACGAAAGATTGTTGGCGAACCAAGCGAAGTCGCCGCCGTTTCGGTGACAATTGTAGAAATACGAGCGCTCGCCCCAGATATTTCGGTTGTCTAAATCGGCGTTTCGCCGGATGTCCGCCTCAGTGGACGGGCCGCCGTTCAGCGGGTACATCACGCGGCGAATCAGCCTGTCCCTCATTTTCTCGGAAAATTTGCAGTCGAGAAAATAAAACTGCGCGTCCACGTGATGCCGTCCGAGGTCGAACTTGGTCGCACCGTCGAAGCGGCAGTTGCGCATCACGAATTTCATGTCTGAGTCGAGCGTGCCCTGATGCCAGACGGCGGCGGTCTTTTTGTGTGCGTAAAAATCGCAATCGCGCACATAACACCAACCACGCGGACATACGAAATCCACTGAGCCGCTGAAATTGCAACGGGCGTGATAATAAAAGCCTCGTCCGCCCCGGCCCAGCGACACCGTGTCCCCGCCGTGGCTCAAAACATCGCAATCCATGATTACGGTGCGATCGCCAGTGCCGCAAACCGTGAAAGCGTGCGCCATCATGTTGCTCGCCGTGTTTTCGGCCGTGAGATTTTCCAGAACAAAATCGTTGGCCTGCTTCAGGTTAATGACCGCCCAGCCAATGCTGTCGGGGACGCGCTTAAAATCGTCTTGTAACTGCGAAAACTGAATGCGCGTCCCCTTGCGACTCTGCCCGCGCAACGTAACGAAGGATGCGTCCACGCGGATTTTTTCGTCATACGTGCCGTCCTTGATAAACACGACGATGCGGTCGCGGTTGGTGGCCGGAATGGATTGGACCGCTGCCTGAATCGTCTTGAAATCGCCAGAGCCATCAGCAGCGACTACAATGTCGGGCTTCGGCAAGTCGGCGCCGAAAATGGACCATGCCGGAAAAAGAGATGCCAGCAAGATCGTCATTGCGGCCCAGAAAGCGCTGGGCGGCGATGCCGCGGTGAGCGCAACGTTGTTATGATCCGGATACACGGTCTATCTCTCGCCGGCCCTGAGAGAATCCCGGCTAGCGCTCGATCCGACGCAAGCTGTCCACACTAAAATAACTGCGACCGCGCTCCAGTACGGAAACGGCCCGACTCTTGTAACCAGTGAACGACGTGAAGACCTGCCGCATGGCTTTGAGGTAGGGCAATTACTGCTCATGGCGTTCATCCTGAAGTGGTCGGCACCTGTGTAAAGTGGCTTGCTCGTGTACTAGCCATCTCGAAGCTTCAAGAGGATGTTCGAGCTTCTGGCACAAGATTCGAGTCGATGGCGAATCTCTTGACTGCAGTACTCCATGAGTTTGTGCATTAATTTGAGGATGTGATCTACGTGCGCAGATTTGTTCAGAACAGAATCGCCGTAGGAAAGCACGGGGGCCAATTTTACTGACGCGATCTAAAGGTTCAAGGGCAGGCATCACCCAGATCAGGCCTTCGAATTGGAACTTCTTGCCATCTCCGACGAAATACGCGAAGTAAGAGGCGCGTTCCTTCAGATGCGAGGCTGATTTTTGTTTCGGGCTGTGGCTCAGCTTGGTAGAGCGCCTGGTTCGGGACGAGCGGCGGAGAAATATCCTCATTCTAGCCCACGTGCTCTCACGTGCCTTTTGCATAGGTAAAACGTTTGGGTGAGCTCTGTCTCAAGTGTTCTCAAATGAGCTCAAAAAATACCGCCGGTGTATAAAGAGGTGTATAAAGAACGACCGTCAATAAATCGTGGTTGACAATAGGTCAATGAAACGCTGCGAAACGTTATTATGAGAAAATCCGAAGCAACTCGGTTCCAGTTCACGGCAGATGAGGCAGAAAGCGAAATTGCCGCGACCAAGATTTTAGCTGAAATAAAAGCAAATAAGTCCGTCTACGTCACGGGCGCGACGATCACTGGTCCACTCCCACTTTCCTACGACGTGATCAAAGGCGAGTTGGCTTTACTAAAGTGCGAGCTAACAGAGGCAGTTTCGGCCGAAAACGCGACATTCGAGCGTGCGGTAGCATTCGATGGCACCCATTTTAACGGAGGTGCATCTTTTGTCGGCACGGTTTTCAAAGGCATTGTATCATTTGATGAGTGCGAATTTCGGAAGGCAAGCTTCATAGCCGCAGTGTTTGCCCAAGGAGTAAGTTTCAGCAGGGCGCACTTCATGCCGAACGCCAACAAGTCAATACCCGCTAATTCAGAAGATAACTCTGTTTCTTTTTCCTGGAGTAAGGTTCAACTGTTTATGACTCTCAGCGAGGCAGTAATAGAAGGCGGTCTGGACTGTCGCGATACGGAGGTGATAGGCACGTTCCTTTGTAAAGCCCTACGCTGCAAAAATGAGGCTAGTTTCAGGGGTTTGACGGCCCATGATGAGGCGAATTTCAAAAGCGCAATCTTTGAGGCATCAGCTGACTTCAGCCACATGAAACTGCATGGAGATCTAGTTATAGAGGACGCTCAGTTTCTTGAAGCAACCAGCGCCGAGGATGAAACAGTAAATAATTTCGTGGGCACCGTAATCGAGGGTGACCTCAAAATGGCGGGTGGGCTGTTCGAAGGGAATACATCGATGCAATCAATGCACGTACAAGGCACGACTATCATTAGTCAATCACTTCCTGGACTGCCTAAAGAATTACAAAAAGCGAGTCATTTTAGGGCGAACGTCGATTTTTCAGATTCCCATTTTTCGGGGCCATTTAATTTCTTAGGCGGAGAAGTTAGTGGCCAAGCGCTCTTCGAGGACGTGGAGTTTATGGATCGCGCCTTCTTCACAGCCTGTTTCAACAGTGCGACGAAAGAGGTTCGATTTGATCGGGCTAAATTCGCTGGACCCGCAGTATTCGAAGCAGTCTTCAAGGGAGGAATGTCGAGTTTTGGTGCATGGTTCAACGATTACGTCGCATTTCGGGGCGACTGCTGTATTGAAAAATTCGCGAGTTGGCGAGAGACCCGCTTCACAAATATTCGCTTCGTGAGGAATGCCGGCCGAGCCGTGCCGCAAATATTTTCGGGTGATGTGGACTGGCGGCAGTGCCGCTATGAGACGATCCAGCATGACGAGGGAATTAAAAAACTTTGGCCCATTCTCGCAGCGAAGTGGGAGAATCAGCTAGCACGCCCAGAAGACTATACGTTCGATGTGCAACCATATGAACAGGTAGAAAGGTCTGTCGCAGCCACAGTTTGGATGAGTTGGCTGATGAAATTTATTTCGAGAAGCGTCGCGTCGCGAGCCGTTTCGAAAAACGCGTGGTATTCCGTGCGTGGGATTGGCTGGAGCGGGGCCTTTTTGGTTGGGGAGCGAAACCTCAGCTGATGATAGTTTGGATCATCCTGTTT
>WNGF01003786.1_pt1 | contig 10746 bp, 12 predicted proteins | sample 5400641 | NCBI WGS metagenome assembly WNGF01 (sample SAMN13153371, study PRJNA577476) | soil metagenome | isolation source: 80 cm soil or saprolite under grassland replicate 2 | place: USA:California | collected 2016-06-15
TGATCATTGCCTTGCGCGAAGGAGGCGTTAAGCGATTTAACGATTTGCAGCGTACGATAACGGGTATTTCTGCAAGGGTGCTTTCCAACGAATTAAAACAACTGGAGATGAATGGTTTTGTGAAAAGAAATGTTTACACTGAGACTCCTGTAATAGTAGAATACCAGCTTACGGATTATACAAATACGCTTGATACGATTCTTGAATCACTTATTGAATGGGGGAATAAACACCGGGATAAGAAAAGAAGCATACATGAAATGAGGAGGTTGAGCAATACAGACTTGGTTGAGCCAAATGGTGTGCGATCAGGCAAGAACAGCTTCAATCTTTTGTCCGATTTCTCTTAGCAAATCCCTGTCTATTTTTTCGATTTGTTTTTCTTCCTGCCAGGGCATTTTTACTGAACGGTAATGACCTTCTTCATCCGGCTCAAAAAATACTTCTGTTTCAGCAATCATTACACGAAATCTATGCGTGTATCCCTATAAAAGCAGCGAGGCACTTAAGTTTTTAACTTCTCCTCTATAATCTATCGTGAGTATAAATTCACCTGTCATTGAAAAGGATTAATAACGGTTGCGATCCTTGGAATTGCCACCTTTGTTATCTCTCGGGCGATTACCAGTGCCACCAAAACTCTTCTTCTTTTCTTCTGCTACTTTAACGGTAAGGCGTTTGCCGCCAATCTCAGAAATGCTTAGTTCTTTCATGGCTTTTTCTGCTGCAGTATTATCAGGCATGTCTACAAAACCGAATCCCCTGCTTTTATGGGTCTCCCTATCAAGAATGACTTTGGCTGAACTAACATTACCAAACTCTTCAAACATTTCTTGTAATTCCTGGTCATCCATATCAAAAGGCAGACCAGCGACAAAAAGGTTCATTTGTATAATTTTGGTAAAAATACAGAAGACCTTTAATAATATTTCTGTATTCAAACATTAATTATAATTCAGCACTTTAGTTATAAATATTTTCAAATATTATCTCCACCATTTCCTTTTTAAATGGCTTCGTTAAAAAATCTTTTACGTATTTATTTTCAACTGCCCTTTTTTTATCACATGGGGCAATGGATGAAGTGAGCAAATAGACAACAAACCGGTTCTTTATATTGTTGTTGATCTTCTCATACCTTTCTAAAAAATCCCAGCAAGTCATTATGGGCATATTAATATCCAGCAGGAGCACAGTGGGGCAATCATTTGTTGTTTTACCATAAACTGACTCTATATATTCAATGCCTTCTTCGGGAGATATAAATTCAAGAAATTCCACATTAGTGGCAGCGCGGCGCATAATGGTTTTACAAATCATTTGGCAGTAAGGATCATCATCTACTATGATGACTCTCTCGGCTTTTTTTCATTTGATTTCTTTAAAGGAATATTGAATTAATTGTACCTGTGACAATTAGCAATAAAGTTCTCATATCAGGAAGAAATTCAATTAAAAGCTCATTATAAATGTAGGGAAATAAAAAAACCACCGGTTGAAGAAGTGGCTTTTCTTAAGAAATGGATATTAATTTGGTTTTTTATGGATATTGGGGTTGGTTCTCCGCCTTAGTCTTCTGAAAATGATAGCCTTATTATACTGATTTTAATTTTTGAAATTTTTATTTTAATTGTTTTCATACTAGAGCTACGCGCGCTAAGTGCATGGCTTTGACTGAAGCTTGTGCGCCTGCTTTCCATTGCTGTGTGAGATAATTCGTAATCAAGCTCCTCGTTTTATTTTTAATACGATTGTTGAAAATTTGTTGGAAATATGACTGGGCTTGAACGTTATTTTTTACCTTCGATTCTAATCCATTTCCCTTTCCAATATTCATTTCTATTATATAAACCGGATATTAACTGTTTTGACCATCTTTTAAATTGCGGCTTATGCGGGTCATCGAAATCAAATTCTTATTTGAAGGAATTATTTTTTGTTCGAAAGTTTTTATCGAACACATTTCAGCGTCTTTAAACAGGGATGAGTTTTACCAGGGATGAGAAAGAAGATGAATTGGTAAAAGCATTGCAGGATGCAATCAGTAATGCTTATCACAGCATAAAGAAAGATTTTTTCCCGCAGGAAGAGTATTGCTATGACGAAGTGGGGATTTAAAATTTTGAGCGTTGTGGTTTCAATCATTTTCTGTCATTGTCTTTATTTCTTCTGCTGGCCATCTTTAAAAAGAACTACTACCTGATTGCCTGGAGTTATAAAAGATAAAAGAGGTTCAGGTTCAAATACAAATTTTGAAATTTTACATTTTTTGCCATCAAGCTCTAACCATGTCTCAGTTTCTTCTTTTATAATTCTGTATTCAACTTCAACAGTGCTTTTTTTGTCATCTTGTTTAAGATATATTTTTGAATTATTTCCGTTTAACGGTGGATTAAAGCGATAAGTAGCTTTTGTTATAGGGTTATACCAGGTGCCGCAATATGTTTAATAATACTTTGGAGATCAGTACAAGTTATCATTTTAATTGGTTTAGGAATTGATCTCTAAATATAATCAATAATTGAATGAAGTAAATACAATATTATTCAGCAAGTAGTTTCAAGTGGCAACGCATGGCGGTAAAGTATGGGCTGAAGGCAAAGTTGGCACAGTGTTGCCTTTTATTTCAGTTTGTGCGATAGAAAAAATTAAAACTCCTTTCAGATGCCTTTTTCAAAAACGGCATATGCCCCGCAATTTGCTGCCTAAAGACAGAAATAAGCGATACCTTCTTCCTTCGCGTTTTTACAGATCTTCTATAATCATTAAATGGAAGCTTCGGTTCTTTTCTAAGCTTTGCTTTGTTGATATAATAAATTTGCATTGCAAGTTTATAGTCAGAAGTATTGTAGCTTTTAGAACGTGATTTTCCCCTTATCTTTTTTGATTGAATATCCGCTATATTTGTTTTTGGTTTTCCATATTTTTCCATAATTCAATTTAATGATTATTTCTGTACGCAACAGAAAAATTTATCTGCCATTTAAGAGCGGGACCGTCAGCGAATCTTATTTTCATATGCTGATGAAGGGCTGCTATAAGGGCTTTTTTTGGTTATATTTTTGACATGCAACTGCATTGCAACTATAATACTTCTTATTACTTTGAAGATCTAAAACTCGTTTTATAATTTACGCCTGATAATTTTTTTACCTTAATAAAATCTAAAACCTGATATTTGCAACCTTAATTAAAAATGAACGACTAAATCCAGGTGATGACCCCGGTAAAAGAATAGTTTATTAAACCTATTTCTCTATTAGCCTTTTTGATCAACACCCCCGCTCTGCAAAGCAATAATCCGCACACTACGATTGAAGATTTCAGAAGAAATGAAAAAATAAAAATCATCAATGCTTTATACTTTAATAAAGTTGTATAGAATACCTTAACTAACATGAAAATTACATTAGATAAAAAAATACTGGCCGGTATTGTTATTTGCACTGCAATTCTGCTTGCTGTGGCTTTTATTTCATTTAAAAACAGTGAAAAATTTAAAGAGACCAGTCAATCGGTAAACCATACTCATGAGGTATTGTATGAATTCGAACAGGTTTTAGTTACCTGTGTTAATGCTGAAACTGGCGAACGTGGTTATATAATTACAGGCGACGAAGGTTATCTGGAACCTTTTAACAACTCGGAATCAAAAATATTTGAGCACCTTGATAAAGTAAGTGAGTTAACAAAAGATAATCTCCTACAGCAAAAAAACATAAAAGAAATCAGGCGACAGGCAGATCTTCTCACAAACCGTTTTGAAGAGGTTCTCAAAGCAAGAAGAACGAAGGATTTTGAGACAGCCCGCGACATGATTAATACAGACAAAGGCAAAAGAATTTTGGATACAATCAGGAAAATGATTGATAATGCAACAGATGCAGAGCAGAAATTGCTTGCTGAACGCAAAGAGGCAAGTGAAAAGGATGCGCGTAATTTCAACCTTGTTTTTATTGTTTTATTATTGGTTATAGGAATTGTACTGGTCGCCGTCTATATCATTATTACTGCTAATTTAAAAGCACTCAGAAGTGCACAAACAGCAACTGCTGATAAAAACTGGATACTTGAGGGAAGCAGTGACCTGACAAAAGGGATGCAGGGAAATAAACGGGTGACAGAAATAACGCAAACTATTATCAACTATTTAACAACATATCTGAATGCGCAAACGGGCACCCTATACATAGCAGAACAGGACAACATGCATCTAAGGCTTGTGAGCGCCTATGCAATGGATAAAAGAAATAAAAATTTCCCGGTTATCCGTTTTGGAGAAGGATTAGCAGGTCAGGCTGCAGCAGAAAAAAGAAGCATCCTGTACACTGATATTTCAGCCGGTTATTTTAAAGTAAACACCAGTTTTGGTGAAGTGGTGCCTAAAAATATCATCGCTGTTCCATTTGTTTTTGAAAATAAAGTGATCGGGGTTATTGAGTTGGGCAGTATTTATGATTTTACAAAACTTCAGAAAGAATATTTATCCATTGCAGCAGACAGTATTGCTATAGCTATTGCATCTTCACAAGCCCGGGAAATAACAAAAGAATTATTGGAAGAAACGCAACTGCAGGCAGAAGAACTGGAGACTCAACAGGAAGAATTGAAACAAACAAACGAAGAGTTGCATTCAAAAACAGAATTGCTTGAAAAATCGGAACAAGAACTAAAGGCTCAGCAGGAAGAGCTGCAGCAAACCAACGAGGAATTAGAAGAAAAAGCGAGCCTTCTGGAAGAGCAGAAAGAAAAGCTTGAAGTAGCGAAGACGGATGTTGAGATAAAGGCTGCAGAACTGGAACAGACCAGTAAATACAAGTCAGAGTTTCTTGCAAATATGTCGCATGAATTAAGAACACCGCTCAACAGTATTCTGATATTGGCGCAACTTCTGAGTGAGAATAAGAGTAAGCTGCTTGGGGAAAAAGAAGTTAAAAATGCCCATAGTATTTTTAGTTCCGGGACGGATCTGCTTAATCTTATCAATGACATACTTGATTTGTCAAAAGTGGAAGCAGGAAAAATAGAACTGGAAATTGGCCAAGCGGATATTGATACCGTTGCGGACGATCTCCACGCTATGTTCAGCGAAATAGCTAATAATAAATCCATTGATTTCAAAATCATTTATCAAAAAGAAAATTTTAAACATTCGTTATTTACCGATAAGCAACGGCTGGAGCAGATCCTCAGAAATCTTCTGTCCAATGCATTTAAGTTTACGGGTAAAGGCGGCAAAGTAACGCTTGATATTGAGCTAACACAAAATGATTATCTGTTCAGAAACGATAAACTGAGCCGACTGGACCAGGTGGTTGCGTTTTCAGTTGCCGATACAGGAATTGGTGTACCGGAAAACAAACAGGCATTGATTTTCCAGGCATTTCAGCAGGCAGACGGCTCAACAAAAAGAAAATATGGAGGTACAGGCTTAGGACTCTCCATAAGCAAGGAACTAGCCCACGCACTCGGAGGAGAAATACAGCTTCAGAGTGAAGAAGGAAAAGGCAGTAAGTTTACCTTATACCTTCCACTACAATTTGATCCATCAATAATAACAATGACGGATAAAGAGATTGAAATAAAACAAGTTGATGACAATAAGTTTAAACAGGTTTTTGAAAAAAATCTAATTACTCCTGAGGCTCATGAAGCTCTTCCGGGTTTTCAGGAAAATATAACAGATGACAGATATGGCATCAACGAGAATGACAAAGTCATTCTGATCATTGAAGACGATGTGCGTTTTGCTGAAGTACTGCGGGATTTTTTCCGGGAAAAAAATTATAAGGGTATAATTACTCGCCAAGGGAATACGGGTTTAAGCATGGCCAGGTATTACCGGCCTGATGCCATTATTCTTGATATGAAATTGCCGGGTATGGATGGCGCAGCTATACTTAAGAGATTGAAAAATGATCCGGAGTTAAGACATATTCCTGTACAGATATTTTCGGGATATGACAGGAGAAAAGAAGGTCTTGAACTGGGCGCCTTTGATTTTATTAAAAAGCCGGTCAATAAAACAGACATACATGCGGCCTTTGACCGGATGGAAGAGTTTATCCGAAAAAAAATAAAAAAGCTGCTTATTGTGGAGGATAACAGAGAGCAGAATAAAACTATCCGTGAATTGATTGGAAATGGAGATGTAAAATCCTTTTCAGCCTATGGCGGAGCAGAAGCATATGAAATGCTGCAAAAAGAACGGTTCGATTGCATTATCATTGATCTTGGCCTGCCCGATATGAACGGCGTTGACTTTCTCGAAAAGATCAAAGCAAACGATGATCTCGCTAAGATCCCTGTTATTGTCTATACCGGTAAAGATTTGGATAAGGAAGAAGCTTCGCGCTTAAATAAATTAGCAGATACAGTGGTATTGAAAACGGCCAATTCAAAGGAACGCCTGCTGGATGAGACTACGCTTTTTCTCCATCGTGTAGAGTCTGCATTACCCAAAGAAAAACAACAGATCATCAGAAAGCTGCACAGAACAGATGAAGTGCTTAAAAACAAGAAAGTACTTTTAGTGGATGACGATATGAGAAACATTTACTCGCTCACGAATGCACTGGAAGAAGAGGGCTTGAAATGCATCACTGCAGAAAACGGAAAAGAAGCAATTAACATTTTAAAAGAACATTCTGATATTGATATCGTATTAATGGATCTGATGATGCCTGAAATGGATGGATTTGAAGCCACGCGCGAAATCAGAAAAATGGATAAGTTGGAGAAACTCCCCGTTATTGCCCTTACTGCCAAAGCCATGAAAGGTGACAGGGAAAAGTGTCTGGAGGCAGGTATGTCGGACTATATCTCAAAACCTGTGAACGTTGCACAATTGGTATCGCTTATGCGGGTCTGGCTATATCGGTAATAAATAAAGGATTTGAATTGCTAATGAACTACATGCTATGGCTGATAATAAAACACTAAAAGAATTGCTTGAATCTATCCGTTTTGTGTACGGGTATGATTTTACTGAATATGCCGAAGCCTCCTTAAAAAGACGTGTGGACAATTTTATGAGCGTCAATAAAATTAGTTCGCTCAGTGAACTGGGTGAATTGCTGCTGAAAGAGGATACCTTTTTTGAACAGTTTGTTCAGGAAATAACAGTTAATGTGACCGAGATGTTCCGGGATCCGGTCTTTTACAAAAGCCTGCGTAAAAATATTGTTGAACGACTCGGTACTTATCCATTTATAAAAATATGGATTGCCGGTGCATCTACCGGCGAAGAGGTTTATTCTATGGCTATTTTACTCAAAGAGGAGGGGCTATTGAAACGCTCTGTCATTTATGCAACAGATATCAACCAGAAATCGTTGCAAACCGCACGAGAGGGGACTTATCCGATCAGTCATATGAAGAGCTATACAACAAACTATATAAAAGCCGGCGGAACAAATGACTTTTCTACTTATTATACAGCAAAATATAATTCAGTACTGCTAGACGGGTCACTCAGACAAAATATTGTTTTCTCTGTTCATAACCTGGCAGTTGATAAATCGTTCAATGAATTTCAGCTGATACTATGCCGCAATGTGCTGATTTATTTTAACCAGGACCTTCAAAATAAAGTTATTAATCTCTTCTATGAAAGTTTGTGTCCCTTTGGTTTTCTCGCATTAGGCAATAAAGAATCGCTTCTTTTTTCAGAACAGAAAAAAAATTTTACGGAAGTGGATCAAAAAGAAAAAATATTTATGAAAACCAGTTTAAGTGAGATGAGTGACAAATGAAATATGAAGCTGTTGTAATAGGAGTATCGGCAGGTGGGCTTCATGCACTGTCAATTATGTTAATTGAATTACCGGCTGATTTTCCGATACCTGTTATCGTTACTCAGCACAGATCAAAAGATGAAAAAGCATTGCTGGAAGAGGTGCTCCAGGCAAAATGCGCTATCAAAATTAAACAGGCTGATGAGAAAGAAAAAATCAAAGGAGCAACTGTTTATATGGCACCTCCCGATTATCACCTCCTTATTGAAAAGAATCGCTCCTTTTCTCTGAGCTGTGATGAACATGTTCACTTCAGCCGGCCTTCTATTGACGTATTATTTGAGACTGCTGCAGAAGTGTACGAAAATAAATTAGTAGGAATTATTCTTACAGGCGCCAGTAAAGATGGCGCAGCAGGAATAAAGGCAATAAGAAAGCGGGGAGGGGTTACAATAGCGCAGGATCCGCTCGAAGCCGAGTTCCCCATTATGCCTCAGGCAGCAATAAATACCGGAAGTGTGCAACACATTTTTACACTGGAAGCGTTAAAGGAATTCTTATTCAATATTCAAAATGATCTTTAAAAATGCCCGATAGCGAAAAAGTAAATATTCTGATTGTTGATGATAAAGCAAATAACATATTTGCCATTGAAGAGGCATTGTCAAAAACCGGCAGAAATTTTTTCAGTGCGACTAATGGTAAGGAAGCATTAAGGATCGTTTTAAACACAGATATTGATCTGATCATCCTTGATGTTCAGATGCCCGATATGGATGGGTTTGAAGTAGCGCAAATATTAAAATCCAACAAAAGGACCAAAGACATTCCCATCATATTTGCATCTGCTGAAAAAAAAGACCAAAAGTTTATGCTGCAGGGTCTTGAGGAGGGAGCCATTGATTATTTGTATAAACCACTCGATCAGAAAATAACTGAGGCAAAGGTTTCTGTGTTGCTTCATTTGCATCTTCGAAAAAAGGAGTTGGTCCGCAAAAATTTTGAACTCGAAAAATATGCTTTATTAATTAATAATTCGGCAGACCTGATCTGCATTATTAATAATGAAACATTCAGGTTTGAAGAAGTAAACAATGCTGTAAGTACCCTGCTTGGTTACACAACAGAGGAAATCAAAGGCACTTCTGTTTTATTATATCTTGCTGAAGAAGATCGTCTCAGGGTTCAACAATTAAGTGAAGAGCACAAAGAAAATTTTTCCTTTGAGACACGCATATATTCTAACGAAGGGGCCATTAAGTGGCTTAACTGGAATATTGTTAATAAAAATGGACTGTGGTTTGCCAATGCGAGAGATATTACACAACAGAAAAAATCTGATGAGGAAATAAAACAATTAAATAATGATCTCAGCAAAAATATTATGCAACTGGAATTGATAAATAAAGACCTTGAATCATTCTCTTATTTTGTATCCCATGATTTGAAGGCGCCACTAAGAAGAATTAATTCATTTGTTGAGATAATACAGGATCATCATGCACTGGCTGATGATGAATTGAAACGTTTGTTTGGCGTTATACACAAAAACGCAAGCAGAATGGGAATACTAGTTGATGACCTGCTTGATTTTTCAAGATTAGGCAGAACAGAATTGATAAAGGCGCCTGTTAATTTTAATGAACTGGTTAGCCACGTGCTGAAAGATCTTGAAGATGCAGGTAGATCAAATGAGAGCATTTCTGTTGCGTCCTTAAAATCAACAGATGGAGATAAGGTATTACTTTACCAGGTATTCATGAATCTTGTTTCCAATGCCATCAAATACTCTAGTAAAAAAGCAAAACCAGAAATTGAAATCGGTTTTTCGGAGAATAGTGAGGAATACATATACTATGTAAAAGATAATGGCACCGGGTTCAGCATGGAGGAGGCACATAAATTATTTGAGCCATTTCAACGGCTTCACAGCAAAGATGAGTTTGAAGGAACAGGAGTCGGTCTTGCTATTGTTCATCGTATTGTTCAAAAACACAACGGAAGGCTATGGGCAGAGGGTGAAGAGGACAAGGGAGCTACATTTTATTTTTCGCTGCCAAAACCAACAATACAAAAAGAATAAAAATCGGGACTAATTACTTCACTTGAAATTTTTTTGATTGGACTCTTCAATCGCTTTAATAATAGCATTTTTTCGGTTATGCTCTGCAAAGGTGGGCTCAAATAAAGTTGTTTTATCATTTCGGATCAGGTAAGAAAAACCAAAAGCATCTTTTAAAAAAAGAATGCCTTTATATAACTCTCCTTCCCCACTTCTTGTCATTTTATATTTCAGCGAATACCTTACGCCATGAATATCGCAATTGGTTTTTACCATAAGAGGAATTTTTGGTTAATAACTGCTTTGCTCACATCTTTGCCACCTTTGTAATTTAAGTAAAAAAGAATAAATAAAAAGTGCAGTCAACATGATATTTTATCATCAGGATGCACAGATGTGCATAGAAAAATTTTGAAGCGATTATACAATCCCTATTTTTACACTGATTTTGGTTCTTATCATCTTAATTGATGAAAGATTAAAAGGGAATACCGGTGCAAAACCGGAGCTATCCCCGTAGCTGTAAAGCCCCCTGATTCATTTAAGCGGGATCAGGAAGAAAGGACTTAATACTCTTTGCCACTGTGTACAACGGGAAGGCATTAAGTCAGGGCCAAGCCAGAAGACCTGCCAAATCAATTCCATTAATCATTGAGCTTTCGGGTGAAAAGCGGGATGTAAATTGTCTTACTATAGTAAAGACATTTTTCATTTCTACGTCTTCATTTATCGAAAGCTCATTCTTCAACATTATTTAAAACATTTAAAGGAAGAATGAGCATGAAAAAAATTATTTATCTCCTGGCAGTTATTGCTTTATGCCAAAGTGCACGGGCACAAAAAGATTCTTCAAAAATTAATGAACTGGATTCTGTTGTAGTAACAGCCACCAAAAGCAACCTGAAACAGTCACAAACAGGTAAGATTGTTACTGCAATTGATCAAAAG
>WNGF01019724.1_pt1 | contig 10745 bp, 7 predicted proteins | sample 5400641 | NCBI WGS metagenome assembly WNGF01 (sample SAMN13153371, study PRJNA577476) | soil metagenome | isolation source: 80 cm soil or saprolite under grassland replicate 2 | place: USA:California | collected 2016-06-15
AACGGTTTAGTCGCTTCAGTCAAAGCCATTTCAGCCTTAGCGCCCTAAGCGGATTCAAGCGACCTTTCAAGGATACAAGACGCATTGCGGCGCCCGGCGCTCTAATGTGGCCGGCATCTTTGTCTCTCGTAGAAAGTCGGCGCCTGACCTGTCTCTTGATTGGAATTACATCAAGCAATCCGTGTTTCCTGGGTTACCCGGGCTCCTCCGGGCCTTCCGGGAAAGCATAGGTCGCTTTTGGGAGGAAGCCATGAAAACTCGCACACTGCCGGGCCTGTCGCTGCGGGCCTTTGTTTACGCCGCCGTCGTCGCCGCGCTGTCTGTCGCCAGCCTGGCGCAAATCACAACTACAGGCATTCGCGGAATTGTCCGGGACCAGTCCGGCGCCGTGATTTCGAACGCCACGATCAAATTGGTGGATAATTCCACCGGGGTCGAGCGCGCCACCGTTTCTTCCAGCGACGGCGGGTTTCTCTTCCCTAATTTACAGTTCGGCTCATACAAACTGACCGTGACCGCCGCCGGCTTTCAGACCACGGTAATTGCCGCAATCACCGTCGAGTCAGGGCGCACCACCGATGTGTCAGTTGATATGAAAGTCGGCGCCACGGGGGAAACAGTCCAGGTGGCGGCGAGCGCGGAGCAACTCAACACAACCACGACTGAAGTCGGCGGCACGATCAACAACAAGCTGGTCCGGAACCTGCCCTTCGCCGGCCGCGATGGTCTCAACTTCGCAGGGCTGATCGCGGGCAATTCGAGAAGCAGTAGTCAGCGGAACAGCACGTACAATGGGCTGCCCAACGCTTCACTCAACATTACGCTCGACGGCATGAACAACAACTCCCAGCGCTTCAAGAGCGGCGGCACGAGCTTCTTCTCCTTCGCCCCGGCGCGCATTGACGCCATCGAGGAGGTGAGCGTTTCGACCACGGGCCTGGGCGCGGACGTCGGCGGCGAAGGCGCGATGCAGATCCGCATGACGACCAAGCGCGGAACCGATCAGTACCACGGCCAGGTGCTATACCAGGGAGAAAACGAAGCGCTCAACGCTAATACGTTCTTCAGGAATCTCCAGGGACTGCCGCGCAACAAGTTGCGCAATCACAACGCGGTCGGCTCCATCGGCGGGCCGCTGCTGCCGTTCTTTGAGCGCTTCAAGAACAAGCTGTTTTTCTTCGCTTACTATGAAGCTCAACCACAACCCAGCACTTCGACATTTCAACAACGCATCCTGACTGCGGCCGCGCAACGGGGCGACTTTACCTATCTCGGAACCGATGGGGTCAAGCGGCCGGTGAATGTGCTGGACGTGGCGGCGAAATCCGATTGTGACCCGGGCCCAGCTATAGTTCCCTGTACGTCAACAATCGATCCGACCATCGCGGGCATCTTGGCCAAGATCAACGCTTCGCAATCGGGCGCCTTTGGCTTTTCGCCGATTTCGGGCATCCCGACCGAATTCATGGTGAATATGCAATGGAGTCAGGCTCTCAATACCATGCAGGCATACCCGACTGCGCGCTTGGATTACCACAAATCACCCCGACGGTCGCCTGGCATGGCACCTGGAACCTGCGGAGCAGCGATTTCACCAGCGGCACTGCGGTCTATCCCAACAGTCCGTTCAATTTCGTCGGCCCTAATGGCGGCAATATTCACTCCTCGGCCACGCCCTACGTGGCGACCAGTTCGGTGGATTGGACGATCAAGCCGAACATGATCAATAACGCGATCTTCGGCGTCCAAGGCAACGGCGAGAATTTCTTTATTGACGCCGAACCGACACGCTTTGCTGAATACGGCAACCGAATTATCAACCCTCCGATTATAAACACCACAAACAACACGCCGTTGATCGAGGCCTATATTCCGAACGTGGCGACGGACGTGAGGAATAACCCCGTCTACCAGTTCACTGACAACCTGAACTGGATCAAGGGGCGGCACACGCTGACGACGGGAGGAACCCTACTGCACACAAGCTTCTACTCACACTCATGGAACACCGCCGGCGTGCCGTCATACAACTTAGGAGTAGCGACGAACGATCCAATGAACAATTTTCTGCGGAGCGCTCTGACGAACATCAACACCAACAATAACGACATCGCCAGCGCGCTCGGTCTCTATGCGCTGCTGACGGGGCGGATCACGAGCGTTTCCAAGACCACGAATGCGGATGAGAAGACGAAGGAATATCGCGCGTTTACTGAAAGCATGCAACGCTACGCTTTCACTACTTTTGGTCTGTACGCGCAGGACAGCTTCCGTATTCGTCCGGACCTGACGCTGAACTTCGGGCTGCGCTGGCAATTCGACGGTGACATCCACAGCGGCAACGAATTGCTCTCGCAACCGAGCGGGGCGAACTTCTACGGGCCGTCTACGGGGCTGTACCAGCCGGGCGTGTTCAGCAACAACCAGAACCCGGTATTCGATCTGATAGTCCATCCTTACAAACGGGATTACGTGAACCCGGCGCCTAATTTCGGCTTCGCGTGGAATCCTTCGGGCGAGCGAGCCGGCTTTTTAGGCAAGTTGCTCGGAGATCGCAAGACGGTCATTCGCGGCGCTTACTCGATCACCTTCTACAACGAGGGGCTGAACTCGATTTCCAACTCGCTATCAGGAGGCCAGGGCTTCCGGCAAACCGGGACAGCGACCAACGACGTGAATTTCCCGGCGGGGAAGCTCGAGCTTAGCCATCCGGCGCCGGCCATCCCGGTCTTTCCGGCGACATTCGGCTTCCCGATCGCTCAGAACTCTTTCTCGGCGACGGTCGCCGGCAACTACATCAATCCCAATCTGGTGTCGCCGTATGTTCAAAATTGGAGCCTGGGGATTCAGCGCCAGCTCACGAATGACATCACCCTTGAGGTGCGCTATGTGGGGAACAAATCCACGCACATGTGGCACCGCCAAAACATACAGGAGACCAACATCTTTGAGAACAATTTCCTGAATGAATTCATTCAGGCGAAGAAGAACCTCGACATCAACATCGCCAATGGGAAGGGCAATACCTTTATCAACAACAATCTGTCCGGTCAGGGGGCGCTTCCAATTTTTGAGGCGGCGTTCGGGAAGCTGGGCAATCAGCCGGCGCTTTCCGCCGGCCAAGGCTTCGGGAGTTCGACCTTCATTCAGAATCTGAACCAGGGCACGGCAGGCACGCTGGCCAACACGCTTGCCACCACCGCCGCGAATCTGTGCCGGATGGTGGGCAACAAACTCTCGCGTTGCGTCACCGCCGGATTCAACGTGCCCGGCCTATACCCGATCAACTTCTTCCAACCCAATCCGTACCTGAGCACCCTGACCTATCAGGATTCTAACGGCGACGCCAACTACAATGGGCTTCAGATTGATTTGAAGCAGCGATACAGCTATGGATTGTTGCTCGGCGCCAACTATGTCTGGAGTCATGCGTTGACCGACATCCAGAACGAAACCGCTCGGTGGAACCGAGACCATCGCCTCCGGCGATCCATTACTGCTGAACGGCGGGCGCAATACCGTCAACAATCTCACTCAAGCGGGCGTGGTCTTCGGAAACGGCTTCACACCCGAGCAATTGCAAAAAGCCTTGAGTACGGTGTCGGGCGGCTTCTCTTCCACGGCGCTCATCTCGAAGGTGGCGAGCATCGCGACGATCACTAAAACCGCGACGGCCAGCACGAGCCAGGTGAATCCGGCGCTCTACGGTCCGGCTTCAACGCCGGGCCAGTACGGCGCGTTCGTCTACCTCCGCAACAGCAACCTCTACCTCCTGAACATGAGTCTCAACAAGGAGGTCCGCTTCACTGAGCGGTGGCGGATGACTTTCCGGCTGGTGGCGCTGAACTTCCTGAATCATCCGTTCTTTGAAATCGGGAATACCGACCCGACTTCCACGTCGTTCGGCCAGGTCACTGCGCCGCCGCCGACGTCAGGCCGCAATCAGGGCAACCGCACGGTGCAGTTCCGCGTCAGCCTGGATTGGTAAACGCTGTGCAGGCGCTTTGTTTCGACTGCAGGGGACTTGCAACGTCGCCAGTCGAAACTTGAATTGAAGTAGAAAGGCGCGAAGCCGTAGCGCAATCTGTCCAGATTGCGTGGTCTTCTCCGCTTACTGTAGTGGGGAAGACCGCGCAATCTGGACAGATTGCGCTACGATTGCCGGGGAATTTTCTTGATCTTCAATGGCATTATGCAAAGACGTTTATGGCTTTCGCCGTCTTTACTCATCGCGCTCAGCGCAAGCCTGTTCGCTCAACCTGTCTTTACCGACATCTTTCCGCCCGAAGAGTTCGCCGCGCGCCGCGCCAAAGTGATGGCGCAGATCGGCGACGCCGTCGCCATACTGCTAGGCGCGACCGAGCGCCCTGGTGAACAGCCGCTGCGACAGAACAATCAATTTTTCTATTTGACGGGCGTGGTCGAGCCGCGAGCGATTCTGGTGATTGATGGAAAGGCGAAGCGCTCGACGCTCTATCTTTACGGAGGCGCGGAGCGGCGCGAACGCATGTTCGGCTCGGCGATGGTTCCCGGCGACGCGGCGGTCGCGGCCACGGGGATCGAAGCCGCGCTCCCGCGCGACGAGTTTGCAAAAGCGATAGAAGCCTTCGCGCGCGAGGGACGCACGCTCTATACGCCATTTCGGCCCGAGGTACTGGGAAGCGCGTCGGCGAGCGACGCGGCGGCCTCGGCGAGGGCGACCAAAGACGATCTGTGGGACGGTCGCCCCTCACGCGAAGAGGCTTTCATTCAAAAGCTCAGGGCGCTCTCGTCTCAGGTCAACGTGCAGAACCTCGATCCGATACTCGACGCGATGCGCGCATTCAAAAGTCCGCGCGAAATCGCCGTCATCCGCGAAGCCACGCGCATAACCGGACTCGCCATTATGGAGGCTATGCGCGAGGCTCGACCGGGACTTTACGAATACGAGTTGCAGGCGCCCGCCGAGTTCGTCTTCAAAAAATACGGCTCGCAGGGCGCGGCCTACTTTGCGCTGATTGCGACGGGGCGGAATACGCTCTATTCTCACTATCACAAAAACACGGCCAAATTGCAGGACGGCGATCTCGTGCAATTCGACTACGCGCCCGATTACAAGTACTACGTCTCCGACGTGACTCGCGTCTTTCCGGCTAACGGCAAGTTCACGCCGCGGCAGCGCGAGTTTTACACGATCTACCTGCGGCTTTATCAATCGCTGATGACTTCGATCAAAGTCCACGCCAGGCCCGGCGACGTCATCAAGGAGGCTGTTACGAAGATGGACGCGGTCATGGCCGATTTCAAATTCGCCGACCCGAAGATCAAAGAGGCCGCGGCCCGCTTTGTCGAACGTTATCGCGCGAGCAAAGCCAACAGCCTCGGCCACACGATCGGCATGGAAGTTCACGACGTGCGACTGCCGACCGAGACGCTCGAACCGGGACAGTTCTTCACGATCGAACCGGCGATGACGATTCCGGATGAGCATGTCGGCATCCGGCTTGAAGACGTGATCCTGATTACGGAAACCGGTTACGAGAACCTGTCGGCGTTCGTCCCGGTTGAGATCGCGGAAATTGAAAAGCTGATGGCTGAACCGGGATTGAGCGATAAACAACGGAAGCTAACAAAGCCGTAGTATAGACATACGGTTCGCTCACTTGATCAGGAGTATTCAAATTCAATTCCCCTGCCGCCGCAGCGGCAGGCAGATCATAATTTCAAATGGACCTGACCTCTCAAACGATCAAAAGTGTTGCGGCTTTATCCGCCCTAGTGACCGTCGCAGCGCTTGTTGCGCCAGCCTCGCGCTACACGGCGCGGCAGAATCCCGCCGCGCCCATCACTCCGCCCGTGATGACAAGCCCGCCTGGCGCGGCGGCGGTCGAACAGCGGTCGCAAGGCGCTCTGCCGGGCGCCGCGCTCGTCGCTAGCTTCGACGGGCTCGGCGTCGAGTTTGAAGGCCCGCATGGCGCAGCCACCCTGCGCAACCCGTCCGACAACAGCCTCGCCGTTGGGCCTGACCACATAATGCAGACCGTCAATACGCGGATAGCGATCTTTACGAAGAAGGGCAAGCGTTTCGACACGACGGGCAAGGTTCTCTACGGCCCGGTTCCGACCAACACGGTTTTCAAAGGCTTCGGCGGCGCGTGCGAGGCCACGAACAACGGCGACGCGGTCGTGCGCTATGACCAACTCGCCGATCGCTGGCTGATCGTGATGCCGATCTTCCGTCGCGGGGATGTCCGTCCGGATCAGCCGCAACCGGGTCGCGCGGGCGATCCCGCTCAACTGAGCGTTCCCGGTCAGGCCGGTCAGCCGGGCGCTGCGGTTCCTCTATTTGTTCCGCCGCCAAGTCCACCAGCTCAAGCCCAACAACCGCCTCGTGGCCAGCGCGGACAACAACCAGGCCCGCAAGGCTCGTACTCGATGTGCTACGCGATCAGCGCAGGCCCTGACCCGTTCGGCCCTTACTATCGCTACGAATTTTTGAGGCCGCTTTTCCCCGATTATCCGCGCCCGGCGATCTGGCCCGACGGTTACTATGTCCCGACCAGCACGGGCGACGACGTGATCCAGAAACATGCCTGCGTCGTGGAGCGCGCGAAGATGCTCAGGGGCGAGGCGGCCCGCGAGCAATGCGTCATCATTGACGGAGTGAATTTCCTGAACAACGCGGACATTGACGGCAAAGGTCTGCCGCCGCCGGGCGCGCCGAACGTCATTATGGCTGCGGGCGGGACGCAGTTGAAGAATGTCCTCGAGGATGACGGAATCTTCGTTTGGAAGTTCCACGTCGATTGGGAGAATCCGGCCAACACAAAAATCAACGGCCCGGAGAAGATCGCCGTGGCTCCGTATCATTACCTGTGTGGCGGGCAGCTCACGAACTGCGTGCCGCAGCCGGGCGTTGATCGGCGTCTCGATGCGCAAGGCGACAAAATCATGGCCCGGCTCGTTTATCGCAAAATCGGAGCGCGCGAGTCGCTGGTCGCCGTCCATTCGGTCAATACCTCGGCCGGCGGCGGCGGGGTGCGCTGGTACGAGTTTCGGATCGACAAAGACCGCGGCGTCCGCCTGCGCCAACAGGGCACGTATGCGCCCGATGGTTTTTTCCGCTGGATGGCCAGCCCTGCTATAGACAGATTCGGCAATATCGGCATCGGCTACTCCTTCGGCGGGACGCCGAATTTCGCTGGCCAGCGCTTCGCCGCGCGTCGCGCCGACGACCCGCCAGGCAAGTTGACACAGCGCGAGACCGTGCTGGCGGAAGGCGAGGCCGCGCAGAACGCAATGCGCTGGGAAGACTATACACAAACGGCTGTTGATCCGAGCGACGATTGCACGGTCTGGTACGTCGGAGATTACATCAAGAAGGGCGAGACGAATTATTCATCCCGGATCGGCGCCTTTCGGCTGCCGGGCTGCCGGGGCGGACGTTGATAGTGATATTTGTATCCTGTCAGGCGCCATGACCTTGCCCCATTTTTGAGCCTGCGGAGCAGGCGCCAGAGTATAGCCTGGGGTGGAGCGCGGTAGCGCGGAACCCCAGGTATTATGCAAGTAGATCACATAAGCCCGCGAACGCGGGCGACAGCGAATGAGGTTACGCCGATAACAGTGAATTGGCGAACAACAGAACCGAGAACTGCCGCCCGCTTCGCGGGCTAGATGTGATTCATTACTCCATTCCCTGGGGCTCCGCCCCAGGCTTTATGCTGCCGCCCGCATCCGCGGGCTAAAAATGCGTCAAGTGACTATCCAATACTCATTCTGCTATGAATGAAAAACTATCTCGCAGAAAGGCGTTGAAGGGCATCGGTTCCGCGGGCGTCGTCGCGCTACTCGATGCGCAATCATTGACTGCGCAGGAGGCGGCGATTCGAATTGCGGGGCAGCCTGTGGAGATCGTTGTGGCGCCGGTCAGCGCCGTGACCGTGCGTTTGAGCGTCACGCCCATCGTCGATGGCCAGCCGCAAACGCTCCCTCACGACGGCTCGTTGGCGCAACGAACGTGGTCGCCCCCCGCCGCTCGTATCACGAGCCTGACGCGCGCGCGCCAGGTGCGCTGCGGCGATCTGGTGGTGAAGCTCACGCCCGACCCGCTGACCATTCGCGTCGAAGCCAAGGACGGGCGGCTTGTGCAACAGCTTCGTCCGGACGCACAAACCGGCGCGCTCAATTTCATGCTGGATGACAAACCGGCGCTCGGCTTCGGCGAGGGCGGGCCGCAATTCGACCGGCGCGGCTCGACATACAACAATCGAAACGGGCAGGGCGGTTATCAGTTGCGCACGCACGGGGGGCGAGTGCCCATTCAATGGCTAATAGGGACTAGCGGTTGGGCGTTGTTCATTCATCATCCACTGGGCTCTTTCGATCTCACAGGCAACCCCGGCCGCCTGACGCCGAGAGGCGCAGACAGGCCGGCCAGCAGCGTGGCGGGCGCGTTGGAAAGCAGTCCGGCGCTGCCTTTGGACGTCTTCGTCGTCGGAGCGCGCGAACCGGCGCGGATAATGGCCGAATACGCCCGGCTCATCGGCGATCCGGAGATGCCGCCGCTATGGTCACTGGGCTATTTGCAATCGCACCGAACATTGGACGGCCCCGAAGAGGTCAAATGGGTCGCGCGGACCTTCCGAGAAAAGAAGCTGCCTTGCGACGCGCTGATCTATCTCGGCACAGACTTCACGCCTTCGGGCTGGAACACTCACAACGGAGAGTTCACATTTCATCCGAAGAATTTCCCCGATCCGAAGAAGATGATCGATGAGTTACACGATCAACATTTCAAAGTCGTGCTTCACACGGTGCTTGAAGGGCGGCGGCTCGCGGGCGCAGTCAACGAAGCTTGCGCGGCGCCGCCGCTGCCGAGCGGGCGAACGCCCGACGGCAAATGGCCGGACAATCGGCAGGTCAGTTGTTATTGGCCTGTTCACAAGTCTCTCTATGACGTCGGCGTCGACGGCTGGTGGCCCGACCAGGGCGACGGCCTGGACGCGCAGTCGCGGCTGGCACGCATTCGCATGTACTTCGAAGGCTCGCGGCAGTTCCGTCCGAACGAACGGGTCTTCGCGCTGCATCGCAACGGCCACGCCGGAATGCAGCGGTACGCGGCGTTCCTCTGGTCGGGCGACGTCTATTCGACCTGGGAGACGTTGAAGACGCACGTGCCGGTGGCGATCAACACTGGCTTGACGGGGATTCCTTACTGGGGCACGGACATCGGCGGCTTCGTCCCGACCAAAGAGTACACGGGCGAGTTGCACGCGCGCTGGTTTCAATTCGGCGCATTCTGCCCGCTCTTTCGCGCGCACGGCCGGACATGGCATTTACGACTTCCCTGGGGCTGGAACACGGGCGAATTGGGTCACAACGAAATCGCCAACTACACGGGCGGCGCGGCCAACCCCGACCCGGGCGAACTGCGCAATCCCGACGTGGAGCCGATCTGCCGCAAATATCTGGAGCTGCGCTACCGGTTGATGCCTTATCTCTACAGCGCCGTCCGCGAAACCCATGAGACTGGACTGCCGATCATACGCGCCTTGTGGCTGCATTACCCCGACGACGCGACGGCCGTCGCGCGCGGCGATCAGTATTTATGGGGGCGCGACATGCTGGTCGCGCCGGTGGTCGAAAAGGGCGCGGCCGAGCGACGGCTCTATCTGCCGCGCGGCCATTGGTACGACTTCTGGACCGAGGAGAAGATCGAAGGCGGACGCGAAGTGAGCAAGGCCGTCGATCTGGCGACGATGCCTTTATACGTTCGCGCCGGATCGATCATTCCGATGGGGCCGGTGAAACAATACGTCGCCGAAAAGGTAGACGGGCCGCTGACGTTGGTGATCTACCCCGGCGCGGACGCGACGTTCGCGCTCTACGAAGACGACGGCGCCACATTCAATTATCGCCGTGGAGAGTTCATGCGGATAGAAATGATCTGGAATGACAGCCGCCGCTCGCTGACATTGCGATTGGCAAAAGGCTCACGGATGCCGCCCCCGCTCAAGCGCAATATCGAAGTCCGACTCGCGGGAGAGAAGGCGTCCCGCGCACAGAGCACGCCGCAGGGCGCCGCAGGACTTAATGATTTCTCTGTGTTCTCTGTGTTCTGCGGTGGCTAACAGTCTTCATACATTTGAAAACTGGTATGAGGAGGCGACGATGCGAAGTTTTGTGACTGTTATGGCAATGCTGGCGGCGACCGCGTCCACGAGTTTTCGCACGCGATAATGGGCGTCGCCATCCGCACGGCCGACCCCGCGCTCTACGCGGAGATTCAGGCCTCCTACAAAGAGGCGATGGCGAAGGGGCTTTGGAAGAATCATTACGCCTCGACCAACGCCAACGAATATTGGGCCGAAGGCGCGCAGACCTGGTTCTGGTCGAACTATGAATACATGGACGGCGAGACCCGCGTCCAGACGCCTGAAGATTTGCAACGCTACGATCCGAAATTGTACGAACTGCTGAGCCGCGTCTACGCGGACCATCACATCGCTATGGATGTCTATTACGGCAAGAACATTCCACCGCCACGGCGCCGCGGCGCTCGGTGACTACGGCCCTGGGTACGCATCGCTTCCAGCGTGCAGTCTCGGCGAAAGACCTATTGATAGGAATCAGTCGCCCCCGAACCGGAGGCGATGCTTACCCAAGTCTGGTTCTGATCAATAGGTCTTTCGCCGAGACTGCACGCTGGAAGCGATGCGTACCCAGGGATTTTCCGAAGGAGTGAATATGAAAGTTGGTAGAAA
>WNGF01021329.1_pt1 | contig 10744 bp, 8 predicted proteins | sample 5400641 | NCBI WGS metagenome assembly WNGF01 (sample SAMN13153371, study PRJNA577476) | soil metagenome | isolation source: 80 cm soil or saprolite under grassland replicate 2 | place: USA:California | collected 2016-06-15
ACGCTTTGAGAATGCAGGCGTTGCGCCAGCACCGGCGGGCCGCGGCTCAGGATTGAGAGTGCGAGAGATCGAAATCGAACTCCTCAACTCATCACGAGAGAATGACTTGGAGGGCCTTGAGGCAATTGGCTGGGTGTCAGGGACTCGAACTAGGCCGCATGCCGGAGGCGCTCGACTTGGCGCAACCAGCTCGTCAGCGGGTTCCAACTCGTGAAAATCTGGCTCCCCGGCTCCGTACTTGTTGATTCCCTACGATCGGTCGAGACTGTGCATCCATTGGCTGCGACGCGGCGCGCGAGCCTGATTTCATTTGACGTTCTAATGTAAGCGGTGGTATTCCATTGGTGTGTCTAATAGACCGCAAGCCAAAGCTGACGTCCTGCAGGGCACGCTCGATCTCATGGTGCTCCAGACGCTGGATTCTCTGGGGCCCCTGCACGGCTACGCGATCGCTGCGCGCCTCGAACAGGTCTCCACCGGCGCGCTGCAGCTCAATATGGGCACGCTCTATCCGGCGCTGATGCGCCTAGAACAGCGTGGACTGTTGCGTGGCAGCTGGGGTACCACGGACAACAACCGCAAGGCGCGGTTCTACACGCTTACGCCGGCCGGCAGGCGCCAGTTGGTCGAGGAAAAGCGGGCCTGGGATCGGATGACAGCCATCATGCAGTCGTTGCTGGGCCGTGAGGCGTGACGCCAGGGAGACACCAGATGCGTATCCTCCGCGAATGGATTCACCGTCTGTGGGGAACGCTCCGCCGCGGCCGACGCGACGACGAGCTGGAGCAGGAGCTGCGGCTGCACCTGGAGCTGGCGACCGAGGCTGCGCGACGCCGCGGTGACACGGCGGAGGAGGCTGCCCGCGCGGCGCGGCTCCAGGCCGGCGGCATCCCGCAGGCGATGGACGCGCTCCGCGATCAGCACAGGCTGGTGTGGCTTGAGCACGCGGCGCAGGACGTCCGCTACGCTGTGCGGCAGCTGCGCAAGCATCCGGGCTTCGCCGCGCTCGTCGTACTGATCCTCGGTCTCGGCATCGGTGCGAACACGGTCGTGTTCGGCGCGCTCGAAGTCCTCGTGCTCCGCTCGCTGCCGGTCGGTGCTCCAGAGCAACTCGTCCTCCTCCGCACCGTCCGTACAGCAGGTCACGTGGTGCCGCTCGCGAATCACTGGATGTCGTATGCCACGTACGAGCACGTGCGCGACCACGCGGACTCGCTGTCCGGTGTCGCCGTTCTGAACGGGAGCCGAAACCTGCGGACGCTGATCCCCAGCGGGCAGGGCCGAGCGGAACCCCTGGGTGTCATGACGAGCGACGTGTTGGGGAACTTCTTTTCGCTGCTGCAGATCGCGCCCGCGCTCGGCCGTCTGCTCACGCCCGAGGATGATCGCCGGGAGGCACCGCGCGCAGTCGCGGTGCTCAGCCACGCGTTCTGGCGCCGTGCATTCGGCGGCGACCCCGGGGTGGTCGGAAAAACCGTTCAGATTGAGACCGTGATCTTCGACATCGTCGGCGTGGCGCCGCACGGTTTCGCCGGGGTGAAGATCGGCGAGCCCATCGACGTCTGGACGCCACTCGAGATGATGCCGGCGGTCAATCCGCGGACGGGCAGCAGCCTGCACCGGCCCGACTGGTTTGGTTTGATCGCGATGGCGCGGCTACGGCCCGGTGTCGCGCGCGATACCGCGGCGGCGCAGGTCAACAGGCTGTATCAGCAGCGAGGCGCCACGTTGCGACCGCAGGATTCGCCCGGCGAGCGGGCTCGAGTCTGGGGCACGATGGACCTGGAGGAAGGGACCGGCGGATTTGCCAGCGATATGCGCAACCGCGGCCGGCCAATCCTCGGCATTCTGCTCGTCGTCGTGACGCTGGTGCAGCTGATCACCTGCGCGAACGTCGCCAGCCTCTCGCTGGCGCGTCTGGCCAGCCGGCAGCGCGAGCTCGCGGCGCGTACTGCGCTCGGCGCCGGGCGAGGCCGGTTGCTCGCGCACCTCGTCACCGAAAGCCTGCTGCTCGTGGTCGGCGGGGTGCTGCTCGGGTTGCTGATGATGCGGTGGGGCTTTTCGATCGCGCGTTCCTACGGCGTCGATGCCCAGCCGAGCGGAGAAATCCTCCTGTTCGTGCTGCTCGTTTCGAGCGTGACCGGGCTGATCGTCGCGGTCATCCCCGCCCTCAAATCCAGTCGGATCGATCTGTCGTCGGTGCTGAAGAACGAGGCGGGCCGCGCGAGCGGCTCACGGCAGAGGCTGCAAGAGCTACTCGTCGTGGTGCAGATTGCCGTATCGGGCTGCCTGCTGGTCGGCACCGGACAGTTTGTTCGCACCGTCCAAAACCTGCAAAAGGTTGATGTCGGTTTCCCAACAGCCGGTTTGCTGCTCGTCGAGATCGAAGCGCCGCGCAACCAGACCGCCGAAGGACATACAGCGCTGCGGCACGAGTTGCTCCAGGCGATCCAGACCGTTCCAGGGGTGCAGCACGTCACCTTCTCCGAACATGCGCTGCTGAACGACACGATCGAGCAGGCACGGATCACGGTACCGGGCTACGTCGATGTTCCCGGTGAAGACATGACGGTGCAGTTCGCGAAGGTCGGGCCAGACTTTTTCGAGACCCTCGGCATTCCCGTGCTGCGCGGCCACGGCCGGCTGGCGGACCACTCGCTCGGCAACCGCCGGGCGACAGCGACAGTCGTGATCAGCGAAGCGGTCGCGCGACGTTTCTTCGGCGCCACCGATCCGATTGGCCGGGTGATTCAGCGCGGCGGTTCACCATATGAAGTCGTCGGCGTCGCAAAAAACACCAAGTATCGCAACCTGCGAGACGACGCCGAGCTCGTGTGCTACATCCCGCTGGGCGGGGCGCCGACGCGAAGAATCGGATTCCAGATTCGCACGATCGACCACACGCGTGGCCTCGCGACGGCCATTCCCGGCATCGTGCAGCGGATCGATCCTAGAACCCGCATGCGCCGCCTAGAGACCATTGAGGCGGCGCTGGCTCGCGCCACGCAGGAGGATCGAATGATCGCGGCAAGCGTGGGCGGCTTCAGCCTGCTTGCGATGCTCCTGACGTCGTTCGGCCTGTACGGCATGCTGGCCTACGACGTGGGACAGCGGACGAGGGAAATTGGCGTGCGGATCGCGCTCGGGGGGCGGTCTGGCGCGATCGTCGCGCTCATCCTGAAACAGAGCCTCCGGTTGACCGCAGTGGGCGCGGTGGTGGGTATCATCGCGGCCGTCATGCTGGTGCGGTTGATCGAGCATCGGTTGTACGGTATCTCGCCGGTGGATCCGACGATGTTCGCTGTGACCATCGCGGTGCTCGGTGTCGTGGCGTGCGTGGCGTGCTGGGTGCCCGCACGGCGGGCGGCTTCGCTGGATCCGATGGCGGCGCTGAGGGCTGAATGATCAGTTTCGTCTGGCCCATCGGTAGTGTGACGGCTGCGGTAATCCGCTGCTCCTAGACGGCTCGGCTACTGAAAGCGGCTTCTCGGAGTGCCTCAAGCCGTCTTATCCATGCGGCAGTGCGGTTCCAAACTGGCGAAAGTTAGGCTCGCGGAGATTCGCCGCCGGTGGAGGCGAGTTTAGGACGATGGCTAACGGACCGGACCGCGCCAACGTCCAAGTAAGGAGTACCAGCCTTCGAGAAGGGGTAGCCAATGGGGAGCCGACCGCGTTTGGTGCTTGCCGCCCTGTCAATCGGTGTGTTTGCTCTCCACGCGCAGGAACAACAGACCGCTTCCAGTTCGGCCGTCAAGGCAGATGCCTACGTGCGGGAGGAAGTCGCGAAGCGCCGAATTCCAGGCGTTTCCGTGGCGGTGATCGCCACCGGCACGGTCGTTTTCACAAAGGGCTATGGCTTCGCCAGTGTGGAGCTATCCACGCCCGCAACGTCGGACACCGTCTATGAAATCGCCTCGTTGACGAAGCCATTCACAGCGATTGCGGTGATGATGTTGGTCGAAGCGGGGCGCATCGCGCTGGACGATCCGATTTCCAAGCATTTGCCGAAGTTGCCAAGCCAGTGGGATGCCATTAGGGTGCGGCATCTGCTCACCAATACGTCCGGCATCCCGGATTACTTTTCGATTGCGACACTGCGTTCCGCGCCCGGTGGCATGTGGCAAACGGAATACGCGCCGACGGACCTTTTGGACATCTTGTTCAGAACGCAGCTTGCGTTCAGCCCTGGAAGTCGGTTCGCGTACAGCAATTCGGGCTACTGGGTCCTTGGCCAACTCGTCGAGGCCGTCACGGGCAGTTCCTACGAGCGATTCCTGTCAGATCGGATCTTCGTGCCGCTCGGGATGAAGGCAACACGCCGCATGGACCGGAAGTCCATCATTCTAAATCGAGCATCTGGGTACACCTGGGGTGACGGTGTGCTCCTTAATGCGCCACACACCAGCACAACATGGGCGTACTCTGAAGGCGGGCTCGTGTCCTCAGTCTCAGATCTCGCGAAATGGGACGCTGCACTTTGGAGCGGAAGGCTCCTCCGAGCTGAGTCGGTGGCTCAGATGGCGGCACCGGTCCATCTCCCCGACGGCACGGACTCCAATTACGGTTTCGGGTGGACCGTTGGAACCAATCCGAAACGCAGACAGGTTTACGTGACGGGGAATAAGCCGGGTTTCTCCGCTATCATCCGGCGGTACTTAGATGAAAGGCTCACCGTGGTTGTGCTCGCCAACGTCGAGAATGGTATCGACCTAGGCGGAACGGCCTTTGAGTTGGCGAACTTCTTCTCGCCACCGCAAAGGTAAACGTCGTCCGACGCGGCTGGTGGCAGGCCCTGGGCGCGGATGGCGAGCGGTGCGAGAGCCGCCGCAGTCCGAACCAGCGCATTGGTGCGCTCAGGCGACTGTCTGGAATGCCTCAAGCCGTCTCAGCCACTCTCTGAGGCGGTTCCAACTCGCGAAAGTTAGGGTCACCTGCCCCGGCTTGCCGATTCTTAACGGCCGATTTCGATCACAGCTAGTTGATCGAACCTCGAGCACATCAGACCAGTGGCGATCGCGCGATGTCGAATCCCAAACGCCTGGGTGCTAGGGACGGAATTCGCAACTACCTCATCACAGCTTCCTGATGGGCGAAACCCAGTCAATGGGCGCCGTTCTGACTCTCCGGTTGTCCGACATGCATGTGTACGAATCTCGGAGAGATTGTCGCAGCCGTTAAGCGCTCGCGGGCCTTGACATCCCCGAATCTTGGCGACACCGCTGACGCTCCGTCATTCCTGTCTGAGTGCGATCACCGGATCCACGCTGGTCGCTCGCAAGGCCGGGCGCACCATGGCCAGCAAGGCTGCGGCGACGACCGCCACGGTGCCCGTGGCGAGCGTGACAGGATCAGTTTGCGTCACGCCGTAGAGTTGGGCGGACACAAACCGTCCTCCGACAAAAGCCAGGCCGAGACCTGCAACCGCGCCGACAATCACCGGGAGAAACCCCTGCCGTAGCACGAGGCGAAGTATCGAGCCAGCTGTGGCGCCCATCGCGATTCGGACGCCGATCTCGGCTGTTCGATCGCCGACGATCCGCATCATCAGCCCATAGATGCCAGCCAAGGCGAGCACGAGCGTGACCGCAGCAAAGCTTGTCAACACGACGGTGTTGAGTCGCGCTTGCCAGATCGAATCGGCAACGATCGTCGACATCGGCTTGATGTTCGGCAGCGTCTGAGTCTTGTCGATGGCCCACACCGCGCTCTTCACCGCGGGAATCAGGCTCGAAGGATCGAGACCTGCTCCGCGCACAACGAGCTGAGCCGATGGCCACATGTCCTGTCCAAACGGCACGTACACCTGATCTCTGGGCTCGGAACGAAGGCCAGAATGCCGCACGTCGCCGACGACGCCCACGACCTGACGCAGGGGGGCATTCGCCACCGTGGCTTGCGTGCCCAATCGAACGTAGCTGCCAACCGGGCTCTGGCCCGGCCAGTACCGCCGCGCCATCGTCTCGTTCACCATCACCACCAGGTGTTTCGTGCTCATCTCCGCATCGAGGAACGCACGTCCGGAGCGCAGCGGGATGTCCATCGTCTGGAAGTACTGAGGCGTCACGAGATGACGTTGCACACTGGGTTCCTTGCCCGGTTCGGGACGAGCCCCGCCTTCGACGAGCATGCGTCTCGTGACGCCACTCCCACTCAGGGGCAGGTACTCAATCGCCGCGACATCTGCGACTCCAGGAATACCGCGCACTTGCTCGCGAATCTCCCCAAGGAAGAGGACCGTACGCCCCGAAGGCTCGGACGGTAGCTGGAGCGGCGCCGTCAGCAATTGGGCGGCACGAAAACCGGGGTTCACCACCATCAGGGTGGCAAAACTACGCAGGAGCAGCACGGCTCCCAGCACCAGTACGAGCGAGCACGCCACCTCACTCGCCAGCAGGGCGCTGCGCACGCGCTGCCCACGGCTCGTGCCGGTTGTCGCCCGCTCATTCAGGGCGACTTCGTCCAGGCCGGGCAGCGATCCAGCTCTGGGAATGAGCAGCGGAAGCGATAGGATCACGCCTCGCGCCACGACCAGGCCGGCGCCGAGACCGAGCACGGTCAGTAGCAGGCCTTCGGTCAATAGCTGTTGGACGAGCCGCGCAGTGCCTGCCCCGAGCGCCCTGCGGACGGCCATCTCTCTCCTTCGGGTCAGCGCGCGAGCCAACAACAGGTTGGCCACGTTGACGGACGCGACGAGAAGCACCAGGCTGACGGCACCCATCAGCAGCACCAGCACGGCCCTGGTATCACCGACGAGCTCATCACGAACCGGCGCCGCCGACAGCCCACGCCCGCTGTTGGCACCCGGGTACTCGCGCGCCAGACTATTGCCGATTACATCAAGGTCTGCACGTGCCTGCTGCAGCGACACGTCTGGCTTGAGCCGACCGATGGCCTGCAGATAGTGCGAGGTGCGATCGGCGCGCTCCGTGGCAGTCAGCTGCATCGGCGCCCACAGTTCGTGGTTACGGAACAGCCCGTAAAACCCCGCCGGCATGATTCCCACCACCTGGTGCGCGCGCCCGTCGACGAGAATCGTCCGGCCGACGATCCCGACATCGCCGCCGAACCGCCGCTGCCATAGCTTCTGGCTCAGCACCACCGCCGCCGATGCGCCCGACAGCTCATCCTCGGGGCGAAAACTCCGCCCGTGCTGCGGGGCGACCCCCAAGACGGAGAAGAACGAGCTCGAAACCAGTGCGCCAGCGATCTGCTCTGGCGACGCGTCGCCCGTCAACGCGAACCCCTTGTCGAGGAAGACGGCCGTGTCGCTGAAGCTGCGGTTCCGTTGCTGTAGATCGACAAAATTCGCCGCACAGAGAGGCGCCCGATCGACTCCGCGTTCGGGAATCTTCTCGAACAGCATCATGACCCGGTCCGGCTCGCGAAATGCGAGAGGACGCAGCAGAACGGCGTGCACGATGCTGAAGATTGCCGTGTTCGCGCCGATGCCCACGGCGAGGACGGCGATCGCCACTACGGCAAAGCTGGGGCTCTTTCGCAGCCCTCGCAGTGCGAAGCGCACGTCACTCCCGATATTCGCGACCCACTTCCACGTCAGCATGGCGCCTCCGTAACACTTGACTGGTCGCAGCCGCTAGTCGCGCGCGCCTGCGGACATGAGGAAGCTCACGACTGCTGCGTGTCGGCCCTGGCGGGCCATGCGCAACGGCGTTCGCCATTCGCCCCGTGCCTCGTCATTGCCGTTGGCGGCCCACACTCGTCCGTTCGTGTCGGCCCCTCGCGCCACGAGCAGCTTCACGATCGCGAGATGTCCGCGACCACTCGCCTGAATCAACGCGTTCTCGTCGCCTGGCGCAACCTCGTCGATCCGCGCCCCGCTGGCCAGGAGCAGCTCGACGACGTCCCCATGCCCCTCACGTGCGGCCATGATGAGCGGATTGCCGTCGCCTGACACCGCCAGATTCGGATCGGCTCCGCGATCGAGAAGCAGGCGCACGGCCTCCACCCGACCGCTGCGGGCCGCGCCGATGAGCGGACTTCCATCGCCCGCAAGGGCGGTGTTCACGTCTGCGCCGGCATCGAGCAGCTTTGTGATGTCTCCAACATCGCCCTGTTCAGCCGCTTCATGCAGCGCTTCGTCGAGTGGTTTCGAGCGCCGCTGGCTCTGCGTGGCGCTCCTCGTCGTGGCATTGCTGTCCTTCGACAAGCTACGTTCCGCCGAAGCGCTGGCGCCGAGTGACACGGCACCACTCGGAGACGGCGCCCCTGCACCCAACGCTGCCATTCCCACCACGACAAGCGCCACGGCCGACAGTGCTCCGACCGCCATCGGAGCTCCCGCTCGGCCGCGTCGCTGCCCGGCATTCAGAATCGCGGAGACTCGGGCAGACAAGTCGCTGCGCTTCGCCATCGCCAAGGCTGGTCCCGCTGACGCCGTCGAAATCCGCCGCGCTAGCTCGACGAGTTGCTCGGCGTACGCGGTGCTTTCGTCGACGACGAGTACGGCGTCGTCGCACGCCCGTTCGGCCTCCAGGCCCAGCCGGCGGAGCGCGATCCAGACCAGCGGGTTGAACCAGTACATCGCGCACGTGATTCGCGCCAGCACGTGGAACACCCAATCCCCGCGCCGGACGTGCTCGAGCTCGTGGACGAGTGCTCGGCGCAGATCGCCATCGCTCCATTTATGCGCATCATCAGGTAGGACGATTGCCGGCTGCAGAACACCCATCGTCAGCGGCGCCGCCACTGCTTCGTGGATGAGCACTTCCACTGGCCGAGCGATGCGGGCCTCAGCCGCGAGCAGTCGAATCAAGTCGCGTCCGGCCAAGAACGGGACACCTGTACGCCGGATCCGTCCGAGCCGCCACAATGCAGCCCACAAGGGGGCGAGCATCGCCAACGTACCAATTCCCCACGCCAATCGCGTGAGCTCATCAAGCGTCAAGCCACGCGCGGCTGCCGCTGCTGCGGAACGACTTGCGAGGACAGAACCAGGAACCGCACGACCGTTGACATCGAGACGTACGACCAGTGACGCCGGTTGCTGCATCGTTGCCAGAGGCAGCTTGATGACGACGGTTTCGGGGACGAGGGCAAGAGCGAATGGCAGCGTGAAGAGGGCGCTGAACGTGCCTACCATGATCAGATGGCGCACCGAGGCACGCGTGCGCCGGATCACGGTCACCGCGGCCAGACCTATCCCGACCACGACCGTTCCCTTGATCGCCATCGACAGGTCGAGCGACTGGATGATCGCGACGGCGATATCGGCCACGACTTCCTTCATGACTTCCTCCTGTCGGCTCGGACCTGATCGATCTCGGCCCGAATGGCTGCGAGTTCCTCTTCCGTCCAACTTTCCTGCTTGAGGAGCGCCGTCACGGCTTGCGTCGCAGAGCCGCGAAAGAAGACGCGTACTAGCTGCTGGAGCGCCGAGCGGCGAGCGGCCGCCGGCGATGTGGTCGGCGCGTAGACGTACCGCAACCCCTCTTCGTGGTGACGGATGTGCCCTTTGGCCTCCAGGCGGACGAGCATGGCACGCACTGCCGAGTAGCTTGGCGGATCGAGCAGGCGCTCACGAATCTCCTCACCCGGTGCCTGGCCGAGCCGAAACAGCACGTCCATGATCTCGCGCTCGCGGCGCGTCAGTTTCTGAGGTACTGGAGCAGGCAACTTCGTCTCCTGTCTGTGCTACACACGTAGCCTACTGCTGCAAGTGTAGCATGTCAAGCCGCGACCTGCGCCTGTTGACGCGTGTTGAAGGATGCGGGGTGATGCGACGCAAGTACCAGATCACCCGGAACCCCGTCGGTTCGATTCCTCCGCGGCTCACCAGCCTCCAGCGTGCTGACTCCACGGGCTTGACCTTGACACCAATGTATATGCGTGATACATGCAAATATATGCGTGATACATATATCTGCCAGACCTCAACCACTGGGTGGCGGGGACATCATGGGAATGGATAAGGATCGGAGCCGGCTCAGTGGTTCACAGCTGCCGCTGCGGTCGGTGGAGTTTCACATCCTGCTCAGCCTCGCCGCGGGCGAGCGCCATGGCTACGGCATCATCCAGGATATTCAGGCGCGTGACGAGACAGCAGTGCCGGACGTCGGCAACATGTACCGGGCGTTGGCGCGCATGGTCGAGAACCGCCTGATCGAGGCAGCGGCCCGCCGAGCGGCGCCCGAGGCGAATGACGAGCGTCGCAACTATTACCGCATCACCACTCTCGGGCTCCGCGTCGCCCGGGCCGAAGCGCGGCGGCTGGAAACCTTGATGCGGGCGGTGCGGGTCGGGGGCCTGCTCGTGAAAGGGACAAAATGAAGACCGATCGCCTGATCAACGTGTCGGAGCGCCGGTTCAGACTCCTGCTGCGGCTCTATCCCGCTGACTTCCGGGACGAGATGGGCGAGGCCGTGGTGGAGGCCTACCGCGATCGCGCGCGTGACGCCGTGAACCGCGGCGGTGTCATCCGGCTCGCGGGCGTGTGGGTGCGCGCGTGTGCGGATTCGCTGCGCAATGGTCGAGGCGAGCGGGCGCGTCCCGCGGTATCGTGCGGCGCGGCGGCAACTGGGGCCGCGACATCGAACTGGTCAGGCGGCGCCTGACGCGCTCACGGCTCTTTGCGGCAACCACGATCGGCACGCTGACCATCGGGCTGGGCATGTTCGCCGTGGTGTATACCGCGGTGCAGAAAGTTCTGCTGGACCCGATGCCCTACAAGGACTCGGGCGATCTGTATTACGTCTGGCGCGACTACGGTCCGATCAACGACGTCAAA
>WNGF01035856.1_pt1 | contig 10741 bp, 18 predicted proteins | sample 5400641 | NCBI WGS metagenome assembly WNGF01 (sample SAMN13153371, study PRJNA577476) | soil metagenome | isolation source: 80 cm soil or saprolite under grassland replicate 2 | place: USA:California | collected 2016-06-15
TGAGTGGATCCGCGTCGAGGACGGCGCTGCGGGCGTGCTCGCGGTGGTCAACTTGCTGGACTCCCGTTAACGAACCACTCAGCCGGGGGTAGAGTCGACCAGTCGACGCAGAAACGTTGGGAAGCGGCCAGCGCCAAAGTCGAAGTAGCGAGCCCATTTCGGCGCGATCGTAATCCGCGCCATCTGCTTATAGAGGGCGCGGACGTTGGCCTCAAATGCGGCGAGCTGGTCGCCGCTCGTCGACTTGCCCGCGGCCGCGAGGTACTCCGGCGCAACACCGTCGACGATCTCGATCCTCGCGACGCCGCGTACCAGGAGGGCCTTCGCCGGCGGCCCAATGTCGTCGATTGTGAGGGCGACGTTCGGTCGCACGCCTAGCGCTTGACCTTCGGCGCCGTGGGTGCGGTGCAGACGACGATATCTGTGCCGTTCCACCAGAAGCCGATCGGGATGACGCGCGGAAACCCGTCGCGCCCGTTGTACGCCAACCGCGCTGGATCTGGGGTGTGCAGGAGCTTCTCAGCGTCCGGATGTCGAAGATCCTCGATGTCCGTGACCTTCGTCATCGGTTCCATCTTCTGATCGTAAGAAAGCCGCCCGATTTCGGGTTTCCTCTTAACGTTAGCAACGATCTTCCAGCCGCCATGGTGTGCGACGTGCCTGTGTCCATCGATCACCTCGCATTGCCAGCCACGGATGCCGAGCCGTCGGCGCGGTGGTTTGCGGGCATCCTGGGACTGCCAGAAGTGGTTACCAGTCTGTATCCCCAACGCGCGATCAACCGCACTCGAGGAGAGCATCATGACCGCTACCTACACATTCGACGTCTTTTCCAGCCTCGACGGCTTCGGCGCCGCCAGCGGCAACTGGACCGGCTACTGGGGAAAGCACGGCCCCGAGCTCCTCGATCACCGCCTCGCCCTGTACGGCGAGGAGCAGCGGATGGTCTTCGGGGCCAACACGTATCGGGCGTTCGCGCGAATGCTAGCCTCGAGCACCGAGGAGTCCGAGGTGCGTGACCCATGGGTCACCCGCATGGTCAACCTGCCGGCCACGGTGGTGTCGACCACGCTGGAAGGACCCCTCGACTGGCCGAACGCGACCGTCGTGAGCGGTGACGCACTCGACGTCGTCGCCCGGCTCAAGGAGAGTCCGAGGTACCGTTGCGCTCGCACGGCAGCCTGTCGATGAACAGGGCGCTGATGGCCGCCGGTCTGGTCGACCGCGTCCAGGTGACGCTCTTCCCCGTGATCACCGGTCAGACCGGGCTGGACCCGATCTTCCAGGGTGCGGCCGACTTCGACCTCGAGCTGATCGAGAGCCGGACGCTCGACGGCAACATTCAAGAGCTCATCTACCGGCCCACCCTGCATGTCTGAGTCGCCATGCACCCGTCAAGCAGCCAAACCTGACGCGGAAGTTCCGACCGACATGCCCAGGCTGACCGCCGGGCATGTCGCCATGAGCCGGCCATCACCGTACCCTGATAGCCGCGACCGCGACTTCAACCATGCGCGAACTCCTCTTCGAAGATCACGACGTCCTCATGCTCGTCAACCCAGCGCTCGACGGCAAGGCTGCTATCCGACGAGCGGCGGGCCGCACGAACAAGGCCGGGGTCCAACTCGCTCTGCTCGCATCATGCGGTGGCAAGAGGTGGGTGGTCGAGTACGCGGGGCCGGTACTCGACGAGTTGGATGCGGCCGTCGAAGGTTCGGCTATCGATCATGTCGAGCGCGACGTCGGGGTAGCCGTCGTAGATGCGTTCTGATCCTGTGGCGCCGGTGATCACTGGGAAGATCACGACGCGGAACCGATCGACGAGACCACCTCGCAGCAGCGACCGGCACAAGCTCAGGCTTCCGATCGTGCTCAGCAGACCCGAGCCTTCCTCCTTCATCGCCCGGACGGCGTCGACGGCGTCGTCGCGCATGAGCGTGCTGTTGGTCCAGGTGAGGGGGTCTTCGAGCGAGGACGAGAACACCACCTTCGACGCGCCGGTGAGCCCGCCGACCGACGCCTCTTCGTCGGCGCTGAACTTGTCGGTCCCCTCGGGCGTCTGGCCGGCGGCGAAGCCGGACATCAGCCGATAGGTTTTCGCGCCCATCAGATAGGTGACCTCGGGCTGCTCCTTGAGCCACGCGAGGTACTCAGGCCCCTCCAAACCCCACCAGCCGGGCCAGCCCTCGCCCGACGCGTAGCCATCGAGCGAGGTGATGAAGTCAACGAGCAGTTCTCGCACGGCCGCTCCTTTCTTCGTGACGCAGTTGCACTCAGGTTCCGGCCAGCTTAGCGACCACCGGCGCGAGTGAGTCGGAGACCTCGGCGCCGAAAACGAAATAGGAGAAGCCGAGCTCCTCTCGACGCCGCTGGATCTCCTCGGTCCCGGCAGCTTCGTTCCGGCCCGTCCACAGCGTGAGTTACGCGAGTTGGTCCGCTACCGCACCGCACTCGTCCGCCAGCGCGCTCAGGTCACCAATCGTGTGCAGAAAACGCTAGAGGGCGCCAACATCAAGCTAGTCTCAGTGGCGCCGCCGCGCAACTGGGCCGAGGCCAGCTAGTGCAGCAAGAGCGTGGTGAGCCGACTCCCTCGGGGCCGAAGATCTCGCAGATGCGACCGCGCGGCCACCCGCTAACGCCGAGGACGCTGTCGAGCTCGGGGATGGGCGTGGGAAGGACGTCCACATGCGTGTTGGCCCGGCTGCCGAGCCGCTGTAGCGCGCCAACGCCGAACTTCTTCTCAATGTTGGCGACAGCTGCGGCCAGATGCTTGTCACGGGACCTCTTGGATGCACCGTGCGCCGCCATGAGAGTGCGAAAGCGTAGAACCCCCGTTCGGCGCGCGCAATCATTTGTGCTTGCGCACCCAAGGACTAGAGTGGATTCAGGCGCGGGCGTGCGTTGGCTGATAGCAATCGGACTGATCGTTGCCGCAACAGCGTGCGGACCCAATGCGGCGCCGATCACGCTCGATGCGCAGGCCACCCCGACGCCGGTGCCGTGGAAACTCGAGCCGACGCCCACCGCCGGGCCGCCAACGCTGACGGCCGCGCCAGTGGCGCCTGCTGCAACACCGACTGGCAGTCCTCGTTTTGCCCCGACGGTGGTTCTGCCACCCTTCGGGGCAACCGCGACGCCAGCGCCACTTGGAGCACGCCCAATAGCGGCCGCGCAGCCGCCGATCCCTGTTCCCGTCCCGACAGTCGGGCCCGCAAGCCCGCCCATAGCGCCACCTGCGCCGCTGACACCGGTCGAGTGCCTGTTCGCGGATCGCACGGCGAGCGTTCCGCAATACAGCACCCCACTGCCTGCAACGGGCCTTGCGGCGTACGCGGTCGGTGAGCCGGTGCCGGGGCTGTACCTCGAGCTGCGGCTGCCGCGCACCACATTCGTGGCCGGCGCGCTGATTCAGCCGGAGGTTGCCGTGCGCAACACGATCCCGGGCGACACGGCGGTTTCCGTCAGCGTCGTTGCAATGCCACAAAGCGCGCCGGCGGATCCCCGTTCGTTTCCGACCGTGTTTTCAGGGCCCGGGCTATATCGTCCGCCACTAACCGTCCCACCCCGGTCAGACGCAGACGTTCACGTCACTCGTGCAGGTGCCATTCGACACAAGCGTACCTACTCAGATGCACGCTATGGTGCGCGCGGGTGCCGCCACGCTAACGACGGATGTGCCGTTCAAACTGACCGCCGCTGGCCCCGCGCAACGGCTGAAGATCGAGCTGCACGCCGACCAACGGCAGTGGTGCGCGAGGGCGACCGACGCCGACGGTCATGCGCCATGAGACGCGTTCAACCGGAATGCGACGCAATCTGGGCGTCGCGCGCTGCCGCGCGCTGGTAAGACGTCGGACTGTCAGTGAAGTCATGTCCTTTCTGTCGCGCCAGGATCCCGCAGGCATCCAACGAATGCACCGCCTGCGGGCGGGTTCTTGTCGAGCGCGTCATCGTGCGCCCCGGCAACGAGCCAACGGCGAGCGCAACTCCGGTCGAGCTGAAAGTCCCGCAGCGACGCCGGTTCGCTTCTGGCTACGGTCGGGTCGCGATTGTCGGTGTCATCTGCGCCTTGGTGGTGATCGGTATCGTCGCTGCCCCATCCGTCGCGTCGCCTTTTGCAGGAGCCGAGCTAACTGTAGCGGCAGCAACAAAACCGACCAGCGCGCTGCAGCCGACAGCAGCGCGAACCAGCACGCCACTCGCGGCGCCGCAAAACGGCACGATCCTCGAACAGAACGCAGGGTTCTTCAACGGGATGGGCTCGCTCAACGTCATCAACCAGACGGGCCAGGACGCGCTCGTGAAGCTCGTGCCTGAAGGAGGCGCCTCAGCGGCCGCCAGGTTCATCGTTGCCAATGGCGCTCAATATGAGATCGGCGACGTCACCGACGGCGCGTACCGCGTCATGTTCGACTTGGGAGAAGACTGGGAGCGACAAACCGAGCGGTTCCGTCATGCTAAGCCAGCCCAGCGCTTCGACGACCCGTTCGCCTTCAAGACAACTGAGACCTCTAGCGGCTGGCGTTACACCACGTACGAGGTCACATTGCACACCGTGCCCCTCGGCACGGCCAGAACCAGCACCTTGTCCGACTCGGAGTTTCTTCGGTATTGATTCGGGAAAGGACCATGTTGTTACCGGCGAAACGACCGCTGGGGCAGTGGTACCGGTCGGTTTCGGGCTGCCAGGAGGAGTCCGGCAGTTGCCGGGAGGGGGAGTACAAGTCCCAGTAGATGAGTGAGCCGGCCTCGAACACCCGCAAGAAAGACGACAGCGCCGATACCAACCCGAGGCTAGCGAGCGCGACCGCTAGCGAGCGCGACCGCGGATGAGCAGAACCAGCATTGCGGGTCCCACGATCGCGTAGATCGGGACCCAGAACACGCCGATGAAGGACGCACCGGCTGCATCTAGCCTGGTGAAGAGCGTTCCCGCTTGCGGACGTGCGGTTGCCCGGGTACTGTTGCCCGCGCACGGGATGGCGGGATGGCGGGGCAGAAGCGGCGGGTACTGGTACTCGACAATGATCGCGACATCGCCGAGCTCGTCCACGCCGTCTTGACCGATGCTGGCTTCGAGGTTTCAGAGCTAACCGACCTGCGTTCGGATTCGATCCGCATCGCCGTTGGCCAGCAAGAGCCGGACTGCGTGCTGCTGGATGGAGCAAGCCCCAGTGACTTCGGCGAGTCCTGGCTGAACGCCGCGTGGATGCAAACCCGCGGGCGTCCGATACCCGTGATCATGTTCACTGCCGATGCACCCGCAGTACGTGAGGCGCGTGAGCTTGTCACCGAGCGCAGCCGCTCGGCGCGATTCGAGGCCGTGCTCAGCAAGCCCTTCGACTTGGACGAGCTCATCGACTGGGTGGCGCGGGCCACCGGTCACGCGGTGCCATTCGACCTTTCACCGCGAGGTGAGACCCGCCGCACCGCAGTCTTCAGGGCAAAACTCGAGGCAGCGGGCGCGCGGAATATCCACCTGTCCAGCCGTCGCGAGTGGGCCAACTTCCAGACGGAAGACGGCACCATGGTACAGATCTACTGGTGGGAGCGGGATGGCGTGTATTACGTGATGCGGCACGCCGAGAGCGGCGGTCGCATAGATCAGGTGGGTCGATTCTTCGACCTGGACGCCGCGATTGCCCTCGGCCTGTCCGTGAGGCTTGGCTAACTCGGGCCATGATCTTCCTCTCCTCCGCCGCCCTTCCCTCCTCCGCTGCCAGAAAGGAGAACGCCACATATGGCCGCCAACTATCTCACCCTTCGAACGCGACGCACGGTGCCGTGGTAGTGGTGGTAGTGCAACTGCCTACGACCGCGACGACGTGAGCGGCTTTGCGGTGGCCACCGTCGCCACCGCAAAGCCGCCCCAGGCACGCCTGCGGTCTGTCTCCTTGCCGAGCGTGCGATGTTCGGCCAGGGCGAGCCCACACGACTGAACCAGCTCGACGAGTCGGTCGCGCGATGGCGGTGTGCTGTCGATCCCGAAGCGGAGCGGTTCGCCAGCGGCTCGGGTCGTGGCTCTGGCAAAACGCCAGTACAGCCCCGGGCTTCGGAGAGGCTCGATGGTGAAGTAGTCGAACACCAGCACGCTACCCTTTGCCGTGCTGGCGATTTTGCGCAGCGTGCTCTCGACCGCCGGGCGGTCCAGATACATGATCACGCCCTCCCACAGGAATACTGCGGGATGGTTCGGAGCGAAACCGGCCTCGACCAGGCGGGCAAGCCAGTCCTCGGTTTCGAAGTCAGCGGCCACGAGGGTGACGACGGTCGAGTCGATCCCCGCCTTGTGCAGCAGCTGACGTTTGCTGGCCTGCGTCTGCGGCAGATCCACCTCTGTCAAAGCCTGCGCCAAGGATGACGAACTGGCTGATGGTGGCGAGGTAGCGCTCGACGGCGGCGTCGATGAACGTCACCCGAGCAGAGGCTTCGAATTGCGGAGGAACGTCGCCTTCGAACGGGTAACGGAAGGCGCTCGGCACATAGCCGGTTAGGCGGTGAGCCAGCAGCATCGGTCCGGCCGTCAGTAGCAAGGCCGGACCCGACGTGCTTGGCAGCGCCATCAACAGCCGGTAGGCCGCGTCGTCGCGTCTGAGGCCCAGGCGGTGCATTGTCCAGCGTGCCGAAAGCGGTCCTTGCGCGGTGACTGAGGCGCCTTCGGTGCGTCTGACTATGTAGATCCTGGTCAGCCAGATCACATAGCCGATCAGCGTGAGCGGAAACAGCAGCACGTTCACGATGTAAAAGACCGTGGCTGCCCTGCGCCCGCTCGCCGTTCCTCGCATGTGAACATTGTCCCTCGCTGCATCTCCTGACGTCAGAGATCCAATGCGAATCGCACGACCAGCGGAAGCCTTAACGCTGCGGCTTCGGCGATTTCGATTCGGGCCGGGGAGGCTATCGGCTTCCGCGGATGAGCCAGCGACCGGCGAACAGCACCACCAAGCCGCACATCAGGCTACCGACGAGATAGAGAGGCGCAACGAGCGTCAGCACGCAAACGCTGCCAACGGACACAACACACAAGCCAGCCGCGACGGCCCGCGCGCTTCGAGTAGAACCTATCCAAGGGTGCTCCTTCGGCTCGCAGGAGCCCGTCGCAGGCGCTTGTCACGCAGCTTGTGTACGTTCTCGTAGTGCTGCTTGACCGTACCCAGGCGCCTCGTCAGCGTCCATCACGTGGACAGTAGCCGTCGACGAAGCATCCCACGCGCGATCAGGTCCGCGGGGCGCTGGCCTGGCAGCTGTCGAAAGTCGCGCTTGAGTTCGTTGTCCTCGGCGCGGCGGCGTCCGAACTCCGCGATTACATCCGCCATCGCCGAAAAGATGCGTCCGTCTGGGGCTCCGATTTCCCGCGGCAGTGTACGCCTCACCTCGGAACTCCGTGGCGCCGACGGTCAGGAACCTTGTTGCAGGTGTCCTCGGCCACGTTCGAGCGGGGCAACCGCGACCTTGTAGCCAAGTTCTCACCGCGCATGAACGTATGCTTGGCCGCCTGCAATCGCAGTGGGTGAGGTGCCGTATGTTTGCGCGTTTGACCGTGCTCCAGTTCATAGCCGCCAGGGCGGACGAGGGGTTTGCAATCGTGAGTGATTCAATCGTGCCGAGCATCAAGGAGCAGCACGGTTTCAAAGGACTGTTGTTGCTGCGCGACGCAAGTACGAGAAGCGCAAGCGTGCTTTCGTTGTGGGAGTCGGAGGGAGATATGGACGCGACAGCAGCAGGCAATTTTCCCATTCAGATGGCGAAAGTGTCGGCGCTCGTAGCTGGGCAACCCAGTCGGCGCGTCTATGAGGTATCCGAACTCAGCATCTAGCGCTGAGGCGTTGCGGATCGGTCTTATCCCCCATGGTGATATCTACTTCCGTGTACGAGCAGTGTGGTCGCGCGCGTCGACACGGGCTCACGGATGGGGAAGCTCGCCGACGGCCTCGCGCACACGCGCGCGCACAACGTCCAGGTCGCGTACCCCGAGCGTGCCGAGCATCGCCGCACCGACGCCTTCGCCCTCCCGCAGCAGACCCAGCAGAAGGTGCGCGTCGACGACGTTCGCATCGTGCAAGCCGTCCGCTTCGTCAGCTGCCAGGTCGAGGACCCGTTTCAGCCGGGGCATCAGCCGCATCTCCCCTCCGGAAAGCAGCCGCGCCGTACAGCATTCGCCGGCCGCCATCGCCGCCGGCTGGCCCAGGATTCGGAGCGCCTCATTGCGCAGCGCGGCCTCATCGACGCCGAGTGCCGACAGGACGCGCGCCCCGACCCCACCGGGCTGGCGCGCCAGCGCGAGGGCCAAGTGCTCGGTCCCAAGGTAGTCATGCCGCAGGCGGCGCGCCTCGTCCTGCGCGAGCGCGAGCACGCGGCGGCCTGGCTCGCCGAGGCGGGTGAAGGGCGTCGCGTCGGACCGCCAGAGCCCGGGGTGCAGGTGCGCGTCGATGGCGCCGCGCAGCACGTCGAGGACCTGCCAGACCGACGGCTCCTGCGCGGCGAGGACCGTCTCGAACTCCGCTCCGTACCGCCGGCGCCAGCCGGCTGGGTAGAGCCGGACGAGCCGTCTCATGGGACTGCCTCCAGCCGCCGCAGCCCGGCGGTCGCCAGGTCGCGCAACTCGCCCAGCTGCGCGCGTAGCGCCGCCGCGCCGCAGTCGGTCAGGCGGTACGGGCGGCGCCGCTCGTCTGCGCCCGCAGGCACGACGAGCCCGTGGCGTTCGAGGCGGGCGAGGGCGCCGTAGAGCGTGCCCGTGCCGAGTCGGACGCTGGCAGTCCGCGCGACGTCCTCCCTCACTGCGTAGCCGTGCTTCGGCCCGTCGGCCAAGCTGATCAGAATTAACAGGGCCGGCTCCGAGAACCGGCCGAAGTCGAACAGGCTGGCGCGCACGAGGTTCTCCCCGCGAAGCAGTAGTCAGTTCCACGATACGTCGCACAACTGAATAAGTCAAGCCTACTCAGTCGCGCCGGGTGCTAGCCCCACAGCCGCGCTTACAGGGCGGCTGGAGCCGACTCGCTGACGACATAAAACGCTAGCAGTGGCGACAGTACTCCCTCAGTGTTGCGTTTAGGAAGCGGCGAAAGCCGCTGTAGTTGCGGACCACAGCAGCGGCTTGCCTGTCTGCGCTGGCGAGCCAAAGATCGCGCCGATTGGACTGATCTTGGCGCGGCTCGTGTTTGTGTATGCCTCACGCCGCGCATGGTCTGCAATACCTGACCGGCGCGGCCGGTGAGAGCGCTGACTGTCGAGTCCAGCCGTTCGCGCCACCAGCTCGCTCGCAGTGGCGATACCGGCCCGTGATATGCAGGTTGGGTGCCGCGTGTCTTACCAGCTGCGGCACCTGGACACGGGAACTCTCGTCCGGACGTATGACAAGGAAGGCGCGGCACTGGCGTTCATGCGCGACGTGATTCGGCTCGGCGGCCGTGATGCGGCCAGCCGATTCGCTCTAACGTATGCGGACGAGCACGGTAACGCCCACGCGATCGCGGAGGGCGAGGCCCTGATGAGACGTGCCCTGGAGGACCGGGCCGAAGCCTGAGCACCTCTTGTCCGCCAACATATACGGCAAGCGCGTCCGTCGCAGCCGCAACCTAGCGCGTCACGAAGTTGTTTGGCCGAACACGCTGTCTGTAGCGCGGAGCCGAGCATGCCGATAATCGCTCTGGCTCCACGCGAGCACCCGTCATGTCATCTGCTTCCATTGCACGTAGCGCCCTGTTCCAGGCGATCGTCGAACTTGCCGGCGATCCGATTCTGGTGTCGGACGCCGATGGTCGAGTGGCCTACGCAAACCCAGCGCTCACGCGGGCCGTTGGCTGGAGCGAAGCAGAGTTTGTCGGCCGCTATCTAAGAAAGCTCGTGCACCCCGAGGATTCACGACGCCTGGAGCAGACGTGCGCCGCGCCCGGCAGTCCCCGCGCGCGGAACACCCTGCCGCTTCCGTTGCGCGAATGGCACCTGGCGGGCCTTCGAACTGAGGATGACGGATCTACGAGCCCATCCCGAGGTCGAGAGGCTGGTGTTCAGGCTTGGAGACCTGACGCATCGACGCGTGGCTGACGAGGCACTCGTTCATACCGCACTGCACGACGCGCTTACTGGTCTGCCCAATCGATCACTGCTTTTGGATCGCCTTGGCCACGCACTGGCGCGCGCCGACCGCCACCAGCGCCAGACGGCGGTTCTGTTTCTAGACCTGGACAATTTCAAAGTCGTTAACGACAGCCTCGGTCATATGGCCGGAGACCTGCTGCTGATCGCGTTGGCGCACCGTATGCTGGCTAGCGTGCGCGCTGGCGACACCGTCGCGCGCTTCGGGGGCGACGAGTTCGCGGTGCTCCTAGAGGAGATGGCCGATCCGACCGAGGCCGTGGCAATGGCGCACCGGCTGATGGTCGTCCTGCGTGCACCGGTCGATGTGGACGGCCGCGAGGTCGCACCGGATGTCAGCATCGGCGTCGCGCTGAGTGTCGCCGCGACTGAGGGGCCCGACGACCTGCTGCGGAAAGCGGACCTGGCCATGTACCACGCCAAAGCGGACGGAAAGGTCGTTGTTCTGTGTTCGAGCCGGCGATGCAGGCCCGCGCTGGCGCCCGCCTGGAGCTCGAGACAGGCCTGCGCCACGCGCTGGAACATGGGGAATTCCGCGTTCACTTCCAGCCCATCCTGTCGCTCGACAACGGCCACATCAGTGGCTTCGAAGACCTGGTGCGCTGGGAGCGCCCCGGCCACGGGCTTGTCTCGCCTGCTGACTTCG
>WNGF01015930.1_pt1 | contig 10740 bp, 6 predicted proteins | sample 5400641 | NCBI WGS metagenome assembly WNGF01 (sample SAMN13153371, study PRJNA577476) | soil metagenome | isolation source: 80 cm soil or saprolite under grassland replicate 2 | place: USA:California | collected 2016-06-15
TACTTCGAGCGTCGCAACACCGCGCGCATCCGCCGTCACCACATCCGCCGTCTCGAACAGCTCGGCTACGACGTCGTACTCGTGGACAAGGCGGCGTGATGCCGGGACAGTTTCATAGGAAACGTCCCCCGGGCTGGCCGCCGCGTCATTCCCGCGCGCCTGCTGACACAACGTCTCGCGCGCCGCGGTCAGCGCCTGGACGAGCAGGGCGCCGACCTCGGGCGCCAGCCGACCGCGGACAGTCACCATGCCGTCTTCGTCCCGAAACACGTGGAGCGCCCGGCTCTTATGGCGTTGCGCGGCCTCGCGCGCCTCCGCGTTGCGGTCCACGCGACGCCAGCCGCGCACGATCCGTTCGACGTGCTCCGCCGTGCCGGCGCGCCCGACCCCCAGCAGCAGCGCCTCGGTCTCGGGCGTCGCCACGCGGGTCAGCGCGCGGACCTTGGCGTACGAGAGCTCGCCACGGGCCAGCGCCTGGGCCAGCAGCGGCAGGGTCCCGAGCGCGCGCGCGACTCGTACCTTCTCCCGCGCGGCGCCCAGGTCGAGGCTCACGCGCCAACTCAGCCAGGCGGCGCAAGAGCGGAATCCGATGTTCCAGCCCCCTCGGGCGTCGAACTCGCGGATGAGATTCAAGAGTCTCGCGGTCGCCGCTTCGAGGTGCGCCGACAGCTCGGCGATCGCGTCGCCCAGTCGGTCCAGGTCTGGCGCGAAATTCTGCATGGCGAGCCCCCTTTGTGCTGGGGCGACTCTACACCCGAGTTTCGGGGCCGCCCGGGCGGCACGACACGCGGCGATCGCGGCACGACAGACATTTTTCGCGACGAGCCGAACCGCCGTGCAACTCCGGCCGTGCGTGGACCGCTGGGCCGGTATTCGCCGCGTGCTGCCGACATCGCACGACGGCCACGCAGAAAGCTGTCAAGCGGAAATTGCGGGGCCAGCCGGGGCGTTCCTCGCGTCTACTGTCGACGTCGTTTCGATACGGCCGTGCGTCGTGCTCCCCGCCTTCATCACCAGGGCGGGCCGTTGAGGTCGATGGTCCCGTGGGGCCGCGCGCAGCCTCGACAGCACCATCGGGCGGTTGATCGTGAACGCGGCCTTCGGCTCGCGGGTGGGTTTTCACGATCCCGATTCCACCGATCTTGACGGCGGGCGCCGTCAACCGTTCCCGCGCGGATTAGCAGACCCACATGTGAGACGAGCACTCCCTCCTCGTCCCACACCAGGGCGCTGTAGTCGGGAGGAGCCCACGTCAGGTGCCGGCCGGGACTCGCGGTAACGACCTCCGGTGGGTAGCAGCAGGTTCTTAAGGGTCGACGACGACAATTCGCGAGAGGCTCGTCAGATCCCGCTCGCCAAGTCGAGATTGTCAGCGGGCCAGGCGTTCTAACCCCGCGGCTTGATCCACGTTTCCGACCAGGCCAGGCACGCGCTGGAGGCCTGCCGGTCGCCGCGCGTCTCCGCCCACGGCTGGCCGGTGGCGAAGCGCCCGTTCCATTCCACCTGCGCCGAGCGCGCGGGGAAGAACGTGCTGAACACGCCGATCGGGCGGTTGTTGAAGCCGGGCGGCGCATTGAGCACGAAGGGCTCGATGCAGTCGTACCAGGTCAGGCGGATCCGGTCGGGGCCCGAGTTCACGGTCTCGACGGCGGTGGAGCGCGGATCGCCGGCGCGGTCGAACTCGGCGGCGATCACCGGCACACTCGTGTCGGCGAACGCCGGGAACAGCAGCGTCTCGATCGTGCGCTGGAGCCACCGCGCCACGGCGGCGTTGTCGCTGTAGACACGGGTCTGGCCTCCGCCCAGTTCGCTCTGGGCGAACAAGGCGTGGCCGGCACCGGCCGGGCACCACAGGACGCGCCAGTGGCTGAAGCGGTCGGACTGGGTCTTGCCGCCGTCGTGACTCAGGCGGATGAACGAGTTCTCTCCGGTCATCAGCACCGCGTTGGGATCGACGGGTGGAGTCATGTTTGCGCGACCTCGACGCGCGCGTCGTTGTAGCAGGCGCCCTCGGAGATGTCGGCATGGTCGGCCGGGCAGAGCGCCGAGATGGTCTGGCCGTTGTCGCTCGTCGCCATCCACGCGCCCTTGAGCGTGCAAACGACGCCGCGAGCATCGCGTCCTCGCCGCCGACCGTCATCGCCAGCGCTCGATCGAGGGGCACGGCGCTCGGCCGCTTGCCGCCGAGACGCGCGTCGCTTCCGTCGAGTGCGTCGTCCATCAGCTCGGCGTCGCTCGCCCGGAACGCGGAGTCGGTGAAGCCGAAGCGCGCCGCGAGGCGGCGAAAGATCTCGGTGTTGGGCAGCGCCTCGCCTTGCGGCGGGATCACGGGCTCCGCGCGCTGGAGCCAGTGCGTCCCGTACGCCGCGAAGAGATCCGCGTGCTCGAAATGGCTGCACGCCGGCAGCACGATGTCGGCGTACGCGAGACTGTCGGTCATCACCACGTCGGAGCCGACCACGAAAAGGTCCTCGCGCTCGAGGCCGCGCCGCAGGCGGTTCTGGTCGGGATGCACGACGACCGGGTTGTGGTTGTAGATGAAGACCGCCTTGACCGGGGGCGTCAGTGCCGGGTCGGTCAGGTGGCGCCCGACGTCGATGATGTTGAGCGTCCGCGTACCCTTGGGGACGAGGTCGGGACGCGCGAGGCGCGCGGGCGTCTTCGGGAACGCGAACGACGCGCCGTTGATGAGGCCGCCGCCCACCACGCCGAACTTCCCGGCGAGGGCCGGCAGCGCGAAGACTGCGCGAATGCCGCTGCCGCCGTTTCGGTTGCGCTCGAGCCCGTTGCCGACGGTGATCACCGCCGGTGACAGCGTCCGGTACCACTCGGCGAGCTGTCGTACGGTGCTCTCGTCCACGCCGCAGATCCGCGCGGCGTCCGTCATCGTGTAGCGACGTGCCAGCGCCATGTACTCCTCGAAGCCGGCCACGTGACGCTCGATGAACGCGCGGTCGAGCCCTCCCTGTCGTTCCAGCTCGGCCGCCATTGCCCACGCGAGCACGACGTCCGTCCCCGGGCGGAGTGCGATGTGGTCGGGCCGGATCCCGGGCACTGGACCGAACGTCCCGACCCACGCCTCGGAACGGATGCCGCCGCAGAGCGGCCGGCGGTCGAGCAGGCTCGCGCCGAGCCGGTGGAAGAAACGGAGGTCCATCGAACCGCCGGCGAGCATCCCGTGCGGTCCGGCATAGTTGAGCGGAAGGATCGCTTGCGGGCCGTGGGCGGCGATCACGGCCGCGAATCGCTCGTGAACGGTGTCGAGCGCCTGCGTCCACGAAATGCGCTCGAAGCGCCCTTCGCCCTTGGCGCCGACCCGGCGCAGCGGCGTCTTGAGGCGCCCCTCGCCGTGGACGAAGCCGGGATACGCCTCCGGGACCTTGGCGCAGAGCACGCCGGCCGTATAGGGGTTCGCGCGTGAGCCGCGGATCGCGACGATCCGCTCGTTCTCGACCGTGACGGTGAGGCTACAGGTATCGGGACAATCCAGGGGGCAGACGCTGGCGTGCTCGATTCTCATGTGGTCTCTCCCGTCCCGGCGCACGACGCCGCGTGTACCATTTCTGTGTACACGTTGTCGGCGAGCGGGGGAAGAGCCATTGGCGTCCGGCCCGATAGGGCCAATCGTCTGCTAGGGCGCCGGGGGCAGAATCGCCATGTAGTGCGCGAGGTTCTCGATGTCCGCCTCGCTCAGCGGCTGGGCCGCGGTCGTCATCGTCCCGTCGAGGTCTCCTGCCGTCTGCGCCTTGAAGCCGCGGAGCAGCTTCACCAGATACGCGAGGTCCTGGCCCGCCAGGCGCGGCACCTGCTCGTGACCGGTGAGCCCGGGCTGATGGCAGGAGACGCAGTGGTGCTGCTCGGCGAGCTGCCGGCCGACGGCGACCTTCTCCGGATCCGTGGCCGCCGGGCGCGGCAGCGGTCGCTGGGCCGCGTAGTAGACGGCCAGATCCGCCATGTCGGCGTCGCTCAGATTCGCCGCGAAGGGCGACATCTGGGGATCCTTGCGGCGGCCGTCGCGAAACTTGATCAGCTGCCAGTGGGTGAAGAACACCGGTTGGCCGGCGAGCGACGGGGTCCCGGGGATGGTCGTGTTGCCGTCCGCGCCGTGGCAGCTCTTGCACGGCTCGGCCTTCCGCCGACCCGCTTCGAGGTCGGCGGCCGCCGGCGCCCAGGCCGTCACCGCCAGGGCGGCGGCGGCGACCTGGGCGCCAGCGAGCGCCAGGAGGCGCCTCAGCGCTGGTAGGTGACGCGGTAGATCGCCCCCGCGTAGTCGTCGGCAATCAGGAGCGAGCCGTCTTTCATCTGCTGCGTGTAGACCGGACGACCCCAGGGCTGGCCGCCCTGCAGCCACCCCTCGGCGAAGACCTCGTATTTGGGAACGTCGGCTGTCCGGAGCGTCACCATCATCACCCGGAACCCGGTCCTCTGCGTGCGGTTCCAGGAGCCGCGCTGAGCCAGGAGAGCGCGGTTCTGGTACTCGGCCGGGAACATCGAGCCGGTGTAGAACTGCACGCCGTTGCCGGCCACGTGCGGCCCCGTCTTGATGAGCGGCGGCGCGAACTCGCTGCAGGTGCGCCCCTTGCCGTGCTCGGGATCGAGGATGTCACCCTGGTGGCAATACGGGAACCCGAAGTGCAGTCCCTTCCGCGGCGCCGTGTCGAAGCGGTCGCTCGGCACGTCCTCGCCGAGCCAGTCGCGGGCGTGGGTCGCGAAGTAGAGGTCCTTCGTCACCGGATGCCAGTCGAAGCCCACGCTGTTGCGGACTCCGTGCGCCCAGTACTCGAAGCCCGTGCCGTCCGGATTGACGCGCGAGATGTTGGCGTGCGTGTCCGGCGGGATGCAGATGTTGCACGGCGCGCCGATGTTGAAGTAGAGCTTGCCGTCCGGGCCGAAGGCCAGGTACTTCCAGCCGTGCGGCAGATCGCGCGGAAGGATATCGTAAACGACCTCCATCGCGGGTGGACTATCGAGCTTGTCCTCGATCCCCACCATCTTGGTGATTCGCGACACCTCGGCGATGTAGAGCGTACCGTTCTTGAAGGCCACGCCGTTCGGAAGGTTCAGGCCTTTCGCGATCGTCTTGACCTCGCGCGTGGCGCACTTGTCCACGACGGCGTAGACGTTGCCGGCCACGCGGCTGCTGACGAACAGTGTGCCCTTGTCGCCCCAGGCCATCACCCGCGCGTTGTTGAGCCCGTGCGCCCAGAGCGAGACCTTGAAGCCGGGCGGAACTTTGATTTTGTCGACGGGAATCTCGCCGGGAGCCTTGGGCGCCGGCGGCTGGGCGATGGGCGCCAGCGGTGAGTCCGCCATGCTGGGCGGCTGGCCTTGCTTCCAGGTTGGCGGCGGCTGCGGCGGCTGCTGGGCCTCCGCGAACGGGCCGAGGGCGAACACGAGGGCCAGAGCGGCCACGACCGAGGTCAGAGTGATGCGCAGCATGAGGGGCCTCCCCTTTGAGGAGCGGGTCGGAGAATGATCCGGTGGCATTGTACTTCGCGGCCCGGACGATACGTCTGGGCCTCGGGCTTGTCAAGGCTCGGCCGCGTGTGTAGCATGCTCGCCCTACGATGCCGCCGGCCCGCCGCCAGATGACCGTGTGCTTCTCGGCGCTGCTCCTCAGCCTTCTCGCCGTCTCGCCAGCGGCGGCGCAGCCCCCCGACGATCCCACGCGCCTCGAGCCGGTCGTGGTCACGGTCAGGGCAACGTGACGACCGTGGATCAGCAGAAAATCAGGCGCACGCGGACCGGTCTCATCGCTCACGATCCCGCGCGCGCCCAGCCGGGCTATACGCTGTTCGCGCCGATGCTCGGCGACGGCACCGTCTGCCTCGTGGACATGGACGGCGCGGTCGCCCATACGTGGCGCCAGCCGTACCGGCCCGGCCTCTACGGCTACCTGCTCGACAATGGCCATCTCTTCTATGGCGGCAAGGTCATGGAGGACCTCGCGCGCTTCGAGGCGTGGCCCCGCTTCAAGGGCGGCGCGGTGCTCGAGGTCGACTGGCACGGGCGGGTCCTCTGGGAAGTCCGGCACCCGGACCACCATCACGACGCGCGACGGCTCCGCAACGGGAACGTTCTGCTCTTGTGCCTGGCGCCGCTGCCCGCCGCGCTCGCCGACCGCGTCCGCGGAGGCCTGCCCGGCACCGAGGCCGACGGCAGGATCTACGCCGACTACCTCGTCGAGATGACCACCCGGGGCGAGGTCGTCTGGGAGTGGCGGAGCTGGGACCACCTCGACCCCGCGGCCTATCCGGTCACGCCGCAAGATCGCCGCGCCGAGTGGACCCACGGCAACACGGTCGCCGAGACGGCCGATGGCAACATCGTGGTCAGCTTCCGCAACATCTCGACGGTCGTCATGATCGAGCGCGCCACGGGCAAGATCGTCTGGACGCTCGGCAGCCCGCCGCTCGCGCAGCAGCACGATCCGCGCCCGCTGCCCAACGGCAACCTCCTCATCTTCGACAACGGCACCCACCGACGAGATCACCCGGCGACGTTCTCGCGCGTGATCGAGGTCGATCCGCGGACGAGCGCGATCGTGTGGGAGTACACCGACCCGTCGCTCTTCGAGTTCTTCAGCCCCTACATTTCGGGAGCGCAGCGGCTCGCGAACGGCAACACGCTCGTCTGCGAAGGGTGCCACGGGCGGATCTTCGAGGTGACGCGCGACCACGAGGTCGTGTGGGAGTACGTGAGCCCCCACTTCGCCTACGAGCCCGGAGCACCCGGCGTGAACAACTGGGTCTTCCGCGCCCTGCGCTACACCGTCGAAGAGATCGAAGCGGCGCGCCGCGGCTGACGCGCCATGGACAACGCGCGTCCGTTCGCCGGCATCGAGGTCGTCGAGTTCGGCCAGTTCATCGCGGTTCCCTTCTGCGCGCAGGTCCTCTCCGAGGGCGGCGCGCACGTTGTCAAAGTGGAGTCCCTCGAGGGTGACCCCGTGCGCCAGCTGGCGCCGCTGGCCCCCGGCGAGACGCGGCACTTCATCTCCCGTAACCGGGGCAAGCACTCGCTGCCCCTCGACCTCCGCGATCCGTCCGCCGCGCCCGTCGTCGCGCGCCTCCTGGCCCGCGCCGACGTCGTGCTCACCAACTTCCGCCCCGGCCTGGCCGCCGAGCTGGGACTGGACTGGGCGACCCTCGCGCCGCGCTACCCGCGGCTCGTGGTGGGCAACGTCAGCGCCTTCGGCCGCCGCGGGCCCGCCGCGCGGCTCGCGGGCATGGACCTGGTCGTGCAGGCGCGCAGCGGGCTCCTGGCAGCGGGCGGCAGCGTTCGCGACGGTGTGCCGACGGGAGGCGAGAACCCGGTCGTCGATTACATGTGCGCGATGACTCTCGCGTTCGGCATCGCCACGTCGCTGCTGCGCCGGGCCAACACGGGATGCGGCGGCGAGGTCGACGTGTCGCTCTTGATGGCGGCGCTCATGATCCAGAACAACAACATGGTGCGCATCGAGTCCGCGGACGGCGTTGCCCACGCCGCGATCCGCGCTCGGCTCGAGGAGCTGCGCGCCACCGGACGGCCGTACGCGGAGCAGGCGGCGCTCACGCCCCAGATCCGACCGCCCGGCACGGTCAATGTCTACTACCGCACCTATGCGACCCGCGACGCCGCCATCGCCGTGGCGTGCGGGAGTCCCGCGCTCCGGCGCGCCTTCATCCGGGCGGTGGCGCTCACTGACGAGGCCCTCGACCGCCCGATCGCCGGCCGGGAGCAAGAGCTGCAGCACTACGCGGCGCTTCGGCGGCGCGTCGAGGCTGCTCTGGCCTCACGCACCACGGCCGAGTGGCAGGCGACCTTCGAGACGGCGGGCATCCCGGCGGCCGGGGTCAAGCTCCCGCTCGAGCTCCTGGACGACGAACAGCCGCTCGCCAACGGAATGCTTCACGACCTTGCGCACCCCGCGCTCGGCCGCGTGCGCGTCCTGGCGCCGCCCGTCTCGATGGACGGCGGCGGCTTCGTCCCGGCGCCGGCGACGTCGCCGTTCGGGTCGGAGACGCGCGCGATCCTCCGCGATCTGGGATTTTCGAGCGCCGAAGTGGGGGCGCTGCTGGCCGAAGGCGTGACGCGCGAAGGACCAGCGCCTCGCGACTGAGCGCGCGGCGCTCGCGGGACCCGGTCAGTTCCTCGAGGAGCCCCCGGTCGCGGCCTGGAGATCGCCGAGCGCGATGCGCCGCTCGATCCGGGGATTGCCGAGGTCGATGGTGACCCGCAGCGCGCGAAGGCCGTGCACGCCCTGGAGATCGTCCAGCTCGACGTCCTCGACCGCGCCGGTGAAGTACCCGAGGGATTGCAAGTACTCGATGAATCCGCGGTACTCATGCGCCTCGGTGGACTGCGTGTAGACGATCGCGACCTTCCCGGGCTGGGTAATCCGCTCGTCGGTGCCCTTGATGACCGCCTTGTCGATCCGCTTCTTGACGATTTCGTAGCGGATGTCGTACGCGCCGTCCACGTCGAACCGCTTCTCGTCGAAGCGGAAACGGATCGCCAGCGGGGCGTGCTGGACGAGCACGAGGTGCGTCACCTCGAGCGGAACCGGCAGGCGCTCCGTGAGCCGGTGGGCGCGGAGCGCGATGCCGCACGTCACCATGAGCTGCCAGAGTCGCAGGCTCTTGAGGTAGAGCGGGTCGAAGCGCCCGTCCTCGAGCAACGCGGCGCCGACGTAGATTTGATGGTCCACGCCGTCGGTCTTCTGCTTCTCGAAGTAGTGCGGGAACATCGTCTGGGCGGTCTGCTCCTCGAGGTCGAGGTAGGACGAGATCCCGTCGGCGACACGCGTCACGCTCTCCTCGAACAACCGGCGCCGGTCGTACACCGTGCCGATCCTGGGGGCGAGCGCGGCGCGATACGCCTCGATCCGCTCGCGCACCGGGGGCCCGAACGTCTGGAGGTGATCGAACAGCGCTTCGACGTCGGTTCGGAGAAACGCGATGATGGATACCTCGTCGCCCGAGTGCAGGTGGGTCTGGATCCTCCCGACTTGCTTGTCCACACGGTAGAGCAATTCGTGGAGCCCGGGGAGCCGCTTGGCGTCGTGCGCCGCGCGGACCACGTCACGGGCTAGCCCGAGTTGCGTCAAGAGATCGGCCTGGATCGCGAGGCTCCGCTGCGTCGATGAGCCGCGGATGTCGGATAGCGCGTAGAGCGGATAGATCCGCTCGAACACGATCGGCTCGATCTCGACACCCGCGTCGTCGGCGTCCTCGGCCCGGTGTTCGATGCCCGTCAGGACAGCCTTGCGGAACCGCCACTCCACCACCGGGTGGATCGCCGTGCATTTCTCCTTGATGAACGCCTGGATACGGGCGTTCAACTCCTCCATGCTGCGCTGGACGGCCATGGAGAAGAGCGGCAGGATCTGGTGGAGCTTCGGCAGGTGCGTCGCGTCCAGGTCCCCGGGCAACGGCGAGCCGAGCTCGAGCGTGCCGATCACGCGGCCCTGGTAGAGGAGAGGGGCCACGATGATGTTGCGGAGCCCGAATTGCAAGAGGTCGTCGTCCGCCCGCGTCCGGTCGGGCATTTCGGCCAGGTCCTCGACGATCAGCGGGCTCCCCTGGACGACCGCGCGCTCGTAGACGGACCCGCGGAACTCGGCGACGGTGTGGTGCCGGGAGTCGGCGAAGATGCAGGCGTGCTCGCCCTCGGCGCCGTAGTTGAGGACGAGCACCTGGTCGCCGTCGAGCGCGGCGAGACCAAAGCGCAGCTCCGGCCGCCGGAAGAGCGTCCGGAGCTTTGCCTGGAGCGCGCGGAAACGCGTGCTGGACACGATCGACTCCTTGTCGATCAGGTCCCGCTCGAGCGAGGACAGCACTTCCTGATCCGTCACCTCGATGGCCCTGAAGATCGTGAATCCCTGGAAGACGAACCGCTCGGGCGGCAGGACCTCGCGGAGCAGGTCGGGATCCAGGAGATCGCGGCGTAGACGGCGCCGCATCTCGTCGGGCAGAGTCGGAATGGTCCCGACCGTCTTGACCTCGACGAAGCGCCAGTCGAACTCCATCTTGAAGTGTCGGTCGAGCCCGGTCTCGGGATCGGGGATGGTGAGGATCAGCGGATAGTCGACGATGAGATCGACGCCATACACCCGCTCCAGGACGAGCGCGTAGGCGAAGAACCGCCGCATCGCGCTCACCATTGGCAGGTCGAGGTTCACGCGGCCGCGCAGCGTGCCGTCCTCGCCGCGGAGGAGATGGTTGAAGGGCGGCGTGGCGTAGAAGCTCTTCAGCTGGAACGGGACCAGGACGGCGGAGAACTCCTGCTCGAAGAACGCCGGCGCGAAGATCCCAGCCATGAGCAGCTCCACGAGCTGGCGATGGCGCTCGATCACGCCTAGGTCCGTGATGGGCGCCATCAGCTCGGGCACTTGCTTGACCTGCTCGCGCACCATCCGCACGAACGTCCCCTTGGCCGAGGTGTCATCCCCGAACTTCTTGGCCCAGAACGCGAGCAGCGGCGCCAGGCTCAACTCGCTCTTGAAGGGGAAGCCGTTGGGATCACCGTGGAGCGCCGCCTGGAGGTCGGCCGACCCTGACAGGAGGCTCTGGCTCGAGCTCAGCATGGCGTTATTGTAGCAAGCCCGGCCAGCCGAATCCGAGGTCGGGTGGTGTAGAATCGCGCGGTGTTCGAAAAGGGAGGCGTCAATGGAGCATCGCACGCTCGGCCACAGCTCGCTCTCGGTGCCGGCGCTCGGCCTGGGTTGCATGTCCATGTCGGGGACGTACGGGAAGGGTG
>WNGF01020567.1_pt1 | contig 10740 bp, 11 predicted proteins | sample 5400641 | NCBI WGS metagenome assembly WNGF01 (sample SAMN13153371, study PRJNA577476) | soil metagenome | isolation source: 80 cm soil or saprolite under grassland replicate 2 | place: USA:California | collected 2016-06-15
GCTACCGGGGACCCTGGCGTCTCCCCGGACCGGACTCGCACCGGCTGGCTGCCCTGAGCTTGTCGCTCAGTTACGTCACAACAACCTCCTCGTTGTCATGGCGTCCAAGCTGCTGGACGCACTGCCGATATGGCGCGGCTGTAGCTGGGTGTGGCCGTGATTAGGGGTGCCCGTTCTGTGCGTTGAGGTGGGCCGTTACCCACGATGCCACTGCGTCAGCGGTCTCGTTCACCGAGAGCACGCTCGTGTCGTAACTCGGTCGGACCTGCGCGCGCAGATCGGCAGCGAAGCGCTGGTGCTCGAGGACGCGGTCTTCATTCCACGCCCGCCACTGCGGCCGATCTCGCAAACGGTCAGCAAGGACATTGTCGGGAGAGTCGAGGTTGCAGAAGTGGACTGGTCCCACGAGTGGCCGAGCGGGAGCTCCTCGAGGTGCTCGGGTAGGAGCGAGCCACACAAGACCGTGCTCCGACCGTTGAGTGAAAGGCCGTAGGCGACCACTGGCACCCTATGTGAGCTTCGGTGATGATTGGACTCAACGAACCCGGTCTCCACGGAACTCGGGGGCAGTTCACGGTTCTGCGATGATGCATGCTCGTGAGAGCGGGCAAGCCTTCGGCGACAGCGCGGTTTGTGGCGCTCACACGGGCGAAACTCGACCGTCCCGAGCTCCCGACCGGCGACGCAGACGCGGAGCTTCGCCTCTACCACTCTTTGGGACGGAGTCCGCTGGGGGAGGGGAGCACGCAGTGGCGGGAGCGGATGGCGCGCCGCACGGCGTTCTTCGATCGTGCGAGCCTCGCGGCTCTCGAGCGCGGTGTCCGCCAGATCGTCATTCTTGGCGCCGGCTACGACGGTCGCGCCTTGCGATTCGCGACTCCGGGAGTGATCTGGTTCGAGGTTGACCATCCCGCCACACAATCCGACAAACGCGCTCGCCTCGCCGCCGTCGGCGCGCCGACCCACGGCATCGCGTTCGTGCCGATCGACCTCAACCGCGACAGCCTCGTCCGATCCCTCGGGCGCGTCGGATACGACCAAACCAGCCCGTCGCTGTTCCTCATCGAAGGCCTCCTGGGCTACCTCCCGCGCGCGACGACCGAACGTCTCCTGACCGACCTCCGTGCGCTCGCCACGCCCCGCAGTCGGCTTGCCGCGGCGTTCCCGATTGCCCCGAAGGACGGCGCTCGCGTGAAGCGCCTTCGACATCGTCTGCGCCGGCTGGTGGTCTCGGCCCTCGGGGAGCCCTGGCTCACAAGGTTCTCGACCGAGGAAATCGACCAAGTGTTCGCGACGACCGGCTGGCAGGTATCGATCGAGGCCGACACACCACAGCGCCACGAGGGTCACCGCGGCGTGCTCCTGATTGGCGAGCCCGCCCCTCCAGCGTGAGTCACCCTCTCCATGAGCCAGGAACTTCCATCGCGAGGGGTGGTAGCCGGGCGCCACGTCGTTGCGAACGTCACTCGGGCGGCGCCAAAGGGACGGAAGCTGGTGAGACTCGCGCACCAAAACCGACATCGGTCCTGTCGTGGGTCGAGTCTCCGGTCCCATCGACCAACCAGATCATTTTGATCGCACGTGGTCGACGCGGGCGGGGCCTAGGGCGGCCCAGTCTTGGCAATCCTTTGGCAAACTCCGGAAGTCTTGCGATCAGCCCGAGGGCGTGCGCGCCGCGCACCACCCTTTGAGGATGGCGGCTAGCGCAACGGATGTCCCGGTCGACCCGCTCAGCTTGAGGTGCTGGTCCTCGCAAAAGGGGATGGAGGGTTCAAGTCCCCCTCCGACACAACCACTGGCACACGCGTGTGGACCTTCGACACGCTCCTCGGAACAGGTGGAGCGACGATCGCCCGCGGCGTTGCGCGGAGCGCCGATTCGGTCACGGCCTGGGTTCCAGGATGCGTGGATCTGGCCCGGCTGGGCGATGATGTCCTCGGAGCCGCAATCGAAACGATCCGCTTCGTCCCCAAGAAACGAGCAGGGAGCGCGGTACGTGATCGCCGGGGAGGGCGGTCGAGCGATGAGCCCGACGGGTGATAGGCGTCTAACCAGAGAGCAGACCTCGAGGAAGGAGCCATGCCGATGACTGCCACGCCGCTGCTGGAACGGCTCGACAGGCTCGTGGGCACCTGGACCACCGACGCCACCCATCCTGAAGTTCCCGGCGTGGTCGTGCACGGCACCGCCGTCATCGAATGGCTGGAAGGCGAACGCTTTCTGATCCACCGCGCCCGCACCGATCATCCTGACTTTCCCGACTCGATCTCCATCATCGGGGTCACCGAGCGGGATCGCGTCGACAACCAGCCGGACAACGATCTCGCAGTCGCCACCGAGTCGCCCATATCCATGCACTACTTCGACTCGCGCGGCGTGTTCCGTGCCTGCGACGTAAGCATCGACGATGAAGCATGGCGAATCTGGCGGGACGCACCCGGGTTCTCGCAACGGTTCGCCGGCACTTTCGCCGACGGTGGCGACACCGTCGCCGGTCGCTGGCAGCTGTGCCGCGACGACATCCACTGGGACGACGACCTGCAGATCACCTACCGACGCCGTAAGTGAATCTGCCGGTCATGATGAGGCGAGGAGGCTGGGTCATCCCAGAACGACGGCTACGGGTTCGGCCTGGCGTCGCGGAGGCGCGCCAGAACTACGGCCGGTGCTCACCCTGGCGTGTCGCGCCGAACCGCCGATTCTTCGCGGCTGGCGGCTGCCGAACCGCGTTGGTCCGACGCAATCCTCCAGTCCAGCGCGGCTTCGGCACCGCTACGCGGTAGACCACTCTCGGCCAGACGCGGTGGCGACGCAGTGGCCGCATGCGTGAGCAGCAAGCGTGGCCTCGTGCACGACGAGCGTCGTGTCGGAAACTCCGCTTACGGCTTCCCGCGGGCCAGTCCCTTCATGGGGAGGGTCTGGACCAGCGGAGCCCCAGCTGTCGGCAAGGCTGCGGCGGCCGCACTGACTCCGCAGCAGTTTCAGCCGCTCCCGGTTTCGGCAGGTTGCTGCTCGACGAGTTCGCCCTCAATCATGATGTGAATCTCATCGCTGACGACGAACCTGCCATCCAGGATCATGTTGAAGCTCAGGCCAAAGTCCTTTCGGTTGATCTGGCTCTGGGCGCTGTAGGCGATCCGATGTCCCATCGTGGGGTCGTTGAACTCCCCGTACTTCACCACTTCGAGCGCGACCGGGCGGGTGTTGCCCTTGATGGTGAGGTCACCGGTCAGCGTGTAGCGGTCCGGACCAGACGGCTCGACGCCGGTGCTCTTGAACGTGATGGTCGGGAACTTGTCAACCTCGAGGAAGTTCGACGAGCGAAGATCGTCGTCCCTGGTCTCGTTGTGCGTACGGATGCTGGCAGCCTGGATGGTCACCTCGACCGATGACGCCTCTGGGTGGTCGCGGTCAATGTCGGCGGTCGCGTTGACCTCGGCGAAGTGACCCCGCACCGTCATCATCCCCAAGTGCTTGGCCGAGAATTCGACCTGCGTGTGGTAGGGATCGAGCTGCCAGTTTTCCATTGGGGAACCTCCTCGCCTCGCGTCACCAATCTCGAAGCGACGCCGAACTGCAGCTGCCGTCGTGATCCTATGACCACCATCCGGGCGCATATCGACGGGTCTGGTGCCACAGTTCTCACACAGACCCGCGCCATAACGACATTGAGGACGGGCGCTCGGCGCGCCCGTACCCGGCGATCGGCTACCTCATGACCCGAGTCGTCGGTCCCATCCACGCGCAATTAGCACCTTCATTCGGCGCGCATAGAGGCCATCTTTTGGGCTTGCGGCTCAGTCGGAGCGAAGGTGGCGGGCCAGGATGAGGGCATAGTCGTCGCTCCAGGTGCGCAGGCTCAGCTCGCGAAGCGGAACGAACCCGGCGCTCTGGTAGAAGCGCCGGGTTCCTTCGTAGTTGTCCTCCGAGTCCGGTTCCGCCGCCGACGGGCCGAGTGTGAGTACAAACAGCTCAGCCAGCCCAGCCTTCGACAGGTCGGCCACGATCGCGTTGATGAGCGCGCGCCCAATGCCATGACGACGGTGCGAGGCCTGCACCGCCATCCGGGTAATCTCGGCGCTCTCGTTGAAGTGCTGCTTGATCGTGAGGAAGCCGAGCACCAGGCCGTCACCGTCGACCGCAACGAGACCGCGCTGGCTGCGGACGGCGGCTGCGCACTCGGCGCGGCCGCTGGGATCGCCGAATAAGTACGGGAGACTTTGGATGACCGCATCGCAGCCAGCAGCGTGCTCCGACGCATCCAAGGGACGAATGTCCACGGCGAGATGCTAGGGATTCGCCTCTCTGACGGTTCAGGTCGCTCCATTCCGGCCCGGCCCGGCTAAAGCGAAGGGGCAGCCGTTCCATCCAGGTTCAGTTCGCATACTCATGGGTCGCGGCTCATCCCCGGTCGAGGCCGCGCTCGAACCGGGCCGTCACACGGTGGGCGGACCACCTCGCCACACTGGCATCGGCCGCCGACCGGCCGCGACTTCGAAGGCGGCACGGGCGAGCAGGCGGGTGGAATCCAGGACCGGCAAGGGCGAGGTGTCCGGCCCGACCAGCAGCGGGATCTCGGTGCACACCAGCGCGACGGCGTCGCAGCCGTCGCGCTGGAGCTGCTCGATAACCCGCACATACTCATGCCGTGAGGCGTCGGAGAAGACGCCGTTGACCAGCTCATTGAAGATGATGCCGTCAATGACCGCGCGGTCTTCCTCCGTCGGCACACGGTGCTCGATGCCCCGGCCCGCGAGCGCACGCGGGTAGATCCATCCCTCCATGGTGAACCTGGTGCCGAGGATCCCCACCCGGCGGCGCCGCTCACGAGCTGCGCGGTCGGCGACCTCGGCGGCAATGTGCAGACCCGGCAGAGGCAGCGGTTCTCCCGGCTGTTCCAGCGCGAGATGCGCGCTGTTGTCGGGGCAGGCGAAGAAAGACGCTCCGGCGCCGTCGAGCCGGGCCGCGCTGCGCGCCAGGATCGCCCGTATGGCCGGGTAGTCACGTGCCTCCCACGCAGGCATGCTGTCCGCCAGCGCGATGCAGTCCAGCGTGACATCGGGATGGGCATGCGGGCCAAGCTCGCGAAAACCCTCGGCCGCGAACGCGCGCAGGCACAGCGCCGCACCCTCGACGCTGTGCGCGAGTATCCCGGCATGCTCCATTCAGCCAGTATCTCCTCCCGTCCCAGTGGACAGCCGAACTCGCAGCCGCGTGCGCCACGGAGCGGCTCGCGGCGAGCGCAGTCGCTCTATAAAGCCGGGTCGTCGGCCCCCGACGAGGTTCAATTGACACACTGGTCGTCCGGGAAGCCACCGCGGCGCCGGCGAGCCGATTCTCCGCGGGCATGTACGCTTGCCGGCCGCCTGGAATGCCACATGGACCTTGGCGATCAGACGAGGGCTGCAGAACCTTCGAGGTTCGCTATTACCGACGTATGGACGCGTGACCTCGCGAGACGTTTCCTGTGCGGATGCTAGTCAGCAGGCCACGCTTCGCTGGGGTGCGAGATCGATTGCCCCACTGTTTGGAGCGCAGCAACAGCGAGAGCACGAACCTCGAATTAGTGCATCACTCCCGACGTTGTCGGCCGCAGCGGGCGGGCGGGCATAACGCCGGTTCCGGGGCGAGCCGTTGCGTTTGGAGTTGCCCCGCTTCGGTGGACACGTCCTCGGGCGCGGCCCCGCCGACCAAAGTGTGTCGACCGACACGTCGGTTGCCCTAGCCGACATCCTCAAAGGGGAGTGCCCGGGGGCTCGGGCCGCGGGCCGATCGCAAGACTTCGGCACTGAACGACCTGGTTAATCGATGGTACCGACGACCCGGCCTATGAAACGCGCCCGATCGCCGGTTCGGAGCGGCTCTTGACGGGGCCGCGGGCTGGTCGATGGCGCGAGCATCGCATCATGCGTCATCGCCTCTTGCTGCCCCTCGTCGCTGTGTTCGCGTGATCGTCGCTGCCGGATGCGAGTGGCCGCCGCGCTGAGCTCCTCGGGCGTGGCGGCGTCCCCGGGCGCTGGCGGTTGGTTCGCCCCCACGTCAGCTGCTGCTGGCGTGCATGCTCGTCACACCAGCAGGGAGCAGTGCGGCCCGTAGAACGTTGGACGCGCCCAAACCGCTAGTGAGCCACCGCGGCCAGCAGCCTTGCCCGATGCAGGATCTCCGCCGAATAGTCGTGGTGCCGGTGCCAAGCGACGGTCTCTGCTTCCTCGATCATCGCCACGTCGTCATCCACCCATTCCCGAACCGCCGACGCCGCCTCGTCGATGCCGCCCGTGCGATGCATCTCGGGCGCCAGGAAATCCCCGATACATACGAGAACGCGAACCTCGTCGTCGTGCCCGCGGTCGCGCGGGGACGAGACCTCCGAATGCTCCATGACGCCCCTCCTCTGTCCGCTCCGCAACAGACTCCCCCGGCTACCCGGCGGGCAAACCCTGGCTAACGCCTCTGCCGGGATCGCGCGAGAAGGTCGAGGGCCTCATCCCGGTTCAGGGTCGGGCGTTCCGGGCGCCTTTGGACATTCCGGTCGCGCACGGGGCAGGGTCCTGTTCGGTGCTGGCCGGGAGCTCTGGGACTGTTAGGTCACTCCGAAGGGTCGTCCAAGCCGGGCGGCCGAGGCGAGACACGCCAGCGCCAACTCCTAACGAAATCGACCAGATGAGCGCGTCGCGCCAACCCACGCCTCGCGACGCTGGATTCTCCGGCGGATCTTGGTGGCGGCTCACGCGCCAGAGGGACGTCATCGCCCTGCGGCACGCGGCCGCAGCGGCGGCGCCCGACACGAACGCGAACCCCTCCCACAGACGACGCTGCACGCCTAAGTCGTTCCCCCAGAGCGCATACCGCAACCCCCGCCCGCCTCTCAGCGTGAGACGACCGGAGTAAGTGATCTGTGCTCGGGGTACGCGGGAAGTCGATGGCCAGGGCAGTCGAGTTCCTCGGCAAGCCCGCGAGCGTTCGCAAGGCTCGCGTCTTCACAGGCAACGTTCTGGCCGACGACCGTGTGGAGGGGTCGGTCATCGAGTTGGCGGAGCTGTTGGTCAGCGAGCTCGTGACCAACGCCGCCGTCCATGCCCGAGGCATGGTTCGCCTGACCGTCCATGCGGATGCCCATTGGGTGCGAATCGAAGTGGAAGACCAGGGACGCGGTCGTCCCGTGCTGCGCCGTGCGACACAGGACGATGTCGACGGACGCGGTTTGGAGATCGTGGACGCGCTCGCGACCGACTGGGGAACCGAACGGCGTGCGGCCCACAAGGTTGTCTGGTTCGAGATCGCTCGCTAGCCGTTTCGCGCCGCCAGGACGAGCGCCACATACCCGCCAACCACACCGCACACGAGGATCGGCCCGAGCATGACCCACCCGACCACCCGGTCGCCGGCGTTGCCGAAGGCCGCGCTCATCGGGACGCCAAAGGCGATGACGGCCGCCAGTCCGATGAGCACGCCAACGCCGACAGCACGATGAGTTCGTTCCGCATGGCGCTGCCCGAGGTCCGACCCGAGTCGGCGCATCCGACCCATCGTCACCGATCGGACCGATGCGGGCTCGGGCGCTAGTACCGCGGGCGGCGTTTACGTCTCGCCCGGTGTGGTGACGCTGAACAGACAGCGGCCGGGGTTGAGTGGGCGCCAGGTGCATTGCACAACCCGGCTGCTCAGGGAAGCAGGACCGCTAGTGTCGCTGGACGGCTTTTCGTCGCGGAGATCGGGAGGCCCGTTCCTAGCTCTGGCGGCCTCCCGCGTCCCGCTTGCAGTGCCGGGCGTCGTGCAAGTGGAACACACCCCGGCTGCTCTACACGAGTGTGGCCAAATCGGGCAGCGCCTAAACCGCCGGTTGGCGACGGGCATAGGTCCGGCTCACAGCGCGGCAGGCGGAAACCGCGAGCGGGTGTCCCGGGAGCGATGGGATTCCGCTTCCAGAGACGCGAGGTTCGCTTCGCATCTGGACGCTTCCGCTTGACCCCGCGCTCGTCGAGGCAACCGCGCACGGTGGGTGCACGTAGCGTGTTGCCATGAACGTCCCGTGCCATGACGCGAAGCCGGAGCGCAGGCATTGAGGGATCTGATCGTCACGGAGAACATCACACTCGACGGCGTCATCGACGCGACCGAGGGCTGGTTCAACCCGGCCGGCGATGACGCCGAAGTCGATCAGTCGGACGTCGAGGCGGCCCTACGAGAGCAGAGCGCGGCCGCCGATGCGTTGCTCCTCGGGCGAGTGACCTTCGAGGACATGCGCGGCTACTGGCCGCAACAGACCGACGACACCACGGGCATAACCGACTACCTCGACGAAGTATCGAAGTACGTCGTCTCCAGCACGCTCCAGGACCCCGACTGGCAGCACACCATCGTGCTGCGAGGTGCACTCATCGACGAGATTCGGGAGCTGAAGGCCGAAGCGGGCAGAGACATCGTGACTACCGGCAGCATCATGTTGGTCAGGGATCTCATCGCCGCCGACCTGGTGGATGAGTACCGGCTGTTCATGTACCCGGTAGTGCTCGGGCGGGGCCGACGGCTGTTCGCAGACGCGACAGAGGTTCCGAAGCTGCGTCTCATCGAAGTCCAACCCTTTCGGTCGGGCATCGTGCTCCTGCGATACCGGACGGCCTGACGGCCGTACAGCCGGTTGCGGCAGGCGCATCATGACGGACTCGCATGGTGATGGTCGCCTCGTCCGCATTTCGTTGCTCGGCCCGGCGATGGGCGGAAGGCATTGACTAGAGCGGCTCATGCCCTCGAGGGGCGGGGACAGAACAACGCCATGGGTGCACCGAATCCCGCATCGGGCACACCCTTAGCCGGCGTTCGGTCGCGGGCGCGCCCGATGTGCCGTTCCGCGCTCCCGCACGCTCCTCGAGAGTCGACGTTCGGTGCTCGTGTTATGGCGCGTCCGGAATCGGCACTTCGGGGATGGCCGGGTAGCCAGATCGGAGCAACTAGCGGACACGCCGAAATCATGGCTGGCCAGCCGTGGGGTGCCGAGCAGCCGATGCCACGGCAAGACAGACTTCTCCGTGCACGAATGCGAGTGGTGTGGACGACCAGGTCGGACCATTCCGTTGCATGTGACCGCATGACTGGGATGGGTTGGGGATCGCCGTTTTGTGTTGGTGGACCGCGGCGTTGTGGGTTTTGCGGTCGTCGAGAAACTTCTGTGCGGCACTTGGTGCGCGCTCGAGAGTCCTACATCTGCGAGCTATGCGTTGAGCAAGCCGGCCCGGCTCTGTCCGAGGCTTCAGCCGAGCAGAAGCTGGTCCGGATCAGGCCTCGTCCGAGCCGGCCTGCTGATCGTGACGCGGCTGAGGCCGCGGTCGAGGAAGCCTTCGAGAGCGTCTTTGGAGCGGACGTCGCCGTGGAGACTCGTTGTGCCGCCATCGAGGGTGGCGCCAACCTGGCTCCGTCGATGCAAGAGGCTGGTGAGCGATTCACCGGACGGGTGGGCTTGGACGTCGCGGTCGAACACGTCCGGTTCCTCAGCGACGAAGAGGCGGAGGTGTCCTTCGTGCTCATTTTCCCGGGTGGTCTGGGTCCTGGGCCGATGCCGGGGATAGGAGCCGGTCCGGCCCGCTTCGCCAACGTCGGGTACGCGGTCCTGGTCGAGGGCCACTGGAAGGTCGCCCGCGAGACCTACTGCGGCCTGGTCCAACGGATTGGCGTGCAATGCCCGCCGCCCCCCGACTGAAAAGCAGCAGACTGCCGTGAACAACGAGTCCGGAACCGAAGACGAGCCCCGCCCCGAGCCGCGCGGCGCGACTCTGGGCAACCGCGTCTACCTCACGGCGGGGGGTGGCGGCAGCGCGGTATTTCACAAAATCTTGCGGAAGCAGGGCCGGCCCTGACCGTGGTCCATCAGCCGCACAGAACGACGCGGACCCACGCCCCCAAAAGCGCGCGCGTAACCGGCGATATGTGCGCATGTCGTGCCGCCGGCCGTGACCGGCACGCGTGAGCGCATCACGCCGACGAGGTCCTCGCCCTCGCCCTCGACCACGTACCGCTTGGGTTGAGCGTCGGGTTCCAGCCCGTCGAGGACAAGTGGGACAAGGACCGCACCAAGGTCGTGCGCATCCGCGCCCAGCTCGGTGAGGTGTCCATCGTCGGCGTCCCCGCGTACCGAGACGCCAAGGTCGCCAGCGTCCGAGCCGACGATGCACCCGCGACACCGCGGCTCACGGTCGCCCGCCTCACGTTGCTGCGATGACGCGCATCCCGCATCCGTGCCTCGACTGCGGGACACTCACGCTCTCGCCCGTTCGCTGCACGTCGTGCGCTCGACGCCATCGACGCGAGCACCGACACGCCCGAGCCGCAGCCGCGCTCACGGTCGCCGCGGGCACCACATGTGCACGATGCGGAGGACCCATCAAGGCCGGCGAGGCATGGGACATCGACCGCGTCGCAGGACGTTGGCTGCCGGCGCACCGATCATGCAACCGCGCACTCGGCGGACGCGTCGCATGATCGAGCTGTCCGAAATTTCTGAAATCCGACGAGACGGTTCGACACTCGCTCTCGAATTGCCAGTTAGTCCTGGGATGCGCTGTCGTATTGCTGGACCCCGGTGGGCGGGGGTCTTCGTCCTAGAAGGTAGACAAGCCCCACACCCCCGGGGTCTATCGGTTCTAGGGGCTGCACCAGGTACGCGGATTGCGTCGTCCGCATGTTCCGCCAGGCGCTTCCGGTAGGCCAGTGACCAGCACTGACGCGCCCCAGGTACGGCACCGGAGC